>Ga0302299_10001603_pt1 | contig 13613 bp, 9 predicted proteins | sample III_Fen_N3_4_FD_198795 | JGI IMG/M metagenome (GOLD analysis project Ga0302299, IMG submission 198795) | Peat permafrost microbial communities from Stordalen Mire near Abisko, Sweden - III_Fen_N3_4 | ecosystem: Environmental > Terrestrial > Soil > Wetlands > Permafrost | place: Sweden: Abisko... | reverse complement strand
TCATGGTCGTCGGCATCGACGCCTACGAGGACTTCGTGCGCACTCATGATGGCACGCGTCGCGAGGCGGTGCTGACCGGCGTGTCGCGGGCCGTGCGCGGTTGCCTGCGCGACAGGGTGGACGTCCCGTGCTACCTCGGCGGCGGCCGGTTCGCCCTGCTGCTGCCCAACACGCCCTGCAACGCCGGGGGCGCCGGGGTGGTCGCCGAACGCGTGCGCGTGACGATCGCCGAGCTGCACCTTCGGGACGATGACCTGGGCGTGCTCGGGCGGTTCACGGTCAGCGTCGGCGGCGCCGGCTATCCCGGGCATGCCGACGACCCCGACGAGCTCGCCGCCGCGGCCGAAGCGGCGGTGACGCGCGCCGCGGCCGCCCGGGATCTCGTGGTCCTCGCCGGCGAAGAGGAGTGAGCGGCAGCCGGCCTTAGCCGGTGCCGAGCTGCGTGAGCGCGTCCAGGGCGGCCGGGTCGCCGGTGAGTATCTGGGAGGCGGCGCCCTCGACGCGAGCCGCCATGGCGTCGACGAAGTACCGGGCCGCCAGCAGCTTGCGCGCGTCGTTCTGCGCCGCTCGCAGCAGGAGGTAGCCGCAGATCACATCGATGGCCGTCTCCACGAGGCGGCGGGCGTGGAAATCGCGGAAGCGTACATCGTCGAGCTCGCGCACGTGGGCGACCGCCTCGGCGTGGCGCGCGCGGGCGTGGCGCACGCGCGCCAGCAGGTCCGGGGTGGCGCCGAATTCCTCCGCGTCGTACTCGTCGAGCTGGGCGGCGAGGGTGCCGCCGAGGACGCCGCCGATGGCGGCCACCACCTGCAGCTGAGTGGTCCCCTCATAGATGTTGGTGATGCGCGCGTCGCGGGTGTGGCGCTCCACGGCGAAGTCGCGCATGTAGCCCGAGCCGCCGTGGATCTGCAGCGACTCGTAGGCAACGGTGTTGGCCATCTCGGTGCAACAGGCCTTGGCCATGGGCGTGAACAGGGCGGCGAGACGGGTGAACTTCTTGAGCTCGGCGCGCAGCGCCTTGACCTCGGCGGCGGCCTCGGGGCCGGCGGCCGCAGGCCCTCCGGCGTCGTCCACCGGCGCGGTGAGCTGCCCGAGGCGATGCTCCAGCACTTCCTTCAGGTCGACGATGCGTGCCGTCTCGTAGAGCAGGGCGCGTGCCGCCTCGAGGCTGATCTTCATGTCGGCAAGCATCCCCTTGACGGCGGTGAGCTCGCCGATGGGAGCGCCGAACTGGACGCGCTCCTGGGCGTACTTGGCCGCGGCGCGGTACGCGGCCTCGGCGATGCCTTGCGCCTGCGCGGCGATGGCGACACGGGCGCCGTTCATCAGGCTCATGACATAGGTCGTGAGGCCGCGCCGGCGCTCGCCGACGAGCAGCGCCGGCGCGTCGTCGAACTGCAGCTCGCAGGTGGGCGAGCCGTGGATCCCCAGTTTGTCTTCGAGGCGCCGGATCTTCATGTGCTCGTCGCGCTCGTAGAGGAACATGCTCAGGCCGCGGGCGTCGGTGGTGCCCTCCTCCGAGCGCGCGAGGACGAGGCTGATGCGCCCGTTGCCGTTGGTGATGAAGCGCTTCACGCCGCTCAGGCGAAAGGTGCCGTCGGGCTGCTCGGTCGCCTTGAGCTGCACGTTCTGCAGGTCGGAGCCGGCCTCCGGCTCGGTGAGGGCCATGGAACCGGTGACCTCCCCGCTGGCGAAGCGCGGCAGGAAGGCGGTTTTCATCGCTTCGTCGCCGAACTTGTTGACCGTCTCCGCGATGTCCTGGAGACCGAAGATGTTCATCAGCGCCGGGTCGGCGCGGCTCACCATCTCGACGATCATCACGCTGACCGAGACGGGGAAGTTGAGGCCGCCGTACGCGCGCGGCAGGGTGATGCCCATGAGGTCGGCCTGGGTGAGGCGCTCGAGGCTCTCGGCGATGCCTGGGGCGTACCTGACCTCGCCGTCCACCAGCTCGGCGCCGGCGCGGTCCACGTCCTCGGCCCGCGGGTCGACGAACTCGCCGGCGATGTCACCGACGATCTCGAGCGTGCGTTCGTAGGAGTCGAGGGCGTCGCCCAGGTCCTTGGGCGCGTAGGCGAAGTCCCGCGCCTGGTCGTAGTCGTCCTCGCGCAGGCGGACGATGCGCGCCAGGTCGAGGCGGCGCAAGGTGGCCTGCAGATCCGGGTTGTCGGTGAAGAAGTTGCTCATGCCTTCGTCCTGTAGGCCTTGATCAGCAGGGGGATGACCTTGTGCAGGTCGCCGACGATGCCGTAGTGCGCGACGGCGAAGATCGGCGCCCGCGGATCGCTGTTGACGGCAAGGATGCGGGCGCTCTGATCCATGCCGGCGCGGTGCTGCACGCTGCCGCTGATGCCGCAGGCGATGTAGAGCTTGGGGCGCACCGTGGTGCCGGTTTGGCCCACCTGGTGTTCGTGGCTCACCCAGCCCGCATCCACGGCGGCGCGGCTCGCGCCGACCACGCCGCCAAGCGTGCGGGCCAGCTCCTCTACGAGGGCGAAGCCCTCGCGCGAGCCGACCCCGACGCCGCCCGACACGACGACGCGGGCGCCCTTGAGATCGACCCGCTTCTCCTCCTGCACGCGGCGGACGAGCGTGACGGCGAAATCCGGATCGGTGAGGACGATGCGGTCGGCGGGGGCGACGGGAGCCGACGAGCGCTCCACGGGCACCTCGAAGACGGCGCCGGTGCGGCTCTCGTCGGCCTCCGGCATCACCATCACGCCTTCGCGCACGGTGGCCATCTGGGGCCTGTGCTCCGGGCTCACGATCGTGGCGATGATATTGCCGCCGAAGGCGGGCCGGATCTGGAAGAGGAGGTCGGCGTAGGTCTCGCCCTTGGCGGAGAAGTCGCCGATGCGCAGGTCGGTGCAGTCGGCGGTGAGGCCGGTGCGCAGGGTGCTGGCGACGCGCGGCGCGAGGTCGCGGCCGGTGGTGGTGGCGCCGTAGAGCACGATCTGCGGCCGATGGGCGCGGACGAGGCCGGCGACCAGGCGCGTGTAGGGAAGAGCCAGATAGTCGGCGAGGTCGCCGTGGTCGGCCAGGTAGACGGTGTCGGCGCCGAGGGAGATGAGGGCGGGCGCGAGGGCCTTGACGGCCTCGCCCGCCCCGGCCACCACGGCGCCCACGGCGACGCCGAGCGTGTCGGCGAGCTCGCGGGCGCGGCCGAGCAGCTCGAGGCTGACCTCGGCCATGACGCCGTCGTGCTGCTCGACGACGACCCAGACGTCTCCCCGGGCGGCGCCGCTCGCCGCGCTCGTTCCCCCGCCCGTCCCGCCCGCGCTAGCCAAGGATGTGCTCCTCGATGAGCTCGTGCACGAGCGCGTTGACGCCGGCCTCGTCGGGCTCCACCATGCGCGCCTCGCTCTGCGCGAGCACGACGCTCTCGATCTCCTTGACGCGCGTCGGCGAGCCGCGCAGCCCGAGGGCCTCGCGGTCGGCCCCGAGTGCCTCGTGGTCCCACTGCACGATGCGCGCCCGGCACACGGGCTTGCCGGTGCGGCTGAGGAGGCACACCTCGGCGGCGTCGCTGTCCGGGTCCAGATAGCTGTCGTCATAGTCTGGCGAGGCCTCGGCGACAGCGTTCTTGTACGTCATCACGAGCTTGACGCTTGCCGGGCGCGGCTCGTTGGCCTCGCCGGTGACGGTGAGCAGGCAGGGCAGCGTGGAGGCGAGCGTCTCGAAACCGCCCTCGATGCTGCGCGTGGCGGTGACGAAGCCGCCGGCCCGGCGGCCGTCGTCGACGGCCATCACCACCGGCGGGATCAGCTCGTCGATGCGGCTCACGCAGGTGATCTGCGGGTAGCCGAGCTTCTCGGCGGTCTGCGGGCCTACCTGGGCCGTATCGCCGTCGATCGCCTGCCGTCCGCTGAGCACAAGGTCGGCGCCGCCGAGCTTGCGCACCGCCAGCGCGAGCGCATAGCTCGTGGCCAGCGTGTCGGCGCCGGCGAAGGCCTTGTCGGTGAGCAGGATGACCTCGTCGGCGCCGCGGTACAGCGACTCGCGCAGTACCTGCGCGGCGGCCGGCGGGCCCATGGTGACGACGCTCACGCGCGCGTCGTGGCGGTCCTTGAGGTGCAGCGCTTCTTCCAAAGCGTTGAGGTCTTCGGGGTTGAACACGGCCGGCAGCGCTGCCCGGTTGACCGTGCCGTCTTCCTTCATGGCCTCGCCGGTCACGTTGGCCGTGTCCGGGACCTGCTTGACGAGGACGACGATGCGCAGCTGGGGCATGTCAGACGACCAGAGTCGGGGCGTTGTGAGTGTGGGGATGCTCGTGCACGGAGCCGAGAGAGTACCAGACCCGGCGGGGTGCGGCAAAAGTCGCGCACCTGGGGGGCTCGCGCCCGTTCGCGTCTGGCCTGGCGACGGTCTTCGAGATCCCTGAGTCGACCGGAGCCGGATCCCGTGCGACAATCCTCGCATGAGGAGGGGCCTCCCAGTACTGTCGGCGCTGGTCGCGCTGGCTAGCGTCATGCTCGTGACGTCGACGTGCGGCGCGGCCGCGCTTGCGGCCGCCGCGCCTGCCTCGCGGGCCGCCGCGCCGATCCCGCGGAAACCCGCGCCGCCTGTCCTCGACGACCTGCGCGGCCCGCTGGCGCGAGAGACCGCGCTCGACCTGCCGCTGTTTCTCGGCGCTCGCGGCGCGCTGCCGTCGGCGAAGGAGACCGGGGTGTACGCCGCCGGCCGCATCGCCGTCAGCGTCGTCTTCGTGGAGAGCAACGGCGCCATCGATCCCAACCGCGAGAACTGGTCGCGCCCAGACCCCCGCTACCCGGGCCGCTCCCGTCGCGCGATGGTGCTGGCCAAGATCCAGGCGGCGCTCGACTGGTGGAACGCACGCTCCCCGGACGGCTCGCTGCGGCTCTTCCTGCCCGCGAGCGGCCGGTACGGCGCGCCCCGTACGCTCACGACCGGCTACGAGCCCATCACGCGCCCGACCAGCCAGTTCGCCACGGACTACCGGCTCTCCGACGCGGCCTGGCGCTGGCAGGTCATGGGCAAGCTCGGCTTCGCCCACGTGCGCGCCAGCGACAGCCCGCCGCCGGAGCGCGCCTACGCGGACAAGACGCGCAACAGGAACGGCGCCGACTTCGCCTTCGTCCTCTACGTGGTCGACAGCCTGCGCGACAAGGACGGCGCCTTCGCCGACGGCGCGATCGCCTATACCTCCGACCTCTTCGGGCCGTACACGGTGCTCACCTACGACAACGACGGCTACGGCTTCGCCAACTTCGACGCCGTGCTGGCGCACGAGATGGGGCACCAGTTCGGAGCACTCGACGAGTACGCGCCGCCGTGGCCCGGCTACCCCAGCACCGGCGGCCTCACCTCCGGCTACCTGGGCGTGCGCAACCGCAACGCCGTGCGCGGCGGCGCCACCAATGTGCCGTGCATCATGCGCGGTTCGCAGGAGACCCTCGACGCCTTCGCGGCCGGGGACCTCTGCCCGTCGACGATAGGCCAGACGGGTCTCCGCGACCGTGACGCCGACACGCATCCCGACGTCGTGGACACGCGGCCGTGGTTCCGCGACGGCCCGCAGGCCGTCGCGGCGGACGGCCGCGTCACCGTGACCGGCGCGGTCCGCGAGCAGCCGTGCCCGCGCGGGCGCACCAACTTCCACACATACTTCCAGCACAACATCAGTATCGCGGTGCCGCACGACCTGCGCTTCCGCGTCGACGGCGCGAACGCCTGGCAGGATGTCATGCCGACGGATGGCAGCTTTGATCGGCCTTCCGAGAAGTGGCGCCTGACGACCGACCCGCTGGCCGACGGTCACCACACTCTGGAAGTACAGGGGACGACCGGCGGCACGTCCGGCTTCAGCCGGGATCTCTGGGTCGGCTCCACGCCGGTCGCGCTCGACCTCGCCGTCGACGCCGCCTTCACGGTCCGTCAGGCGACGATCACCGCCGGTCACAACGTGCGCTTCTACGTGAGCAGCGCCAGCAGCGGCCTGCCGGTCCCGTATCTCGACGGTGTCACTCTCGGACGCGCTTCGGCCGGGTCGGCCGGCGGGACGGCGGCCGCGACAGATCGCGGCGGCCGCTGGACCGGCCTGCTCAAGCCCCTGCGCAGCGGCGACTTCGTGGCGCGCTTCGCCGGCGCCGGCGTGTTCCTGCCGGCGTCGCCCTCGGCCGCGGTCGCCGTGCGCGTGCGCACGGCGATCAGCGCCTCGGCCCCGGCCGGCCCGTTCAGGCTCGGTGACCGGGTGCGCGTCAGCGGCGCCGTCAAGCCGCTCAGTCCGGGAGCCGCCGTGAGTCTCGAAGAGACCCGCGACGGCGGCTCCACCTGGAAGCGGGTGGCCTCGGGGTACTCCACCGCAAAGTCGCGCTTCGTGCTCGCCTATGCGACCCGGCACCGCCGCGCCGTCCACCTGCGCGTGCGCTGCGCCGCCACCGCTACCAACCTCGGCAACACGCTCCGGCTGCCGGTCTTCCGCGTGCTGTAGCCGCCGCGTCCGGCGCCGGCGTCTACGCAGCCGCGTCCGGATCCGGCCCGGCGGCCAGAACCTCGGCAGTGACCGTGTCGCGGTACTGCTCGAAGTTGGCGGCGAACATGCCGGCCAGCTTGCGCGCCGCGGCGTCGTACGCATCCTTGTCGGCCCACGTGGCGCGCGGGTCGAGATCGCTCTCGGCGGCGCAGTCGCACCCGTCCGGCACCAGCACCTTGAACACCGGGTGTGGTGTGAAGCCGGCCATGCTGAGGCTGCCGTCCAAGGCTGCGGTGAGCAGCCCGCGCGTGAGCTCGATGCTCATGCGGTGGCCGGCGCCGTAGGGGCCGCCGGTCCAGCCGGTGTTGACGAGCCAGCAGTCTGCTCCAAACGCGGCGAGGCGCTCCGCCAGCATCGTCGCGTAGCGACTGGGGGCCAGCGGCATGAACGGCGCCCCGTAGCAGGCCGAGAAGGTGGGCCGTGGTTCGTCGATGCCCACCTCGGTGCCCGCGACCTTGGAAGTGAACCCGCTGAGGAAGTGGTAGCTCGCCATGGCCGGCGTGAGCCTGGCGATGGGCGGCAGCACGCCATAGGCGTCGCAGGTGAGCAGGAAGACGTTGCGCGGATGGTCGCCCACGCCACCCAGCTCGGCGCCGGGGATGTGGTCGATGGGGTAGGTGGCGCGCGTGTTCTCGGTCAGGAAGTCCGAGGTGTAGTCGATGACCCGCGTCTGCGGGTCGATGATCACGTTCTCGAGGATCGAGCCGAAACGGATGGCGTTGAAGATCTGCGGCTCGGCCGCGGCGTCGAGGTCGATCACCTTGGCGTAGCAGCCGCCCTCGAAGTTGAACACCGAGTGGTCGCTCCAGCCGTGCTCGTCGTCGCCGATCAGGCGGCGCAGCGGGTCGGCGGAGAGGGTCGTCTTGCCGGTGCCGGAGAGGCCGAAGAAGAGGGCCACGTCGCCGTCCTTGCCGGCGTTGGCCGAGCAGTGCATGGGCAGCACGTTGCGCGGCGGCAGGAGGTAGTTCATCACGGTGAAGATGGCCTTCTTCATCTCGCCGCCGTACAGGCTCCCGAGGATGAGGACGAGCCGCCGCTTGAAGCTGATGCCGACGTACACCGAGCTGCGCGTGCCGTCGATGTCGGCGCTGGCGCGCAGGGCGCCGCAGTTGATGACGGTGAAGCCCGGCGTGAAGTCTTCGAGCTCGATGGGCGCCGGGCGCACGAAGAGCGTGTGAGCGAAGAGCGCGTGCCAGCTGGCGTCGGCGACGATACGCACCGGCAGGCGGTAGTTGCGCTCGGCGCCGGCGAAGCCGTCGAACACGTAGAGGTCGCGGTCGTGCAGGTAGCCGCGCGCCTTGCCGAGCAGCTTCTCGAAGAGCGCGGCCGAGCAGGGCTTGTTGATCTTCCCCCACAGCACGTCGGCCGACTCCGCCTCCTTGACGATGCAGCGGTCCTCCGGTGAGCGCCCCGAGGGCTCGCCGGTCTTGACGACCAGAGCGCCGTTGGCGGCGAGGATGCCCTCGCCGCGGGCCAGCGAGCGGGCGATGAGCGCCGCCGGCGCCAGATTGCGGTGGATCTCGCCGGCGCCGCTCAGACCCAGCGTCTCGAGCTGCGCTCGCACGTCGTTGGCGATGGTGGTGCTCGTCGTCACGCCGCCCTCCCCCCCGTCCGGCACGGCGTCGGTGACCGCCGAGCCTCTAGAAGACTCGTACCGTAGCAGACGCAGACGTGGTTCTCCAAGAGCCGGCGTTGCGTCTCCCGGTACTCGTCCGGCGCCGCGGCCGGGCTGCCGGCGACGTTCGCTTTGCCTCAAGCCCTTGCACAGTCCGTGACAATAGCGTAGGTATGACGGTCACAAGTTGCCACGCGGGAGCGGGGGCCCTTCGCGGAGGCTGTTCTGTCATTGCGAGAGGAGGGCTGTACGACCATGGCCGAAGTGGAACTTCAACACGAACGAGCGAAGCTCAAGAAGGTCCTGCGCCGCTGGGACCTGATCTTCTTCAGCGTCTGCGCCATCATCGGGCTCGACGCCGTCGCCGGGCTCGCCAAGTGGGGCCTGGGGCAGGGCATCACCTGGTTCATCATCTTCGTCTTCCTGTTCCTGCTGCCGTACGGCCTGGTCACCGCCGAGCTGGGCGCGGCATTCCCGGCTGAGGGCGGTATCTACACCTGGGCGCGCATGGCCTACGGCAAGCTGCCCGGTGAGCTCACCGCCATCCTGTATTGGATCTCGAACGCGATCTGGATCGGCGGCTCGCTCGCCGCGGTCACCATCGCGTCGATCAACGGCTTCTTCCTTGAGCCCAACGGCAAGGCGGATGTCGGCACCCTGGGCTCCATCATCATCGGCCTCATCTTCGTGTGGGTGTGCATCGGGATCGCCGTCGTCTCGTTGAAGAACGGCAAGTGGGCGGGCAACATCGGCGCCTGGACCAAGGCCATCGCCGTGCTCGGCTTTGCCCTCGTGGTGATCGGCAGCCTGGTCAAGCATGGCGTGCCCCACGGCATCGCCGGCGCCGGCACCTACGCGCCGTCCATCAGCGGTTTCCTCGCCGTGATCGGCGCCATCATCTTTCTGTTCGTCGGTTTCGAGCTCGAGTCCGGCGCCAGTGAGGAGATGGTCGACCCGCAGCGCGACGTCCCCATCGGCATCCTGCGCTCAGGCATCATCACGAGCGTGCTCTACATCATCGTGCTCGCGGGCATCCTGGTGACGCTGCCGGTGAAAGAGCTCACGACCTCGAGTGGGCTCACGGGCGCGTTCGCGGCGGTCAACCAGTCAGTGTTCGGCTTGGGGACGGGCGCGAAGCTGCTCGGTTACCTGTTCGGCATCGACATCATCCTCACGCTGATCGGCTCCGGTTCCGTGTGGATCCTCGGCTCCTGCCGCGTGCAAGCCGTGGCCGCTCTCGACGGCGCCGCACCGCGCTTCCTCGGTAGGTTCAGCAGCCAAGGCACCCCGAGCGCCATGGCCTGGCTATCGGGCATCGTCGGCTCAGCCTTCGTCATCATCGTCTTCTGGGTGTCCAGCAGCGGCGGCGATACGCTGAACAGCGCGATGGCCGTGTTCCTGGGTATCGCTCTGTCTACCGCGGTGCTCGCCTACATCTTCACGATCCCCGCGACGATCACGCTGCGGCGCAAGATGGCCGACGTGCACCGGCCGTTCATCGTGCCGGGCGGCAAGTTCGGCCTGTGGCTCTGCGTCATCCTGGCGGAGGCCGGGATCATCCTGACCGGCTTCACCCTGCTGTGGCCCGGACTCATCGACAAGGTCCTTGGGCAGCAGTACTCGATCATGGACAGCTGGGGTGTGTCGCGCAGGTTCTTCGAACTGACGACCTTCGTCTCGTTCATCGTCATCCTGCTGGTGGGCGTCATCTTCTGGGCCATCGGCCGCGCACAGAGCGGCGGCGTGGAGGACGAGGAAGCGCTCATGGAGGGCGTGGTGAGCGAAGACGCCTGAAGTCTGACCTGACGCCTGCAGGGCGACGGATCGCCGGGGCGCCGGGCTTGTGAGGGCCCGGCGCCCCGGTGCGTTCCGCCCGCTCGTCGGCGGTCGCCGCCCGCCTTCACGCCTTACGCAGCGCTGACACTCCGCCGATGCCCGGCTGACGCCGCCGCCTCAAGCTCGTCCCGTTGGTCCACCGAGGAGGGTGACGGATGGGGATGCAGCGGGCGGCGGCTCTTGCGGAGCCGGGGGTTGATACCATGTTGGAGGCTGGGATGCGTGCGCAGCGGCGGCTGGTGGCAGGCGCGCGCGCCGCACGCCTACGAGGGAGGCGCATGCACTCGACGGTGCTCATCGTCGAAGACGATCACAACATCGGCAGTCTCGTGCGCACGTACCTCGAGCGCGACGGCTACGGCGTCGTCTGGGTGCGCAGCGGCGAAGAGGCGCTGGCGGAGCTCGAGCGGCATCCGCTGAGCCTCGTCGTGCTCGATGTGGGGCTCCCGGGCATCGACGGCTTCGAGGTGTGTCGCCGGGTGCGGGCGCGGTCGGAGGTGCCGGTGATCATGCTCACCGCGCGCGACGAGGAGGTCGATCGCGTGCTCGGCCTGGAGCTCGGCGCCGACGACTACGTGCCCAAGCCGTTCAGCCCGCGCGAGCTGGTCGCGCGCGTCAAGGCGGTGCTGCGGCGGACGCAGCCCAAGCCGCCGGCCGACGCGCTCGTGCTCGGAGACGTGGAGCTGCGGCGCGGCGCCCGCGAGGCTTCGCGGGCGGGCGCCGCGCTCGACCTCACGATGAAGGAGTTCGACCTGCTCGCCTGCTTCATGGAGCACGCTGGCCTCGCACTCTCTCGCGAGCAGCTTCTCGAGCTGGTCTGGGGCCTCGAGTTCCCCGGCGGCACGCGCACCGTCGACCAGCACGTGGCGCAGCTCCGTGCCAAGCTGGGCACGAGCCTGCGCATCGAGACGCTGCGCGGCGTCGGCTACAAGCTGGTGAAGCCATGAGTTCGGCGCCTCCGCCGCGGAGCGGTCAGAGCGGCAACGCCGTTGCGCCCGGTGATCAAGCGGCCTCCCGGTGGCGCGTTCCGTCGCTGGTCGCCGCCGGTGTGGTGGCCGGCGTCTCCTGCCTGCTGTTGCTGGTCTCCTTGTTCGCGGTCGCCGTCCTGCGGTCCGGTGGCTACAGCCAGGGGTACGCGGCCTCCACCAAGGTCATCCTCGCGCTCATCGGACTCCTCGCCGCGACGGGTCTCGTCGCGGCTCTCGTCATCACGCTCACGGCTGCGCGTCTGCCCCGCCGCCCCGCCGCGTCCGCCCCCGGCCGCCGGGCGACCTCGCTTCGTACGCGTTCGCTCGGCGTCATCGCTGCCGTCGTGCTGATCCCGTCCCTGTGCCTCGCGTCCTTCGGCGTCTGGGCCTACTTCAAGAGCTGGGAGCGCGCGCAGGCGCTCTATCGGCAGCAGGCGTACTACCGCGCCACGTTGCTGAACGACGAGATCGCCGGGCTGACCAGGTCGCCGGCGCACTTCTCGGCGGCCGAACGGGCTCGGCTTGCGACGGCCATCGTCGACCAGTATGGCTACCGCGGGAATCTGGAGGGCGCCAGTATCACGACGCTGTCTGACCTGCGCAGCAACGACTCCCTTCCGGGCTGGATGCTGCGCAGTCTCCACCGTCAGGGCTACGCCATCGGCAATGCCGGCGGCTCCGCTGGTCCCAAATGGCGTGAAGGCGACAGTGACCTCGTCGCGTGGATCGGCCCCAGTGGGCAGGTGTACGTCTACGCCGCGGGATGGAGCCACCCGGCGCAGTTCTCGGCGTACGCCCCGCTGGGTCGCCTGTTCTGGATCGGCTTGTTCGGGGTCGCCCTCACTGCCATCCTGGGCCTGCTCGGCGCGTGGATCCTCTCGCGTAGCGTCGTGCGGCCGGTACGCCGGCTCGCCGAGGCGAGCGGCCGGCTCGCCGAAGGCGAAGCCGGCGTCACGGTGACGCCGGAAGGGCCGCGCGAGCTCCGTGACCTCGCAGCATCGTTCAACGACATGAACGCCAAGCTGACCAAAGCGCAGGAGGCCGAGCAGGCGTTCCTCCTCTCGGTCAGCCATGAGCTCAAGACGCCGCTGACGTCGGTCCGCGGCTACGCCGAGGGCATCGGCGACGGCACGGTGCAGCCCGCCGACGGGGCCGCCGTGATCGGCGCCGAGTCGAGCCGCCTGGAGCGGCTGGTCGGCGACCTGCTCGACTCGGCGCGCATGCGTAAGAGCGCCTTCACGGTGCGCCGCGAGGCGGTCGACCTGGCCGCCGTGGCGCAGGACGTGGCGCGCCGCTACGAAGGTACGGCGCGCGACGCCGGCCTGTCGCTCAACCTCAAGACCGAGCCCGGCAGCGCCGCCGTCGCCGACGGCGACCGGGTGCTGCAGGTCGTCTCCAATCTGGTCGAGAACGCGATCCGCTGCACGCCGCCGCCGGGCGCCGTGACGATCACGACGGCGCGTGGTGTGGTGGCGGTCGCCGACACCGGACGTGGGCTGACCGGCGACGATCTGCCGCGCGCCTTCGAGCGCTTCTACCTCTACAGCCGGTATGGCAACGACCGTCCGGTCGGCACCGGGCTCGGCTTGGCGATCGTCAAGGAGTTGAGCGAGGCGATGGGCGGCAGTGTGAGCGTGGCCAGCGCCGTCGGCGTGGGCACGGCCTTCACGGTGGCGCTGCCGGCGGAGGCGCCGGCGACGATCGAACCCGCGGCGCCGACGGAACCTGCGACCCGGCCGCCAGACTCGCCGGCGACTCCGTCGCTTGCGCCGCCCACAGTGCCGCTGCCCTCAGAGCCGTCGTCCGGGTCTGCGACCACGTCGGCCGAGGCGGCCGGCCATGCGGCCGGCTGAGAGGCCGCGCCGCCGCGTCTACAGGACCCGCGCGATCCAGAGACGCCGGCGCTCGGCGCTCGCGCTCGCGGCTCTGGTGGTCCTCACGGCGGTGCTGGTGGCGAGCGGCACGAGCGGCGGCCGCGACCGGGTCAAGTACGATCGCGCGGCCGCGGCGGCCTACGCCGACCGCTGGGCGCTCTCGACGAACCCGGCGTATTGGGCGTCGCCCGACAACGACTGCGCCGACTTCGTCTCGCAGTGCGTCAGCGCAGGGGGCCTGCGGCCGCTGCACTCCCCCGGCGTCGAGTGGCACGCCAACGGTCGCGAGTTCCCGTCCGTGGCCTGGGTCAACGTCGGCCGTCAGCAGGCCGCCTGGAGCGCGCGGTCAGGCGGCTCCTCGAAGCCCTACATCGCCCGTTCGAGCCGGCGCCTGCCCAAGACGTGGGCGGCCGGCGACGTCGTCTATCTTGGGAACACCGTGGACGGCGCGCGGGAGTGGCAGCACGTGATCATCTGCGTGGGGAAGGCCGGCGGTGAGTGGGTGTACGACAGTCATACGGTGGCGCACCGGCGCCGACCGCTGGCTGTATGGTACCCGGCGCACTTCTCGCTGATCCGGTACTGCCACATCGCCGGCTCGGTGGCTTATGACTGAGCGGGCGGCGGGCGGCGCGGCCGAAGGCCGCCAGGCCCGCCCTACGCCGGCTCGACGTTGTCGGCCGGCAGCCAGCCCTCGAGGCCGTTCGAGGTGCGGCAGCGCAGCCAGCCGCCGGCCTCAGCGAGCACCTCGAGCAGCTCACCCGTGTTCACCGTGAGCTCGGTGGCGTCGTAGTCGCGCAACGCGACCGCCTCGCTCTTTCCGGTCA
>Ga0302299_10001600_pt1 | contig 13621 bp, 12 predicted proteins | sample III_Fen_N3_4_FD_198795 | JGI IMG/M metagenome (GOLD analysis project Ga0302299, IMG submission 198795) | Peat permafrost microbial communities from Stordalen Mire near Abisko, Sweden - III_Fen_N3_4 | ecosystem: Environmental > Terrestrial > Soil > Wetlands > Permafrost | place: Sweden: Abisko... | reverse complement strand
GGCCGGGCGTTCCCTTGCCAGGAGGTGGCCCGAGACTCCCGGCGTGCTTCGCCATGCCCCCGGGAGTCCTAGCTCGTCGTAGGCTGACTGTCTCCTCACCTCAGCAGTGGGGAGTTTCGCGCCCCGCCGTTGTACCCCCCAGACGGCGGGCGCGTCACGTCCGACAGGTCATCGGAATCGATGAGTCCACCAACGGCGCACACTCCTAATGTCCAACGTGTAGAGCTCTGTCGCATGTCACGGGGCTCTGCCAGATGCCCGTCGACTGCCCCGATGCATCGGCGGGCATCGCCGTGCCCTGGGCGCGTCTCGCGCCCTTCCCCCCTGCCTAGGAAAGGGCGTACGTTGCCTAGCAACCGAGCGCCCCGCATGGGGTGCCCCGGAGTTGTGGGAGAAGATGCGCCCTGCCTAATCGGGGGCGATGGCAGGGCGCATTCCGCGCGTCGCTCCCTGCTCACCACCTAGCGCGAACGACCGGTGGCTCGCCTGAACTCCCGGACCTGGTCGGCCGTTGAGATTGCTGACGGTCCCCTCGGTACTACGGGCGTAGAAAGCCAGGATCGAACCGCACGCAGGACCGGCCCCGCTATAACGGCTCGGTGTCCGTGTGCCCCCGGGGTCGGGGTGGAGTCCCCACCCCTTCCGGCTCATCGGTTGGCCGCCGCTCGGTCGACCTCCTCTGTGCAACCGCTGTGCGGGATCCAATCCCTGCGTTCCCCTGCGTTTCCGCAGGTAGTGGGGCGACTGGGACTTGAACCCAGGACCGAAGGATTATGAGTCCTCTGCTCTGACCGACTGAGCTACCGCCCCGCGAGGGTCACCTCGTGAGAGCGAGAGCGTAACCGCCGCGGTCAGTCGACCTCGACGAGCGTCTGCCCCCCGGTGACAGCGTCACCCGCGGACACCAGGACGGCCGAGATGGTGCCGCTGCGCGGTGCAGTGATCTCGGTCTCCATCTTCATCGCCTCGAGCACGACGACGACGTCGCCCTCCTCGATGCCCTGGCCCTCCTCGACCAGCACGCGGGCGACCGTGCCGGACAGCGGCGCCTGCACGCCGTTCGTCGAGGGCCCGACCGTCTGCACGTGGGTGGGCGCGAAGCTGCCGCCGGTCATGAAGATCGCCCCGAGCGTCGGCTGGGGCTCCTCCTCGACCTCGACCTCGACCTCGTACTCGACGCCGTTGACTGTGACTTTGAGCTGCATCGTCTGCTACCTCGGGGTGTGAGTGTCGTGGCGTCCCTGGACAACCGCCCGTCCCTGCTGCGCGTAGGCAGCGCCGGTGCGGTAGTGCAACTGCTTGACCTTCGCCCGGTGCCCGAGGAACGCCGCCACCGCCGCCGAGATCGCGATCACGACCTCCTCGGGGATGCCGGCCGCCTCCTGCTCCTGCAGCGACGCCTCCAGCTGCGTGACCCGCTCCGTGAGCGCACGGACAGTCTCGAGCAGGTCGGCCACCGTCTGCTCGACGGGGACCTCGGCTTTCTTCTTCTTGCTCACGTCGGGCCCAGCCCGTGCTTCTTGGCCGGCCGGATGGTGCGCTTGGTGATCTGCAGCTCCAGCGCCCGGGACACGTGCTCGCGGGTCCGAGCCGGGTCGATGATGTCGTCCACGAGCCCGCGTGCCGCGGCGACGTACGGCGTGGAGAAGGTGGAGCGGTACTCCTCGACCAGCTCGGCGCGGCGCGCCACGGGGTCCTCGGCGGCGGCGATCTCCCGGCGGAAGACGATCTCCGCCGCGCCCTCGGCGCCCATCACCGCGATCTCGGCCGTGGGCCAGGCGAGCACCTTGTCGGCACCCAGGTCCTTCGAGCACATCGCGACGTAGGCGCCCCCGTAGGCCTTCCGGAGCACCACGGTGATCTTGGGGACCGTGGCCGCGGAGTAGGCGTAGAGCAGCTTCGCCCCGTGCCGGATGATGCCGTTGTGCTCCTGGGCGACGCCCGGCAGGAAGCCCGGGACGTCGACCAGCGTCACCAGCGGGATGTTGAACGCGTTGCAGAAGCGGACGAACGACGAACCCTTGTCTGAGGCGTTGATGTCGAGCACCCCGGAGAGCACGAGCGGCTGGTTGGCGACGATCCCGACCGTACGGCCGGTGATCCGGCCGAAGCCGACCACGATGTTCCCGGCGTACCCGGCCTGCACCTCGAGGAAGTCCTGATGGTCGACGAGGCGCAGGATCACCTCGCGCACGTCGTACCCCTTCTTGTCCGACGCCGGCATCACGGCGGGCAGCTCGGGGTCGGGCTCGACGACGTAGTCGGGATCGACGATCGGCGGGTCCTCGGAGTTGTTCTGCGGCAGGAACGTGAGCAGCTTCTTGGCGATCAGGATCGCCTGCTCGTCGTCGTCGGCGACGAAGTGCGTCACGCCGGACAACGCCATGTGGGCGTCCGCGCCACCCAGGTCGTCGGAGGTCACCTGCTCCCCGGTCACCTGGGCGATCACGCTGGGGCCGGTGATGAACATGTGCGCCTGGCGGGTCTGGATGATGAAGTCCGTGAGCGCCGGGGAGTACGCCGCGCCACCGGCACACGGTCCCGCGATGATCGAGATCTGCGGCACGACACCGGAGAGCAGGACGTTGTTGTAGAACACCCGCCCGTAGCCGGCGAGCGACCCGATGCCCTCCTGGACCCGCGCGCCGCCGGAGTCGTTGATGAAGACGAACGGCGTGCCGGTCGCCAGGCTGGCGCGCAGCATCGCGGCGACCTTGTTCGAGTGGATCTCTCCGGCGCTGCCCCCGGCGACCGTGAAGTCCTGGCTCGCGACGTGGACGGGCCGGCCGAGGACGGCACCCTCACCGGTCACCACGCCGTCGGCGGGGTAGTCGGCGGAGTCGAGCCCGAAGTAGGTCGACTGGTGCCGGGCGAACATCCCGGTCTCCTCGAACGTGCCGGGGTCGAGCAGGGAGAGCAGCCGTTCGCGCGCGGTCAGCTTGCCCTGGGCGTGCTGCTTCTCCTGCCGGGCCTCACCGCCGCCCTTCTCGATCTCCGCGCGCCGCTCGTTCAGCTCGGCGGTGCGCTCCTCCATCGACAGCGCGTGGTGTTTGACCTTGTGCTTGCTCACGACGTCCTCATGCTCTCTCGACGGTGACCGAGTGCTTACGGCCACCCAGGTCGACCGCGTAGTGGATGGGGCCCCTCACCGGGCCACCGGAGGACTTGGCCAGCTCGTCCGCCGCGACCTCCACCGGGTCCTTGCCGACGTTCTTCGGGCCATCGGGCCGCTCGGTGAAGAAGCCGGGGGCGACACCGGGGAACATCGCGTAGGTCAGGACGTCCTCGTCCGTGCCGTCACACCCCTCGAGCGCCGTGGCCTCGGAGACCAGCCGGTCCCATTCGGGCGGGATCAGGTCCGCCGGTCGCACGTCGATGGGTTCCTTGCCGGCCTGCACCCGCGACGCCTCGACGATCTCGGGGTCGCGCTCGCCCAGCGTGGCGCCGTAGTAGCCCAGCATCAGGTCGGCGAACTCCGCCGTCAGCACCTTGTAGGGGCCCATCAGCACGTTGAACACGGCCTGGGTGCCGACGATCTGGCTGGACGGCGTCACCAGCGGTGGGTAGCCGGCCACGGCGCGCACCTTCGGCACCTCGAGGAGCACGTCCCGGAGCCGGTCGCCGGCGCCCTGCTGCCGGAGCTGGCTCTCCATGTTGGAGATCATGCCGCCGGGGATCTGGCTCTTGAAGATCTCGGTCTCCACGCCGGTGATGGCGGACATGAACTGGGTGTAGCGCGGGCGGATCTTCGCGAAGTGGTCCTTGATCCGGAGCAGCCTCTCGTCGTCGAGGTTCGTGCTGTACGGCGTGCCCCGCAGCATCTCGACGAGCGACTCGGTCGGGTTGTGTCCGGGACCCAGCGAGAGGGAGGAGATCGACGTGTCCACGACGTCGGCGCCGGCCTCGATGGCCTTCATCAGGCTGACCAGGGTCACGCCGGTCGTGGCGTGGCAGTGGACGTGGATCCGGGTCTCGGCCCCGAGGTCGTCCTTGATCGCCTTGACGATGTCGTAGGCGGGCTGCGGCTTGAGCAGCGCGGCCATGTCCTTGATGCACAGCGAGTCGCAGCCGAGGTCCATCAGGTCGCGGGCCATCTGCACATAGCCCTCGACGGTGTGCAGCGGGCTCTCGGTGTAGCAGATGGTGCCCTGCGCGTGCTTCTCCACGCGGCGTACGGCGGCGATCGCCTCGCGGACGTTGCGGACGTCGTTGAGGGCGTCGAAGACGCGGTAGACATCCATCCCGTTCTCGGCCGACTTCTCCACGAAGCGGTTGACCACCCCGTCCTCGTAGTGGCGGTAGCCCAGGAGGTTCTGTCCGCGTAGCAGCATCTGGAGCTTGCTGTTGGGCATCAGCTCGCGGAAGGTCCGTAGCCGCTCCCACGGGTCCTCGTTGAGGAACCGGATGCACGCGTCGTACGTCGCTCCACCCCAGCACTCGACCGACCAGTAGCCGGCGGCGTCGATGTCGGCGCAGGCGTCGACCATGTCCTCCAGTGCCATCCGCGTCGCCATCAAGCTCTGGTGTCCGTCACGCAGGACGAGCTCGGTGACCCCGATCTCACGCGTGGGTGTCTCTGTCATGACTCCACCCTCTCGTACCTGGCTCCGGAATCAGAGAGCGAAGGACCCTGGTCCACCTGTCTTTCGACCCCCGGCCTGCGCTGTCATTTCGGCGGACGACCGGTCACCCGGTTGAATGAGCCCCACGGCGGCCCGGGTGAAGGCGCCGGATCGCGGGGAGGCGAGAGCGGGATGACGGCAGCAGGGACTCGCACGGAGCTACCTGTCGAGCCCGCGGAGCGTGGCTCCGGGTGGGCCTGGAAGCTGCGCGTGCTGGCTCTCGTCGTCGTGTTCGCCGCCATCACCCTGGCTCGTTCACACCTGATCGACATCCCGATCAAGGACCCCCACGGCAAGCTCTTCCGTACCAAGCTGCTCGACACGGCCGAGATGCTGCTCGTGTTCCTGGTGATCGACGTCGTGGTGCGGTGGCTACGCGGACGCCGGCAGGGCGCCACGCTGTGGTCGACCGTGCGCACCCGATGGACGCCCTACCGCCTCCTGATGACCCTGCTGGGACTCGTCGCGTACCTCGTGGTCTACCTCTGTTACCGCAACCTCAAGAGCTGGGACGTCCTCCTCGGCCCCCACGACCAGATGCTCCTGCGCTGGGACCGCTGGCTCTTCTTCGGGCACAGCCCGGCGGTCCTGCTCCACGAGCTGCTCGGGCAGGACCTCGCCGCGCGCCTGCTGACAGACCTCTACGAGTCGTTCTCGTGGCTGGTCACGTTCGCCCTGGTGTCCGCGCTCGCGTTCACCCCGACCGTCCGCCAGGCCTACGTCTTCGTCGTCTCCGCGATGTGGGCCTGGATCCTCGGTGTGGGCTCGTACTACCTGATCCCCTCGCTCGGCCCGTTCCACGCCGCGCCGCAGGAGTTCGCGGGGCTGACGCGGACGTCGATCCAGACCACCCAGGACAAGTACCTCGAGCAGCGCGCGCACCTGCTCGCCCATCCGCAGGCCCACGACGCCTTCGCCCAGATCTCGGCGTTCGCGAGCCTGCACTGCGCCCTGACCTGTCTGATCTGGCTGATGGCCCGCTACTACGGGCTACGCATCCTGTCGTGGGTCGTGTTCGCGTTCCTGGTCGGGACCGTGCTCGCCACGGTCTATCTCGGGTGGCATTTCGCGGTCGACGACGTGGCCGGGATCGCGATCGCCTGGGCGGCCGTCCAGCTCGGAAAGCTCACGGTGACGGGAACCACCAGAATCCCGCGGCGAGCAGGGTCGACGGCCTAGAATCCCTGCCACGCCGAACGGGACGGCGCGCAACGAAAGGGGTCCCATGAAGACGTTCGTCATGCTCATGGTGATCGTCTGGTTCGTGTTCGGGATCAGTGCCGCACACGACCGAGGATTCTTCGACGCCAGTGCCCCGCGCTCGTGCGAGTTCGTCGGCAGCGCGGCGTTGACGGTGGTCGCCGGCCCGCTCAGCTACGCAGGTGTCCACCCGCACGCCTACTGCTAGCCGACCGGCGGGTCGGCGTCGAGCGTCCCGAGCCAGGTCGCCGCCGCCGGGCCCCACTCGGAGAGCTCGTCGTCCAGCAGCGACGGCTGGCATCGCACCCATGACTCGACGCGTCCCAGCCGTCCGAGCTGGAGGGCCGCCGGCAGCACCGCCCGGAGCTCCGCGACCGGCACCAGGTCGCTCCACACCTCGAGTGCCGCGTCAGCCACGCGCCACAGCCGCGCGTCGTCGCCCGCGGCCTCGAGCGTCGCGCCGAGGATGTTGAGCGGGATCAGGAGGACGCCGAGGGGCTCGGTCAGCAGCGAGTCGCCGAAGTCGAAGAACCGCAGCCGCCCGTCCACGTCGAAGACGTTCCGGTCGTGCAGGTCGTTGTGGTTGAGGGTGAGCGGGAGGCCGAGAGCAGCCGCCTCCTCGGACCACCGGCGTACGACGGGCAGGTGGGCGCGCAGCCGGTCAGCGACCTCGGGGGCGAGGTGCCGCGGGTCGTCCGCGCCCAGCACGGAGTACTGCTCGACGCGGGCGGCGAGATAGTCGCGCGCGTCCCCCGGCGTCAGCTCCGTCATCCCGGTGGCCAGCAGCGCGTCGTGGTGGGGCACGAGCTCGCGCTGGAGCAGCGCGGCCTCACGGGCGAGCCTGACCCAGCTCTCGAGGTCGTCGCCGGCGGTGTCGAAGAAGACCGGCCCCTGGTCGGGCGTCAGCAGGAAGCCGTCGGCGGCGGCGGTGACCGGGACGACCCGGTCCGGTACCAGCCGGGACAGGGCAGCCATCAGCGGCACCTCGACCTGCTGGCCGGGGCAGTTCTGCTTGGCGAACCACGCCCCCTCGGCCGTCGTCACCCGCCAGACCGTCGCCCAGCCTCGCAGCTTGTGCTGCTGCATGCCCGTGAGCGGACCGACGTGCCCTTCGCACCAGCCAGCGATCTCATGGCGGAACTCCTCGGTCCGCCAGCGCGACGAGAGGGACCGGTCGCGCTCCGGGAGCGCGGTGTACCACTCAGGCATCGGCGTCCTTGCGTTGCATCTCCATCATCAGCTCGACGGGCCGGAAGCCCAGGAGCCGGTTGATCCGCTGCATCGGCGCGTTGGTGACGGCGTTCCAGGTGTGCACGATCCGGCGCTCGGGATGGTCGGCAGCCAGGATCCCGAGGACCGCGCTCTTGAGCACCAGCCCGAGACCCCGGCCCCGATGAGCGCCCATGACCATCGTGTCGTCCTGCACCACGAAGTCGAGGTCGTGGGGAAGGAAGACCTGGGAGTAGCCGCCCAGCTCACCGTCGGAGGCACGCCGTGCCACGGCGACGAGGTGGTGGTAGGCGTGCCCGACGCGCTCCTCCTCCTCACGCAACCGCTCGGGATCGAGCACCATGGGCTCCCAGTCGATCTCGCCACTGGGCATGTCGCGCAGCATCTGCGTGCGCATCCGGGCATAGGCCTCGAGCAGGTCGTCGGGGGCCCGGTCGACCCAGGTCAGGACGTCGTAGCCGTCGGCCTGCCGGGGTGGGGTGGCGGCCGGCAGGTCCAGCACCTGATGGTCCTCACGCTGGACGTCGTCGTAGCCGAGCGCTCGGGCGAACGCCGTCGCGGGCGAGGTCGCCGCCGCAGTCGGCTGGTAGGCCTCACCCAGGAACGTGGTCCGGCCCTCCGCACGCCCCCGGGTCACGGCCTCGTCGTGCAGTGCTCGGCCGATCCCACGGCGACGGGCGTCGGGCAGGACGCGCACCTCGATGTCGGCGAGGTGCAGGTTGTCGCGCAGGGAGCGGCCGAGGTCGGCGGTACCAACGATCCGCCCGCCCTCGCGGGCCACGAGGAGCGTGCGACGGACGTACTCGGAGCCACCCTTGGCCATCTGGCACAGCTGCGGGAAGGTGCGGAGTACGGCGTACGGCCGCTCCGCCGCATGGGCCGCGACCTCGACGTCGAGAACGTGCGCAGAGCCGCCTCGTCGTGCCCCTCGAGCTCGCCGATGTCGGTCATGGGCCCAGCCAACCGGCTGTGCCCCTGTGCGGCCAACCGAATTCGCGGCATGCTCGACCCCATGGACATGCCACCGCCGCTCGAAGCGCTACCCGAGGACTGGAGCCGTGCGCTCGCGATCGTCGCGCACCCCGATGACATGGAGTTCGGCTCCGCGGCCGCCGTCGCGCGCTGGACCGCACAGGGCAAGGAGGTCGTGTACTGCATGGTCACCTCGGGCGAGGCCGGCATCGACGGCATGCACCCCGACGAGTGCCGCCGCGTGCGCGAGGCCGAGGAGATCGAGTCGGCCGGGATCGTCGGCGTCGACGTCGTCGAGTTCCTCGGGCAGCCCGACGGCATCCTGGAGTACGGCGTGCCGTTGCGGCGCGTGCTCGCGGCGGCGGTCCGCAAGCACCGGCCGGAGATCGTGATCACCGGCAACTTCCACGAGACCTTCGGCGGGCGCAACCTCAACCAGGCCGACCACATCGCCACCGGGCGGGCCGTGCTCGACGCGGTGCGTGACGCCGGCAACCGCTGGGTCTTCCCCGAGCAGCTGGGCGACGGTGTGGAGCCGTGGGGTGGGGTCACGGCGGTCTGGGTGGGCGGCTCCCCGCTCGCCGAGCACGGCGTCGACACCACGGACACGTTCGACAAGGGCGTGGAGTCGCTGGCCGCGCATGCGGCGTACATCGAGGGGCTGGGCTGGGAGGACTGGGACCCGCGTGAGTTCCTCGAGGGGTTCGGGCGGCAGACCGGTCAGCGGATGGGCGTCGCCTTCGCGACCTCGTTCGAGGTCTACCCGATGGGCTGGGGCGGTTGATCACCTGCGACGTGGGGATGTCGCTCGACGGCCTCGTCGCGGGTCCCGAGCAGGATCTGGAGCACCCCCTCGGACGAGGCGGCGAGCAGCTCCACCGGTGGATGTTCGAGCAGCCGGAGGAGAACGCTCCGGAGATCGCGGCGATCTGCTCGGCCGGGGCCTACGTCATGGGGCGGAACATGTTCGGCCCGGACCGCGGCGAGTGGGACCTCGGCTGGCGTGGCTGGTGGGGCGACGACCCGCCGTACCACCGGCCGGTGTTCGTCCTCGGCCACCGTCCGCGCGACCCGGTCGAGATGCAGGGCGGGACGACCTTCCACTTCGTCACCGGCGGGATCGAGGGGGCGCTGGGCCTGGCTCGCGAGGCGGCGGACGGCGGGCATGTCTCGATCTGCGGTGGGGCGTCGACGATCAACCAGTACCTCGCAGCCGGTCACATCGACGAGCTTCGCCTCCATGTCGCGCCCGTGGTGCTCGGCGCGGGCGAGCCGCTCTTCCGGGGCCTTCCAGGCCTCTCGTTCGAGGTCGTGTCGAGCCGGTCCACATCCCTGGTCGACCACCTCACCCTGCGCCGTACGGCGGAGTGACGGGTCGGGCCGGTCCCGGCACTCGTGCGGCCCGTCGTGCGCCGACTCGTTCGGCCTGGCCGTTTGGCACCAGGTTTCACCATGTTCACATGGTGAGGCCTGACTTCCCTTGGCGAATTCACCCCGGGAAGTCGCGCTTCACCATGTGAACATGGTGAAGCGGAGCTCTCTACCCCGCCAGCGCGGCGTCGCGGACGAGCTCCTCCATCGACTGGGCGATGCCATCGGCCAGGACCTGCAGGTCGGGGGTCGTGTCGTAGTCGGCGGTGATCCCGAAACAGAGGGTGTCGCGGTAGGAGAACATCGCGACCCCGATCCGGACGCGGTCAGCGATTGGCACGTAGGGCAGCATGGCCACCGCCGGACGACCGAGGGCGTAAAGCGTCTGCCGCGGCCCCGGCACGTTCGTCGTCACGGTCGCGATCTGGCGCTGGGGCAGGTGGAACGCCGCGCGCATGCCCAGCGACACGGACGGGAACACGCCGTACTCCGCGGCCGTGGTGAGGCTGCGCCCTGCTTCCGGCTCGTGCAGGGAGCGCAGCGCGCGCACCCGCTTCCGAACCGCGGCGAGCCGGTCGGCCGGGCTCGCGATGTCCACGGGGAGGTAGGGAAGCATGAGGGAGACCCGGTTGTCGGGGATCGCCTCCGCGCCAGGTTCGCGGGTCGAGACCGGCACCAGGGAGCGGAGGGCGTGGGCGTTCGGGGTCTCGCCCCGGGCTAGGAGGAGCCGCCGGAAGCCACCGGTGACCGCGGCCAGAGCCACGTCGTTCACCGTGACGCCGTACGCCTTCCGGACCGTGCGGACGTCGGCGAGGGAGAGATCGGTCCAGGCATAGCGCCGGCTCCCCGAGAGCGGGCCGGTGAGGGTCGTGTCGTGGACCGGCCGTACGGCGCCCGCCAGAGCCAGCGCCCCTCTCGCGGACTAGAGCGAGAGGTGTGCCAGCTTCCGCGGCGCGGCCAGCGACCGGACGACGGCCTGGCCGGCCGCGACCGGCGTGCGCACCAGGTGCCAGGCCGCTCCCGCAGCGAAGCTGACGGCGCTGGACGGCGGCTCGGGCTGCCAGTCGTCGGGCACCGGCGGGCCCGGCTCGGGTGTCGGGTCGAGGATCAGGCGGTAGAGGTCGGTTCCCGAGACGCCGTCGACCATGCTGTGGTGGATCTTGGAGAGCAGCGCCCAGCGGCCGTCGGCCAGGCCCTCGCAGAACCAGTACTCCCACAATGGGCGGCTGCGGTCCATGCGGCGGGTCATCACGCGGCTCATCAGGCGGCCGATCTCGGCCGGTCCGCCGGGCGCGGGCAGGGCGGTGTTGCGGATGTGCCAGCGCAGGTCGAACCCCGGGTCGTCCACCCAGGCCGGGGTCGCGAGGGCGAACGGGACCGTACGCACCTTCTGCCGGTAGCGCGGGATGAGCGGGAGACGGCCGGCGATGGCCGCCACGAAGTCGTCGAAGTCCGGAGCCGGACCCTCGAAGATGGCGAACGAACCGATCGCCAGGGACGCGGCCGGGTCGGCGTCCTCGGCCTCGAGGAAGGCTGCGGCCAGCGGGGTCAGACGCTCCACGACGAGACACCTCCGACGCGCGGTCGGGCGCCGCGCTCTTCGAGTCTTGCGGTGCTCAGGCGGCTTCGCTCGGGTCGGAGGTCACGAAACCTCGGGACCAAGCGAGGCAACATCAGACGAGGAGGCAGAACGGGTGGCCGGAGGGGTCCGCGAGCACGGAGAGCGGCTCGCCCTCCTCGTCGACGGTCCGGTCGAGCAGGACCTTCGCACCGAGCTCCTCGGCCCGCCCGGTCGTCAACGGCTGATCCTGTGCGTGGCTCCCCCGGTTGGACTCGAACCAACAACCCTTCGATTAACAGTCGAATGCTCTGCCAGTTGAGCTACAGGGGATCGTTCGGAGCCCGCACAGATTAGCAAGCGGGGTCGGGGGTCGCGAATCGGGAGCCACCCGCGCCAGGGGTGCGGTCAGTCGAGGCCGACATCGGCCCGCGCCGAGGCCAAGGCGGCCGACGCGGCCGCCTGGACGACAGGATCGGTGGGCTCGATGCCGGCGTCGTACTCGTAGACCCAGTGCACCTCCGAGCGGCCGGAGGGGGCACGCCGCCCCACCACGCGTACGCCGCGCTTGCCGGTGATCCGGACGTGTCGGACGAGAAGCACGCTCGCCGTCACCCGCTCCCGCACCAGCTGGAGGAGCCGGTCGGTGTCGAAGGGCGCGGACTCGTCGAGCATCAGGGCGTGCTCGACCCGAGGGCGGCCCCACTGGCCCACCTCCGAGACCCGGAGTCGCGCGAGCTCGTGGTCCCAGTCGGCGGCCTCGACGTCCTCCCAGGCCAGACGCCCGGCGGGGAGGTAGAGCGCGTCGCGGGTGCCGGCGACCCACTGGCCGCCCGCGACCGGCGCCCATGCGAGCAGCCGCTCGCCGGAGGCCACCTCGACCGGCGGCCGTTCACGTCGTAGTGACCTCACGAGGCACCCAGCGCCAGGTCGCGAAGCTGGCGACGGTGCTGCTCGAGGGCGGTGAGCTCGCCGAACATGCGGTTGTACTCCACGGTGTGCTCGACCGGGTTGGTGCGCTGCAGTCGCGACTTCACGGCGGCGATCCGGCGCTGGGCGGTGAGCTCCTGGAGGCGGTAGACGGTGTTCGCGACGAACGCGTCATCGGCGCCCTTGCGGCTCGGCACCGGCTCGACCGCGAGGGCCGACAGCGCGGCGGCGACGGCCTGGTCGGAGGCGGCGCTCGTCAGCCGCGAGGCCCAGCCCGCATCGGCGGCGCCGAGGCCACCGCACTGCTCGACCAGCTCCCAGACGGAGCGGTAGGTCGGATGGGTGAAGTCGTTGGCGCCGATGTCGCGAGTGGTCCGGGCCACCGCCTCGGGCTCCTGGACGACGAGCTTGAGGGCCTCGCGCTCGAGGGCGAACCGTGGGTCACGCAGGTCGGGTAGCGGAGGAGCCGCCGGTGTCGTGGGTGGGGTCGGGTTCGCGCTCTGGGTGGTGCTGGGCGTGCGGGGCTGCGGTGCGGGCCGCGCAGCGCGCCCAGCGGCTCGTCGTACTTCCGTGCGCGCCTGCTCCACGTCGACCCCCACCATGCCGGCGAGCTCGCGGGAGAAGGCCTCGACCTTGGACTTGTCGCGGATGGACGAGACCAGCCGCGCGGCCTCGCGGACCGCGTCGACCCGCGCGTCGGCGCGTTCGAGGTCGTACTTGCTGACGATGTTGGCCAGCACGAACTGGTAGAGCGGGCGCCGCCGGGCGACCAGCTCGCGGACGGCGGCGTCTCCTTGCTGGATGCGCAGGTCGCACGGGTCGAGCCCCGTCGGCTCGACTGCGACGTACGTCTGGGACACGAAGTTCTGGTCGCCGCCGAAGGCGCGCAGCGCGGCCTTCTGGCCGGCGGCGTCGCCGTCGAAGGTGAAGATCACCTCGCCTCGGAACTCCTCGTGGTCGCTGAGGAAACGGCGCAGCACCCGCGCATGGTCGTCGCCGAACGCCGTGCCGCACGTCGCCACCGCCGTCGGCACGCCGGACAGGTGACAGGCCATCACGTCGGTGTAGCCCTCGACCACGACCGCCTGCATCGACCGCGCGATCTCGCGGCGGGCCAGGTCGATGCCGTAGAGCACCTGGCTCTTCTTGTAGATCGCGGTCTCAGGGGTGTTGAGGTACTTCGCCTCGATCCGGTCGTCGTCGAAGATCCGTCGCGCCCCGAAGCCGATCGTCTCGCCGCTCGACTCGCGGATCGGCCAGAGCAGGCGCCCACGGAAGCGGTCGTACGCCGACCGCCCGACCGCGACCAGCCCGGCCGCGACCGTCTCCTCCTCGGTGAAGCCCTTCTGCCGCAGGTGGCGCAGCAGGGCGTCGCCGTCACGCGGCGCGAAGCCGATCCCGAACTGCTCCGCCGACGCCTGGTCGAAGCCGCGCTCCCCCAGGAACTGGCGCGCCACGACCGCATCGGGCGTGCCGAGGGCATCGGCGTAGTAGGCCTGGGCCACGCGGTGGGCCTCGATCAGGCGGGCCCGCTGGGGACCCCGCGGACGGTCGGGCCGCGCGTCGCCCTCCTCACGCCGCAGCATCACGCCGTACTTGTCTGCCAGGCGGTCCACGACCTCGGTGAACCCGAGGCCGTCGATCTTCATCAGGAAGGCGATCACGTCGCCGCCCTCCCCGCAGCCGAAGCAGTGCCAGAACTGGCGCTGCGGGTTGACGTTGAACGACGGGGACTTCT
>Ga0302299_10001599_pt1 | contig 13623 bp, 12 predicted proteins | sample III_Fen_N3_4_FD_198795 | JGI IMG/M metagenome (GOLD analysis project Ga0302299, IMG submission 198795) | Peat permafrost microbial communities from Stordalen Mire near Abisko, Sweden - III_Fen_N3_4 | ecosystem: Environmental > Terrestrial > Soil > Wetlands > Permafrost | place: Sweden: Abisko... | reverse complement strand
GATGGTCACGGGTTGCTCGCCGGGTCGCGTGAACATCGCGGGTCGGGGTGGTCATCCGGGTGGCGCCGGGCGGCGGCAGATCGCAGACTCTTCGGGTGTCCTGTGCCCACCTCGCCGTCCGTCCCGACCCCGAGCCCGCGCCGTCCACGCCGGACGGCTGCGCCGAGTGCCTGGCCGGTGGTACCCGCTGGGTGCACCTGCGCCTGTGCGAGGAGTGCGGCCACGTCGGCTGCTGCGACTCCTCGCCGATGCGTCACGCCACCGCGCACTTCCGCGCGGAGGCCCATCCCGTGATCCGTTCCTTCGAGCCGGGTGAGACCTGGCGCTGGTGCTTCGTCGACGAGGCGATGGCGTGAGCGAGGCCGATCCCCGGCCCGGCGCGGCCGCCGGCGGGGAGGGCGGCGACGAGCGGGCCGCCCGGCCGGTGCTGCTGACCGTGGACGACGACCCGTCGGTGTCCCGCTCGGTCGCCCGTGACCTGCGCCGCCGGTACGCCGAGCACTACCGGATCGTGCGCGCCGAGTCCGGGCAGGACGCCGTCGAGGCGTTGAAGGAGCTGCGCCGCCGCGGCGAGCAGGTAGCCGTCCTGCTGGCCGACTACCGGATGCCGCACATGAACGGCATCGAGTTCCTCGAGCAGGCGATGGACCTGTTCCCGACCGCGCGCCGGGCCCTGCTCACCGCCTACGCGGACACCGAGGCGGCCATCCAGGCGATCAACGTCGTCGACGTCGACCACTACCTGCTCAAGCCCTGGTCGCCGCCGGAGGAGAAGCTCTACCCGGTCGTCGACACCCTGATCGAGCTGTGGCGGGCGACCGGCCAGGCCCCGGTCCGGGAGACCAAGGTGATCGGTCACCGCTGGTCGCGGCCGTCGTTCGAGGTGCGCGACTTCCTCGCGCGCAACGCCGTCCCGTACCGCTGGTACGCGGCCGACGAACCGGACGGCGAGCGCCTGCTGGCGGCCTGCGACGCGACGGCGGACGACATCCCGGTCGTCGTCCCGGCGGACGGCTCGGTGCTGCGTGCGCCGTCGACGTCCGAGCTGGCCGCGAGCGTGGGTCTGAGCACCACGCCGACGGGCGACTTCTACGACGTCCTGATCATCGGGGGCGGCCCGGCGGGCCTGGGCGCCGCGGTGTACGGCGCGTCGGAGGGGCTGCGGACGGTCCTGGTCGAGCGGCAGGCGACCGGGGGCCAGGCGGGTCAGAGCTCGCGGATCGAGAACTACCTGGGCTTCCCGGACGGCGTGTCCGGCGGCCAGCTCACCGACCGCGCCCGGCGCCAGGCGGTGAAGTTCGGCGCCGAGATCCTCACCGCCCGGTGCGCGGTCGCGCTGGAGGTCGAGGGGCCCAAGCGTGTCGTCCGCTTCGAGGACGGCGGCACCATCGGGGCGCACACCGTCGTCCTCGCCACCGGCGTCTCCTACCGCGAGCTGGGCGCCGAGGGCGCCGACCGCCTCACCGGCCGGGGGGTCTTCTACGGGTCGGCGGCCACCGAGGCGCTGTCCTGCGCCGGCAAGCACGTGGTGATCGTCGGCGGCGCGAACTCGGCGGGCCAGGCGGCGGTGTTCCTCGCGGCGCACGCGTCGAAGGTGACGCTCGTCGTCCGTGGCCCGGACCTGGAACGGTCGATGTCGCAGTACCTCATCTCGCAGGTGCGGGCCGTCAAGGAGATCGAGGTGCGCACCTGCACCCGCGTCGTCCGCTGCGAGGGCGACGAGCACCTGGAGCGGGTCACCCTGCGCGACGACGCCGACGGCACCACCGAGGAGGTGGACGCCGAGCACCTGTTCGTCTTCATCGGCGCCTCGCCGCCCACCGACTGGCTGCCCGCCGACATCCACCGCGACCAGGCCGGGTTCGTGCTCACCGGCCCCGACCTGCTGCGTGGCGGCTCGCCGCCGACCGGGTGGGCCGCCCCGCGCGACCCGTACCTGCTGGAGTCCAGCGTGCCGGGCGTGTTCGTGGCCGGTGACGTGCGCTCCCAGTCCGTGAAGCGGGTGGCGTCGGCCGTCGGGGAGGGCGCGCTCGTGGTCACCCTGGTCCACCGTTACCTGGAGGGACGATGAGCGACGAGCAGCCGGTCCGGCTGACCCCCGACGAGCTGCGGGAGCTCTTCCTCTTCGAGGCCCTGGACGACGACCAGCTGGCCTGGCTGTCGGCGCACGGCCGCGTCGAGCACCGGCACGCCGGGGAGCGCGTCTACAGCCAGGGTGACCCCGCGACCTGCTTCTTCGTGCTGCTGGAGGGCACGGTCGTGATGCGGCGCCGGGTCGAGGGGTCCGACCTGGAGATCTCCCGGACGAACCAGCGCGGCGTGTACGCCGGCGCGACCCAGGCGTTCGTCCGCACGTCCGACATCGAGCCCTACAACGGGTCGATGGAGTCGCTGACGGACTCCCGGTTCGTGGTGTTCGACGCGGTGGAGTGGGCGGACGCCTTCCGCACCTGGTTCCCGATGGCGATGCACCTGCTGGAGGGCCTGTTCACCGGCATCCGGTCCAGCAACCAGATCGTCGCCCAGCGCGAGCGGCTGCTGTCGCTCGGGCGGCTCTCCGCCGGGCTGACGCACGAGCTGAACAACCCCGCGGCGGCCGCCGTCCGGGCCACCGCCACGTTGCGCGAGCGGGTGGCGGCGATGCGTCACAAGCTGGGTGCCCTCGCCGGCGGCAAGGTCGACGGCGAGACGCTCACCCGGCTCACCGCCGTCCAGGAGGAGGCCGTCGAGCTGCTCGCCAAGGCGCCGACGCTGTCGGCGATCGAGGCCGGCGACGCCGAGGACGAGCTGACGGACTGGATGGACGAGCACGGCGTCCGGGCGGCGTGGGAGCTGGCCCCGACGCTGGCACAGGCAGGGATCACGCCCGCCTGGCTGGAGCGGCTGGCCGGCCCGGTCTCGTCGGACCACCTGGAGAACGGGCTGCGCTGGGTCACCTACGCGCTCGAGACCGAGCTGCTCATGAACGAGATCGACGACGCCACCCAGCGGATCTCCACGCTGGTGACCGCGGCCAAGCAGTACTCGCAGATGGACCGCGCCGCCCACCAGGACATCAACGTCCACGAGGGGCTCAAGTCGACCCTGATCATGCTGGCGGCCAAGCTCAAGGGCATCACCGTGGTCAAGGAGTTCGACCGCGGGCTGCCCGACGTCCCGGCGTACCCGGGTGAGCTCAACCAGGTCTGGACCAACCTCATCGACAACGCCGTCGCCGCGATGCGCGGGGCGGACGGCACCGGCAGCGGCACCCTCACCGTCCGGACGGCGATGGACGGCGAGTGCGTGGCGATCGAGATCTGCGACACCGGCCCGGGCATCCCGCCCGAGCTGACGACGAAGATCTTCGAGCCGTTCTTCACCACCAAGCCGGTGGGCGAGGGCACCGGGCTCGGCCTCGACATCTCCTACCGGATCGTGGTCCAGCGGCACGGCGGCGACCTGCGCGTCGAGTCGCGGCCGGGCGACACCCGCTTCAAGGTGCTGCTCCCGTTGCGCGAGCAGGCGGAGGCCCCGGTCTGACGGCCCGGTCCGACCGCCCGGTCCGACCGCCCGGTCCGACCGCCCGGTCGGACGGCTCGGTCAGTGGCAGGTGACGGTGCCGGCGAGCACCAGCGGCGTGCCGCCGGTGCGCGACGGGATCGTGACGCCGGTCAGGGTGGCCGAGGTGCCCTTGACGGTGACCGTGCCGCCGCCGCCGGGCTTCGTCACCGTGCCCCCGAAGTCCTTGCCGACCGAGAGGAAGGCACCCTCGACGACCTTGCCCTGCACGGCGCGTACCACGAGCGAGGTGGCGCCGGCCGTCATGGTCACGATCGTGGTGGTGCCGGTGGTGCGGCAGGTGTAGCTGCCCTCGATCAGTCCGGTGACCGCGCCGGAGGCCTGCAGCGCCGCGCCGGCCTTCAGCGCCGCGGCGGCGGACGCGGACGACGCGGACGCCGCCTGCGCGGTGCCGGCACCGGTCGTGGGCCCGGCCGCCGTCGCGCCGGCGTCGCACCCGGTCAGCAGGAGGGCGGCCAGCACGACCGCGCCGCCGAGGGAGTGAAGGTTTCGCACGCCGAACAGTCGCCCCGGCCCGCCCAGAGGTTGCCTCACTTCCGCTCCTTCCGCCGCCTGCCGCGGTGATCATGCACGCTTGAGTTGATCATGCACGGTTTAACGTCGCTCGGCAGGGTTCAACCGCGCATGATCAACTCAAGCGTGCATGATCACCGCGGAGGGGAGGGTCACGGGCGGCAGGCGCGGAACAGGAGGGTGACCAGGGGGCCGAGGGCGTCGTCGTCCAGGGTGCGGGCCCCGTGCAGGACCTCCGCCGGCCCGAGGCTGCCGCTCATCATCCCGGCGAGCACCTGCAGCTGGGCCGCGCCGAACAGGACGTGCGTCACCGCGTGGGTGTCGATCTCGGTCGTGACGTTGCCGAGCTCGCACTCGGCGTCCAGGTAGTCGACGATGCGGGCCCAGATGAGCTGCGCCGCCTGGTCGCCCGTGTGCACCTGCTCGATGAGCCGGTGGAAGAGGTCCGGCCGGCTGATCAGGCCGCTGAGCACGGGGAGTGCCTCCGCCTGGAACCCGATGCACAGCCGCACCAGCAGCAGCAGCCCGGTACGCAGGTCCTGCTGCCCGGCCACCGGGACCCGGGCCCGGAACCGGGCCGAGAGCTCGGCCATCTGCTCGGCCAGCGCGGCGACGACGAGCTCGTCCTTGTCGGCGAAGTAGTTGTAGAGGACGCCGTCGGAGACCTCGGCCTCCCGGGCGATCCCCCGGGTGGTGAGCCCGGTGAGCCCGTGCGCCGCCAGCAGGCGCTGCGTCACCCGGACCAGATGGCGACGCAGTGCCTGCGGCTGATCGCTGCCCTGCTGGTCACGCAGGACGCGCGCACGTCTGGCCACGGGGCGATACAACCACTCGCGGTCAGGCCAGGTCACGCCGGGCTGTCACCACGACGGCCGCCAGTGCGGCAGCCGCCGTCCAGCCGGCCAGCACGAGCCCGCCGCCCAGCTGGGTGAGCAGCCCGTCGTCCGGCGCGTTGCCGAGGGCGGTCGCGGCGGTCGCCGGGAGCCAGCGGCCGACCGAGCTGACGAGCTGGGCGATCGCGGTCTCGGCGATGGTGAGCCAGGCGACGGCGACGACGACGGCGGCGGCCTGGGCACGCACCAGGCTGCCCAGCGCCACCCCGATCACGGTGTACGACGCCTGCCACAGCGTGACGCCGACGGCGCTGCGCCAGGTGACGGCGGGATCGAGGTCGACGTCCTTGACGGCGCACCAGGCGGCGGCCACCCCCACCGTGGCCGCCGCCACGACGACGCCGACCGCCAGCCCGGCGAGCAGCCCGGCGCCGAGCTTGGCGGCCACGACCCGCTCCCGGCGCGGCTCGGACAGGAAGGTGTCGATCGCGGTGCCGTGCCGGAACTCCCCGGCGCTGAGGGTGATCCCCACCGCGAGGGACATGATCGCGACGATCCCGCCGTGCTCGAGCAACCGGCGCAGGCCGACCCCGCCGGCCAGGTTCGCGGGGTCGAGGGCGCCGGAGACGACCGCGCCGCTGGCGGCGAGCACCAGGAGCGCCACCTGACCGACGAGCACCCAGCGCGGGGTGCGGACCGACGTCAACTTGAGCAGCTCCGACCGGAGCAGCCCGAACCGTGCCTGACCGAGGTGTTCCCGCCCGTTCATGCCACCGCTCCCGTCGTGAGCCGCAGGAACGCGTCCTCGAGGGCGGCGGCGTCCGCGGTGTCGTTCCCGCTGCGGCCGGCCAGTTCGGCGAGCGAGCCGTCGAAGCGCAGGGCGCCGTGGTCGACGACGAGCACGCGGTCCGCCGTCCGGGTCACCTCGGCGAGGAAGTGGCTGGAGATCAGGACCGTGCGGCCCTCCGCCGCCGCGTCGCGCAGCAGGCGGCGCAGCCAGGCGATGCCCTCCGGGTCGAGCCCGTTGGCGGGCTCGTCGGCGATGAGGACGGGCGGGTCTCCGAGGAGGGCGCACGCCAGCCCGAGCCGCTGGCGCATGCCCAGCGAGTAGCCGCCGACGCGACGGTCGGCGGCGCCGGTGAGCTCGACGGTCGCCAGGACGGCGTCGACCCGGGCGCCGTCGATCCCCGCGGCGAGGGCGACGACGCGCAAGTGGTCGCGCCCGGTCCGGCCGCGGTGGAAGCCGTCCGGCCCGAGGACGGCGCCGACCGCGCGGCGGGGTGCAGGCAGGTCGCGGTAGGGACGGCGGTCGAAGGTGGCGTACCCGGCGTCCGGGCGGATCAGGCCGAGGAGCATGCGCAGCGTGGTCGTCTTGCCCGCGCCGTTCGGGCCGAGGAACGCGGTGATCTGGCCCGGCACGACCCGGGCGCTCAGGTCGTCGACGGCGGTCACCGCCCCGTAGCGCTTGGTGAGCCCCGAGAACTCGATGTCCATGATCTCCTCCGCTGATGTGATTATGAGCGCCTGTTCATGAGCGCACGTTCATAATTGACCCACCGAGGACGCGCCGTCAACCGGAGGCTTCGCCGTGATCATGCGCGGTTGGGTTGATCATGCGCGGTTGAGCGGCGCTTCGCCGGGGGGCGGCCGACGGGGAGGCGGCCGGCGGGGCCGTCCGACGTCCGTCGATGAAACCCGACGCCGCACCGGAAGGGCTGTCCCCGCCGCCGGAGCTGTTCGATGACACGTTCAGCGACGCCCACGGCGACCGCGGCCCGTTCAACCGTGCATGATTAACTCAAGTGTGCATGATCACGGCAGGGCGGGGGTGGGGTCAGGGGGCGCCGAGGAGGCGGAGGGTGGCGGTGACGGCGGCGGCGGCGACCACGACGACGACGAAGGGCGCCTTCCGCCAGGCCAGGACGCCTGCGACCAGCACGCCGACCGGCCGGGCCACGCCGGCCCAGCCGTGCCCGGCGACCAGGGCCGACGTCGCCACGAGGGCGCTGAGCAGCACGACCGCGGCGGTGTCCACCAGGTGCTGAGCGCGCGGTCCGGGGGCGAAGCGGTCGCCCAGGAGGGGGCCGGCGACCCGGTAGGCGTACGTGCCGGCCGCCAGGACCGCGATGCCGACCAGCAAGGCCGTCGTCGACCCGCCGCCGATCACGGCGTCCCCGGCGACGTCGACGGCGACGGGCGGCCCACCGTCGCGGCGGCGACCCCGAACAGGGCCAGCAGCACCGGCAGGCCGGTCGGCAGGAACGGTGTCGTGGCCAGCGCGATCGCGATCCCGATCAGCGCCGCCCGCCGGGTGCCGGCGTCCCGGAGCGACGGCAGGACGAGGGCCAGCAGGACGGCCGGGAACGCGGCGTCCAGGCCCAGCGCGTCGGTGTTCTCGATGGCCCGGCCGGCCGCCGCGCCGACCATCACGGCGAGGTTCCAGACGACGAACAGGCCGAGACCGCAGGTCCAGTAGGCGGCGCGGCGGCGCCGGTGGTCCGGCTCGGCCAGGGCGAAGGCGACCGCCTCGTCCGTCATCACGTGGCTGCCGACGAGCCGGCCGAGCAGGCCGGTGCCCAGCAGGTCGCGGACGGCGAGGCCGAACGGCAGGTGGCGGGCGTTGACCAGCAGTCCGGCCGCGACGGCGGCGGTGACGCTGCCCCCCGCGGCGAGGATCCCCGTCAGCAGGAACTGGGACGCCCCGGCGAACACGGCCAACGACAGCAGCACCGGGACCCAGGGTTCGAACCCGGCGCTCACGCTGATCGCCCCGTAGGCGAGCGCCACGACCGCGTCCGCGAGGCACACCAGGGCGATGTCGCGGAGCAGGCCCCGACCGAGTGTTCGGTACAGCGAACGCATGGCCGCTATCCTGAACACGTACCACCCTGTTCGTCAAACCGAACACGACGACCGATGGAGCGAACGCAATGGTGGAGGACCGCCGGGGCGGTGCACCTCTCGACCGGATCGCCCGCGCGCTCCGCCTCGAGCGCGAGCGGGCCGGGCTCACGCTCACCGAGCTGGCCCGCCGGGCCGGCATCGCCAAGTCGACCTTGTCCCAGCTGGAGTCCGGCACCGGCAATCCCAGCGTCGAGACGCTCTGGGCCCTCGGGGTCGCGCTCGACGTACCCTTCTCCCGACTGGTGGAGCAGCCGGCGTCGACGGTCCAGGTGATCCGCGCCGGCCAGGGTCCGGCCGTCCACTCCGAGCGGGCCGACTACGTCGCGACGCTGCTCTCGGCGTGCCCGCCCGGCGCGCGGCGCGACGTCTACCTGATCGGCGCCGAGCCCGGCGAGCCGCGCCGCTCGGCACCGCACATGGCCGCCGTCGTGGAGCACGTCGTCCTGTGCCGGGGGCGGGCCGAGGTCGGGCCGGACGGCGGCGCCGTCGAGCTCGGCCCCGGCGACTACGTGGCGTACCCGGGCGACGTCCCGCACGTCTTCGGGGCGCTGGAGCCGGGCACGTTCGCCGTCATGGTGTCGGAGCACCCCTGACGGCGGCATCCGCCGACGACGGCCGGGCAGTCGTCGCCAGGGTGACGTCGGCGCTGGTCGACGCCGTGCCGACGGGGCGGTCGCCGGCGCGCGGGTCGAGGCGCTGGAGCACCGCCCGGTAGCGGCCGGGAGCCTGCTGCCAGCGCTCCTCGCGCGGCGCGCCCGCCGCGACGGTCACCTCGTCCGCGGGGCCGGTCGACGCCCACCGGCTCGTCACCGGGTCGAACCGCTCCAGGTGCAGGCGCACCGGGCCGGAGCCCTCGGCCGCCGTCCAGGTCAGCACGAGCGTGCCGGGTTCCGTCGCCACGGCCAGGGTGGGCCCGCCGGACGTCGTCGTGCCGGTGTCGCCGGTGGACGCCTCGGTCGTGGTGCTCGTGGTCGTGCTGCTGGTCGACGCCTGGCTCGTGGTGCTCGGCGTGGTGCTGCTGCTCGAGGTCGTGCCGGTCGTGGACGTCGTGCTGGTCGTGGACGTCGTCGTGCCGGTCGTGGACGACGTGCTGGTCGTGGACGACGTGCTGGTCGTGGTGCTGCCGGCGGTGCCGGACGTCGGGGCGGGCGAGGGCGGTCCCGTGACCGTCACCGTCCGGGTGACCGTGTCGCTGCCGTTGTCGCCGCGACCGGTCGCAGCGCCACCGCCCGCGGGGAGCGGACGGCCGGCGTACCCGGCGGCGAGGGCGAGCACGGTGTCGGCGTAGCGCTGGGACGGGTTGTACGCGAGCACGGCCGCCCGGCGACCGCCCGCGGTGGACAGGTCGCCGCCGGCGCGGCAGAGGTAGGCGGCGGCGCTGAGCGCGGCGTCCCGGATGTTCTGCGGGTCGGCGCCGGCGCCCGGCCGCGCCGAGATCCCGACCGCCGCCCAGGTGCCGGGCAGGAACTGCATCGGCCCGACCGCGCGGTCGTACACCGGGTCGCCGTCGAGCCGGCCGCGGTCGCTGTCCCGGACGACGGCCGTGCCGCCGAGGTGCCCGTCGAGGCGCGGGCCGAGGATGGCCGGCCGCGCCACGCCGTCCGCGCCCAGGCTCGCCCCGCCGAACCGGCCGTGGTCGCTCTCGACCCGCCCGACGGCCGCGAGCAGGGTCCAGTCGATGCCGCAGCCGGGTCGGGTGCGGGCCGTCGTGGCGGCCGCGTCGCGGTAGGCGGCCAGCGCCACCGGCGGGATCCGGCCCGGGGCGACGTCGGGCGCGGCCGGTGCGCCACCGCCGGCGCCCGGATCCGCGGAGCCGGCGCCCGACCCCCCGGACGGCGGCGCGCCCGAGGGCAGTGCGAGCGCCGGGCCGGCGGCCGGCTCGGGCACTCCGGAGCCGTCGGCGGCGAGCGCGCCCAGCGCGAACGCGGCCGCGGACCCGGCGTCCCCGACCGGGTCGGTCGAGGTGGACGGCGTGCCGCCGGCACCACGGTCGGCGGGCCCGGTCTCGGCGACGCCGGCGTAGGCGCCCACCAGCGGGCGGTCCGTCGTCCCGGCGCGGCCGAGGGCGTCGGCGGCGAGCCCCGGACCGAGGCGGGCGTTGGCGACCAGCGCGGCGGCGGTGAGCAGCGCGACGGCCGCGGTCGCCGTCCCCAGCGTTCCCCAGCGCAGCTGGACCTTCGGGGGTCGCCGCCGCCGCGCGGCTCGTCGCCCACGGGCGGTGCCGCGTGCGGGGTCGGGTGCGAGGTCGGGTGCGGGCGGTCCACCGACCGCCCGATGCCGTGCGCTCATGACCACCTCCCCGCCGCGGGCGCGCTCATCGATGGTCGGTCGGATCGGCCGTGAACGCCACCCGCAGACCTAGGCTGATGCGATGAGTGGCTTCGTCGAGGTACGCGGGCCGGCTGACGTCGTGCGGGTGTTCGGGGCGGACGGCGAGATCCCGGTGCACCGCACGCCCGACGGCCTGTGGAGCGGGGACGGCGTCGTGGTGGGCCTCGTCGCCGAGCCGGGCCGACTCGGCGTCCGGCTCGTCGCCTCGGTCGGGGTGGCCCGGGTGCAGCTGCGCTGGCACGGTGACGTCGGCGCCGGCACGCGCTACCTCGGCGACCACTGGGAACGCAGCTACGGCGACCTCGAGTGGCACGGCGAGGCGGCCGAGCGGGTGCTCCCCTGGTACGTCCTGACCTGCAGCGATCCTGCCGGGCCCGGCGCGCCGGCCGGATCTGCGGACGGCGGGACGCAGGGCGTGACGCACGGCTACGGCGTCCGCGTCGGGGCCGGGGCGCTGTGCTTCTGGACGGCGGACGCGCGCGGCCTCAGCCTGTGGGCCGACGTCCGCAGCGGCGGCCGCCCGGTCCTGCTGGGCGGGCGTGCGCTGGCCGTCGCGGACGTCGTCGCGCACATCGGCGAGCCCGGCGAGACGCCGTTCGAGGCGCACCGGGCGCTGTGCCGGGCGATGTGCCCCGAGCCGCTCCTGCCCGACCATCCGGTCTACGGGACCAACGACTGGCACGTCCACTACGGACGAAACTCCTTCGAGGTCATCGCGCGGGCCGCCGACCAGGTGTCGCAGCTCTCGCCGGACGCCGGCAACCGGCCCTACTGCGTCATCGACGACGGCTGGTCGCGCGGCGGGCTGGGCTCGGGGCCGTGGTACGGCAACGAGCGCTTCGGCGACATGGACGTGATGGCGCAGCGCCTGCGCGACCTGGGCACCCGCCCGGGCATCTGGTACCGGCCGCTGACGACGCTGCCCGGCGTCCCTTCGCGCTGGCTCCTGGAGGGTCGCGGTTGCCTGGACCCCAGCCGGCCCGAGGTGCTGGAGCTCGTCGGCGAGCACCTGCGGCGGCTGGTGGCGTGGGGGTACGAGCTGGTCAAGCACGACTTCACCACGTTCGACGTCCTCGGCCGCTGGGGCTTCGCGATGGGGGCGACGGGTACGGACGACGGCTGGGGCTTCGCCCGGGGCGACCTGACGACGGCGGAGGTGCTGACCGACCTGTACCGGACGATCCGCGCGGGTGCCGGGACGGGCGCGCTGCTCATCGGGTGCAACACCGTCGGGCACCTGGCGGCCGGGCTGGTCGAGCTGCAGCGCATCGGCGACGACACCAGCGGGGTCTCCTGGAACCGCACCCGGCGGATGGGCGTGAACACGCTCGCCTTCCGCGCGGCCCAGCACGGCACCTTCTTCGCCGTGGACGCCGACGTCACCCCGGTCACGCCCGACCTGCCGTGGGCACTGGCCCGGCAGTGGCTGGAGCTCGTCGCCGCCAGCGGCACGCCGCTCTTCGTCTCGGTCTCCCCGCAGGTGACCGACCCGGCCGTGCTGTCGGTCGTCGGCGAGGCGCTGGCGCTCGCGGCCCGCCCGGCGCCGGTCGCCGAGCCGCTCGACTGGTTCGACACTCGGTGCCCGCGGCGCTGGCGGCTCGGCTCCGGGGGCGGTTCGGACGGCGGCGGAGTCGTCGGCGGAGTCGTCGGCGCAGTCGGCATCGAGCGCAGCTTCGACTGGCTCGGCGCCGACTCCGCCGGAGCGTGGCCCTTCGGCGACTGACGGGCGGGCCGGCCCGACCCCGGGTCCGAGCTCACCGTCCCAGGACGCCGACCAGCGCGATCGCAGCGCCCACCGTCCGATCACCTCAGGCACTCACCTGTTGTGATGAGATGGTTACCGATCCGGGAGACGACCGCTGCAATGTCGGCGGATAATCGCTGTCAGCAGTGAGTCTGGTGCGGACAGTGAGGTCTCGACCCGGGGGGCGACGCGCGGATGGGTCGGCAGCAGCATGGCCGGGGGAGCCTGGGGCGGGCGCGTCGCCGGGTGCGGGCGGTGGCTCTGCTGGCGGCGTTCGGCGTCGTCAGCACGGTGGTCGGGGTCCTGATGACGGCGTTCGTGTTGCCGGTGGTGGCGTCCGCGGGCCTGGCGGTGCACGCCGGCGTCGACTACTTCGAGTCGCTGCCCGACGTCCTGACCAGCTCCCCGCTGCCCCAGCGGTCGGTGCTGCTGGCCGCCGACGGGTCGCCGATGGCCTACTTCTACGACGAGAACCGCGTCCAGGTGCCGCTGGCCCGGATCGCCCCGGCGCTGCAGCATGCCGTCGTCGCCGTCGAGGACGAGCGGTTCTACGCGCACGGTGCGGTGGACCCCCGTGGGATGGCGCGCGCCGCGTTCAACGACTCCTCGGGCGGCGACGTCCAGGGCGCGTCGACGCTGACCCAGCAGTACGTCAAGAACATCCTCGTCGAGGAGGCGGTGGCTGCCGGGGACGACGACGCGCGCCGCGCCGCCGTCGAGCGGACGACGATCCGCAAGCTGCGCGAGGCCCGGCTCGCGGTCGCGCTGGAGAAGCGGCTCAGCAAGGACGAGATCCTGGCGGGCTACCTGAACATCGCGTACTTCGGCGGCCACACCTACGGCGTCGAGGCTGCGGCGCAGCGCTGGTTCGGGGTGTCGGCGGCCGCCGTCACGCCGGCGCAGGCCGCCGTCCTCGCCGGCATGATCGCCGAACCGGGCACGTACGATCCGGTGCGCCGGCCCGGCGCGGCCCGGACGCGGCGCGACGTCGTCCTCGGCAAGATGCTCACCCAGGGCCTGCTGAACCGGGCCGAGCACGACCGGGCGGTCGCGACGCCGGTCGTCGCCACGGGCCGCCCGCCCGCCCACGGGTGCACCGCCGCCGGGCAGGACGGATACTTCTGCGACTACGTGCTGCGCCTGCTCCTCACCGATCCCGGGTTCGCCGCCCTGGGCCGCACCGAGGCCGACCGCAGCCGGGCCGTCAACCGGGGCGGCCTGGTGATCCGGACGACGCTCGACGGCACCGTGCAGTACGCGGCCGACCATGCCGTCCGCGAGCACGTCCCGGCGCGCGACGGCAGCGGCCTGGGCGCCGCGGCCGTCACCGTCGAGCCCGGCACCGGGCGCGTGCTGGCGATGGCGCAGAACCGCACCTACTCGGTGGACGGCGGCCCGGGGCTGACGTCGGTCAACTACAGCACGGACTCCGCGCTCGGCGGGTCCACCGGTTTCCAGACCGGCTCGTCCTTCAAGCCGTTCACGCTGGCGGCCTGGTTGGAGGCCGGTCACCGGCTGGACGACGACGTCGACGCCACCAAGCGGCCCTTCCCCTTCAGCGACTTCACGTCCTGCGGGAACCACCGGCTCCGCGGCACCAAGGCCTACCAGCCGGGGAACTCCGAGGGCCGCGAGACCGGCACGATGTCGGTGCTGCAGGCCACCTACGACTCCGTGAACGTGGCCTACGTCGACATGGAGTCCCGGCTGCGTCTCTGCGACGTCGCGGACGTCGCG
>Ga0302299_10001598_pt1 | contig 13627 bp, 16 predicted proteins | sample III_Fen_N3_4_FD_198795 | JGI IMG/M metagenome (GOLD analysis project Ga0302299, IMG submission 198795) | Peat permafrost microbial communities from Stordalen Mire near Abisko, Sweden - III_Fen_N3_4 | ecosystem: Environmental > Terrestrial > Soil > Wetlands > Permafrost | place: Sweden: Abisko... | reverse complement strand
GGCGCCCTGACCCCGCTCGCCGCCGAGGCCGGCGCCGGGTCCGGCGCCTTCACCGGCGGCGAACCTCTGGGCGCCGGTGGCCGGCTGCTCGCCGGCGACTTCTCGGTGACCGTGCACCACGCGTTGGCTCCCTTCTACAAGTGGGTCGACCCGGACCGCTACTATCTGGCCGTCTGGCGCGCGACGCTGGCGCTCTGCGCCCGGGTCGCGCGCGCCGGAGCCTGGCTGGAGCGGCACGCGCTGGTGAGCTTGCCCGCGCTGGCGCTGGCGATCGCCCTCGCCGGCGGCCTAGGCTCCGGCGTCGCCCGCGGCGCCGGCCTCGAGGCCGCCGCCGTCGCACACTGGCCGCTCCTCGGTGCCGCCAGTCTCGCCCTGCTCTGCCTGCTGCTCGCATGCGCCGCCGACGCGAGGCTGCGGCGCCACCTCTGGCTGGTCGCCCTCACGGGCGCGCTGGCTCTGGTCGCCCTCAGCTCGACCGGCGAGCTTGCGCAACTCCTGCCCTTCGAGGGCGCTTCGCTGCTCGCCTTCTTCCTGCTGTTCGCAGCCGGCGTCGAGCGTCGCGCGCGCAACGTCTACCTGCTCGCCGCGCTGCTTTCGGCCGCGGCCATCATCGCCGGCAGCCTCCTTCTCGACGGCGGCGCGGCGGCGATTGTGCTCGCCCTGCTGCTCGGCGGTTTTGCCGTCAAGCTGGCGCTCGTACCCGCGTACCTGTGGCTGCCCCGAGTGGCGGAACGCACGCCGGCGCCCCTGGTGGCCGTGATCCTCGCCGTCGTCGACGTCGCCGCGCTCGCGGAACTGATCGCGCTGCGGCACACCGCCGCCTGGCTCTTCCAGCCGGCTTGGCCGTGGCTCGGTCTGGCCCTGCTGTCCGCCGTCGGCGGCGCCGGGCTGGCGCTGGCGCAGCGCGACGTCAAGCGTCTGCTCGTCTTCTCGTCGGTCACCGATACCGGGTTCATCGTCCTCGCCGTCACCCTCGCCGGCCGCTTCGGCCTCTCGGGCGCGGTCGTGGCTTCCGCCGCCGGCGTCCTCGCCAAGTCCCTGCTATTCACCGCGCTGGCCGGCCCCGAGCACGATGGCCCGGTCACACTCGCCTCGCGCGGCCTGGCCGTCCGCCATCCGCTGGCCGCCGTCGCCTTCATCGCCGGTGCGCTCACGGCGCTCGGCGTGCCGCCGACGATCGGCTACGCAGGGCACTGGCGCATCTACGAGACCGCCTACGGCGGAAGCTGGATCTACCTCGCGCTCCTGGTAATCGCCACGGCGCTGTCGGTGCTTGCCTACGCGCGCGTGATCGCCGTCTGCTGGTGGGGGGCGCCGAAGACCGGCGCCGTGCCGGACGCCTCGGCGCCGACGTTCCCCACCACTCCCGCCGGCCCCTGGCGCTCCGTGTGGCGCACCGAGGCGGCGCCGCTGACGGTGGCGCTCGTCGTCCTCATCGTCGTCGTCCTGGCCGCCGGCCTGTGGCCGAGAGCCTGGTAGGCGGTCCGCGATGCGCCTCGTCGACTCCCTCGTGCGCACGGCCCGCCGGCGTTCTCCCTGGCTGTTCCATCTGAACGCCGGCAGCTGCAACGGCTGCGACATCGAGTTCGTCACCTGCCTCACGCCGCGCTATGACGTGGAGCAGCTCGGCATCCGCCTCGAAGGCAGCCCCCGGCACGCCGACATCATCGTCGTGTCGGGCCCGGTGACGCGAACCACGCGCGCCGCCGTGGAGACGGTCTACGCCCAGGTGCCGGAGCCGAAGGTCGTCGTAGCCCTGGGCTCGTGCCCGGCGAGCTGCAACGTGTTCGCCGGCAGTCCCACCATCGAGGGCCCTCTGGACCGCATCCTGCCGGTCGACGTGTACGTCCCCGGCTGCCCACCGCGACCCGACGCGATCATCGCGGGTATCGCCGAGGCGATCGGGCTGCTGGCCGGGAGAGGGCGCGCATGACCATCGGCCGCGCCCTCCTCCAGCTGCTCGTCTTCCCCGGCCTGCTGTACGCGGTGCCGGTCGCCTGGCTCATGCTCTGGATGGAACGCAAGCTGACGGCCCGACTCCAGGGACGCATCGGGCCGCCCTTCTACCAGCCGTTCTTCGATTTCGTGAAACTGCTGGCAAAGCAGCCTCTGCCGAGACCGCGTCTGCAGGCGTTGGCGATGAGCGCGCTGCCCGTGCTGGCCGTGGCCAGCACGCTGGGCGCGCTCGCCCTCCTGCCCGTGTTTCCGCACAGCGGCGGCTTCAGCGGCGACCTTGTGCTGCTCGTGGCCCTGCTCGAGATCCCGCCACTCTGCGCCGTGCTCGCCGGCTTCGTCTCGCGGTCGCTCTACGGCGAGCTGGGCGCCACCCGCGAAGCCGTGCTGAGCATCGCCTACAGCCTGCCGTTCCTGGCGGCGCTCGTGGCCCTCGCCGCGGCCGCCGACAGCCTGTCGCTCAGCGTCATCAGCCAGCAGGCGATGTGGCAGGTCCGCCTTCCGGCACTCCTGGCCCTGGCTCTCTGCCTGCCCGTCAAGCTGCGCGTGAACCCGTTCTCGGTGGCCAACGCCGAGCAGGAGATCTACGCCGGAGCCACCACCGAGTTCGAGGGACCGCGGCTTGCCCTGTGGGAGCTGGCCCATGGCCTCGAATGGGTCGCGCTCACCGGCCTCTGGGCGGTGCTCGCCTTCCCCGTGGCGCACGCCGTGTGGCCCCTGCGCGCGACCGTGTTCGTCGCCATCTCGCTGACGCTCGTCCTGGCACTCGCCGCCGTCGCGGCGGCGACGGCGCGCCTCAAGCTCGCCCAGGCGGCGCGCGTCTACTGGCTGTGGGGCTCGGCTCTGGGCGCGCTGGCGATGGTCGTGGCCATGGTGTGGCCGTGAGGGCGCGGCCGTGAACATCCTTACGCTCATCTCTCAGAACTTCCGCCGCGGCCCGGCGACGCTGCGATATCCCGAGCGACACGTGCCGGCCGCCCACTTCCGCGGCCTGGTGCGGAGCGATGCTGCCAAGTGCATCGCCTGCGGCATCTGCGACCACGTCTGCGTCTCGGGCGCCATCGTCGTCACCGGGCACGACGATCACTGCGACTGGAGCTACGACCCCGGCCGCTGCACGTTCTGCGGTCGCTGCGTGGACCTCTGCCCAGGCGAGGCGCTGAGCCAGGAGGAGGATCGCGCGCCGAACTACGCACGGAGCGGCGCGCTCGCTCAGGAACTGCAGATCTCCTATCCGGCCTGCCCGGAGTGCGGCCTACCGGCGCGGCCGTACAGCGAGCGCATGCTCACGGTGGCGCACGACAACATCAGTCGCGAGTTCCGCGAGCGGATCAGGCTCTGCGAGCGCTGCCGCCGGCGCCGCTCGCAGACCGTGCTCAAAAAGGGTTTCGGCGGCGCTGCCGTCGCGGAAAGGAACGATGATGGAGCCTGACGCCATTCTGGAGGAGCTCGGCGTGACCGCCGCCTGGGAGCTGCACGGCGACGGCCGCTGGGTCGAGGCGCCGAACCTGGACGTGAGGGCGATGGCACGCCTCCTGCGCAGCGTCGAGGCGCGCTGGGTGACCCTCACGGTGAGCCCGGCGCCCGGCGGCGGCTTCCGCCTGCTGTATCACTGGGACCTGGCGGGACGCCTGCTGAACATCGCCACCGTGGTCCCGGAGGCCCGCGCGGAGAGCATCGCCGACATCTGGCCGGGCGCCGACTGGGCCGAGCGCGAAGCCCGCGACTACTATGCGCTGGAGTTCGCCGGCCGTGACGGGTCGCCGGCCCTGATGCTCCGGCCCGAGGACGAGCCCGGCCTCTTCAGCCGCACCCAGGAGCTCGGCCGCGACGCCGACCCCGCCGACGCGGCGCGCGTCGATGCCGGAGGAGAACCATGAGTCCCGTCATCCCCGTGGGCCCGTACCACCCCGCGCTCGAGGAACCCTACAAGATCGAGCTCGTCTGCGACGGTGAGGCCGTGCGCGAGGCGCATATCACTGTCGGCTTCAACTTCCGCGCCATCGAATGGCTGGCCGAGCGCAAGAACTACACGCAGGACCTGGCCCTCGTGGAACGCGTGTGCGGGATCTGCTCCAACGTGCACACGCTGACCTTCTCGCGCGCCCTCGAGCAACTCGCCGGTGTCGAGGTGCCGGCGCGGGCGCAGCACATCCGCGTGATCGTGCACGAGGCCGAGCGGCTGCATTCTCACCTGCTGTGGGCCGGCATCGCCGCCGAGGTCATCGGCTTCCAGACGCTGTTCATGACCTGCTTCGCCCTGCGCGAGAAGGTCATGGACCTGCTCGAGGCGGTGTCCGGCAACCGCGTGAACTACGCGATGAACAAGCCCGGCGGCGTGACGCGCGACATCGTCGACCCCGCGATGGTCTCCGCCACGGCGCAAGCGATTCGCGCGGCCATGGAGCGGGACATCATCCCCGTGTTCACCACGGACCGGACGGTGCGCGCGCGGTGCGCGGGGGTCGGCGTGCTCACGCGCGACGAGGCGCTCGCCTGGGGGGCTCTCGGGCCCGTGGCGCGCGCCTCTGGCCTGCCCCAGGACATCCGCAAGGCGGCGCCGTACGAGATCTACGACCAGCTCGACTTCGAGGTGCCGGTGCGCCCGGAGGGCGACGTGCTGGCGCGCATCGTCGTCCGGGCCCTGGAGATCGTCGAGAGCTGCCGCATCATCGAGCAGGCCGTGGACGGCATGCCGTCAGGGCCGATCGACGCCGGCGACTTCATCCCCGTCCCCGCCGGCGAGGCCTGCGCGCGCATCGAAGGGCCGCGCGGCGAGGTCTTTTACTATGTCGCCTCGGATGGCTCGGACGTGCCGCTGCGCGTGCGCATCCGCACGCCGACGTTCCAGAACATGCCCACCGTCGCGCTCATGGTACGGGAGCAGACGCTGGCCGACGTTCCACTGATCCAGGCGTCCATCGACCCCTGCTACTCGTGCACTGACCGCTGACGCCCCGGCGCTGCACGCACCCGCCGCGCCGCCGCGAACAGCCCGTACCCGAGCAGCACGCCGGCCACGTTGAGCAGCACGTCGTCGACGTCGCTCATGCGGTACCAGTAGCCGAGCAGCAGCGAGACGGCGAGCTGGCTCAGCTCGACCGAGGCGCTGAGCGCCAGCCCGGCGAGCGCCGTCCGCCACCAGCGGCGCGCGCCCGGGAAGATCGCGGGCAGCAGCACGCCGAACGGCGCGAAGACGAGGACGTTGCCGGCGAGCAGCCGCACGGCCGGCCATCCCCAGCCGAGCTCCGCGGTCTCACGAATGGCGCGCAGCGGCACCAGGTTGGGCGCGTTGTAGCGGTCGAGCCGGCGCTCGGCGGGGCCGAGCTCGGCCGGCGTCAGGTGGCCGCCGAGCGGCAGGGGGAAGAGGGTCGCGGACACGAGCCACCCCAGGTACAGCACGAGGACGACGCGCGCCGCGACTTGCCAGGCCGCCAGGCCGTGCGTCGCGGCGCGCCAGCCGACGACGATGGCGACGACGATGGCGACCGGGTAGACGATTGCGGCGCTGAGCATGGGCCTAGCGCAGCGCCTCCACCTCGATGAAGATGCGGCTGACCTCGGGGTAGGGCTCGTTGATGCGCTCCTCGATGCGGTGCACGGCGGCGTGGATCTGCTCGGCCGGCAGCCCCGGCGTGAACAGCACCTCGATGTTGAGCAGCACCTCCTCGGGGCCGAGGTGCATGGTGAGCACCGCCCCGAGGCCGGTCACGTCCGGATCGTCGAGGACGATGGCGCGCAGGTCGGCGATCATCTCCGGATCCGCCGACTCGCCGACCAGCAGGCTCTTGCTCTCGTAGGCGAGCCAGCCCGCGGCGCACACGAGGATCCCGCCGATGACGATGGACGCCGCGCCGTCGATGACCGGCGCCTTCAACTCGTGACTGAGGAACACGCCGACGAACGCCACGGCGAGGCCGAGGAGCGCCGCCGTGTCTTCGAAGAGGACCGTGAACAGGCTCGGGTCCTTGCCGTGATGGATGGCCGACAGGGTGCGCCGCGAGCCCCGCGTCGTGCGGAACGCCCTCCAGGCGACGCTGAACGACATCGACTCGAAGAACGCCGCCAAGGCCAGCACGACGTAGTTGATGGCGGGGTTGTGCAGAGCGACCGGGTGCCGGACATGCACGATGCCCTCGTAGATGGACATGCCGCCGCCGACGCCGAAGATGCTCACGGCGACGATGAGACTCCAGAAGTACACCTCCATGCCGTGGCCGAACGGGTGGTGGTCGTCGGCGGGCAGGGCGCCGCGGCGCAGGCCGTGGACCAGCAGCCCGCCGTTGCCGGTGTCGACCAGCGAGTGGATGCCCTCGCTGATCATCGCCGAGCTGCCCGTCATGGCTCCGGCGACGAACTTGATCGCCGCGATGGCGGCATTGCCGATGATCGCCGCGACGACCGCCCTTTTGGATTCTGCTGCCATGCGCTCAGTCTACCTGCGGGTGACGATTCCTGTGTTCCAGCAGAGGACTTTCGTCACCTTGGGGGTAGACTATGGAAGTGCAGCACTGAAGGAGGACCCGTGCCTGGCAAAGAGTATGTGTGCGCCGAATGCGGCCACCGCTTCCGCACGCCGGAGGGTATGGCCCACGACAAGCGTTCGCTGATGTGTCCGGGTTGCGGCAGCTACGACCTCAATATCTCGGAGGCCGTGTATGCGCCGCCTCTCGTGATGCGCGCCAAGACGCCGGCTCCGGCCGGCGATGTGTGGAACGTGCGCGAATCCAAGCTGTCGTGACGGCGTAGGTCGCCGCGGGCGCGACCAGCGGCGCCCGTTCGCGGGCGCTCTGGTAGCCTACGCGCATGCTCAAGGCGATCACCTTCGACTACTGGAACACGCTCTTCGTCGACGTCAACGGCAAAGCGCGCGAGCAGCGGCGTGCCGCCGTCCTGCGCGCGGAGCTCGCGTCCTTGGGCCTCGACCTGCCGCAGTCGGCCGTCGACGAAGCCCTGCAGGCCGGCTTCGACTACTTCGACCGCGTGTGGGTCCACGAGCATCGCACACCCCTCTGCGCGGAGACGGTGGACAGCATCCTTGCCGCGCTGGGCGCGCGGCCACCGCAGGCCTCCCGCAGGCGCATCGTCGACGAGTTCGAGCAACTGCTGCTCGAGCTGCCGCCCGACCCGATGCCGGGAGCGGTCTACGCCCTGCCTCAGCTGGCCGAGCGCTATCGCCTGGCGGTGATCTGCGACACCGGTTTCTCCCCGGGCAGGGTGCTGCGTCAGCTTCTGCAACGACACTGCATGCTGGAGCACTTCGAGTACCTCTTCTTCTCCGACGAGCACGGCATGTGCAAGCCGGACGTACGCGTGTTCGCGCACACCCTGGCCGAGCTCGGCGTGCGCGCCGCGGAGGCGGCCCATGTGGGCGACATCCAGCGTACCGACATCGCCGGAGCGCAGGCCGCCGGCATGGCGGCGGTGCACTTCATCGGCGCCAACAACCACGACGCCGGGCACTCCACCGGCGACCTCCTGGTACGGCACTTCGACGAGCTGCCGACGGCACTGGGTGGGCTGACCTGTGCCGGCTGCTGACGCCGGCGCCGGCCGCGCGGGGGGGCGCTCGAGGCAACTGCTCCTGCTCGGGCTGCTCGCCGCCCTCCTTGCGTTCGTCGTCGTCGCCGCGCTGGTCGGCGCCCACGCCGGCGGGGGCCTCGACGGCAGGGTGATCGACTGGACAGAGGCTCATCAACACCGGTCGCTCAACACCATTGCTCTCGGCTTCGACTACCTCGGCCGCTGGTGGCTCGCGGTCGCCGGCATCGTTGCCCTCACCGGAGCCTTGTGGCTGGCCGGCCGCAGGGCCCAGGCACGATACCTGGCGCTCACCATGGCGCTGTCTCTGTCGCTGAACCTTCTGCTCAAACTCGTGTTCCGGCGCGTGCCGCCGGGCGGCGGCACCATCGTCAAGGCATCCACCTACGCCTTTCCCAGCGGCCACACCATGACGGCCACCGCGCTCGCCGCGGCCCTGGCACTCATCGCCTGGCCTACGCGCTGGCGCTGGCCGATCCTCCTCGCGGGAGCCGCGTTCGCCGGCGCCATGGGCGTGTCACGCGTGTACCTCGCGGTGCACTGGCCCTCGGACGTGGCCGCCGGCTGGGCCATGGGCATCGTGGTGGCGTTCGCCGTGCGCGCCGCGGTGCACCTGCCGGCGACCGGAGGCGCTCCGGCCGAGAGCGGGCCGGCGGCCTCGGCGAAGCCCCGGGCGGCCGGTTCCCCCATCGACGTCGTCTTCTTGGACTGGGGCGACACGCTCATGGCCGACGACAACGCGCAGAGCGGGCCCATGGCGACGTGGCCCCAGGTGCGGGCGGTCGAAGGGGCGCAGGAGGCGCTGCGGCGCCTGCGCCCTCAGTACCGCCTGATCGTCGCCACCAACGCCGACGACTCCGGCGTGCGCGACGTGCGCGCCGCGCTCTCGCGCGTGAGCCTCGACGAGCTGATCGACGACGTGGTCAGCTCGCGCGAGGTGGGGGCGCGGAAGCCCGACAAGCTCTTCTACCGCGCGGCGCTCCTGCGCGCCGGCTTCGCCGGCGTGCCGCTCGCGCCCGAGCGCGCCGTCATGGTCGGCGACTCGCTGAAGAACGATATCGCCGGCGCCCAAGCCGCGGGGCTGCGCGCGATCTGGCTGGCTCCGCGGCGCGCCAAGGCCGCGGCCGGCGCGCCCGTCCCCGACGCCCGCATCCGCAAGCTTTCCGAGCTTCCCGCCGCCCTGGCGCGGCTCGGCGGCCCGCACGCTCCGCCACGACCCACCACGGAGGCAGCCTCATGGACCTGAGTCATCCCGACGCCTGGTGCGCCCGAGCCATCGAGCTCGGCGCCGACGACGCACAGCTCATCGAGACCGACAAGGTCGTCGTCGCGGAGTGGGTGCGTCTCAAGTGCCTGTACGGCTGCGACGAGCCCGGCGTGCACAAGACCTGCCCGCCGGACGGCGCGCCGGCGCTGGAAGTGATCCGCCGTTTGCTGGGCGAGTTCCGCCGCGGGGTCCTGCTGACCGTGGGTCCGATCACCGGCAGCGAGCGCTCGGACCCCGAGTCGCGGCGCCTCAACGACGCCGCCCTGGCCCTGGAGCGCGACCTCTTCCTCGCCGGCTTTCACAAGGCCTGGACGATGGGCGCCGGCCCCTGCGACCTCTGCGCGTGCTGCTCGCAGGGCGACGACTGCCCCACGCCCGAGAAGGCGCGGCCGTCGATGGAGGGCTGCGGCATCGACGTGTTCACCACCGTGCGCAATGCAGGGTGGACGATCGAGGTCGTGCAGGACGAGGAAGACGCGTACCGCTTCTTCGCCCTCGTCCTTGTGGACTGACGTTCGCGGGCCGACCAGCTGCATGTCCAGGAGGCCTGACGGCCTCCTCGGCACCGCGCCGACCCGTCAGGGCGCGGAAGAGAACCTGATCACCTGTCCGGCGTCGCTGGTCGCCGTGAGCTCGCGCCGCGGGCTCGCGGTGCTCAGTGTCCATTCCGCACCGAGCAACTTCGTGTGCACGGTCGACCCCCACGGCGGGAAGTCGGGAGGGACGATCCTGCCGCTCACCGGCCGCCCATCGATCGTGCCGGTGACGAGAAGGTCGCCGGTGGCGCGGGTCGTCGATTCGTCGGCGCTGAACTGGTGCGTTTTGGTCTCCTCGGTGATCGAGAGCCGCGCGCCGCCGCCGGCGCCCGGCTGCACCCAGACCCCACTGAACTCGGCGACCAGCTCCCTGTGGTGACCGGCCGTCCAGATGAAGACTCCGATGACGGCGAAGATGCCGACCATGACGAGCACGACGCCCACGCCGAACCAGCGCGGCGACGGGGTGAAGCGCCGGGGATCGTCCGGCCAGCGACTCACGGCGTAGCGGAGTGGACGACGGCTCCGTTCACGAGCTTCGCTGCCGGGACGGGAGACGTCGCATGCCGAACGTCCGCACCAGAGCGATCGCGGCAGGATACGCGAACAGGACCGCGAGGACGAGACAGATCGAGGCGTTCGCGCCCTTCCCGGCCGCCAAGGCGATGGCGGAGACGATCAGCAGGGCGATCACGGCCGTCGTGACCAGTGAGGACACGACGGTGTCCCGCTTGGTCGCAAAGAAGCCGAGGGGAGCCAGGCAGAAGCAGCCGGCGAGAGCTCCGAACCCGCTGACCAGGTTCGATGAAGGACGGGGGTCGTCGATCGTGACTCCTGGCTGGAGCCCCCTGGCCACGAGATAGACGCCGATCACCAGGAGTACCACGGCCGCGACGTAGACCGGCGCGACGAGCAGAAGCCTCGCGAGCCTTCCCTTCACCCAGCCGCCGTCAGACATGCGCCCCCCGATCGCCGACCACCCACCGACCCTTGCCGCGGATCATCTTAGCCGCTTCCGCCCTGACCAGTCTCGGGATACTGCGGATCATCGGCATCGGCGACTTCGTGCACACATGGCCATGTCCTATCCCGAGGTGTGCGCCCGAGTGGGTCGATTCCATCGACAACCGCCAGCTCGACTTTCAACCTAGTCGGTCATTCCCAATGGCGGCAGAGACCACTTCTGGCAGCGGCTCAGGATCGCATCTACCTCGGCGACCGTCAGTCCGAAACGGACTGCAACAGCGCGGCTGATGCGTTCGCCCATCCGCGCGGAGACTCTCGTCCGCTGCCGGGTGACACGCTTCTCCCAACCGCTCCACACGCGTACATCGAACCCGCTGGGTCGTGCCGACCACTCCTTTGTCGGGAATCGGCTCTCGAGAGTCATCTGGTCATAGGCGCCTGGCTTCACCTGGATCCCTGGTGTCGCCCCATAGCGGACCGAGCCGAGCGTCGGACCCGCCCACATGCGGTACTCGGGATAGTCGTAGAAGAGTACGTACACGCGGGAGAACGGCTTGCCCGACTTGGCCTCCGCAAGCAGCTCGCGAGAGACGGCCACCATGCCGTCTTTGCTCGTCGCAGGCGAGACACGGACGTCGTAGATGACACTCCAGTAGTAGGGCTGTCCTATCGGATTGCGTCCCACATGAAGCACTTCATAGGCCGGCGTTCTGGACTGTCGAACCGAGGAGGTCGACACCTTATGCGCGCAGCCTGCCGCCGCGAAGGCCACTGCAGCCGCGAGCAGCGACAACACCAGGGTCCGTACCTTGACGCCTCCCATTGCACCCCGCCTTCTTCTCTGAATGCCCGAAGGCATCGCACGCTTCGAACGTCAGGTCAGCCGCTAGAACACCACGAGCGGCTTGCCGTCAGCCCCATAGCCGACGAAGCGGAACAGGTCCCCTTGCTCTGTCAGTCGGTACTCAAAGTCCCCGGGTGCGCGGCCGGCGTGCATCGGCTCGCCGGTGATGGGGTTGGTGGGCCAGGGCGGCATGTAGCTGCCCACCCAGTGCAAGCGGTCCTTTCCGCTCTCGGCCGGGCGTACGTATGGCAGGCCAGGATAGGAGTCGTTGTTGTTGAGCGACCAGTTCTGGATGCCTCTGACCACCAGAAGAAAGCGCTCGCGCAGGGCTCCCTCCGCCATCGAAACGCGGCGGTAGGTCAGCGGCAGCGCAGGAGCGCCGGAGCCATCCTCGTACCAGGCGGCGGTCAAGTGGTCTCCTTGCGCTTTCGACAGGGTGACGGGGTGGGTCGCATAGTCGACGGGCATCCCAGGGCCGGAAACCAGCTGCCTGGTCACAAGATGGAGCGTGCCATTTGCCACTGTGGCCGGCTTCTCGGAGGCGACCCCGTCGGCGACCAACGCGTATGTCTCCCCAGAGGACGTGAGGTACATGACATAGGGCGCGTGACCATAGGGGTCGCGCTGCGGATCGACCAGCCACCAGTAGCCGGCGAAGCGATCTGCGGCGACCTGATGATGCGCCGAACCGCAAGCACCAGCGCCTACTGTCAGGATCGCGAGAGCGGCCACCAGGGCAAGCAGTGGGACGCGCAGCCAGTCACGTGTTCGCATGCGGCCCTCCTTCGCGTGTGAGCCTGTTCGTCGGTCCCGGCGATCGAGTGGTTGCCCACCCGCGCGCGACGACTGCCGAAATCACAGCAGCGCGGCGGCCGCGACGAGCCGCGCGGCGGCCTCCTCGCGGCCCAGCACCCACAGGCTCTCGAAGAGCCCGGGCGTGACGCTCTGCCCGCTCATGCCCAGGCGCAGGGCGGCAAAGACAGCTTTGGGCTTGACCTCGAGGCGCGCCGGCAGGTCGCGGACGAGCGCCTCGACGGCCTCCACACTCCAGTCGGGCAGCTCGCGCAGGCCGGAGGCGGCGGCCGTGAGGGTCTCCGCCGCGTTCGCCGTGCCGGCCAGCCGCTCGCGCGCCTCGCCCGTGAACGCGAGCGGCCGGAAGAACCAGCCGGCCATGGGGACGAAGTCGGCGAGCACGTCGATCTTCTCCTGTACGAGCGGCGTCACGGCGCGCGTGAGGCGCTCCTGCTCGGCGCTCGGCGCGGTGTCGGGGTCGCCGTAGAAGCCGACCCGCGAGAGGTAGCCGAGCATGCGCTCGACGAGCATCTCGGGGCTCATCTGGCGGATGTAGCGGCCGTTCATCCACTTGAGCTTCTCGGGGTCGAAGATGCTCGCGCTGGTGCCCAGATCCTCGACCTTGAACCTGCGCACCAGGTCATCCAGCGACCAGGCGATCATGCTCTCGTCGAACTCGGTGCTGAGGAAGCAGAGGTAGTTGCGCACGACTTCCACCAGGTAGCCCATCTCCGTGAGCTCCTCGAGCTTGGTGGCGCCGTGGCGCTTGCTCAGCTTCTTCTTGTCGGTGCCGAAGAGCAGCGGCATGTGCACGAACTCGGGCACCGGGGCGCCGAGGGCCTCGTAGATCACGACCTGCTTGGGCGTGTTGCTGATGTGGTCGTCGCCGCGGATCACATGCGTGATCTCCATGGTGACATCGTCGACCACCACCGCCAGGTTGTAGGTGATGGTGCCGTCTGAGCGCTGCACGATGAAGTCGCCGATGGTGGCGTTGTCGAACTCCACAGGGTCGCGCAGCAGGTCGTGGAAGACGGTCTTGCCGACCGGCACGTGCATGCGCAGCGTGAACGGCTCGCCGGCCGCCTGGCGGCGCTCCACCTCGCTCGCGGGGAGCGCACGGCAGGCGCCCGAGTACACCCAGGCGCGCCTCTCGGCCTGCGCGGCCGTGCGCTCGGCCTCGAGCTCCTCGGCCGTGCAGAAACAGGGGTACAGATGGCCGCCGGCGAGCAGCTTCTCGATGTACTCGTGGTAGATCGCCTGGCGCTCGGTCTGCCGATAGGGGGCGTGCACGCCAGGGACGCCGGGGCCCTCGTCCCAGTCGAGCCCCATCTCCTTCATCGAGCTGAGGATCTGGCCGATGGCATCGTCGGTGCTGCGTGACAGATCGGTGTCCTCGATGCGCAGGATGAAGAGGCCCTCGTGCTGCCGGGCGAAGATGTAGTTGTAAAGGCCCGTGCGGGCGCTGCCCAGGTGCAGGTAGCCTGTGGGCGAGGGGGCGAAGCGGACGACGACGCGGTCAGCCATAGGGCCGTATCATATCCCGCGCCGGCGCACCGCTGCGCCGCCGCCGTCCCGGGTCTACAATGCGGGAATGGATGAGTCACCCCAGCGCGTGCGTGTCGTCAAGCCGCACGTCACCAACGATCCCAACCCGGTGCGGTTCAAGACCGGCGAAGTCCTCAACGTGGGTCATCACGACCAGCAATGGACGACGTACGTGTGGTG
>Ga0302299_10001597_pt1 | contig 13629 bp, 9 predicted proteins | sample III_Fen_N3_4_FD_198795 | JGI IMG/M metagenome (GOLD analysis project Ga0302299, IMG submission 198795) | Peat permafrost microbial communities from Stordalen Mire near Abisko, Sweden - III_Fen_N3_4 | ecosystem: Environmental > Terrestrial > Soil > Wetlands > Permafrost | place: Sweden: Abisko... | reverse complement strand
GTCGTCTGGTCAGCGGCCGCGCGCGGACGGCAGCAGCCCCAGCTCGCGCGCCCGGCTCAGGGCGGCGCGGCGGCTGCTGACGCCGAGCTTGGCGTAGATGCTCTTGGTGTGGGTCCGCACCGTGTTGAGGGACACGACGAGGTGCCGGGCGATCTCGGGGCCGCCCAGGTCCGTGGCGAGCAGCCGGAGCACGTCCACCTCGCGCGCGCTGAGCGGGCTGACGAGCTCGCCCACGGGGCGCCCCGCCGTCCGGACGACGTCCACCGCAGCGTCGCCGGGACGCGCGAGCGCCAGCAGCCGCCGGGCGCACGGCCGCAATGGCCCCCGCCCGGCCACGACGTCGAGCAGCGGGACCAGCGCCAGCCCCTCCCGGACGACGACCCACGCGAACCCTTCCGGCTCGGCCGCGACCAGGGCGCGTTCGAGCGCCGCGACGGCCCCGGCGCGGTCGCCCCGGGCCTGCCGCGTCAGGGCCAGCAGCACGAGCGCCTCCAGGACGCTGCCGGTGCGCCCGCCGTCCGTCGCCGCCGCGAGCAGCCGCGCCACGAACGCCTCCACCTCGGCCGGCCGTCGTGGCCCGGCCGACGCCGCCGACCCGGCCAGCCGCAGGCGCGCCAGGGTGAGGTGCTCGCATTCGCGCGCGTAGGACAGGTCGTCGCTCAGCGCGACACCGCGCGCCCGCGCCCAGGCCTCGGCCTCGTCGAGGCGCCCCTGCCGGACCGCCAGGCGTGCCCGGAGCGCGGCCAGCGGGCGCACGTCGGGCGAGAAGTCACCCACGTACACGCGCTGCGCGTCGTCCAGCAGGGCGACGGCGCCCGCCAGGTCGCCCGCGGCCTCGCGCAGCGCGGCTCCGGCCGCCCGGACCCGGTACGGGTACTGCGGCAGCCCGAACCGCTCGCCGAGCGCCTGCGCCCGTTCCAGGTGCTCGCGGGCGGCGGCCACGTCACCGCGCTCCAGGGCGACCTGGGACAGGCCCACCTGCATGTCGGCGGCACCGCGCAACGGCGGCCCGCCCGGCGGGGTGGAGACCCGCGCGGCGTCCGCGTACGTGGCCTGCGCGTCGCGCAGCCGGCCCTGGACCAGGCGCAGGTCGGCCAGCGTGATCGTGCAGCCGAGGACGTCGGACAGGTGCCCGGCCCGCCGCAGCCCCACCACCGACGCGGCGTAGCCGCGGTGCGCGGCGTCCAGGTCGCCGAGGCTCCAGTGCGCGAGCCCGGCCAGCGCGGACGCCGCGGCGAGCGTGACGTCGTCACCGGGCGCGGCGCGGCCGAGGGCGAGGTCCGCGTGCCGGAGGGTCCCGCCGACGTCGCCGCCCAGGAGCGCGAGCGCCGCCCGGTACAGCTCGACCGCGCCCGGCAGCCGCTCCCACGAGGCCGTGTCGACGACCACCATCCCCTCGACGTCGGGCCCGCCCGGCCGGGGCAGCCGGCGCTCGACCTCCGCCAGCCGCCGCGGCACGTCGGCGAACTCGTTGCCCGCCATCAGCGCGCCGATGAAGCCGATCGCCAGGACCGGCCGGCGGGCCACCACGTCGTCGGGCAGGTCGTGGAGCCAACCCCGGATGGTCCCCTCCTGCCGGTCGCGGCGCAGCGCGGGCACGGCCAGCTCGACGAGGGCGGCGGCGCGGTCGACGTCCCCGGCCGACAGGGCGTGGCGGACGGCGGGCACCGGCTCCCCCGCCCGCTCGTACCAGCGGCTCGCGCGGGCGTGCAGCTGCGCGACCTCGTCCGGCCGCTCGTCGCGCAGGTGAAGCTGCAGGACGTCGGCGAACAGGTGGTGGTAGCGGTACCAGCGCCGGTGGTCGTCCAGCGGGAGGACGAACAGGTTGGCCCGGTCCAGCCCGTCCAGGGTGGCCCGGCCGCCGTCCCCGCCGGTGACGGCGTCGCAGAGCGGGCCGCTGAGGCGGTCCAGGACGCTGGTGCGGAGCAGGAAGGTGCGCAGGTGCTCCGGCTGGCGTGCCAGCACCTCGTCGACGAGGTAGTCGACGATGTACCGGTCCTCCCCGGCGAAGGTCGCGACGAAGGCGTCGACGTCCGGGCGCCCCCGCAGCGACAGCGCCGCCAGCTGCAGCGCCGCGATCCACCCCTCCGTGCGCGCCTCCAGCGTGGTGACGGCGTCCGCCGAGAGCGCCAGCCCGGTCGCCGCGGCCAGGTAGGCGGACGCCTCCTCCGGCGTGAAGCGGAGGTCGGCCGCCCGCACCTCGACCAGCTCGCCGCGGGCCCGCAGCCGCGACAGGGGCAGGCCCGGGTCGGCCCGGGTGCTGATGACCAGGTGCACCTGCGGGGGCAGGTGCTCCAGGACGTACCCCATGCCCTCGGCGATCACCGGCCCGTCGGCCAGGTGGTAGTCGTCCAGCACCAGCGTGACGCCGTCGGGCAGGGCGGCGAGCTGGTTCAGCACCGTCGTCAGGACGGCCTCGGTCGGCACCTGACCGGTCTGCAGCAGCGGCAGGACGCCGGCCCCCACCTCCGGGACCACCGACTGCAGGGCCGCGACCAGGTACGCCCAGAAGGTCGCGGGACGGCTGTCGCGGGCGTCCAGCGACAGCCACGCCACCGGCCGACCGACAGCAGGACCGACGGCAGGACCGTCGCCGTCCCGGCCCCGGCCGCCGTCCCGGTCCAGCCAGGCGGCCAGCACCGTGGTCTTGCCGAACCCGACGGGCGCGGAGACGAGCGTGAGCCGGCCCTCGGCGCCGCGGTCGAGGCGCTCGTCGAGCCGTGGCCGGGCCACGAGGCCGGGCCTGCTCTGCGGGCGGTAGAACTTGGTGCCGATGAGGGGGCTGGACACGGACACGGACTGCTCCGCTCCTGGGCCGGCGTGGTGCCCCCAGGCTAGAGCACGGCCTCGACCAGTCCGATGAGGTGGCTGATCTCGGCCCAGGTCGGGCTCAGCTCGTACGCGTGCTGGTGGCACCCGGACGACAGCCCGGCCCACGCCACCGCGGCGGCGTCGCCGGCCGTGGCGTCGACCACCGCGCTCAGGCAGATGAGGCGCGAGCGCATCGTGGCGTGGTGCAGGTCCAGGCCGTGCTCGACGAGCCGGGCGTCGACCGCGAGCTCCAGCGCGGCCCGGGCGACGACCGCGGCGGCGCGGGCCCGGCGTCGCTGCGGCAGGGTGCCCGTCGTCCCCGTGCCCGCCAGGGCGGCCCGCGCCGCGTCCAGCAGCCGGCCGACCTCGGTGCGGGCGTCGGCCGTCACCAGGGCCGGTCCGGCGTCAGCCACGCGCGCCCACCAGTTCCCGCACGACGCGCTCGACGTCCCGGACGGCGTGGTGCGGGTCGCCGGGCAGGCCCACGTGCACCCCGGCTGTGCAGACGACGAGCGCCGCGCGGCGCTGCCGCTCGTCCAGCCACGTCTCCAGGGAGGCGTTCGCGTCGCCCCGGACGGCGAGCGCGAGGCGCCCCCGGGTCGTCCGGGCCCGCGCCCAGGACCGCTCGACCTCCACCCGGGCGGAGCCGCGCGCGAACTGGTCCCGGAACCAGACGTCCCGGCACGTCGCCTCCAGGGCGAGGCGGCACAGCTCCGGCACGACGCGGGACACGACGTCGTCGGGCACGGCCTGGTCGCTCGCGAGCGCCCGGGCGTCGGACAGGTACCGGTCGGACGGGTCGGTGGCCCGGTGGACGGCGACCACCGAGCCGACGTCCCGGGTCACCTCCAGGATCCGGGCCGGGATCTGCAACCGGCGCACGGCCTCGGGCAACCGGTCGTCGTGGGTGAGGACGACGACCTGCCGGTCGGCCGCCGTCCGCTCCAGCACGCGGGCGAGGCCGTCGACCTTGGCCGGGTCCATCGCCTGGACCGGGTCGTCGACGACGATGAACCCGAACGGGCTGTTCTCCGCCGTCGCCCGGGGCAGGAACAGCGCCAGGGCCAGCGCGTGCTGCTCGCCCTGGCTGAGGACGCCGAAGGCACCGGCGTCCGCGCCGTCCACCGACGCGGCCAGCTCCACCCGCCGCCGGGTCGCCGATCCCTCCAGCGTCAGGCCGCCGAGGTCGACGTCGCTCTCCTGGCGCAGCGCGGACCAGATCTGCCGCGCCCGGTCCGCCAGCGGCGCGATGCGGGCGTTGCGCAGGTCGGTGAGGTTGGCCTTGAGCCACCGCTCGGCGCTGCGCAGATCGGCCGAGCGGCCCGCCGCCGGCTGCGCCCGCCGGGCCGCCGCGAGCCACTCCGCCACCCGGACGGCGAGCGGCTGCCAGGCGTCCTCGCGGCCGGCCAGGGCCGCCCGCGCCCCGGCGACGACGTCGTCGACGGCGTCCGCCACGCCGGCGAACGCGGCCAGGACGTCCGCCGGTGCGGTGGCGGGGTCACCGGCCAGGACCCGCAGCCGCTCCCACTGCGCACGTGCCACCTCGCAAGCAGCGGCGGCAGCGGCGCCGGGCTCACCGGCCGCGAGGAGAGCGTCCGGCGGTGGCGGCACGGCGGCCGCCAGCGTCGTCGCCGAGGCGGCAACCCGGGCCGCCGCCTCGTCGACGGCGCGGACCGCGTGCCCGGCCCGGTCCGCCCCGGCGCGGGCGTCGCGGGCCCAGGCGTCGTCCAGCCGGCCCTGGCCGCAGACCGGGCAGGCGCCGCCGCCGTGCCGGTCGAAGTGGTCCAGCGCGGCGCGCAGCAGCGCCGTCGTGTCCACGGCGGCGACGCCCGCCGCCGCCAGGGCCTCGGCGTGCTGCCGGACGGCACGGTCGTGGACGTCGCGGGCCGCGCGCCAGGCCCCGGCCTCCGGTGGGCGGAGCCGGGCCGACCGGCGGAGCGCCGCAAGGGCCTCGTCCGCGCCGGCGGCCCCGGTCACCAGCTCGGCCACCGCGTCCAGCCGCAGGGTGCGGCTGCGCAGCAGCGTGGCCGCCCGGTGGGCGCGGTCGTCCGGGCAGGAGAGCAGCTCCGGGACGAGGCGGCGGGCGAGGCGGGCGGCCTCGACCGCCGGGCCGGCGGCGTCCTTCACCTGCGCGGTGAGCCGCTTCGCGGCGTCCTCCAGGCGGTCGAGGCCGAGGATGCCGGCCAGCGCGTCGTGCAGCTTGCTCGGCTCGGCGAACAGCGCGCCGAGCTCGTCGTACGACAGGAACGGCCGGAAGAGGTCCAGGTCGTCCTCCCAGCCGAGCGCGTCCAGGTCGCCGCGCGCGCCGCCCGGACGCCGGGTGGCGACGGTGACGTCGTCCAGGCCGGCGGCGCTCGTCCAGCGCGCGGTGACCGTCGTCGTCCCGACGCCCTCCTCGGCGAGGTCGACGTCGATGCGCGCCGGGTGGGGGTGGCGCAGGTTGCGCCAGGACTCGCTCCAGACCGCCGACCGCTTCGCCCAGCGGTAGCTGCGGCGGGTCAGGGCGACCTCGAGCGCCTCCGCGAAGCTGGACTTGCCGCACCCGTTGCGCCCGGCCACCACCGTCAGGCCGGGGCCCGGCACGAGGTGGAGCGACGCGGCCGGGCCGATCCCGCGGAACCCGCTCACCGTCACCCTGGACAGATAGGTGCGGGCTCGCGGCCCCCCGGCCGGTGGCACTGGCGGCACCGGGTCGCCGGCGACAGCACCGCCGCCGGTGGCCGCGCCACCGCCGGCCCGGACGCCGGGACCCGCCAGCGCGGCCAGGACCAGCAGCTTGGCCGCCTCGCTCAACGTGCCGTCCGCGGTCACCCGGTCCCGGACGGTCTCCACCAGGTCGTCGGTCATGACGCCTCCCCCTGCGACGGCCTGAACCTACGACTCCGGGCCGCCGCTGCGCGATCCAGACCGAGATGTTCCCCTCCAACACTTCGGTCGGGATCGCGCAGCGACGTCGAGGCTCGACGGCGTCACGGCCGTCGGGTCAGGGGGGCGAGGCCGCCAGGTGCGGCGACACCGGGTGCAGGCGGGCGTCCAGCCGGGCGGCGAGTTCCGCGACCAGCGCGCCGCCGGACGGGCCGGCGGCGGCGACCAGGCGGGCGGCGACGTGCCGCTCCGCGGCGTCCAGCGCGGCCGTTTCCCGGCGGAGCAGGTCGAGCAGGACCGGGCCGATCGCCTCCAGTGCCCAGAGCAGCGTCCGGTCGTTGGTCGGGGAGGCGAGGACGGCGACGGTCGACGGGTCCCGCAGGACCGCCCGCAGGTGGCGCTCCGCCGCCTCCCGGGCCCGGGAGACCGCGGTGCGCTCCCGGCTCGGCGTCGCCGCCGCCAGCTCCCACGCCACCTGGCAGGCCAGCTCGTGGGCGAGCCGGGCGGAGGTGTGCTTGACCACCAGCCCGGCGGGCTCGGACCGGGCCACGTCGTCCCGGACGTCGGCCACCGCCTCCAGGACGGTCAGGGCCCGGCGCAGGTCCGCCGTCCCGCCCCGGCGGACGAGGTGCTGCGCGTACCGGTACAGGTGGAAGACCTGCGACGGGGTGAGGGTGGCGAGCTGTGCCACCGGGTCCTCCGGCACCCCGCGGGCGACCAGCACCTCCCGCCAGGTGCGCGCCAGCGCCCGGCCGACCGTCCGCCGCAGCTCGTCGTCCAGGGCGTCGGCGCCCCGGTCCAGGGCGTGGCCCAGCGCGACGCAGCCCGCCTCCAGCAGGTAGCTGGCCGTGCCCGGGGCCAGCCGACCGTCGAGCCAGGCCTGCCGGGTGCGCCGCAGCCCGTCGAGCTGGCACCGCACCGCCGGCCCGAGGCTCGCCGGGAGCTGGTGGGCGCGGTCCCGGAGCAGGTCCTTCAGGACGAGCGTCTCGTGGTAGCCGGCCAGGAGCAGCGCGGCCGGGTCGTCCGCGCCGAGCCGCCCGACGACGGCCGTCGCGGCCTCCTCGACGAGGGCTCGCATGGCCGCCTTGAGCTCGGGCCGGCGCTGGGCCGGGGTCTCCAGGTAGCTCAGGTGGCCGACGGCGGCCTGGACGGCGACGGCGTGCGCGCGGACTGTGACGTCACCGAGCCGGTCGAGCTCGCCGGGCGCGGGCCAGCGCGGCAGGACGGGGGCCGCGCCGTCGCCGGGGCCGACGGCGATGCCCAGCACCTCGTCGACGAACGGGGACACCATCGCCCCGACGTGCTGGTAGGCCTGCACGGTCCGGTGGCCCGCGGCGTCCTCGGTCAGCCACACCATGCCGGAACCGGGGCTGCCCATGCGCAGCAGCCGCCGCGCCCAGGCCGACGCCAGGTCGTCGCGCCGCTCCTCGCCGACGGGCGGGCGGCCGGCGCCGGAGAGGTCCACGGCCCGGAGCGTGTCGTCGATGAGCGCGAACCGGACGGGCGCGAGGTCCGGGTCGGCGGGCGGGGAGGTCGACGTCCCGATCTCGCTCCGGGCGCCGGGGCCGAGCGTGGGGTCGACGGCCACGGACGCGCCCCAGCGTGCGGTGAGCGACCGCTGCACGGCCCGCGCCTGGACGGCCGCGACGACGAGGGCGGGCTGCGCCCGGAAGACCTCCAGCACCAGCCCGGCCCACATCGCCAGGCGCAGCTCGGGTGCCAGGGGTTGGGCCGCGGCGTCCCGGCAGACCGCGGTGACGGCCTGCGTGACGTCCGTCAGGAGCCGGTTGGCCGCGGTGAGGACGACGGCCGACGTGGTGTGCGGGCCGAACTTGTTCAGCGTGGCGCTGGCGATGGTCGTGGCCGTGTCGGAGGCGGTGGGGGCCACCCCACGACCGCACGTTCCCCCGTTCGGTGCTGCGTCGGACCCGGACCCTGACGGGCCGGGCGGATCCTCCCGACGGGGCAACGGCGCCCCCCGGGAGATCTCCGCCAACGTCAGGGCCGAGAAGTCGCAGACCCACGTGCGGCCATGGGGATGGTGTCTCCAGGGGACGCCGAACAGCGGCGCCACCCGGCGCGCCAACCGGACCGCCACGATCTCGGAGCGAGGGAACTCGCCCTCGGGGACCGTGGCGGGCAGGGGGTGCACAGCCGGAGACCGTAGTGGGCGGACGACCCTGACGGCAACTTGCTACCGGCAGTGCATCCCTCATGACAGAGCTGGCTCTGCGAATTCCCCCCAGCGCCGATGGCGGGGTGCGATGCCATCGGTGGCCCGAAAGCCTCTCTGACCTGCGACTTTATGGGTTCACCGCCCTGCCCGCCCGACATCGCCGATGTGATCTTCACCCGTCACCGTGGCGCATACTGCGCATCGGCACAGGGCCGGCAGCATCGTCCGGGCCCCGCCGGCCCGGGCCAGGTGGAGATCGTTCCGGTGGGGCTCCCCCGCGGCGCCGAGGCCGATCAGGGCGATCCGGCTACCGCGCCAGGTCGACGACCAGAGCCGTGGCCACCGGGACCAGTTCGAGCTCGCGGCCGGTCATCATGGGGTCGGCGGTCCGCAGCGCCGCCGCGGCGTCCAGCTCGCCGAGGAACTCGAGGCGATGACCGAGGAATGCCGCGAGCAGGGCGCGGGCCGCCGGCGCGGCCGGGTGCTCGTCGTCCACCGCGACCTGGGCGAGGATCACCGCGGACAGTGCGACGTCGAGGGCGGGCACGCCGTCCCGGGCGTTCGACCAGTCGATCACCGTCGGACCCGCCGGGGTCAGCATCACGTTGTCCGGGTGCAGGTCGAGGTGCAGCAGTCGCGCCCCGTCGGCGGCTCCCGGGCGCGGCGGGAGCGCGTGCAGGCGCTGCAGCAGGTCCGCCAGCACGGCCGCCGCCTCGTCGATCGACAGTTCCCCGGCCCCGAGCGCGGCGAGCATCGTAGGCCCGTGCAGCCGCTCCATGAGCATGTCCTGGCCGTCGACCCGGAGCAGGCGGGGCGCCGGATACCCGTGCTCCGTGGCGTAGACCAGCGCCGCCTCCTCCCGACGCAGGTCGATGCCGGGACGGACGCGGCGCAGCACCCGGTCGTCGTCGACGGCGTAGACGTCGCTGGTACGACCGGCACCCAGCAGCGGCCCGAGGATCATGACGGGAACCCTAGCCCGGAACCGTCCCACCGGGCCACGGGGCGGGCACGACGGGACCTGGTCATCCGCCCGGGGAACGCGCACACTGGCGGCAGGTCGCACCTTCTCGACAAGGAGGGGGACGCCATGACCGGCCTGCCCCGCCCGACAGCCCGCCCGACAGCCCGCCCGACAGCCCGCCCTGCGCTGCGCAGCCTCGAGCTGATCTCGGCCCTCGCGCCGGTGCCGTCGCTCCCCCTGCCGCAGATTCTCGAGCGGGCGGTGGCCCTGCAGCCGGAGGCCGAGGCCGTGATCGCCGACTGCGCCCCGCCCGGCGGCAAGACCCAGGCCCTGGCCCGCCGCGGCGCCGAGGTGACGCTGGCCTACCGCGTCCTGCGGGACGCCCTGCGCGACCTGCCCGACGCACCGCCGGTGCACGAGGCGAGCCGGCTGCTGGACTACCACGCGCTCCTGGTCGAGCAGGCGCTGCTCCTGGCCTTCCGGTCGGACTCCCCGGCGCGGGAACGGGTCGCCCGGCACCTGCGCGGCGGGCTGGGCGACGGCGGGCTGCGGCTGCGGGTGCTCCAGCAGCAGCACGCCGCCTGACGCCCGTCGTCCGCCGCACACCCGGCCGGACCCGGCCGGACCCGGCCGCTCCCGGTCAGTCCCGGCCGCTCCGGGTTCCCCGCTCCAACCAGGGGACGGCGCGGACGACGAGCGCGGCGGCGGCCAGCGCGGCCACCCAGTTGACCGGCAGGCGCAGGGTCGCGTGGCCGATCAGCAGCACCATCAGGCCGATGGCGGCCATCAGCCCGACGACGGTCAGCCACACGGCCGCCACGCCGGCGCCGGACGCCCCGACACCTGCCCCCGCCGGAGCGGACACCGGCACCGAGGCACCCGCGCCGACCAGGCCGGACCGCTGCAGCCAGCGCACCGCCACCAGGCCGGTGAGCATGGACAGCGCGAAGAAGGTGGAGCAGCAGAGCTTGATGCCCTCCTCCGCCACCTCCGACAGTGGCGTCGGGTCCTTGGTGAAGGTGTCCACGGCCGTGGTGCCGGCGTAGAGCACGCCCGTGACGACGAGCATCGGTAACAGCCGCGGGTGCCGCAGCACCGTGCGCCACAGGAACGCGGCCAGCACCAACGCGACCAGGCCGTAGACGATGACGACGACGTCGTTGTAGTTCCGGAACGGCGGCTTCGGCAGGTGCTCGCCGAGGAAGTCACCCGCCTTCTCGTGGAACTGCGCCACCTCGTCGATAGAGAAGTAGATCATGACCAGCGTGAAGGCCAGCCACAGGGTCCGCTCGCGACCCCCGGCCGCGCGGACCGTGGCCCAGGCCTTCCCCGCCAGGACGGCGGCGATGCAGAACAGGCCCGACGACAGCAGCGTGATCGAACCGCGTTCGGAATTGAAGTTGTACGGCAGCCCCACACCCTCGGAGTCGACCGCGTCGGGCGGGGCGAGGACCAGTGACAGGGCGATGTAGGCCAGCACGGTCATCACGACGACCGCCACCAGTCCGCCCAGCAGGACGGGGTGCTCCTCGGCGGTCGTGGGGTGCGGGCTCGCCGCCTGGGGTTCCTGGACATGACGCGAGTAGGTCACTGGTGCTCTCTCCCGGGGATCACTGGGTGGGGTCCCGGCGGCGAATCACGCCGGAACTGGGCAGAACGTACCCCCGGCGTTGACCGTGCGTTTGCCTTATCGCCCACTCCGCGCCGACCCGGGCGCGCCTTGACCCGGATGTCGCACGGGCTTGAGCCTGGCTTGGGAGTCCGGCGTCAGCTCCGGCGCCGCGACGCTCGTGCCCGCCCGGCCAGGTCCCGCGCCGCGGCGTCCCAGGTGGGGTGCACGAAGGTGAAGCCCGCGTCGAGCAGCCGGCCGGGCACGACCCGGCGGCTCTTGAGCAGCAGTTCGGTGTCACTGCGCAGGACGGCGGCGCCGACCCGGGCCATGAGCCGGGTGGCGGGCAGACCCGGGCGGCCGCCCCACGCGCCACGCAGCGACCGCATCAGATCACGCTGCGGGACCGGGTCGGGCGCGGCGACGATGACGGCCCCGGCCAGGTCCGCACGCGCCAGCAGGAACTCCACCACCCGGACGAAGTCGTCCCCGTGGATCCAGGAGACGTACTGGCGACCGCCCGCCACGGCACCGCCGAGGCCGAGCCGCGCCAGCCAGGACAGGTAGTCGAAGATCCCGCCGCGGTCCGGGGTCATGACCATCGCCGTGCGCAGGGCCACCCGCCGCGTCCCGGGGACGTCGGCCTCGGCCTGGGTCTCCTCCCAGCGCCGCGCGATCCGGACGCTGTACTCCCAGTAGAGCGGGACGTCGGGCTCCTCGCCGCCGAGGATCCCGTTCGCCTCGTCGTGCGGGAGGTCGTCTCGCCGGCTGCCGGCGTCGGCGTAGATCGTCGCCGTGCTCATCTGCAGCCAGACGCCCGGCGGCCGCGCGGCGCGCGCGATCGCCTGGCCCACCACGCGCGTCGAGTCGACCCGGGAGGCCATCATCTGGCGCAGGTTCGCGTCGGTGTAGCGGCAGCTGACCGACCGCCCGGCCAGGTTGACGACGGCGTCCGCCCCGTCGAGCTCGGCCGCCCACTCCCCGAGCGTCCGGCCGTCCCAGACCGCGTGCCGGACGCCGTCCTCGAGCTGCTCCGGACGCCGGCTCAGGACCGTGACCTCGTCACCCCGAGCCACCAGCGCCCGCCGCAGCACTCCACCGACCTGACCCGTTCCGCCCGGGATGACCACCTTCATACCGGCAGCCTAGATCGGCCCTCCGGGCAGGTGGGCGAGCGGGGTCACCAGCCGTTCGGCGATGTCCGCCGGCCAGGGGAAGGCCCGCAGGACGGCGCGCTGGTGCGCCAGCCCGTGCAGGCCCAGCCACAGGGCGATGGCGTCGGCAACGGTGTCGGTGCTGGTCGAGCGACCTGCGGCGACACAGTCGTCCAGCGCCGTGACGAGGACGGCGAGCGCGGCCTGCCCCAGCGCGGTGACCTCGGCCGCGGAGACCGCGGCGCTGTCCACCGCGTCGACGGCGTTCCACACGCCGCCGAACATCACGCGGTAGCGCTGTGGCCGGGTGGCGGCGAAGTGCAGGTAGGCCGCGCACGCCGCGCGCAGCCGGGCCTCCGCGCCGTCCGGGCCGTCCGCGCCGTCCGCGCCCCCGGACGTCGGGGCCGCGCCGGTGCGGGTGGTGGCGCCCAGCGCCTGCGCCAGTTCGGCGAACGCCTCCTGGACGACGGCCAGCAGGATCGCCTGCCGGTCGGCGAAGTGCGCGTAGATCGAGGGGGCGGCGATGCCGATCCGGCGCGCGACCGCCCGCAGCGTGACGGCCTGCTCGTTGCCGGCCTCGTCGAGCAGTTCGGCGGCGGCGGTGAGGATGTCGGCGCGCAGCCGCCCGCCCTGGCCGCGCCGGTTGCGCTCGCGGGGGCCGCCGTCGGCCGGATCGTCCGCGGCCGGGTCGATGGTCGTGCTCACGGTCGTCACCTTACGTGCGCCGCAACGGCCGGGGTCGTCACCGCGGGTCCGGGGAGAGCACGACCTTGCCGACGATGGTGTGCGACTCGGCCAGCTCGACCGCCTCCGCGATCCGGCTCAACGGCAGGCGCGCGGCGATCTGCGGCCGCAGGACCCCGGCGCCGAGCAGGCCGAACACGGTGGCGAGGTCCTCCTGCCGGCGGGCGCGGAAGCGTGCCGGCCGCAACAGCTTGCCGCCCCACACGTCGAAGAAGCCGGCCCGGCGCCCGTTGGGCAGCAGGTCGAGCACCGCGAGGTGGCCGAGCAGGCCGACGAACGCGGGGATCATCGGCCCGGAGTCCTTGAGCATGGCGTAGCTGACGAGCGTGCCGCCCTTGGCCAGCAGGGACCAGGAGCGGGCGATGCTCCTGCCGCCGATGTGGTCGAAGACCGCGTCCACGCCGCCCGGTGCCAGCTCCCGCACCCGGACGACCAGGTCGGGGTCGTCGTAGTCGACCGGCAGCACGCCGAGTTCGCGCAGCGCCTCGTGATGCCGGGGTGAGGACGTGCCGATGACCCGGGCGCCGGCGTGCATGGCGAGCTGGGCCAGCGTGGTGCCCACACCGCCGTTGACGCCGTGGATCAGGACGGTCTGGCCGGCACGCACCCGGGCCCGGCGGTGGAGCATCTGATAGGCCGTCAGGCCGCTGACGACCAGGGTCTCGACCTCGCCGGGGTCCAGGCCGGCCGGCACGGGAACGACGTCGACCACCTTGAGCAGGGCATGGCTGGCCCAGCCGCCGGTCTTGGTCATGGCCGCCACCCGCCGGCCGACCAGGGCGGCGTCCACGCCTTGGCCGACCGTGGTGACGATGCCGACCAGGTCGTAGCCGGGCACGAACGGGAACTTCGGCTGGCCGGGGTAGCGCCCCAGCCGCATCGCGTGCTCGGCGAAAGAGATGCCGGTGGCCTCCACGGTCACCACCACCTCGCCCGGCGCCGGCGCGGGCAGGACACGCTCACGCAACTGCAAGCCGTCGGGCTGCACCAGCCCGGGCAGGACGACCTCGGTCGCACGGATGCTGGACATCGTCGTTCCTCCTGATGATCGGTCGATCGGCGTGATGGCGGGTACGGGCAGGACCTCGAACGCGGTCACCCGGTCGGCGGCGGCGGCGAACTCGGCAGGGTCGGCGCTGGTGACCAGCCCGAGGGCCTTGACCATCCGGACGCCGTGCGGCACGGCGGCCGGGAAGGCGGCCATCACCCGCCGGCGCAGGTCGGCCTCTCCGTGCCGATCGAGCTCGCGCAGCAGGACCTGCTCGGTGCTGCGCCCGGCGGTGAGCCGCCCACGGCCGGCGGCGCG
>Ga0302299_10001596_pt1 | contig 13629 bp, 10 predicted proteins | sample III_Fen_N3_4_FD_198795 | JGI IMG/M metagenome (GOLD analysis project Ga0302299, IMG submission 198795) | Peat permafrost microbial communities from Stordalen Mire near Abisko, Sweden - III_Fen_N3_4 | ecosystem: Environmental > Terrestrial > Soil > Wetlands > Permafrost | place: Sweden: Abisko... | reverse complement strand
CGATGATGCCCGGGAAGAGCGCGTCCGGCAGCCAGGAATCCTCGAGCGTGAGCGGCAGGCCCGCGCCCGAGCGCACCCGGCGGATCCGCGCGACGAGGGCGCCGGGCTCCAGCTCGAGCGAGCGCGCGATCGAGCTCGGCGCCCGCACGACCTCGGCGCTCACGAGCACGGCGCTCGGCTCGAGCCCCGCGCGCTCCATCTGCTCGCTGAAGCCCGCGACGCGCTCGGTGCGGTCGAGCTCGACGCGCGGTGCGGTGACGAACGTCCCGCGACCGACCCCGCGCTCGACGAGGCCCTTGCGTGCCAGTGCGTCGAACGCCTGACGCACGGTCATCCGGCTGACGCCGAGCGTCAGCGCGAGGTCGCGCTCAGGCGGCAGGCGGTCGCCGGGCCCGAGCGTTCCGCGGACGATCGCGTCGGTGACCTGGGACTCGATCTGCTGGTAGGCCGGGCGACCGGCGTCGGTGTCGAGCGTGAAGTCCATTTGGTCCGGTCCAATCAATGAGCCTATGGGCGAGCGTCATGACCGTCAAGCGTCCCACGTTGCGCCCAAAGGCCCGGCCGGGATACCTTCCGGGCATGACGCTCGACGAGCTGCGCAACGCCGTTGCCGAAGGCGAGATCGACACGGTCCTCCTCGCCATGACCGACATGCAGGGTCGCCTCCAGGGCAAGCGCTTCACCGCGAAGCACTTTCTCGACACCGTCCTCGGCGGGCACGGCGCGGAGGGGTGCAACTACCTGCTCGCCGTGGACGTCGAGATGAACACGGTCGACGGCTACGCGATGTCGTCGTGGGACCAGGGCTACGGCGACTTCGTCATGGAGCCCGACCTGTCGACCCTGCGACGCACGCCGTGGCTGCCCGGGACGGCGCTGCTCCTCGCCGACCTTCAGTGGCACGACGGCACGCCCGTCGTCGCCTCCCCGCGCCAGATCCTGCGCGCGCAGCTCGAGCGTCTGAGCGACCGCGGCTGGACCTCGCCGCGACGGAGCTCGAGTTCATGCTCTTCAGCACCGGCTACCGCGAGGCGCACCTGAAGGGCTACCGCGACCTCGAGCCGGCGAACTTCTACAACGTCGACTACTCGATGCTCGGGACCTCCCGCGTCGAGCCGCTGATCCGCCGGATCCGCAACGAGATGTCGGCGGCCGACATGGTCGTCGAGAACTCCAAGGGCGAGTGCAACTTCGGCCAGCACGAGATCAACTTCCTCTACGACGGCGCGCTCGCGACCGCCGACAAGCACGTGGTCTACAAGAACGGCGCCAAGGAGATCGCCGACCAGGAGGGCATGGCGATCTCGTTCATGGCGAAGTACGACCAGCGCGAGGGCAGCTCCTGCCACGTGCACCTGTCACTGCGCGACGGCGACGACGCGCCGGTCTTCGCCGACCAGCCGGAGGTCTTCGACTCGTTCATGGCGGGCGTGCTCGCGACGCTGCCGGAGCTCACGCTGCTGCACGCGCCGAACATCAACTCCTACAAGCGCTTTGCGTCCGCGTCGTTCGCGCCGACGGCCGTCGCCTGGGGCACGGACAACCGCACCTGCGCCCTGCGCGTGCTCGGCGAGGGCAAGGGCAAGCGCGTCGAGCTGCGGATGCCGGGCGCCGACGTGAACCCCTACCTCTCGCTCGCGGCGCTGATCGCCGGCGGCCTGCACGGCGTCGAGCTCGGGCTGCCGCTCGAGCCGCCCGTCAGCGGCAACGCGTATCTGACCGACCACCCGCGGGTGCCGGGCACACTTCGTGACGCGCGTGACCTCTTCGCGGCCAGCACGGTCGCGCGCTCGGCGCTGGGCGACGCGGTCGTCGACCATTACCTCAACAACGCGCGCATCGAGCTCGACGCGTTCGACGCGGCCGTCACCGACTGGGAACGCGTCCGCGGGTTCGAGCGGCTGTAGCGGTGGCGCGCAAGCAGCCTCACGCGGACACGACGCTCGACACGGTCTTCGCACCGGTCCGCTCGCAGACCGCGTTCGAAGAGACCGTCGACCGGCTCGGCACGGCGATCAAGCTCGGGCTCCTGACGCCCGGGACGCGGCTCCCGCCGGAGCGCGAGCTGTGCTCGCACATGGGGATCGCGCGCTCGACGCTGCGTCAGGCGCTCACGGCGCTGACCGAGAGCGGGCATCTCTACGCGATGCGGGGCCGTGGCGGCGGCACGTTCGTCGCCGACCCGCTGCCGCCGGCCGACCGGCCCGGCGACGAGCTGCTGTCCCGCTGGCGCGAGGTCTGCGACGTCCGGCTCGCGGTCGAGCTCGGTGCCGCGGCGCTCGCCTGCCAGCGCGCGGGCGACGACGAGCTGCGCCCGCTCGCGGAGCTCGTCGAGCGCATGGACGACCTGCTCGGCGACTATGAGGCATTCCGCCCCACGGACGTGCGCTTCCACATCGGGCTGGCCGAGGCCTCCGGCAGCCCGCGCCTCGTCGCGGCCATGACGGAGGCGCAGGGCGAGATGACCGACCTGATCTCGCACATCCCGCACCCCCCGGAAGTGCTGCTGCACAGCAACGAGCAGCACGCGCTGATCCTCGCCGCCGTGCGCGCCGGCGACGCCGCTCGGGCGCTCGGAATCGTGGCCGATCACCTGCACGGCACCGAGCACGTGCTCGCGGGCCTGCTGCCCGAAGCCTGACCCCGCGAGCCACTTCGACCGAACGTCGAAACAGCATTGTGCGATTCGTCGCTTGACTTCCGTCCGCGCGACTCCATACATTCGCGTCGGCTCTAGAGGACGGAGGTGCAGACCTTTGCGTCACGCCCAAAAGAGCAAGGTGCCTTCGCAACGACCACCGTACTCCTGAGGAGGGGAACCGGGTGTCAGAACAGAACGTCGGGCAGCAGGAAGCAGATGAGCGGCGCCTAGCCGAACTCGGCTACACGCAGGAACTGGATCGAAGCTGGAGCGGGTTCCAGAACTTCGCGATCTCGTTCACGATCATCTCGATCCTCGCCGGCTGCTTCACGACCTACGGCCAGGCTTGGAACAACGGCGGCCCGATCGCCATCACCTGGGCCTGGCCCATCGTCGGCGGGATCATCCTGATCATCGCGTTCTCGATGGCCGAGCTCGTCTCCGCATACCCGACGGCAGGTGGCATCTACTGGTGGGCCTCGAAGCTCGGCGGCCCGGTCTGGGGCTGGTTCACGGGCTGGTTCAACCTGGTCGGCCTGATCGCCGTCGTCGCGTCCGTGGACTACGCCGCCGCAACGTTCCTCGGGACCGTCCTCGGCCTCTACAACGTGAACATCTTCGGCATGAACTTCGGGGACACCTCGCAGATCCTGTCCGAGACGTTCGTCCTGTTCGTGCTCATCCTGATCGCGACCGCGGTCATCAACATCGTGGGCAGCCATGTCGTCGCGATGCTCAACTCGATCTCGGTCTGGTGGCACGTCATCGGTGTCGCGCTGATCGTCCTCGTCCTCGTCTTCGTCCCGGACAAGCACGCGAGTGTGAGCTTCGTCTTCACCGAGCGGATCAACAACTCCGGCTTCGGGATGGGCATGTACTGGTTCTACATCCTCCCGGTCGGTCTGTTGCTGACGATGTACACCGTGACCGGCTACGACGCTTCGGCGCACATCTCGGAGGAGACGCACGGGGCGTCGACCGCCGCTGCGAAGGGCGTCTGGAAGTCGGTGTTCTACTCGGTGGTCATCGGTTGGATCCTGCTCCTGGCGATCACCTTCGCGGCTTCCAACGCCACGGCCGTGACCGACGGCGGCGGCACCTCGATCGCGGTCTTCGAGTCCGCGATGAGCTCCGCCTGGGTGAAGCTCATCCTGATCATCTCGACGGTCGGCCAGCTGTTCTGCGGCAACGCGTGTCTGACCAGCGCGTCGCGCATGTGTTACGCGTTCAGCCGGGACGGCGCGATTCCAGGGCACAATCTGTGGAAGAAGGTCAACGCCCGGAAGATCCCGTTCAACGCCGTGATCTTCATGGCGTTCTGCGCGCTGGTCCTCACGCTCCCGGCACTCAAGGGCAACAGCGCGGGCTTCCCGGTCGCGTTCTTCGCCGTCGTCTCGGTCTCGGTGATCGGCCTGTACATCGCGTACGTGATCCCGATCTTCCTGCGCTGGCGACTGGGCGACAAGTTCGACGTCGGCCCGTGGAACCTGGGCAACAAGTACAAGTGGATGGGTCCGGTCTCGGTCGTCTGGGTCGGGCTCATGGTGATCGCGTTCTGCCTGCCGACCACGCCGGCCGGCGTGCCGTGGAACAGCGACTTCTCGACCTCGTCGTTCAACTACGCCGTCGTCGTGACCGGTGGCGTCTTCGTCATCGCCGGCCTCTGGTGGCTCGTGAGCGCGAAGAACACGTTCACGGGACCGAAGCACACGCTGACCGAGATCGACGCGGAGATCGGCCCGCCGCCGCCGTACCCCGAGGCCCCGTAGCTCGTCGGTCCTGAGGTTCCGGCTCGTCGGGGGGCGGGCCGGAGCCTCTTCACCGCCTTCAATGGCATGAGGTTCGGTCCTTTGCGAGACTGCAGGCCATGACCGAGATGCTGTCCGTTCTGGAGCCGGCGACGGAGCAGGTGCTCCAGACCCTCCCCCGCGCCGGTGTCGCGCAGACCGACGAGGCGGTCGCCCGCGCCACCGAGGCGCTGCCCGCGTGGCGAGCCCTCGCGCCGGGCGCGCGCGCCGGCATCCTGCGCGACCTCACGACGGCACTCGAGGACGCCCACGAAGAGCTCGCGGTCCTCGAGGCGCGCAACGCGGGCAAGCCGATCGACGCGGCCCGCGGCGAGATCGGCGGCGCGATCGCGACGTTCCGCTACTTCTCCGCGGCGCCCGAGCGGCTGCTCGGCGACACGATCCCCGTCGACGGCGGGATCGCCATGACCTTCCGCGAGCCGATCGGCGTGGTCGGGCTGATCACCCCGTGGAACTTCCCGCTCGCGATCGCGTCGTGGAAGCTCGCCCCGGCGCTGGCCGCCGGCAACACGGTCGTCCTCAAGCTGGCCGAGCTGACGCCCCTGACCGCCGTGCGCTTCTCACAGATCGCGGCCGACGCCGGGGTCCCGGCGGGCGTCGTGAACGTCGTCGTCGGCCCGGGGCGCACGTGCGGGCAGCGCCTCGTCGAGCACCCCGGCGTGGGGAAGATCGCCTTCACGGGGTCCACCGAGGTCGGCGCGTCGATCGCGGCATCGGCGGCCGGCACGATCAAGCGCGTCACGCTCGAGCTCGGCGGCAAGTCGGCGAACATCGTCTTCGCCGACGCCGACGTCGAGGCCGCCGCGACCGCCGCTCCGGGGGCGATGTTCGACAACGCCGGCCAGGACTGCTGCGCACGCTCGCGCATGCTCGTCGAAGCGAGCGTCGTGGACCGCTTCCTCGCGGCGCTCGAGCCGGCGGTGACGGGCATCCGCGTCGGCGACCCACTCGACCCCGCGACCGAGATGGGGCCGCTGATCTCCGCGGGTCAGCGCGAGAGTGTGGCGGGGTTCGTACCGGACGGCGCCCCCGTGGCGATCCGCGGGACCGCCCCGGACGGACCCGGCTACTGGTTCGCGCCGACCATCCTGCACCCGGTGGACAAGGACGACCGCGCGGCCACCGAGGAGATCTTCGGACCGGTCGCGTGCGTCATCCCGTTCAGCGGCGAGGACGAGGCGATCCGCCTCGCGAACGACACGATCTATGGGCTCTCGGGCTCCGTCTGGACGCGCGACGGCGCGAAGGCGCTGCGGGTCGCGCGGGCGATCGAGGCGGGCAACCTGTCGATCAACTCGAACAGCTCGGTGAGGGTCACCACGCCGTTCGGCGGCTTCAAGCAGAGCGGCTACGGCCGCGAGCTCGGGCCCCGCGCAACGGATGCGTACACCGAGGTCAAGACCGTCTACTACCGCACGCAGGAGGACTGAGGACATGGCCGGGCGTCTCGAAGGCAAGGTCTGCGTCGTCACCGGAGCCGGAGGCGGGATCGGCTCGGCCACCGTCGCGGCGTTCCAGCGCGAGGGCGCAACCGTCGCGGGCGTCGATCTCGTGGACGGCGCGCCCGGCGACCTTTCGCTGCGCGCCGACGTGACCGACGACGCCGCAGTGCACGACATGTACGCACACGTGCGCAAGGAGTGCGGCGCGATTCACGTGCTCTTCAACAACGCCGGCATCTCCCCGAACGACGACGACTCGATCCTGAAGACCGGGCTCGACGCGTGGCAGCGCGTGCAGGACGTGAACCTCAAGTCGGTGTATCTGTGCTGCCGGCACGGCATCCCGCACCTGCTCGAGAACGAGGCTCCTCACCGCGGCTCGGTGATCAACACCGCCTCGTTCGTCGCGACGCTCGGGGCCGCGACGTCGCAGATCTCCTACACCGCATCGAAGGGCGGCGTGCTCGCGATGTCGCGCGAGATGGGCGTCGAGTTCGCGCGCCAGGGTGTGCGCGTGAACGCGCTCTCCCCCGGGCCGGTCGACACGCCGCTGCTGCGCGAGCTGTTCGCCAAGGACCCCGAGCGCGCCGCGCGCCGGCTCGTCCACGTGCCCATGGGCAGGTTCGGGCGCCCCGAGGAGATGGCGAACGCGGTCGTGTTCCTCGCGAGTGACGAGTCGTCGTTCATGACGGCCTCGAACTTTCTCGTGGACGGCGGACTCAGCGGTGCGTACGTGACGCCGCTCGGAGATCCCCTGTAAGGACCGGGGCTAGGCTCCATAGGTGGCGCTAGGCCAGCTCATCCTCGTCGCGGGCGCGTTGCTCGCGGGCGCGGTCGCAGCATCGTTCCTGGCTCAGCGGGCGCGAATCCCCTCCCTGCTGCTGTTCCTGGGCATCGGGATGGTCGTCGGCTCCGACGTCACCGGCTGGGTCGATTTCAGTGACTACACCCTCGCGCGCGACGTCGGCGTCGTCGCGCTGGCGCTGATCCTGTTCGACGGCGGACTGCGCGCCGGCTGGGCGGAGATCCGCCCGGTCCTGGGAGCGTCGGTCAGCCTCGCGGTCGTCGGGACGGTGGTGACCGCCGCCGTCACCGGCCTCGTCGCCGCGCCGCTGCTGGGGATCTCGACCCTGAACGGGCTGCTGATCGGCGCCGTGCTGTCATCGACCGACGGCGCGGCCGTGTTCGCACTTCTGCAGGGCTCACAGCTCAAGCGCCGGCTCGCCCGCACACTCGAAGGGGAGTCGGGCTTCAACGACCCCATCGCGGTCCTGCTCGTCGTCGCGCTGATCGAACTGATCACCGAGCCCTCGACGAACGCGGGCGACATCGTGTGGCTGCTGACGCGTGAGCTCTCGATCGGCCTTGCGGTCGGCCTGATCGTCGGCCGCGTCGCCGTGCCCGCGTTCCGGCGCGTGCGCCTCGCCTCGGCCGGTCTCTACCCGGTCGCGACGCTCGCGACGGCGGCGATCGCCTATGGCGGGGCGGCCGCGCTGCACGGCTCGGGCTTCCTCGCGGTCTACCTGGTCGGCCTGACGCTGGGTGACGCGCCGCTGCCCGGACGCCGGACGATCGCCGCGTTCCACGACGGGCTCGCGTGGCTCGCACAGGTGGTGCTGTTCGTCACGCTCGGCCTGCTCGTCTTCCCCGGGCGCATCGGCGACGTGCTGATCGAGGGCACGGCGATCGCCCTCCTGCTCGCACTCGTCGCCCGTCCGCTCGGGGCGCTGATCGCGACGCTCCCGTTCGGCTTCAGCCCGCGCGAGACCGCCGTGCTGGGCTGGGCGGGCCTGCGCGGCGCCGTGCCGGTCGTTCTCGCGACGTTCGTCGTCGCCGGGGACGTCCCGGGCGGCCAGCGGGTCTTCGACATCGTCTTCTTCGTCGTCGTGATCTCGACGCTGCTCCAGGGCACGACGGTCGAGGCGCTGGCACGCAGGCTCGGCCTGACCACGAACGCCCCCGCGCTGCCGCGACCGCTCTCCGACTCGGGGACCGTGCGCCGTCTCGGCGCCGAGGTGCTCGAGTTCCCGGTCATGGAGGGCGACGCGATCGACGGACTGCGCGTGCGCGACCTCGGGCTGCCGCGCGAGGCCGTCGTCAACGTGATCGTGCGCGGGCAGGAGGCGATCCCTCCGCGCGGCGCGACCGTGATCCGCGCCGGGGACCAGCTGCACGTGCTCGTCCGCGACGAGGTGCGGCGCGCGGTCGAGGACCTGATCGAGCGCTGGCAGGCCGGCCCGATCGGACCGGGCACCCGCGCGCAGCCCGAGCGCTCCGGCACCGCTCCGCTCTTCTCATCGTGGCCCTGGGACGCCGCCGCGGGCGACCCGTCGCGGCCGCGGACCGTGCGCGGCCTCGACGTCCTCGACACGCTGCGCATGCGCCGCGACGAGCCGGGCGCGCTCGTCCTGCTCGCCGACGGACGCTACGCGGTGACCGGCGCCAGGTCCGCGATCGGATCCCGCGGCGCGCTCGACGAGTGGGCGCGGCGCCGGCTGCGGCACGCCGGCGACGAGGAGCGGATGTGGCTGCAGACCGTGTGCGGCGCGCTGGCTGCTGACGAGGTCACACCTCGTAGCCCGCAGCCCTGACCGCGGCGAGCACCGCCTCCGCGTGCTCGGGGCCGCGGGTCTCGAGCACGAGGCGCACGCCCGTCTCGCGAACGTGGAGCGGAACGCCCTCGCGGACGTGCTCGACCCCGATCAGGTTCGCGCCGGCGGCGCTGACGGCCGCGAGCAGGCTGGCGAGGCCTCCCGGCCGGTCGGCCACGCGCGTGAAGAGGACGAGCCGGCGCCCGGAGCGGCTCTCGTGCAGCCGCGTCACCGAGGCGAGCAGCCCGGCGTCGACGTTCCCGCCGCTGAGCACGATGCACGTCGTCCCGCGCTCGGCGGCGCGCGTCGCGCCCGTGAGCAGCGCCGCGACGCCGACCGCGCCTCCGCCCTCCACCACGAGCTTCGCCCGCTCGAGCAGCAGGACCATGGCGTCGGCGATGTCGTCCTCCGCGACGGTGACGACGCTGTCGACCCAGTCGCGCACGAGCGGGAACGTGATGTCCCCCGGGCGCTTCAGCGCGATCCCGTCCGCGATCGTGGTCGCGCCCTCGATCTCGACCGGATGGCCGGCGGCGAGCGACGGCGGGTACGCGGCGACGACCTGCGCCTGGACGCCGACGACCTCGACGTCGGGCCGCGCGGTCTTGACGGCGATCGCCGTGCCGGCGGCCAGCCCGCCGCCGCCGAGACACACGATCACCTTCGCGAGGTCGGGGACCTGTTCGAGCAGTTCGAGCCCGACCGTGCCCTGGCCCGCGACGACGTCCGGGTCGTCGAACGGATGGATGAACGCCATGCCGGATGCGGCGGCGCGGGCACGGGCCTCATCCACGCAGGCGTCGACCGTGGCGCCACCTTCGATCACGAGCGCGCCGAGCCCGCGGCAGCCCTCGACCTTGCCGAGCGGTGCGCCGGGCGGCATCACGACCTCGCACGGGATCCCGCGCTGGCGCGCCGCCAGCGCCACCGCCCACGCGTGGTTCCCGGCGCTGCCCGCGACGACGCCGCGGTCGGCCTCCGGGCCCAGCGCCTCGAGCTTGGCCGCCGCGCCTCGGACCTTGAAGGAGCCGGTCCGCTGCAGGCACTCCGCCTTCAGGACGACGTCTCCCCCGGAACGCTCGTTGAGCGTCCACGAGTCGAGCACCGGGGTACGGCGCGCAACCGCGGCGACGGCCGGCCGGGCCTGGGCGATGTCCTGCGCGGTCACCGTGCGCGTGGCGGCCACCGGTCAGCCCGGGAGCGCGACGATCGCGTCGATCTCGACGTCGGTCCCCAGCGGGAGCGCGGCGACGCCGATCGTGGTCCGGGCGGGCGGCTGGCCCGGGAAGTACTCGGCGTAGGCCTCGTTGACCTCGGCGAAGTCTCCGAGGTTCGTGACGTAGACCCCGCAGCGGACGGCGTCGCCGAGCTGCGCACCGGCCGCCGCGCAGACCGCGGCGAGGTTGTCCAGGCAGCGGCGCGTGCGATCCCCCACCGTTCCCTCGACGAGCGCGTTGGTGTCGGGGTCAAGCGGCGTCTGGCCGGAGCAGAAGAGCAGGCCGCCGGCGATCACGCCGTGGCTGTACGGCCCGACGGCCGCTGGGGCTCCGACGGCGGTCACGGGCTCGCGGTGATGGGACATCGGCGCCTCCTCGGCTGAAAGAGGTCCGCTCGCCGGACCTTTCGGCGATGGTCGCACGCCGCGGGCGCCGCAGGCAAGGCGGCGTCGGCGGGGCGCTCGTTCGCTACCGTCAGCCTCGATGCCGAGCCTCCGCCCGCGGGCGATGATCTCCGTCCTGCTCGCCGGCCTGGTCCTGGCGGCGACGGCGCTCCCCGCACAGGCCTCGCTCGGCGCGCAGACCTGCGGTTCGGCCGGGGCGCAGCGCTGCGGGACCCTCGCGGTCCCGATCGATCGCAGCGGCAAGGTCCAGGGCCAGATCGGGCTGGCCGAATCCGTGCAGCCCGCGGGCGTCACCCCCACCGACGAGGCCGTGGTGCCGCTCGCCGGCGGGCCGGGCCAGGCGGCGCTCCCCTTCGTCGACGATTTCGCACAGTCGCTGAAGCCGCTGCTGGGCAGCCGCGACCTGCTCGTGTTCGACCAGCGCGGCACCGGCTCGTCGGGCGCGATTGGCTGCTTCGGCGATGCCGGGCCGAGCTCCGCGACCCAGGTCAGCGCTTGTGCCTCCGCGCTCGGCGGGGCGCACGCCTTCTACCGCAGCATCGACAGCGCGGACGACATCGAGGCGCTGCGCGTCGCCGGCGGGTATCGCAAGCTGATCCTCTACGGGGTGTCGTACGGGACCCGCGTCGCGCTCACCTACGCGGCGCGCTACCCGGACCACGTCGCCGGGCTGGTGCTCGACTCGGTCGTCCCGCTCGACGGGCCGGACGTCTGGTCGCGCCAGTCGTTCGGCGCGCTCGCGCGGGTGCTGCGCAACCTCTGCTCCGGGGACGCCTGCAAGCTCGCGACGCCGAGCCCGAACGCCGACCTGAAGGCCCTGTCCCGGCACCTCGGCCGCACGCCCATCAGCGGCTCGATCACCGGCCCCGACGGCACGCGGATCACGGTGCGACTGACGGAGGACGGTCTCTGGCAGACCCTGCTCGCCGGCGACCTCAACCCCACACTGCGGGCCGAGCTGCCGGGTGCGATGCGCGCCGCGCTGCGCGGCGACCGCACCCCACTGCTGCGGCTTCGTGCTCGCGCCGCCGGCCTGACCGGGACCGTCCCCACGGCGGACGTGACGACCCCGGGGTTCCAGACCGCCGGCGACGAGGTCAACACCGGACTCTTCATCGCGACGCGCTGCAGCGAGACGAACTTCCCGTGGACCGCGGCGGCTCCCGCCGGCCAGCGCCTGCAGCAGGCGACGACGGCGCTGCGTGGCGTCGGCACGAGCAGCTTCGCGCCGTTCGACCTCAGCGTGCCGCTGTCCCAGAGCGTCGTCGAGCTCTGCGCGTCATGGCCCGACGCCCCGCTCCCGCAGGTCGCGCTCGGCGCGCTCCCCGCCGTGCCGACGCTCGTCCTCGAGGGCATGGCCGATCTGCGCACCCCGGTCGAGCAGGCCCGCACGGTCGCCGCCGCGATCCCGGGCGCCCGCCTCTACGCGGCCTCGGGCACGGGGCACTCCGTTCTGGGCAGCGACCTCTCCGGCTGCGCCGACGCCGAGCTGGCCGCATTCGCCGCGAACACGGCCAGCACCTGTCAGCCCGCCGCATCCCCGATCCGCCCGACTCCGCGGCCGCCGCTGCGCCTCTCGTCGCTCCCCGGGGGGACGAAGGCGCTGCGCACCGTCACCGCCGTCCACGCGACGGTCGACGATGTGCGGCGCCAGCTGATCGGCGACTCGATCGCGTCCGGGCGCTCGATCGGCACGGGCTCGCGGACGGGCGGTCTGCGCAGCGGCGTCGGCATCGTGAGCGGCAACACGATCGAGCTGCGGCGCGTCTCCTACGTCCCCGGCATTCGTGTCTCCGGCACGTACGCGCTGAAGCGCGGCCAGTCCTCGGAGCTGCTGATCACCGGGCCTGCAGCGGCGCGCGGCCGGCTGACGATCGACGGCACCGGCACCGCCCGCGGCGTCCTCGGGGGCCGGCGCGTCCAGGCGACGTTCGCCTCGGCGGCGTCCGGCGCAGAGACCGCCGCATGGTCCAGGAGCCTCGCGCTCCCCGCGTTCGCGCACCCCTCGCTCCGCCCCTCCGGCTGAGCCGTGGCCAACGCGCTCGCCCACGAGACGTCGCCGTATCTGCTCCAGCACGCGGAGAACCCGGTCGACTGGCTGCCGTGGGGGCCTGCTGCGCTCGAGCGGGCGCGCGAGCACGACATGCCGATCCTCGTCTCGATCGGCTACGCCGCCTGCCACTGGTGCCACGTGATGGAGCGCGAGAGCTTCGAGGACCCCGAGACCGCCGCACTGATGAACGACCAGTTCGTCTGCATCAAGGTGGACCGCGAGGAGCGCCCCGACGTCGACGCGCTCTACATGGAGGCGCTGCAGGCGATGACCGGCCAGGGCGGCTGGCCGCTGAACGTCTTCCTCACCCCGGGCCAGGTGCCGTTCTACGGCGGCACCTACTTCCCGCCAGAGCCGCGCCACGGCCTCCCGTCGTGGCGCCAGGTGCTGCTCGCGGTCGGCGAGGGCTGGCGCGAGCGCCGCGCGGAGATCGTCGCGGACGCGGAACAGGCGATCGAGCGCCTGCGCGGCGGCGCGCGGCTGCGGCCGTCCGCCGACCCGATCGGCCCGGAGATCCTCGAGGCGGCCGTCGCGACGCTCCGCTCGACCTACGACAGCGTGCACGGTGGCTGGGGCACCGGCGGCCGCGGCCCGAAGTTTCCGGCGTCGAGCGTGATCGAGCTGCTGCTCGCGCGCGGCGAGCGCCAGATGAGCATCCAGACGCTGCGCTCGATGGCGTCCGGCGGGATCCACGACCAGGTCGGCGGCGGCTTCGCCCGTTACAGCGTCGACGGCGCCTGGACGGTTCCCCACTTCGAGAAGATGCTCTACGACAACGCGCTGCTCGCTCGGGCCTACACGCACGGGGCGCTCGCGACCGGCGACCCGGTGCTGCGGCGGACCGCCGAGGAGATCCTCGACTGGGCACTGCGCGAGATGCGCGCGCCGGACGGCGGGTTCTTCAGCTCACTCGACGCCGACTCCGAGGGGGTCGAGGGCAGGTTCTACGTCTGGACGACGGCGGAGCTCGTGAGCGCGCTCGGGGCGGACGCGGACGCCGCGCTCGACTGGTTCGGCGCCACCGACACGGGGAACTTCGCCGAGGGCCTGCCGGGGTCCAACGTCCTGGAGTCCCGCGGACCGGAGCCCGAGGCATCCGTGCGCGAGCGGATCCGCGCGCGCCTGCTCGAGGTCCGCGCACGGCGCGTGCGGCCCGCGACCGACGACAAGCGCGTCGCGAGCTGGAACGCCCTGATGATCACGGCGCTCGCCGACGCCGGCGCGGCGCTCGAGCGCCCCGACTACCTCGACGCCGCGCGGGCCACCGCGATCTTCCTGCTCGAGGTCCAGCGGGACGACGCCGGGCGGCTGCAGCGCACCTACAACCGCGGCGCCGCGAAGCATCCCGGGTTCCTCGAGGACCACGCGTTCCTGCTCGAGGCGCTCCTCGCGCTCTACGAGGCGACGTTCGAGGAGCGCTGGTTCCTCGCGGCGCGCGACACCGCCGACGAGCTGCTCGCGCGCTTCGCCGAC
>Ga0302299_10001595_pt1 | contig 13630 bp, 12 predicted proteins | sample III_Fen_N3_4_FD_198795 | JGI IMG/M metagenome (GOLD analysis project Ga0302299, IMG submission 198795) | Peat permafrost microbial communities from Stordalen Mire near Abisko, Sweden - III_Fen_N3_4 | ecosystem: Environmental > Terrestrial > Soil > Wetlands > Permafrost | place: Sweden: Abisko... | reverse complement strand
CCGGCGACCCCCGGCTGGAGGGTTACCCGTACCTGCCGGCCAGCCGCGCCGACCTGCTGCGACGGCTCGGTCGCACCGACGAGGCGTCGACCGCGTACCGGGAGGCGCTCGCGCTCACTGCGAACGCAGCCGAGCGAGGCTACCTGGACCGCCGGCTGGCGGACCTGGGCCGCTGCTGATCCTCGCTCAGTACCTCGCGCGCCTGACGACGGCCGGCAGTGCCTCACCCATCCGGCGCACCCGGATGCCGGTGAAGGTGCTCGGGCGCCTTGCGGCGCCATGCCTCCTCGACGAGCTCCAGCACGAGGTCGGCCGGTGCATCCGCGAGGCGTACCCGGACGCCGGACAGGCGCTTGCCCCACCAGAGCTCCTCGAACTCCTCGGGGTGCTCGGCGACGGCGGCCCGCACGTCCTCCTCCGCGACCAACACGTGCACGTGCTGCTCGTCCGGCGGGACAGTGACGAAGATGCCTTTCCCGACCCGGAACGAGGACCTGTCGTGGTGCGGCTGCTCACTGGTGCCCGGTAGGGACAGCGCGAACCGACGGACCTGTTCGACGTCCATGAGGTCTCCTTCGACGATGGTCAGCGGTCCCCAAGGCTGTCACCGATCCTGGCGCAGCCTCCCGCGCTGAACGCCCTGGCTAGGCTTGACGCTCGTGCACGACGTCGCGGAGTTCCTGCGCTGGCACCCACCGTTGACACCCTGCCGGACGACGTCCTCAATACGGTGTCCGACACCGTCGAGATCGAGTACCACCCCCGCGGGGAGGTTGTCCTTCCTGCCGGGGCCCAGGCACCGGCGGCCGTCTACGTGGTGCGCACCGGGGAGATCGAGCTGTTCTCCGGCGACCGGGTGGTGGACGCGCGAGGCCCCGGCGAGCTGGTGGCCCTGCCGGAGGCGCTCGCCGGCCGGCCGTTGACACACGGCATCCGGGCCGCCGACGACGCGCTGCTGTACCGTCTGCCCGCATACGCCCTCGTCTCGGTGCTCTCCCGTCCGGCCGGGGTTCGGTTCGTGGCCCGGTCGGTCCAGGATCGCGACCTCAACGCCGTCCCGGCTGACCGGACAGCGGGATCACTGGCCAGGCTGGTTGCCGTCTGCACCCCGCAGGAGAGCGTGGCCGACGCCGTCGGGCGGATGGCGGAGGTGGGCGGCAGCGGCGTCGTCGTGCGGGGGGCCGACGGCGCCCTCGGCATCGTCACCGACCACGACCTGCGCCGCCGCGTCCTCGCCCGGCGCCGGCCGGTTCATACTCCGCTCGCCGAGATCATGACGGCGGACGCCGTCACGGTGCCCCCCGGCGCACCGGCCACGCCGCCGAGGCGACCCTGCTCATGCTGGAGCATGCGATCAAGCACCTGCCGGTGGTCGCCGCCGACGGCCTGGTCGTCGGTCTCGTGGAACAGGTCGGCCTCCTGGCGAGCCGAGGCAGCGAGACGTTCCGGCTGCGCAGGGCGCTCGAGCGCGCGGCCGACCCCACCGAGTTGACCAGCTGACGCGCTCATGTACCTCACGGCGCTGGCGGACGCGGCGCCGTTGTCTGCGAGCCTAGATGGCGGCGGCTGCCTCATGGTCCCTCGGGACGCGCGGGTACTCCGGATGATCGGCCGCGCGGCCGTCCGGCACCGGCCGCCGACCGGCTTCGTCCGCGGCTTCGTGGTCGAGCACTCCGGGGAGCACCGCGGGGAGCTCGACCTCAAGGCGTCCTGCTTGCGCTCGGTGGTCGGGATCGCCCGCTGGGCGGGCCTGGTGGCTCGCTCGCCGGCGCGCTCGAGCGTGGAGCGGCTACGGGCTGGTGCGGCTGCGGGCGTGCTGGACAGGCAGGACGCCGACGCTCTCGTGGAGATCGCCGATCTCGTCATGGACCTTCGGGCACGGGATGCGGTGCTGGCGCGACGAGCGGTTCGCCGTCGTCGACGTCGAGACCCACAGGACTCGATCGGCGGCGGGACACGGTGATCTCCGTGGGGGTCGTCCCGATCGAGGAGGGGAGGATCCGGGCGGGGGCGACGACGTACGTCGAGGTTCGGCATCGGTCTGGGCTGCACGCCGCGAACGTCCTGGTCCACGGGCTGACACCGAGCATCGTGGCGGCGGGGCTGCCGGCGGCGGAGGCGGCCCGCAGGATCGGCGAGGCGATGGCGGGCCGGATCCCCGGCCCACTACGCGGCCGTCGAGCGGGCGTTCCTCCTGCCGTTCCTGGCCTGCAACGGCGCACGCGTCCGCGAGCCCTTCCTCGACACCGAGGCCCTGGCGCGGCTCCTCGAGGTTCGGCGTGAGCACCGCCGGCGCCCACCCGCCGTGCCCCTCGGCGAGGCCGCCCGGCGCTTCGGTCTGCCCGTGCACCGGCCGCACCACGCCCTGGGCGACGCGTTGACGACCGCGCCGCTCTTCCTCGCCGTCGCGACCGGCCTCGAAGCCGACGGCGTGCGAACAGCCGGCGCCATGCGGCGGCAGTGCCGGCTGCTCACGTTCAGGGCGGCCTCGTCGACGCGTCGCCGGCAGTGAGTGAAGTGCCGACCCCAGCGGGGGACGTAGGGTCACCCATCAGGACCGATTCCCGCCCGCCACAGGAGACGCTCATGACCACCGCCAAGCCGGCCGACCCGCTCGCGACGATCCTCGGCCCCGGGCTCGTCGACGGCGAGGAGGCGCTCATCGCCTCGACCGTCCGGGGATTCCTCGCCGAGAAGGTCCGCCCGCATCTGGCGGAGTGGTTCGAGGCCGGCACGTTCCCGGTGGATCTTGCTCCCGAGTTCGGCAGGCTCGGCCTGCTCGGGATGCACCTGTCGGGCTACGGCTGCGCCGGCACGAGCGCCGTCGCCTACGGCCTGGCCTGCCTGGAGCTGGAGGCGGCGGACTCGGGCGTGCGCAGCTTCGTCTCGGTGCAGGGTTCGCTGTCGATGTACTCCATCTATCGGTGGGGCAGCCAGGAGCAGAAGCAGGAGTGGCTGCCCCGGCTGGCGGCGGGTGCGGCCATCGGCTGCTTCGGGCTGACCGAGCCGGACTCCGGCAGCGACCCGGGCGGCATGCGCACCTACGCCACGCGGGACGGGGACGACTGGGTGCTCAGCGGCGCCAAGATGTGGATCACTAACGGTAGCGTTGCCGACGTCGCCACGGTCTGGGCGCAGACCGACGACGGCATCCGCGGCTTCCTCGTGCCCACGGGCACGAAGGGCTTCACCGCCACGACGATGCACAAGAAACTCTCGCTGCGGGCCTCGATCACCTCCGAGCTCGCGTTCGACGACGTCCGGCTGCCCGCCTCGGCCGCCTTCCCCGAGGTGCGGGGACTCAAGGGCCCGCTGAGCTGCCTCAACGAGGCCCGCTTCGGCATCCTGTTCGGCGCGGTCGGCGCCGCCCGGGACTGCCTGGAGACGGCCCTGGAGTATGCCTGCACCCGCGAGCAGTTCGGGCGGCCGATCGCCGGCTTCCAGCTGACGCAGGCCAAGCTGGCCGACGCCGCGCTGGAGCTGTCGAAGGCCTACCTGCTCGCCCTGCATCTCGGCCGGCTGAAGGACGCCGGGCAGCTGCGTCCCGAGCAGGTCAGCGCCGGCAAGCTCAACAACGTCCGCGAGGCGTTGAAGATCGCACGACTGGCGCGGACGATCCTCGGTGCGAACGGCATCTCCCTGGAGTACCCGGTGCTGCGGCACGCCAACAACCTGGAGTCGGTGCTCACCTATGAGGGGACCAGCGAGGTGCACACGCTCGTCGTCGGCCAGGCCCTCACCGGCGTCAGCGCCTTCCGCTGACCTCCTGCCCGGCTCGACCGACCGCACCCGGCTGATCAGAAGGGACACCACCGTGGAGCTCGCGCAGTTCATCGACGGCACCTGGCAGGCCGGGGACGGCGCCGAGATCGTCGACCGGAGCCCCACCCACCCGCAGGACGTCCTCGCGTCAGGTCCCGCGGCGACGGTGCAGCAGGCCGACGTCGCCGCCAAGGCGGCCAAGCTGGCGTGGCGATCCTGGGCGGGTGCGCCCGCGCACGAGCGGGCGGCGATCCTGGTTGCCGCCGCCGCCCGGCTCGACGAGCGGGCCGACGCGCACGGCCGCGAGCTCGCCCGTGAGGAGGGCAAGACCCTCGCCGAGGGCGTCGGGGAGGTCAAGCGCGCGGCACAGATCCTGCGCTACTACGCCGCCCAGGCCGACGCCCCGGCCGGTGAGGTGTTCGCCTCGCCGCGGCGGGGGGAGCGGATCCTCGTCGAGCGGGTCCCGGTGGGCGTGGTCGGGGTCGTGACGCCGTTCAACTTCCCCGTCGCGATCCCGGCCTGGAAGATCGCCCCGGCGCTGGCCTACGGCAACACCGTCGTGTGGAAGCCGGCGAGCGACGTCCCGATCCTCGCGATGCGCCTGGTCGAGGCGTTGGTCGAGGGTGGGCTGCCGCGAGGGGTGCTGTCGCTGCTCGTCGGGCCGTCGGCGATCGGGCAGGCGATCGTCGAGCACCCCGACGTCAAGGCCGTGACGTTCACCGGGTCCACCGGGGTCGGGCGAGCGCTCGTCGCCGCCTGCGGCAAGCTCGGCAAGCCGATCCAGACCGAGATGGGCGGCAAGAACGCCTCGGTCGTGTTCGCCGACGCCGACCTGCCGGCCGCCGTCGAGCAGGTGGTGCTCGGGGCGTTCCGCTCGACCGGGCAGAAATGCACGGCGACGTCGCGCCTGGTGGTGGAGCGCGCGGCGATGGGCGACGTGCTGGAGCTGCTCGGCGAACGCCTCGAGGGGTGGACCGTCGGCGACCCGACCGACCCGGCGACCGCGATGGGCCCGCTGGTCAGCCGGGCCGGGCGTGCGACCGTGGTGGACGGGGTGGCCACCGCCGTCGAGCAGGGGGCGAAGATGCTCCTCGGCGGCGAGCCGTACGACGACGACGACGTCCGCGGCGACGGCTGGTTCTACCCGCCGACGGTGCTGCGGCTGGAGTCCACCGAGCCGGCGGTGTGGCGGGACGAGCTGTTCGGGCCGGTGCTCGCCGTGCTGCCCGCGGACAGCGTCGACGAGGCGTACGACAGGGCGAACGACGGCGAGTACGGGCTGTCCGCGGCGGTGTTCACCAATGACCTGCGGAAGGTCACCGCGGCCCAGGAGAGCCTGGAGGTCGGCATCCTCCACGTGAACTCCGAAACCGCCGGGGCCGACCCGCACGTGCCGTTCGGGGGCACCAAGGGCAGCGGCTACGGGCCGAAGGAGCAGGGCCTGGCGGCGCGGGAGTTCTACACCCGGCACCGCACGACCTACCTGAAGGCGCTGTGACCGCCGCCACCGACGATCAAGGACGGTCGGGCGAAGAGCACGCGACCCCGTCGAGCGCGCTCGGCGGGATCCTCGTCGCCGACTTCAGCCGGGTGCTCGCCGGACCCTACGCCACGATGCTGCTGGCCGACCTCGGCGCGACCGTCATCAAGGTGGAGCGGCCGGGCGCCGGCGACGACACCCGGGCCTGGGGTCCGCCGTGGTCGCCGGACGGGGTCGCCACATACTTCGCCTCGGTGAACCGGAACAAGGCGTCGGTGGCGCTGGACCTGTCCGAGCCGGCCGACCGGGAACGGGCGCTGGACCTGTGCCGGCGGGCCGACGTCGTCGTCGAGAACTTCCGACCGGGGACGATGGACCGGCTGGGGCTGGGCCCCGACGACGTCGCCGCCGTCAACCCGCGCGCCGTCTACTGCTCGATCAGCGGGTTCGGCGCCGACAGGGGGGCGGCCCTGAGCGGCTACGACCTGCTGGTCCAGGCCGTCGGCGGCCTGATGAGCGTGACCGGGCCGTCGCCGCAGGAGCCGACGAAGGCGGGGGTGGCGCTCGTCGACGTCATCACCGGGCTGCACGCCCTCACCGGGATCCTCGCGGCACTGCGGCACCGGGACGCCACCGGGGAGGGCCAGCGGGTGGAGGTGAGCCTGCTGACGTCGTTGCTGTCGGCGCTGGTCAACCAGGCCTCGGGGTACCTCAACGCCGGGGTGGTGCCGCGGGCGATGGGCAACGCGCACCCGTCGATCGCGCCGTACGAGGTGCTGGCGACGGCAGATCGACCTCTCGCCGTCGCCGTCGGCAACGACAAGCAGTTCGCGGCCATGTGCGGCGTGCTGGGGTTGGCCGGGCTGGCCGCCGACGAGGCGTTCGCGACCAACGCGGCGCGGGTCGCTCACCGGCCGGACCTGCACGAGCGGCTGGAGGCGGTGCTGACGACGGCGACCGCCGCGGAATGGACCGACCGCCTCACCGCCGCGCAGGTGCCCTGCGGACCGATCAACACCGTCGGCGAGGCGGTGGCGCTGGCCGAGGCGCTGGGGCTGGAGCCCGTGGTCGAGCAGGCCGCGGGCGAAGGGGCCGTGGCGACCCGGCAGATCCGCTGCCCGATCGGCCTGTCGGCCACCCCCGCGACGTATCGCACCGGGCCGCCGGTGCTCGGCAGCGCTGATCGCCTGAACAACGTGTGATCGAAGGTGGCCGCCTGTGAATCCGCCTGTGAATCCGCCCGTCAATCCGCCCGTATATCCGGACGAGAGCCTGGACGTGGCGGCAGGTATGCACGCCCACCGCGAGCGGCTAACCTGCGCATATGGTGACCCGGGCGGAGGCCCACTCGCTCGGCCACCTCGCGGGGGACGTTCTGTCCGCGCATCCGGTGCACCCCCAGCTGCGTGCCGACCCGCTGCCGTGGCTGCTCGACGGGACCGACGCGGCTGTGCGGCATGCGGCGCTACGCGACCTGCTCGGCCGGCCGCCCGGGGACGCCGAGCGCCGGGCGGCCCAGGCCGAGGCGATGTCCACCGGCCCGATCGCGGCGATCCTCGCGGCACAAAGCCCCGAAGGATGGTGGGTCAAGCCGGGACCCGGGTACACGACGAAGTACCGCGGGACGGTCTGGCAGCTGATCTTCCTTGACCAACTCGGCGCCGACGCCGACGACGAGCGCGTCCAGGCCGGGTGCGAGTACGTCTTGGAGCACACCCTCGCCGCAGGCGCCGGCTTCGGGGCATCCGGGCAGGTCGGTGGCCCGCCGCCACCGCCGTCGAGGGTGATCCACTGCCTCAACGGAAACCTCGTCCGCGCCCTCGTCGCCTTCGGCCGGCTGGACGACCCGCGCCTGGTGCAGGCGATCGGCTGGGAGGCGGACTCCGTCCTCGGCCGGTCGCGCTACTACCGGTCCGGCACCAGCGGGCCCTGCTTCGCCTGCGGCGCCAACGAGGGCCGGCCGTGCGCCTGGGGCGCGGTCAAGGCGCTGCGCGCCCTGGCCCGGATCCCGCCCGAGCGTCGGTCGCCTGCGGTCTGCGAGGCCATCGAGGCCGGCGCCCACTTCCTGCTCTCCCGTGACCCGGCAAGGGCCGACTACCCGATGGGCTACGGCAACACCGTCCCGAGCGGCTCCTGGTTCCGGTTGGGGTTCCCGTCGGGCTATGTGGCAGACGTGCTGGAGCTGCTCGAGGCACTCGTCGAACTCGGGCTCGGCACCGATCCCCGGCTCGCGAACGCCGTCGACTGGCTGCTCCTGCAGCAGGACCCGCACGGCCGCTGGGTCAACCGCAGCGCCTACAACGGCAAGACCTGGGAGGACTTCGAGCGCCAGGGCCGGCCCAGCAGGTGGGTCACGCTGCGTGCGCTGCGGGTGCTGCGCGCAGTGGCTGCGCCACCCGCACCGCCGACAGCACGCTCAACCCCGGCAACCCCGGCCGACTCCTGATGTGGTCCCCACCGGCCCGGGCGGCGGCCACGCGCCGCAGATGCGGATCGGGATCTCTGGGTGGCGCTACCCGCCGTGGCGCGGCACCTTCTACCCGCCCGGCCTCCCGCTTCGCCGCGAGCTCGCCTACGCCGCCGAGCGCATGAACAGCGTTGAGATCAACGGCACCTTCTACTCCCTACAGCGGCCGGAGAGCTTCCGGAGCTGGGCAGGTGAGGTAGCTGGTGTCCGTGGAGACTTCCTGTTCGCAGTGAAGGGTCCACGTTTCCCTTCATCACCCACATGAAGAAGCTGCGCGACGTCGAGACACCCCTGGCGAACTTCTTCGCCTCCGGGGTACTCGCACTCGGACCCACGCTCGGACCCGTCCTGTGGCAGCTGCCGCCGAACCTCGCCTTCGATGCCGGCCGCCTCCGCGCCTTCCTCGACCTGCTGCCGCGGACGACGTCGGCGGCTGCCGCCCTGGCCACCTCTCATGACGAGCGGATGGAGGGCAGGGCCTGGACGACGACGCGGGCCGACGCGCCGCTGCGGCACGCGCTGGAGGTGAGGCACGCCTCGTTCGACGATGCCCGCGCCGGGACCGCCCTGGTCGACCTGCTCGGCGAGCAGTCGGTGGCGCTCGTCGTCGCGGACACCGCCGGCAAGTGGCCTTTCCTTCAGCACGTCACAACCGACTTCGCCTACGCCCGGCTGCACGGGGAGAGCGAGCTCTACACCAGCGGCTACGACGAGGCGGCCCTGCGGGTCTGGGCGGAGCGGGTGCGGGCGTGGACCACGCGGGGTCTGGATGCCTTCGTCTACTTCGACAACGACGTCAAGGTCCGCGCGCCGTTCGATGCGATCAGATTCTCGGAAATTCTCTCTCGTTGACCGGTCCTTCTGCCGACAGGTGTGGTGGCGATCGATGGGAGGGGTCCGAGGATGAACCGGCAACAGCGGGCACAACTGCGCGACTTGGACCGCTTCGCGGCCGCGGAGGATCCCGGCCTCGACCGCACGCTCCGCGGAGGCATGCCGTCGGGCGACCGGCGCCGCCGGGCGATCTGGTGTCTGGCGGGGGGCGCCACGCTCTTCTTCGTCAGCCTGCTGGCGGCCTTGCCGTTCTGCGCTCTCATGGGCTTGGCAGTCGCCGCCGGTGGGGCATACCTGTTCACCAGGGCCGAAGGCAGCGGACCGGACTTCAGTGCCATCTTCGGCCGTGAGGTGCGGCCCAAGTCCGGATCCTGAGCACCCTTGGGGCCTGAGCACGCTTGGGGCCCTGAGCACGTGTGGTGCCTGAGCACGTGTGGTGCCTGAGCACGTGTGGTGCCTGAGCACGTCCTGAGTTTGAGCACGTCCGGCTACCAGCCGCGAATCGTCCACTTCGCCATATGCTCCTGCCCGGGGGCGAGGACGACGAGGTCCGCGCCGGAGTTGAACGCGTCCGGCGGGCAGCTCATGGGCTCGATGGCCAGGCCCACCCGGTCGTTCTCCGGCTCGGGCCGGTCAGCGGTGTGCACCTGCACCCACGACGCCCACGTGCCCCAGGAGATCTCGACGCCTGTGCCGGCCGCAGCCTCCACGCGAACGCTCGCCGCGCCGTCCGGCGAGCGGCGAAGGCCGGTGAACGCATTGTCGGCGCTGATCGGCCCCACTCGCCGGCGGTCGAAGCCGAGGCCCAGCTCGGCGACGGGCCGCAGCGTCGTCGGGATGAGGCGCTCACGGGTGTCCAGAACCGTCGTCGCCGGCACGGTGAGCAGCCAGTCGTCGACCCGGCCCGCCCCTGCCACCAGATACGGATGGGGGCAGCAGCCGTAGGGAGCGTCGTGGGTTCCGGTGTTGAGGGCCGTGAGCCGGGCGGTGAGCCCGTCGCCGCTCAGCACGTACTCCACGTCCAGTGCCAGCGCGAAGGGGTAGCCGTCCTGCGGCACGAGGTCGTGGTGCAGATATACATGATCGACACCCGAGGCGACCGCTTCCCAGCGCACCCAGTTGACCAACCCGTGGAGGGCGTGTCCGCGATCGGGCTCGGTCAGCGGCAGCTGGTAGTCCCGGCCTTCGAACCGGTACCGGCCGTCGACCACCCGGTTCGGCCAGGGGGCGACGATCGCGCCACGGAACAGCGGCCGGACGGCCCCCTCCCGGTACGGCACCACCAGGTCTCGCCCGCCCAACGTTAGCCGGCGAAGGCTCGCCCCGACCGCGTCCACCGCGGCTGCATAGGAACCGGATCGAATCGTCCAGCTGCCGGTTACCACGGCGCCTAGTCTCGCGCGGGCGGTGGTTCGCGCAGCCCACTGGCCCGGCGCACCGGCCGTTGCACCGCCGCGCGCACCGCCGCCTCGGTGCCGACCACCCGCACGGACTCACGAGCCCGGGTCACGGCGGTGTACAGGAGCTCGCGGGTGAGCAGGGGCGACGACGGCGGCGGCAGGAGCATCGAGACCCGGGCGAACTGACTGCCCTGGCCTCGGTGGACGGTCATGGCGTAGGCAGACTCGACCGTCGGCAGCCGGTGCGGCCGCACCCGCAGGGGGTGCTCGGGGTCACCGAAGACGGCGACCACGCCGCCGCCGTCGTCCTGCACCACCACCCCGGTGTCGCCGTTGTACAGACCGAGCGAATGGTCGTTGGCGGTCACGAGCAGCGGGCGGCCGGGGTACCACAGCCCGATCACTGCCCGGTGGATCACTGGCCGGTCGATCAGCGCCGGGTCGATCAGTGCCTGGCGGATCCATGCCTCGACAGTCGCGGCCCAGACCGCGAGGCCTGCCGGTCCACGCCGGTGCGCCAGCAGCAACCGGTGGGAGTCCAGCGCGGCGAGCGCAGCACCGCCGTCACCGTCGCGGGCAGCGCCGACCAGGGCGATGCCGGCCAGCTCGGCGTCCCGGCGGACCGGCGCCACCTCGGCCTCGGTCGCCCGGTCCCCGGCCGTCTCGACGAAGCGGACCTCTTCGTCGCCGGCGCGCAGCAACTCCAAGGTCGCCTCGGCGTCGCCGGACCGGATCGCCTCGGCCAGGCGCGCCAGCTGCGTACCGAACCGGTGGACGGTGGTCAGCCGCACCGTGCCCCCGGCCGGCACGCTGCCCCCGGCCGGCACGGGCCGGGCGACGAGGTCGCCTAGGACGGCCCCGGCCTCGACCGACGCCAGCTGGTCCGGGTCGCCGACGAGCAGCAGCCGGGCGTCCGGCCTGACCGCTTCGAGCAGGCGTGCCATGAGCGGCAAGGACACCATCGAGGTCTCGTCGACGACGACGACGTCGTGCGGCAGCCGGTTGCTCCGGTCATGCCTGAACCGGGTCGACGAGCGAGGATTGAACCCCAGGAGGCGGTGCACCGTGGTGGCTTCGGGATACCCGACGCGGGCCTGGTCCTCCTCGGGCATCTTTGCGACCTCGCCGCGGACCGCCTCCTGCAGCCGGGCCGCCGCCTTGCCCGTGGGCGCGGCCAACGCGACCCGCAGGCCGAACCTGCCGACCGACCCGGGCACGGCGGCCCCAGCGGGCACGGCGGCCCCAGCGGGCACGGCGGCCCCAGCGGGCACGGCGGCCCCAGCGGGCACGGCGGCCCCAGCGGGCACGGCGGCCCCAGCGGGCCCAGCGGCGTCGGTCACCGCCTGCAGCAAGGCCAGGATGCGGGCGACCGTGGTGGTCTTCCCCGTGCCCGGCCCACCGGTCAGCACCGTGAACCGGCCGCGGGCCACTGCCTCGGCCGCCCGCCGTTGCGCCTCGTCGCGCGCGCTGGGGAACAGCCGCGATGCGTGGGCCTCGAGCGCCGCGGCGTCGACTGCCAGTGGCGGCGCGACCAGCCGCGCGTCGACCAGCTCCCGGACGACTTGCTCGTCACGCCAGTACCGGTCGAGATAGAAGCGGCCATCGACCCAGCGCGCGGGCCGGTCGGCGGGCCCGGCGACGCCGTCCGCGACGACGCTGCTGGCGCGCACCGCCGCCTCCCAGCCGGCCGCGTCCGGCCAGTCGAGGGCGTCGAGGGCTGCCTGGGCGGCGGCCGACGCATCCTCGGGCGCCACCTCCAAGGGGTCGACAGCTCCGGCGAGGACGTCGTCGGCCTCGGGCACGGCCAAGGCGTCCCGATCGTCGAGGCGGACACAGACAGATCCGGCCCGCACGGCCCGCACAGCGAGCGCCACCGCCAGCAGCACCGTTTCGTCCGGTTCCCCGGACAGCCGGCCGAGCCGCTGGGCGACGTGGACGTCGGCCGCCGAGAGCACGCCGGCCTCGTTGAACGAGCGCAGCAGCGAACCTGCCCGCACCGCGAGGCGAGGGGAGGTGCCCGAGCCGGTGCCGGCCCGGGTGCTTGTGCGCGCGGGTGTGCTTGTATGCCCGGCTGTGCTTGTGTGCGCGGCTATTCCGGAGCGGGTGCCGGTCACCAGAGCCTGCCCTGCTCTGTCGCCGTGGCAGGTATTCCCGCGTGGGCGCTGCGCCGCAGGGTTCCGTCCAGCAGCGCCGACAGGTCGGTGACGAGCGCGGTCGGCGGTCGCCATCCCATGACGCCGCAGACTCCACCGTCGACCACCGGGGTGTCCGGGCCGCACATGCCCCGCAGGAAGAGGTACAAGCCGCCGCCGAGGTGGACCTCGGGGTCGTAGCCCGGCTGGCGCCAGCGCAGGAAGCGGTGCAACGCGACGAGATACAGCATGAGCTGAAGCGGGTAGTGCGCCTGCATCATGGCCTCGGCCAGGGCCTGCCCGCGGTAGAGCCAGGCGGTCAGCGGCTCGCCGACGGGCCCCAGCCGGTTGGTCTTGTAGTCGACGACGACGTACACCGGCTCCCCCGCGTTCGCCCCCGTCGCCCGCGCTCCCGCCTCCCGTGCTGCCGCGGGCCGCAGCCGCAGTACCGCGTCCAGGCTGCCGGTGAGGTAGCCGCGCAACCGGCCGGTGTCCAGCTCGGCTCCGGCGAGCCGCGCCGGGTACGGCGCCAGCGGGTCGGCCGGGTCGAGGTGACGCCGCAGCAGGGCCGCGATGTCGCCCACCGAGGCCGCGCCTGGGCCGGCGCCGTCGCGACCGCCACTCGGAGCGCCACTGCCGGGGGGGCCGCCGGCGCCGATGCCACTGACCGGGACGCCGAGGCGGTCCCCGCCGCCCAGAGGAAGCTCGAACTCGAGCTCCGCGAGCCGGTCGCCGGCAGCCACGTCGCACAGCCGCAGTCCGGGTGGCACGCGCGACAGGCCCGCCGCGCCCGACGGCGAGCTGAGCGGGGTGGTGAGCACGAGCGCCAGAGCGGCGGCGAGCTCACCGACGTCCACGCCGGGGGCCCGACCCGCGCCGGCCTGGCGGCCGCGCCGCTCCAGCTCACCGGTCAGGTCGGCCGCGCCCGGGTCGGCCGCCTCCAGCACCGTGTGTACGAGGGTGCCGAAGCCGGCACCGGCGGGCATCGCAGCCATCGGCGAGGCCACGGCGGCCGCAGGGTGGTCGGGCGGGTCCTGCGGCACGGTGACGGTCTCGCCCTCGTCCTGGATCCCTGTGGTCTCCGGCTCGCTGGCCGCTCCCTGCTCGGCGTGTGCCGCGGCGGTGAGCCCGGTGTACGACGTCCGCCGCCACGCCGTGTCGAGGCGGCGGCCGAATCGCGCGGCATCCAGCGCGGGCTGTGCGGGGCGAGGCGGCACCCACGACCGGGGCGTGCCGTCCGGGCCGGGTGACGGCGGCCCGACGACTGGCTCGACGCCCATCGTTGCGGCCGAGCGAGCAGCGATGGCCCGGAAGGCCGCAGTGATCTTGTCATCTGTGGGCAGCGACACCTGGGCCGGTGGCTCCGCGCCGGGCGGAGAGCCGCCGAGCAGCAGCCGGCCGAGCGCCCCGCGGGCGGAGTTGCGGCCCGTCGGCGCCCAGTGCGCGACCACTTGGCACCGAGCGCGGGTCATCGCGACGTAAAGCAGCCGCAGGTCCTCCCCGCGATCCTCGCCCAGGTACAAGTCACGAGCTTGGGAGTACCCCGGGGCGCCCG
>Ga0302299_10001593_pt1 | contig 13633 bp, 15 predicted proteins | sample III_Fen_N3_4_FD_198795 | JGI IMG/M metagenome (GOLD analysis project Ga0302299, IMG submission 198795) | Peat permafrost microbial communities from Stordalen Mire near Abisko, Sweden - III_Fen_N3_4 | ecosystem: Environmental > Terrestrial > Soil > Wetlands > Permafrost | place: Sweden: Abisko... | reverse complement strand
TCACCTCGTGCAGCACCCGCACCGTGACCACCCGGGCCGCCAGGTCGGGCGCCGGCCGCCAGAACGCGGCGTACGTCGAGGAGCGCAGGTCGACGACCAGCCCGCTGCCGGCGGCCTCCCGGACCACCGGGTCCAGGACGCCGCGCCAGTGGGCCGCCACCCCGCCCAGACCGGGCAGGCTGACGCCGCCGCCGAGCCGGTACGGCGCGATCCGTTCGCCGGGACGGACGAGCCCGTAGAGGGAGGAGACGACCGCCACCCGCGCGAGCGCCCTGCGGTGGGCCGAGGCGTCGAGGTCGGTGAGCCCGAGCGCGTCGTAGAGCACACCGGTGTAGATCCGTTCGGCTGCCGCCGTGGGCAGCTCCCGCAGCCGGGCGTTGCGGCGTACGTCGTCGGCCTGGGTGGGGCCGAGGCCGAGGGTCGCAGCGGCAGCCCCGACCTCACCCTGGCAGAGCCGGACGAGCGCCGAGAGCACCCGCTCACGCGGCTCGGCGAGGCCTGTCGGCCACGTGTCGGGGTGGAGCGGGGTGCCGCGGCGAGGGTGGGACTTCCCCTCACTCGGGGGGAGCAGGATGAGCACGCGCAAACACTAGGGTGGGGTCATGTCCTCGAGTCGAGTGGTTCGGGTCCACGCCGGTGACCAAGTGGGGGCACAGTCCCTGCGCGACGGGATCGCCAGGATCCAGAGCGAGCTCAAGGTGTCACCCGGCTTCGCGCCCGAGGTCGAGGAGGCCGCGCGACGAGCGGCGGACTCGCCGCGACTGCCCGCGCTCGACCGGACCGACCTGCCGCTCGTCACCATCGACCCGCCGTCGTCGATGGATCTCGACCAGGCCCTGCATCTCGAGCGCGACGGCAGCGGCTACGTCGTGTACTACGCGATCGCCGACGTCGCGGCCTTCATCGAGCCGGGTGACCCCGTCGACGTGGCCGCGAACGAGCGCGGTGAGACGCTCTACGGCGCCGACTCCAAGGTGCCCCTGCACCCGACCGTGCTCTCCGAGGGAGCAGCCTCGCTGCTGCCCGACCAGACACGCCCGGCCCTGCTGTGGACGATCCACGTCGACGACACCGGCGAGGGCACGGACGTGCAGGTCGAACGGGCGCAGGTCCGGTCGACCGCCCAGCTCGACTACGCCGGCGTCCAGCAGGCGATCGACGACGGCAGCGCCGGCGAGACCCTGCTGCTGCTCAAGGAGCTCGGCGAGCTCCGGCTCGCGCGCGAGGCCGCGCGCGGTGGGATCTCGCTCCCGCTGCCCGAGCAGGAGGTGGACATCGAGGGCGACACGTGGTCGCTTGAGTTCCGGTCCCTGATCCCGGCCGAGAGCTGGAACGCCCAGATCTCGCTGCTGACCGGCTTCGCGGCCGCGTCGTTGATGGTCTACGCCCGGGTGGGGCTGCTCCGTACGCTTCCCCCTCCGGACCCACGCGACGTACAACGGCTGCACCGCACGGCGCGTGCCCTGCACATCGAGTGGCCGGCCGAGCAGCTCTACCCCGACTTCATCCGGGCGCTCGATCCGGGGCAGCCGCACGAAGCGGCGATGATCAACGCGTGCACGCGGCTGCTGCGCGGGAGCGGGTACGTCGGCTTCGACGGGGAGGTGCCGGCCGACCCGGTCCACAGCGCGCTGGCATCGGAGTACGCGCATGTCACCGCGCCGCTGCGTCGCCTCGGCGATCGCTACGCCGGGGAGATCTGCGTAGCCCTGTGCGCCGGCACCGAGGTGCCTGCCTGGGTCCTGGAGAAGCTGCACGTGGTGCCCGAGACGATGCGCGACTCCGGACGGCGCGCCCACCAGTACGAAGCGGCTGTCCTCGATCTGGTCGAGGCCGGCGTCCTGCAGCACCGGGTGGGGGAGACGTTCCAGGGCGTCATCGTCGACCTCGACGAGAAGGACGACACACGGGGCACGGTCACCGTGCAGGATCCCGCCGTCGAGGCGCGGGTCAGCGCGGACCAGGCCCTCCCGCTCGGCCAGGACGTCCACGTGACCCTGGCGCAGGCCGATGTGGCCTCCCGCGCCGTCGTCTTCAGGCTGGCCTGATCGCCGAGTCACTGCAGGGAGGCGGGCCTATGGGAGCAGTACGCATCGTCGTGGAGGACGTGGACGCAGAGATCGCCGCTCTCGGGGCCGCGGGCTACGCCGTGACCGAGCGCTGGGGACCACCCTTCGCGATCCTGTCGGGCGATGGCCCTGACCTCTGGGTGTCCGGGCCGGGAACGTCGGCAGCCCAGGCGAGCGCGCAGCTCAACGCGTCCGATGCCACGCAGGCAGCCGTGCGCGTGGTGCTGGAGGTCGAAGATCTCGCCAGGACCGTCGACGCGCTCCTGGCGGCCGGCTGGGAAGGTGCCACCGAGCCGGTGTCCGGTCCTGGTGGGACGCAGCAGCTGCTGCGCCGCGGCTCGGCGTACCTCGAGATCTTCGCGGCGCGCTGAGACTGCACCCCTCGTCGTTCGCCCCGTTCGCGTAGTCCGAACGGGTCAGCCCGGTCAGGTCGGTCGAACGATGCTCGGCATGGCCAGCCCGGGACATCCTTGAGGTCCTCGTGGGTGGTGGAGGCGTTCCTCCCTGGGCCTCTCCACCACCGTCAGGATCCCCCGTGCGCCCCGCGCTGGCGCCCCCCGAAGCCAGCGTGGGGCGCTCCTGTGTCCGCGGGGGGCGCATGCCCCACCGGGTGTGGGGTACGGGGTCGTGCCGACGACTTCGAGGAGACCCCATGACCACCGACGCCATCGTCCTGCTCAAGGACGAGCACCAGGAGATCCGCAAGACGTTCCGGGCCTTCGAGAAGGCTGGGGACAAGGCCTTCGCCACCCAGGGCCGGCTCGTCGACCGGATCATCGAGCAGCTCACCGTCCACACCTACCTCGAGAACGAGGTCATGTACCCGCGCGTCCGCGCTCTCCTGCCGGACCTCGAGGACGACGTCCTGGAGTCCTACGAGGAGCACCACGTCGCGGACGTCCTGGTGCTCGAGCTCTCGGCGATGAAGCCCGAGGACGAGCGGTTCACGGCCAAGACCACCGTGCTCATCGAGAACGTCGAGCACCACATGACCGAGGAGGAGCAGGACTGGTTCCCTCAGGTCCGCGCCGGCCTCGGCCGCAAGCAGCTCCAGGAGCTGGGCGCGGAGATGATGCAGGCCCGGACGGAGGCGCCCCGGCGACCCTCACAGCCGGGTGCGGTGAAGAAGGTCGTCAAGGCCGTCACCGGCTGACACCGGACCGAGGAGACCCTCCGTACGGCCCACGATGACCGCCCAGACCACGGTGGCGGCGGCTGCGAGCAGGGTGAGGGTGATGATCGCGCTGCCCTTGACGACCACGAAGTGCACCGTCGACAGGGTCTCGAGCAGCCAGAGGGTGATCCCGCCCTTGACCAGGATCACGAGGCCCCACAGCAGCGTGAGCCTGCGGAACAGCCCGCGGACCGCCGGGCGCGCTGCGAGCGCGGCGTCGATCGGGTAGAAGTCCGGGGCCAGGCGAGCGACGATCGGGGTGGCGGACCACAGCGACGCGAGGAAGACGACGGCGACCGTGGCGTCGACGAAGACCGGCTGCACGAAGTAGATGTACGCGTTGCCGGTGACGAGCGCGACGCACGTCTTGAGCGTCAGCATCCCCAGCGTGAGCAGGAGCAGTCCCGACACCGGACGCTTCGTCGCCCATCGCCACGCGGTCGCACCGACCATCCAGGCGAGGGCGACGATCATCGCGGCGGCGACGTTGACAGCCACCACGACGGCCGCGAACAGCGCAGCCGGGACGACGATCGCGGTCGCCAGGCTGATCACCACGCGAAGGATGATCGCGCGCAGATGCGGCGGAGCAGGGCTCAGGACCGCCGGGATCGGACCCACGGTGTGGTCCTGAGCTGCTGACATCGTGCCGACCCGCCCCCGGCCGCTGCCAGCCGGATGTCTCGGTGAACACCGAAAACGACGGAGCAATGACTCTTCGTGCTGGGATCCTCGGCTCTTCCACTGTACGCGCCCTCAGCACCGCCGACGGTGTTACCGGACGGTCGACGCCGCCGCCACCCCGTCGGCGGCGAACCTCCGCCATGGCACACACTCGCCACGGAGGGTCCTGGGCGGGGGCGTCCGTCACGGTCAGGATCTGGTGAGGCGCCCCGGCGCCGCCGACCCCCGTAGGTGGGCGCCGGGGCGCCTCGCGTCCGGGGAAAAGAGACCGGGGCCGCCTCCCGCCGGCACCCCCCAGTGGCCGGCGGGGCGCGGCCCCGTGGCTGAAGCGTCGTTCAATGCGACTTGCGAAACCAGAGTTTTGCCCGATTTGCCAACGAAGAGGCGCGCAATTCGCCATACTCCTGTCAACGGCATCTCTCACCCCCCCTAGAGAACGCCAGCCGCAACCCCCCCCGCGGCGCAAGTGCTCCCACCGCAGCAGCGGTCGGGAGCACTTCTCTTTGTGGGGTGTGCGGCCCGGGAGAGTGACACCGGGCGAGGTGGGCGGAGGGGTTCGGGCGGTCGGGTTGCCGAACGATCTCATCGGTCGGAGTTCACGAACACCGCACCCCACTGACGAGGGCGGTGACCAGAGCCAGCCCGATCCCCGCACGTCGCCGGGCCGACATGGCCGTGCTCGGGTCGGGCCCGTTCCGCGTCATGATGACTCGTCCTCCGGTGCGATCGCCGCCCTGATCCGGGTGGCCTCGAGAGCCTCGGCGGCGGTGACCCGCTCGACTGCGAACCCCGCGTGTACGACGAGCCAGTCGCCGATCTCGACGGGCTCGTCCAGCACCATCAGCGACACCGTGGCGCGGCGCCCGCGGCTCGTGGTGACCTCGGCGGTGTCGTCCACGTCGACCTGGACCACCTCAGCCAGCTCGCCCAGGCACATCGGCCGTCACCTCGCTCCACACCAGATCGGCCGCGTCTGCGACGGCGGCTGCTACCGGCGGCGAGAGAGAGGCGCCGAGGTCGAGGCACTCCGCCTCCACGCCCACGACGACCACGTGCGAGGGCAGCCGGTGCAGCGCCCGGCTGAGCTCGACGGTGGCCGCCAGCCCGAAGGCGTGCGTCCCGGCGCTGCCGGTCTCCGCCCAGGTCCCCGCCGGCAGCGGCGGCGCGTCGGCCCCCACGTCGATCCTGCGGAGCGTGCCTGCCGGTTCCCCGGTGACCACGGCATCGATGACGACGACATGGTCGTGGCCCTCCCACAGGTCGAGGAGAGCGGTGGGGTCCTCGTGCGTCCGCACCAGCACCCCGGTGTGACGGGTCAGCCCGGTGGCGACGGCGTGGGCGACCGCCGGGCCCACCCCGTCGTCGCCCCGGTCCGGGCTGCCGAGGCCCACGACCAGCGTCACCCCGGTCATGACCGGTCCACGGTGAGGTCGAGGAAGTGGGTGGCACAGGAGATGCACGGGTCGTAGTTGCGGATCGCGTGCTCGCAGCGGTGCTGGAGCGCATGGTCGTCGAGGTCGACCCAGGTCTCCACGAGCGCGCGCAGGTCGGCCTCGACGCCGGCCTGGTTCTGCGAGGTCGGCGGGACGATCTGGGCGTCCCGGATCGTTCCGTCGTCGTCCAGGACGTAGCGGTGGAAGAGGATGCCGCGGGGCGCTTCGCTGGCTCCGAACCCCTCGCCGGCGCAGGGCGGCACCGGGACGCTCGGCGGGACCCCGTCGCTCCAGCCGTCGATGATCCGCAACGCCTCCGACACCGCCTCCACCAGCTCGACGGCCCGGACCACGATGGAGCGGAACGGGTTCCGACACACCGCCCCCAGTCCCGCCTCGCGCGCGGCCTCCGCGGCGAGATCGCCGAGCCGATCATGGTTGAGCGTGTAGCGGGCCAGGGGGCCCACGACGTAGGGGCCCCGGGCTCCGCCGTCGAGACGGGCGTGCAGCGCGTGCGAGTGCGGCACCTGGAACTCATCGATGTGTGCGGGGAAGTCGCGGACCTCGAAGCCGTTCCCCTCGGAGGTCACGACGCGACCCTCCTCGATCGGGTAGCCCGCCTCCGGCCGAAGGGCGACGTACTCGTACGGCTGCTCCATCTCGGGGAAGTCGAAGCCGGAGACCAGCCGCACCGTGGCGAGCGCGTCCTCGCGTGCCTGCTCCAGGACCGGGCGCAGAGCACGCAGCTCGCTCGTCAGCGGCATCCGGTGGAACCCGCCGACGCGGACGTTGATCGGGTGGATCGAGCGGCCGCCGACGACGGTCATCAGCTGGTTGCCGGCCTTCTTCAGCCGCAGCCCGATCTCCACGACGGACGGGTGGTCGGCCGCCAGGTCGATGGCCCCGTCGTACCCGAGGAAGTCCGGCGCGTGCAGCAGGAACACATGCAGCGCATGGCTCTCGATCCACTCCCCGCAGTAGAGCAGTCGGCGCATCAGCCGGATCGCCTCCGGCACGCTGACACCGCACGCGTCCTCGATCGCCCAGCAGGCGCTCATCTGGTAGGCCACCGGGCAGATCCCGCAGATCCGTGCCGTGATGTCGGGAGGCTCGGTCCACGCCCTGCCGCGGAGGAAGGCCTCGTAGAAGCGCGGCGGCTCGTAGATGCGCAGCTGGACGTCGGTCACCCGACCGTCACGCAGCTCGATGTGCATCGCCCCTTCACCCTCGACCCGGGCGAGGGTGCTGACGTGCATCACCTGGCCACCGTCGGTAAGTCTGTGGTTCACCGCTCCACCTCTTCCGCATCGCGGTTCGACGCCGCTTGCTCACTGGCACGCAGGAAGACCTCCGAGGCGGCGTTGAAGGTCCGGAAGACCTGGAGTACCTGGGTCTCGTCCATGCCGTCCACGCGCAACCGGGCCGACAACGAGGTCGCGTTGGGGGTGTCCTGCGGTCCGAAGCACCCGTAGCAGCCACGGTCGTACGCCGGGCACAGCGCGCCGCATCCCGCCTGGGTCACCGGACCCAGGCATGGCGTGCCGTGAGCCACGGTGACGCACACGTTGCCTCGCCGCTTGCACTCGAAGCAGACACTGTGGCTCGAGATTCGCGGCCGGCGTCCCTGGATCTCGGCGGCCAGTACCTCCAGCAGCTGGTGCCGGTCGATCGGGCAGCCGCGCAGCTCGAAGTCGACGGCCACGTGGGCGGCGATGGGTGTCGACCGGTCCAGGGTCTCGACGTACTCCGGATGCGCGTACACGACCGAGCGGAACTCCTCCACGTCTGCGAAGTTGCGCAGGGCCTGGATGCCGCCGCTGGTGGCACAGGCGCCGATCGTGATGAGCCGGCGCGAGGCGGCACGGACGTGCTGGATGCGTTCGAGATCGGCGGGAGTGGTGATCGAGCCCTCCACCAGGGAGACGTCGTAGGGGCCCTCGACGACCGCCCTGGTCGCCTCGGGGAAGTAGGCGATCTCCACCTCGCCCGCGAGCGGGATCAGCTCGTCCTCGCAGTTGAGCAGGGTGAGCTGGCAGCCGTCGCACGAGGCGAACTTCCAGACGGCGAGCTTCGGCTTGGTCATGGTCACAGCTCCGCCCTGGTCAGGAGCGGCTCGAGCCGGTCGTAGGTGAGCACCGGTCCGTCGACGCACAGGAAGAGCTCGCGCAGCTGGCAGTGGCCACAGAGCCCGACCCCGCACTTCATGTTCCGCTCCATGGAGAGCCGGATCTGCTCGCGGGCGAGGCCGCGGTCGAGCAGTGCCTGCGCGGCGTACCGCATCATCACCTCGGGCCCGCAGACCAGGACCAGCGCGTGCGCCTCGTCGAACGAGGCCTGGTCGATCAGGTGCGTGACGACGCCGACCCGGCCGCGCCAGCCGTGGGTCGCGGCGTCGACGGTCTCCTCGACGTCGATGTCGTGCTCGCGGGCCCAGGCGCGCAGGTCCGGACCGAAGAGGATGTCCCCGGGCGTCCGGGTGCCGTAGAGCAGGCTCACCCGCCCGTACGACGTGCGGTCGGCGCAGACCTCGAGCACCGCCGGCCGCAGCGGGGCGAGCCCGATGCCCCCCGCCACGAAGACGACGTCGCCGCCGCGGCCGTCCGCGACCTCCCAGCCATGGCCGAACGGACCTCGGACACCCAGCATCGTGCCCGGCCGGGCCGCGACCAGGGACCTGGTGACGCCGCCGACGTCACGGATCGTGTGCCGCAGGACCTCGGGGTACGCCGGATCGCCGCTGATCGAGATCGGGACCTCGCCCACGCCGAAGGCGGACAGCATCGTGAACTGGCCGGAGGCGAAGGCCAGCGGCTGGTCGTCGGCAGCCGTCAGGTCCAGCGTGCAGGTGTCGTCGGTGTCACGGCGGGTCCCGGTGACCACGAACCGCCGCGGCACCATGGCGGGCTCGTGCTCGCGGAGCCGGGGCGGAGCCGTTGCCGGCCAGGTGCTCACGACGGGTTCCGATAGAGGTCCAGCAGCCGCACCCGCGCCGAGTGCAGGTGTGCCGATATCACGCGGACCACCCGCTGCAGCAGCGCGTAGCCGAGCTCCGGGTCCTCCGCGCACTTGTCCCGTAGGCAGGCGCCGTCGAAGGCGATCAGGCTGGTCTCCTCCGTGGCCCGGGCGTCGAAGGTCCATCGGTACGGCGCCACCAGCCACGACCACCCGACGACGTCTCCCTCGTGAGCCGTCTGGACGACGACGGCCCCCGTGGGAGTGGCCGCCTCGATCGCGACCTGCCCGCGCCGGATCAGGAAGAAGGTGTCCGCCGGCCCGCCCTCACGGAACAGGTAGGTGCCGGGGGACAGGTGCGTGTTGGACGCGCAGCCGGTGATCAGGTCGATCCACCGCTCGTCGAGGCCGGAGAAGAACGGGTGCTCGGGCAGAAGCTCCGCGATGGTCCTCATGACTGACTCTCCGTTCGTCCCGTGCGCTCGGCGTCCGCGCGCAGCGCGGCTGCCTCTGCGGTGATGTCGATCGCCGCCGGGCACCAGGTGACGCAGCGGCCGCAGCCCACGCAGCCGGCAGTGCCGAACTGGTCGACCCACGACGCCAGCTTGTGCGTCATCCACTGGCGGTAGCGCGCCTTCGTCGAGGCCCGCACGGTCCCGCCGTGGATCCAGGAGTAGTCGGCGTCGAAGCACGAGTCCCAGACCCGGGTGCGTCCGGCGACGTCACCGGTGAGGTCCGTGACGTCCTCGACGGTCGTGCAGAAGCAGGTGGGGCAGACCGCTGTGCAGTTCCCGCAGGCGAGGCAGCGGGTGGCGACGTCGTCCCAGATCGGGCTGTCGGCCCCGGCGTAGAGCAGGTCCTTGAGCCCGGCCGTGTCCAGGCGGCGGCCCATGCGTCCCGCGGCGTCGGCCGCGACCCGGTCTCCGGCGGCCACGTCCTCGGCCGGCGCGAGCGCCGCACCGATCTCGTCGAGAAGCTCGGCTCCGCGCTCGCTGGCGACCTCCACCACGAACCGGTGCGACCCGCCCTCGAGGAGCTCGGTGAGCGAGAGGTCGTACGGCACTCCCCGGCTCTGCTCGGGCCGTGGACCGGTCCCCATCGAGACGCAGAAGCACGTGCCCGAAGGGTCGGAGCAGGTGACCGCGATGACGAACGCAGCCGTCCGGCGCGCGGCGTAGGCGACGTCACTGTGCAGCCGGCCCGTCAGGACGACGTCGTGGATGCCGACCGCGGACAGGTCGCACGAACGCACCCCGAGCAGGGCGTACGGCGCGTGGTCGCCGTCGTCGTCGTCGACCTCGAAGCCCTCCTTGGTCCGGTGCCCTCGCCAGAGCACCTCCTCCGCCGGGAAGAAGACCGGCTTGGCCGACTGGGCACCTGCGGCGAACCCGAACAGCGCCTCGTCGTCGCGCGGCCGGAGCCGGTAGCGCCCGGCGTCCTGGTCGTCTCCCCAGCCGCGCGGCAGGTCATCGACCCGGGTGACGGGCGCGTTGACGATCGCGCCCGACCGTACGGTCGGCCCGACGACGACGTACCCGCGGTCGAGGAGCCGGTCGATCACGGCTTGGAGCCCTGCCACGTCGACGACGCGGTCGGCAGGATGCTGCGTCCCGGGCTGACTCACCGGCGGCGCGCCCTCACGGGTCACACTGCGAGTCTCCTGGCCCGAACTGCCCGAGGACAAGGGCCGACGGTCCCGGCGACGGCTGCCTGAAGTCGACCTTCCGTGGTGCAGGTGAAGGGTCCATAGACCCTACATACGCCTTCGCAGCGAGGACAGAGTTCACCCATGGCCGTCTCTCCGAAGAACCCGTCACCCCAGATCGTTCGTCAGAACGCAGAGCTCGCGGACTCGCTCCCCTTCTCGGACGACGCTGACTTCGACGACGCTCGCCGCGGCTTGATCGCCTCGCTCGACCCGTGCGTGATCACCGCTCAGGACGGCCGAGTGGTGTGGGACAACGACTCCTACGACTTCCTGCAGGGCGAGGTGCCGGACTCGGCCAACCCCAGTCTGTGGCGACAGTCCCGTCTGGTCGCCACCCAGGGACTGTTCGAGGTGACCGCGGGCATCTACCAGGTGCGCGGCTTCGACCTGTCCAACATCACCTTCGTCGAGGGCGTCGCCGGGGTGATCGTCATCGACCCTCTGATCTCGACGGAGACCGCCGCAGCCGCGCTGGCCCTCTACCGCCGGCACCGCGGCGACCGTGTCGTCACTGCGGTGGTCTACACCCATTCCCACGTCGACCACTTCGGAGGAGTGAAGGGCATCATCAGCCAGGACGACGTCGACTCCGGCAGGGTGGTGGTGGTCGCACCGGCCGGTTTCGTCGAGCACGCCATAGCCGAGAACGTCTACGCCGGCACCGCCATGGGCCGCCGGGCCGGCTACATGTACGGCGCGGCCCTGGAGCGCGGCCCCCGCGGGCAGATCGGTGCCGGACTGGGCCAGACCACGTCGACCGGGTCCGTCACCCTGATCCCGCCCACACTCGAGATCACCACCACCGGCCAGGAAGAGGTCCTCGACGGCGTACGGATCGTGTTCCAGATGGCGCCCGGCTCCGAGGCCCCGGCCGAGATGCACTTCTACTTCCCGGGCCTCAAGGCACTGTGCATGGCCGAGAACGCCACCCACACCCTGCACAACCTGCTCACCCTGCGCGGCGCACTGGTGCGTGACCCACATGCCTGGGCCGGCTACCTCACCGAAGCCATCGACCTGTTCGGAGCCGAGGCGGAGGTCGCCTTCGCCTCCCACCACTGGCCGACCTGGGGCACCGACCGGATCGTCGAGTATCTCTCCCTCCAGCGCGACCTGTACGCCTACCTCCACGACCAGACGCTGCGGATGCTGAACCAGGGTCTGGTCGGCGCCGAGATCGCCGAACAGATGCAGCTGCCACCCACCCTCGAGGCCGCCTGGCACACCCACGGCTACTACGGGACGGTCAGCCACAACGTCAAGGCGATCTACCAGCGTTACATGGGCTGGTACGACGGCAACCCAGCACACCTGTGGCAGCACCCGCCGACCGAGGCCGCCATCCGCTACGTCGACTTCATGGGCGGAGCCGACGCCGTCGTGGCCAGGGCCCGCACGTCCTACGACGCCGGCGACCTGCGCTGGGTGGCCGAGGTCCTCAACCACGTGGTCTTCGCCGAACCCACCCATGCCGCGGCCAGGGAGCTGCTCGCCGACACCTACGAGCAGCTCGGCTACGGCGCCGAGAACGGCACCTGGCGCAGCGTCTACCTCTCCGGGGCCACCGAGCTCAGGGACGGGAGCTTCGGTACGCCGGCCGCGCCGTCCTCCGACGACATCGTCGCCGCACTCAGCCCCCAGATGCTCTTCGACGCCCTCGCGATCCGCGTCAACGGACCACGGGCCTGGGACGAGCGCATCGACATCGACGTCCGGTTCACCGACACCGGTGACCACTTCCGGCTACGCCTGGCCAACGGCGTCCTCACCTACAGCCCGGCCGAGAGCCCCACACCCGCGGACGTCACCCTCCGACTTCCGCTCGCCGCGCTGCCCGTGCTCGCCTCGGGCACACAGGACCCGGCCACCCTGTCTTCAGCCGGCGTCGTCCTCGACGGAGACGCCTCGGCCCTGGGCCGACTCTTCGCCGTGCTCGACGCCCCGGACCCCGACTTCCCGATCGTCACCGCGGACCCCGACTGAACCGCGCCCATCGACGCGATCCAGGACACATCAGGTCACTCGGGCGCAGGTCGGTGACCTGGGGCGGAGGGGCTGGTCTGTAGGCCGGGAACGGGCCCCGCCTGGTGGTGATCGTTGGTCAATGTTGGCTGTATGCCTCTGACCTGCACGAACGCCGTTTCACCCGTTGAACACCGTGGATTGTCCGTGGATGTCTTGCGGACTCTCTGCGGACTGCACCACGTTCGCGGTTCGGCTGCGCAGTGTCGGCGGTCGAGTAGAGGATGCACAAAGAGCGGCCCCGGCCGGTGTGTGGACACCGACCAGGGCCTAGGGCAACACCTCACTAGGAGGCATCACCCATGAGTTCAGTGTCCACCACGGTCCCCGCAGAGACGCAACACCCGCAAGCATCAGCAGTCGGCCGCACGATCAGCGCCATGCGAACAGCTCAGAACCGCCACAGCGCAAACTCGCCGAGCTGGCTGGCGTGAACTCCGGCTACCTGTCGCAGGTCGAGCGCGGGCTAATGATGCCCTCGAGGCAGTGGCTCTTCCGCGTCTCGACGGCCCTCGGTCGGAACGTGGCCCACCCCTGCGCCGAGACGATCACCGAAGCCGCACTGGCCGCCTAAGCGCGCGACCTACACTCGCAACGATGCCCGCCGGCGGGGACTCCGGCGGGCATCGCCATGCCCCCGGGACTCCTAACTCGTCGTAGGCTGACTGTCTCCTCACCTCAGCAGTGGGGGGTTTCGCGCCCCGCCGTTGTACCCCCCAGACGGCGGGCGCGTCACGTCCGGGAGTGCGCCCCGTTCGGCCACGGGCGCGCTCGAGCGATGGGACCATGGTGCATGGCGAAAAGGCCGAGCGACCGACAACTGCGCAGGATCGCGCTCGCACTCGCAGCCGTGTTCTTCGTGCTCTTCTCCCTGCGTGTAGTAGTGCCGATGATCCTCCAGTGACCTGGCCATCACCTGCCCCCTGCCCGGTCCCGAAGCCCGCTGGAGATCCCAAAACTCCGGCGGGCTTCGCAATGTGTCACGACCCACTGCCGCGCGACACCCGCCGTTCATGTTTGGGTGCCACGCTTGGGCCATGAGGACAGTGGAACCCGGCATCGAAGACCAGGGCGTCAGTGAGATCTCAATGTCCGAGGCCGAGCTGCGCAGACTTGAGCCCAACATCGACAGCGGGCTCATTCACCGCCTTGTCCAGCAAACATACGACGAACTGATGCCCGCCAAGGTGCACAGCTATGTGCCGATCCTGGTTGTCCGCGAGGTCCGCGACATCCTGCACGGCCGTCACTCGGCGGCATAGGGCGGTCACACCGGCGGGAGCCCAATCGCGATTCTCGCCGCGGCGTCGCGGAGCGCTTCTTGCTCGACATCGATCCCGGGCAGGCGCCTGGACAGATGCACGTTGATGAGCTCGTAGACCATGTGTGCGGGCTTGTGCCGCATCTCCCCGTCCACTTGGCGGATCACCTCAAGGACGCACGCATCGACTTGCTTGTGGTAGTCGCTGCCGTTGTGTTCGACGGGGTGCTCGATCGCGTAGACGCCTGCGGGGAAGGCCATCCACAAAATGCTGCCAGTTGGCTGGTCGAACCGGTAGCCCAAGACGCGGGAAATGGTGACCGCCCCAGC
>Ga0302299_10001592_pt1 | contig 13634 bp, 7 predicted proteins | sample III_Fen_N3_4_FD_198795 | JGI IMG/M metagenome (GOLD analysis project Ga0302299, IMG submission 198795) | Peat permafrost microbial communities from Stordalen Mire near Abisko, Sweden - III_Fen_N3_4 | ecosystem: Environmental > Terrestrial > Soil > Wetlands > Permafrost | place: Sweden: Abisko... | reverse complement strand
CGAGTGTGGGCGGGGTGCTCGAGGCGTTCGGGCTGATCCGCGTCGATGGCAACGCGCCTCGAGCATCCCGAAGAACGGAGGAGGCTTCCCGAGCCGCCCCGCCACCGGCGGCGCCCGACAGCCGAAGCGAGAGTCGCGACCACGGTCGACCGCAGGCCGCCGCGGCTGATCGATCCACAACTGTCGGCGTCGTACGCTGCTCGCCCGCGACGACAGCATCGTGACGACGGCCGCCGTCTGTTGGCGTTGTCTTGTTTTTCTCGCAAGGCCTTGACAGCTTCGCCAGCTCGCTTCGCAACTGGGCACCGACGCCCGCGCGAGCCATCACCTCGCAGCCGCCAATGGCGCCCGCGCGACGGCGACGGCGCGAGAGGCCCGCGACGACCCCTGCGCCCGCTCATCGCGCCTGGCGCACTCCAGCGCATCGTCGAACTAGCTGCGTACATTGTCCTCATGCAACTCCAGTGCAGCCTGCAGTCCCTGACGGACGACGCGCTGCTGCTTCGCCTCGGCGAGCTGACACGGCAGTCGCGGCGCGTCGAAGTCGACCTCGTCGCGCATATCGGCGAGGTCGACTCGCGCCGGCTCTACGCCCGCGAAGCCTCACCCTCGATGTTCGCGTACTGCACCGAGGTGCTTCATCTCTCGGAGGCCGAGGCCTATCTGCGGATCGCCGCCGCCCGGGCCTCGCGTGCGCACCCGGTGCTGCTCACCATGCTCGCCGACGGACGCCTGCACCTCAGCGTCATCGCCCGCCTCGCGCCACACCTCACGCCGGAGAACCGCGAGGACGTCCTCCGGCGCGCAGCACACAGGTCGAAGCGGGAGATCGAGGCGCTGGTCGCCGAGCTGTCGCCTCGGCCGGATGCCGTGGCGCTCATTCGAAAGCTGCCTGAGCACCATGTCTCGGCGGGATCCGCACCGCCGCCCCCGCAACTCGTTCCGGAACGAGTTCGAACGCAGGCGGAACCGCCCGCCGGTTCACTCGCCGAGTCCAACCCCGGCCGTCCCAGCATCGGCCACGCTCGGCCGGCGAGCATCGAGACGCTCTCCCCAGCCCGCTACAAGGTGCAGTTCACAGCCGGCGCCTCGCTGCGCGAGAAGCTCGAGCGGCTCCAGGCCCTCATGCGCTCGACGGTGCCGGATGGCGACCTGGCAGCCATCGTCGAGGCCGCGGTGACCGAGAAGCTGGAGCGGCTCGAGGCGAAGTGGTTCGCGAAGACCCTCCAGCCGCGCAAGACGCTGGCCGAAAGTGACACGACAGCCTCGCTCTCACGACACATCCCAGCCGCTGTCAAGCGGGTCGTGCTCGAGCGCGACGGGAACCGCTGCCGGTTCACGGACGCGAAGGGCCGGCGCTGTAGCGAGCGCCACCGGCTGGAGTTCCACCATCGCCACCCGCACGGTTTCGGAGGAGACCGCTCGCCCCAGAACATCGCGCTCGTCTGCCGCACACACAACGCGTATCTCGCCAGCGTCGATTACGGCGCTCTCCCCGGCGCGCTGGCCTCGCGCGGACCCGCGACCGCCAGCCGACGACCGTCCACAGCTGTCGCGCCGCCCAGGGTGAGCGGCGAGGGACCTCCGGACTGAGCGACTGAGCCAATCGAGTTGGGGAGCGAACGGAGGAGGATTCCCGAGCCGCCCCACCGACGGCGGCGCCCGACGGCCGCGGTCGGCTGCCTGTGGCAGTGCCCGTGGCTCGCCGCGTCGACGTCGGCCACGGCCGCTCCGGTGGCCAAAGCTGTGGTCGGCCGCGACCGAGTGCGCGCTACCAGACCTCGCAGCGCTTCTCCGGCGGGCGCACCATCGCCGCCGTGGCCGGACAGCCGAACGCCTTCTGAAACTCCACCAGGTTCGAGAGCGGCCCGATCACGCGGTACTTGCCGATCGGGTGCGGGTCGCCCTGCACCATCAGCCGCTGCGTCTCGGGCCGGATCGCGTCGCCGCGGAACTGCCCCCAGGCCACGAAGAACTGCTGCTCGGGCGTGAAGCCGTCCAGTGTCGAGGCCGGCCTGTTCTTCTGAGCGATCTCGAACGCGCGGAACGCGATCTTCGCGCCGGCCAGGTCGCCGATCGACTCGCCCAGCACCAGCTTGCCGTTGTGGTGGATGCCCGGCTCCACGAAGTAGCCCTCGAACTGGTCGACCACGCACTGCCCGCGCGCCTGGAATTTCCCGAGGTCGTCCGGCGTCCACCAGTTTGCGAGACGGCCCTGCGCGTCGTACTGCGCGCCCTCGTCGTCGAAGCCGTGACTGATCTCGTGGCCGATCACCACCCCGATCGCTCCGTAGTTGACGGCGTCGGCCGCGTTCACGTCGAAGGCCGGCGGCTGCAGGATGCCGGCCGGGAACACGATCTCGTTGAGCAGCGGGTTGTAGTAGGCGTTCGAGGTGGGCGGCGTCATGCCCCAGCGCCCGCGGTCGACCGGCCTGCCGATCTGCGCGCGGTCGTCGGCCACGCTGAAGCGCCGGGCGGCCGCCACGTCGCCCCAGAACGCGTCACGCGCGACCGGCACCTTCGAGTAGTCCTTCCAGCGGTCCGGGTAACCGATCTTCGGGTTGAAGGTCGCGAGCTTCTCGAGCGCCTTCGCCCTCGTGGCAGGGCTCATCCACTCGAGGCCGCGGATCGTGTCGCCCATCGCGAGGAGCAGGTTCTTCACGAGCTCCTGCATGCGCGCCTTCGCGGCCGGGGGGAAGTGCTTCTCCACGTACTTCCTGCCGAGCGCCTCGCCCAGGAGCTGGTCGGTCGACTCGGCGCAGCGCTTCCAGCGCGGCTTCATCTCGGCCGCGCCGCCGAGGTACTTCTCGTAGAACTCGAAGTTCTCCTTCACGAACGGCTCCGAGAGCGACGATGCCGCGGCGTTCACGAGGTGCCAGCGCAGGTAGCTCTTCCAGTCGACGAGCGTGCCCTGGCCGAGCAGCCGGTCGAGCGCCTTCATGAAGGCGGGCTGCTGCACGTTGAGCGCGGCGCGCGGCAGGCCGGCATCCTTGAAGTACGCGGGCCAGTCGAACATCGGCGTCAGGTTCGTGAGCGCGACGAAGCCCGTCATGTGGTCGGTCGCCTTCGGGTCGCGCAGCGCGACGTTGTCGAGCGAGGCCTCGGCCAGCTGCTTCTCGAACGCGAACACCGCGTCGGCGCCCTTGCGCGACTCGGCGCGGCTCGCCCCGGCCAGCTCGAGCATGTGCGCGACGTGGACCTTGTACTTCTCGCGCGCCTCCTGGAAGCGCGGCTCCGTCTTCACGTAGTAGTCGCGGTCGGGCAGCCCGAGCCCGGAGGCGAAGACGTTGGCGATCACGCGAGTCGGGTCGTGGTTGTCGGAGGCGGAGGCGAAGGCGAACGGCACCGGTATCGCCAGCGCGTGGAAGCGGCCGATCGCCTTCTGGACGCCGTCCATGCTCGTGATCGCGTCGATCTCGGCCAGCATCGGCTTGAGCGGCTCGAGGCCCAACTCGTTCACGCGCTTCTCGTCCATGCAGGCGCCGTAGTGGTCGCCGATCAGCTGCTCGACGCTGCCCTTCGGCCAGTCCGTCTTCGCCGAGACCTCGTCGAGGATGGCCTTGAGCTGTTCCTTCGCGCTCTCGCCGGCCGCCCAGCGCCGGCTCCAACGCACCATCGAGGCCGGGATCGGGTTCTGCGCGCGCCAGGCTCCGTTCGCGAACTCGAAGAAGTCGGTGCACGGCTCGACGGCGCGGTCGAGGTCGCCCGTCTCGATGCCCTTGACGGCCGGCGGGTCGGCGGCGAACGCGGCATGGGGGACGCCGAAGGTCATCGTCAGCAGCACGGCGGCAGGCAGGCGCATGGTCGTCCTTTCGCGGAGAACGGGCGAGTGATAGCGCGCGGCGGCGCTCCTGTCAAAGCTCCAGCGCCGTGGACGTCAGCGCCGCGCCGCGAGATACGGCTCGGCGAGCTCGAGCGCGAGCGAGCGCGGGTCGAGGTCGTCGCGGTTGCAGAGGACGACCACGCTGACGCGATCGTCTCTGAAGCGCTCGATCGCGGAGCGGAAGCCCATCGTCTCGCCGTGATGCCACGCCCGCGCGTGGCCGTGCCAGGGATCGAGGAACCAGCCGAAGCCATAGGCGACGGGCTCGCCCGGCGCTAGGTCGTCGCCGCCCTGCGGACCGGCCGGCCAGCGGGGAGCGCTTCCGTCGGCGAGCCGCACCGGCGTCAGCGCCGGCTTCATGGCCAGGGGCGAGACGAGCGTCGCGTCGCGCAGCGCCTCGTCCCAGCGAGCCAGGTCCTCGAGGTTCGAGTAGACGCCGCCGTCGCCCTGAGTCGCGGACGTCGCGCTCTGGTCGGCCTCACGGAACGCCGCCCCCTCGCGGGCGTGGCCGAAGGCCCGCTCGGCGACCTCGTTCCTGCCCGCCTCGTATACGAGCGTGCGGTCCATGCCCAGCGGCGCGAAGACACGCGCGCGCAGGAAATCGGCGAACGGTCGGCCCGAGACACGCGCGACCACGAGGCCCAGCACGACGTAGCCGGAGTTGCTGTACGACCAGCGCGTGCCCGGCTCGAACAGCCCCGCCTGCTCGGCGCGCAGCAGCGCCAGCACCTCCTCGTCGCGGATCTGGCGCTGCGGTGTCCAGACCGGCCCGCGACCCCTCTCCGCGGCCTCCATCAGCGTCTCGTAGTCCGGCAGGCCGGAGGTGTGCGTGAGCAGGTGGCGAATCGTGATCGCGCGACCGTAGGCCGGGAAGGCCGGGAACACGTCGGTCAGGGCCTGTTCGTAGCGAAGCTTGCCGTCCCGCACCAGCAGCTCCACCGCGGTCGCGGTGATGGCCTTCGTCATGGATGCCAGGCGGAAATTCGTCGCCCCGTCGATGCGAGCGCGCGTGCGCAGGTCGCGCACGCCGAAGCCCCGCGCGAAGACCGTCTTCCCGTCCACGCGCACGAGCACGGCGGCGCCGGGCTCGCCGGGGCCCACGCTGTGCTCGAGGACGGCCGCGGTGCGTGCCTCCGCCTCGCGGCTGCGCTCCGCGCCGCCGGGCGCACGCTCGTGAGCCCCCGCGATGGCGGCGAGCAGCAACGTCGCGGCCACGGCGGCACCGGCACGAGTCACGGCGCGGCTCCCTCCTTCGCCCGATCGTACACGCGCTTGAGCGCCAGCGCCGGGCCGAAGCCACCGTCCAGCTTCACGTTGAGCAGGATGCGGCTGCCGTCCGGGACCAGCTCCCAGGTCTCCACCAGCTTGCCGCCACGCGGGTTCTTCTTCTCGACGACGAGCTTCCCCTCGTTCCACAGCGCCTTGATCTCGGCGGTGCCGTTGTCGGTCTTGTACGGCTTGCCGTTCGGGTGCAGGTTGCGCGTCGTCCCGTACAGCTCGGCGATCACGATCTCGGCCTCGGTCGCGGTGATCGTCAGCTCCTCGGCGGGCTCGACGAGCGCGTGCATCGCCTCGCGCGATTCGTCGTCGCCTCCAGCATCGAGCGGCGGGCCCGTGCGTCCCCCGCCGCGGCCGCCCATGCCCCCGCCGCCACCAGCGCCGCCCATGCCGCCCCCGCCAGGCCCGCCCATCCCGCCGCCACCCGGTCCGCCCCGGTAGCCGCCGCTCTCGCCGGCCTCGCGCATCTTCTCGCGCGCGTCGTCGCTCAGCGCCTTGTTGTAGGCCCAGCGGCCCGAGAGATCGACGGAAACCGGGGGCTTCGTCTTGTCCCCGGCGCGGGCCACCGCAGGAGCGGCCGTGACGCCGACGACGAGCGCCAGCGTGCCGCACAGCATCGTCCGGTACGAGCCCATCGCGCCTCCTTCGGCCGCGCGAGGACACCGCCGCGGCCATCGGACACGATTAGACGACGGCCGCGAGGGCCGATTCGTAAACTGATCGCAAAACAAGTTGCGGCCGGCGGCGTTCCGGGGCGCGTGCTAGCGGCCGGCCGCGGCCCAGGCGAGGCCGTCGACCATCGCGCCCGCGTCGAGCAGCCGCGCGACCTTCCACGAGGCGAGGTCGATCTCGGCCACCTTGCCGCTGGCGTCGCACGAGACGTAGGCCGCCTTGCCGTCCGGACGCACCAGCACCTCCTGCGGGGCCTTCGGCACGTCGAGCGTGCGGGCGACCGTCATCGCCTGGAGGTCGACAACGGCAACCTGACCGGCGCCGCTGAGCGCGACCAGCAGCCAGCGGCCGTCCGGGGTCGGCGCCGCGCCGTAGCCCTTGCCCGGCAGCGCGATCCAGCGGGCGAGCCGGCTTGTGGAGGTGTCGATCACGGCCAGCCGCGGCTCGCCCTGGTCGGCGGTGAAGAGCCACTTCTCGTCCACGGACAGCGCGATCCGCTGCGCCGTTTTCGAGACGGGGACGATCGCGATCACCCGGCGCTCCTTGATGTCGATCGCGCTGACGGTGCCGGGGCCCACGTTCGACGTCCAGGCACGGCGCCCGTCCCGCGAGAGGACCAGCATGTGGGACTCGGGCTGGCCCGTCGGGATCCGGTCCACGACGGTGTTCGTGCGCGGGTCGATCACGGTGATCGACTGCGTCAGCTCGGTCGTGACGTAGAGCCGGCCGTCGGCGCCGAACGCGGCGGCGTGGGGCCGGGTAGGCAGGGCCAGGTCGATCACCGCCACACGCCGGCGCAGCCCCACGTTGACCACGTCGAGCGTCCGGCCGTCGCTGCCCGGGCGGCCGACGCCCGAGTCACCGTAGATCGGCAGGTACGCGTAGCGCCCGTCCGGGGACACGGCCACCTCGTGCGCCGTGACGCCGCTCTGCACCACGGTCGCGAGCGACTTGCCGCTCGCCGGGTCGACGACACCGAGCGTGTGGTCGCCCTTGTTCACGACGAGCAACAGGCCGGCTACGGGCTTGGCATCCTCGCCGCGCGCGAGCCCCGCCCCGATCAGCAGCACCGCCAGCACCACCGCGCGCCTTCCCGCCATGAGGGCCTCCGTGGCGGTACCGTAACACGCGCCGCCCGACCCCGGCTCGGGTAGGATGCGTCCCGTATGGCCACGAAACCCGCCGGCGAGCGCCTGCTGTCCCTCGACACCTTCCGCGGCGCCACGATCGCAGGCATGATCCTGGTCAACTGCTCGGGCGACGGCGCGACCACCTACTGGCCGCTGCTGCACCAGCCGTGGCACGGCTGGACGCCGACCGACCTCATCTTCCCGTTCTTCGTGTTCATGGTCGGGATGTCGCTCGTCTTCTCTCAGCGAATCGGCTTCCGCGCGGCGCTCGTGCGCTCCTTGAAGCTGATCGCGCTCGGCCTGCTCGTGAACTTCACGACCGGCGGCTTCGCGCTGCCGCTGCGCTGGGCCGGCGTCCTGCAGCGCATCGGCCTGTGCTACCTGGCGGCCTGGGCTGCCCGGCGCTGGCTCTCTGCCCGCGGACAGACCGTGCTCGCCGCCACCCTCGTCCTCGGCTACTGGGCCTTGATGACGCAGGTGGTCGGCCCGGAGGGTTTCGCGCCGAACCTCGAACCGGAGACGAACCTCTCGGCGCAGCTGGACCGCATCGTGCTGAGCGGACACCTCTACCGCTGGACGAAGACCTGGGACCCGGAGGGCGTGCTGTCGACGCTGCCGTCGATCGCGACCGCGCTGCTCGGTCTGCTCGCGGGCCGCTGGCTGCGCTCGGAGCGCGCGCCACGGCCGAAGGCAACCGGGTTCGTGGCCGTCGGCCTGGTCCTGTTCGCGCTCGGCATCGCCTGGGGCGAGGCGGCGCCCGCCTGGCTGCGTTTCCCGGTCAACAAGGGGCTGTGGAGCCCGTCCTTCGTCCTCTTGACCGCCGGTCTCGCGTCGACGCTGTTCGGCCTCACCTGGTGGGCGGTGGACGTGCGCGGCGTTCGCGGCTGGACCGGGCCGTTCGTCACGTACGGCCGCAACGCCATCGCCGTCTACGTCGGCTCGGAGGTGCTCTCGGGCCTGCTCGGCACGATCCACTGGACGTCGGCCGGGGTCGACCTCAACCTCCAGGATCGGATCTACCGCGCCCTCTTCACGAGCTGGCTGCCCCCCTACCCCGCGGCGCTCGGCTTCGCGATCACCACCGTGCTGCTGTGGTACGCCGTCGCGTGGTGGATGGACCGCCGGGGGATCTACCTGAAGGTCTGAGCTCCTTCAGCGCCTCGAGCCGGCGCCGTCCGCCGGGGCTCCTCCGCCCGCCGCCCGAGGCTGGGGTCCTCCCGGCGGCCCGGGGTCGGCGTGCGGCGAGAGCCGTAGCGCGGGATCGCCGATCAGGCTCCAGCCCTCCACGACGGGGCGGGTCGCCGGGTCGGCCGCGAGTGTCTCGGCCTTGGCGCGCCGCACCGCCTCGCCGAGCGTGAGGCCCTCCGAGAACAGGTGCCGGTAGACCCGCTCGAACAGGCTGCGCTGCAGGGCCGGGCTCGTGATACCCACCGGGCCGAAGCCGGCGGAGATGCCGCCGTCCGGTTTCAGCAGCAGCGCCTCGCCGAGCGAGGGGCCGAACAGGTACTGGTACCACTGCGCCTCGCAGGCCCAGGTGAAGAGGACCGGCGCCGGGGACGCCGGGGGCAGCGACGCCACGTCGTCCACGGAGAGCAGCGCCTCGTCGGCCCAGACCTCGGGCCCGCCGTGGCCGAAGTAGTGGACGACGCTCGCCCGGGAGAAGCCCCGGCGCAGGGCGTCACGCGCCGCCGCGATCCCGTCGCCGACGTCGGCCCAGTCCAGCGTTGCGCCAGCCGGCAGGCGCGAGACGAGCGCACCCGCCTCCGCGCGGAACGACACGTCGCCCGGGCCCTGGTTGTCGAGCGCGACGAGATGGCGGCTCGCGCCCACGAGCGCGCCCTGGCGCGCGATCTTGTCCACGACCGCCTTCGCCTCGTCGGCCGTCTGCACGGGCAGGCGCCCGATCGCCACGTCCGGCCGGCCGTCGCCGTCCGTGTCCGCGTAGCGGTTTTCGGAGGGGATGCGGCCGAACTCGCCATCCCAGGCGACGAGCGACGGCACGTAGGAGACGGCGCCCGTGCGGCCGTAGTCGTGGTAGTCGAACGTGTCGTCGCCGAAGAGCAGGACGTGGCGCAGGCGGCCGGACCGCGCGTAGTGCCGGACCAGCTCGCGGACGGCGTTCGCCTCGACGACCCCGCCGCTGAAGCGGTCGTAGGCGCGCTCGACGTCGACGACCGCGACCCGGTAGCCCTCGGCGCGCTTGAGGCCCGCGAGGCGGCTCGCCTGCTCACGGAACGCACCGTGAGTGACGATCAGGTAGCTGATGCCCTCGCTGGCCGGCAGCGAGGGGTCGTAGCCGCCGAGCGTGAACGGCACGCTCTCGCGCGACGGCGCGAGCGGCACCTCGAGGTCGAGCGAGCGCAGGTAGACGAGGCCCTGCCCGTCGCCGCTCGTGTAGCGCAGGCCGAGCTGGTTCCCCTGCGGCCGCAGCACGTCGAGCGGCAGCTCACCGCTGAGTGTCGCCGGCACGGCGCCCGTGAACGTCAGGCTGCCGATCGAAACGCCGTTGACGAACGCCTCGACGGCGTGCTCCTGCGCCGTGCGGCCGAGCAGGCGCACGCTCACACGCACGTTGCCCGAGCCCGAGCCGAGCCCGGGCAGGTCGAAGTCCCCGAGCGTCGGGTCCCACCAGTCGTACGGCCACGCCGATCCGTCCCCGTACAGGAGGTCCCACATCCACGGGTTCACGTCTTCCGGGGCGGCGGCGATGTAGAGGCTGTAGTGGGCCACGCGCGTCGCTCCCGCCGGCAGGGGGTCCTCCGACGTCGTGATGCGGACGGACGGGGGCACGGGCTCGGACGAGATCACGTAGACGTTCGCGCGCGCGTAGTCGGAGGCGAGCCGCTCGACCTCGAAGGCCAGCTGCGTGCCGGTCCCGTCGGGCGACCGTTCGAGCCGGTAGGGCACCGCGGTGCCGAGATGGCTGACGAGGAGCCGGCGCGAGAGACCGCCCAGCCACTGTCCGCGCAGCTCGCCGAGCGGGATCCGCACGGTTCCGGCCTCCTGCACCTCGACGGCCACGCCGGCGGTCCCGAGGGCGCGGCGGCGCGGCAGGCGGAAGGCGGCCTCGCGCCCGAGCGGCTCGGCGGCATGCCGGCGCGGCGCCTCGACGCGCGCCCTCCCGAGCGGCGGCTCGACGGAGCCGGTGTGCTCGAGCCGCGCCTCGATCCGCTCGAAGGCGGCGCGCAGGCGCGCGTCCTCCGGCGAGACGGGTCCCATCACGTGGCGGCGTCCGCGGGAGTCGCGCTCCTCGATCAACAGGTACGGGAAACGGGCGGAGGCGTCCAGCTGGTAGATCGCCGGGCCCATCGGCGACGGAGAGGCCGGGATGGGAGCGGGATTCAGCCTGATCCGGCCGCCGCGGCCGGTCGCGTCGGTCGTCCCGTACACGTCGAACGAGACGCTGTCGTGCTGCGAGCCGACGGCGAACTCGATCCGCGACGGCGAGACCCGCAGGCCGCGCAGCGTGGCGCGCGTGGCCAGCGCCGTGCCACCGACGTCGATCAGCAGGTTGCAGACGGGTCCGATCGTGTCCGTGCGGGGAAACGTGGCGGAGCTGTAGGCGGAGCTGTACTGCGCGCTCGCGCTCGTGGTGTTCGGCAGCGCCGCCGGAGGCCCGGTCAGGTTGCGCAGGCCGGTGCCGGGCGGCGTGTAGTCGAACTGGTAAAGCACGCTGGCGTAGCTGCCGGCGGCGACCGACGCGAACGTGCAGCGCCGGTAGGTCCCGCTGGAGGCGTCCGTGCACGTTGCGGCCGAGACGGCGTTGCAGCCGCTGGCCCCGGCGCCGTCGATGCAGCCCACCGGGGCGCTGAAGTTCGACTCGTTCGCTGTATGCCCGACCGTGACCTGGACGGCGGAGACGGCGCTCGCCGTCGTGTTCGCCACGGTGGCCGTCACGGCGAAGCGCGTGACCGAGCCGACGACTGGCGGGTTGGCGCCGCTCACGACCCGCGCGCTCAACGCCAGCACCGGCTCCGCCGGCGCCGTGGCGCCGGGGTCGCCCGTCGTCGGGTTGTAGCCGTTCGGCAGGTACATGCGCACCGGGTTCACGGGCTGCACCGGCACGGTGGTGCTGGCGCTCGTCGAGCCCTGGAAGTCGGACACGCGCCAGTCGACCGCGTTGTTCTGCGAGCCGATGTTATTCGCGACCAGGTACATCCCGTAGTTGTCGACGTTGAGGTTCGTGCCGGTCGTGGGCTCGACCGTCACGGTGTTCTCGGCATGGGCTGTGCCGGCGCTCATGGTCAGCCCGGTGCTCGCACCGAGCGCGTCGCGGATCGTGCCGATGGACCCGGCGCCGGCGCCGCTGTCGAGGTCCATGTCGTAGTTCGACGTCTGGACGGTGCAGCCGCGGTCGACGAACGCGTAGAACATCAGCGGCTGCGTGATGTTGGCGTCGGGAGCGGTCGTGCTGCCGGAGGCGGCGCCGGCGAGCCAGGCGGTCTCGCCCGCGCCCGAGACGACGGGCGCGCCCGTCGCGCCGTTGTCGGCGGCCAGCGTGAAGACGTTGTAGTGGTCGGCGCTGCCCTTGGCGACCCGCACGTCGACGCCGAACACGTTCGTCTCGGTCGTGGCGCTGGCCGAGGCGATGCGCAACTCGTAGAGGCCGGGGCTGATGGCGGTGCCGTTCGCCGCGCGGAAGTCGCGGTTGTTCGCGCTGGCGTCGTTGAGCGCGAGGAAGCCGCAGGATGTGGGGGCAGCGCCGCAGGGCGGCGTCAGCCGCACGAGGTGGTTGTCCGTCGTGGCCGTGTCGTTGCCGATGGTGAGCGTTGCGACCTGCGTCCCGTTCGGATCGAGGAGCGTGTAGCTGGCGTTCGTCACGCCGGTGGCGCTGATGTCGCGAGCCCCGCTCGACCCCGGGTCGAAGATCATCACGTCGAGCGTGCTGCCGGTGACCTCGATCCGGAGTCGGATCTGGTGCACGCCGTCGCCACCGTTGAAGCCGTTGCTCAGCCCGTCGAGGTTGAAGAAGCCCGGGGGAGGGACGCTCGAGGCCTGGGTCGCCCCGGCCGCCGTCAGGTTCGTGGGCACGCCGTACGTCCCGGCGGCGACCGGCGCGCTCGCCAGCGCCAGAAGCCCGCTCGCGATTCCCGCGCGAACGATCGCCGAGCGCGGGCTCATCGGCTCCCTCGCCCCGACCCGGCCGTCACCGGCTTGCGGCTGCACATGGCCTCCTCCAGGCCCGTCCCCGGAGTCAAGGAGGGAGGATGGGGCAGGTTGGACCATGTTCCATCGTTCCGACCCGGGCCGCAAGCGCGCCGCGGTCGCCGGAGCGGCCGCGGCGCCCGGGACGCCCTAGCGGACGCCCATCTCCTGGATCAGGTGCGATGCGCCGTCCACCTCCGACATCACCCACAGCAGATAGCGCACGTCGGCGTGGATCGAGCGGGTGTTGACGGTGTCGAACAGGAAGTCGGACGCGATCGAGTCGTAGGTGCCGTCGAACAGCAGCCCGACCAGCTCGCCCCTGCCGTTGAGCGTGGGAGAGCCGGAGTTGCCGCCCGTGGTGTCGACCGTGGACAGGAAATCGACCGGCACGTCGCCGAGCGCCGGGACGAGGTACGGCGTCGCCTTGCCGGCGCGCAGGGCCTTGATGGCCGCGAGCTGCCGCGCCGGGGCGTCGAACTCGCCCTCGCCCGTCGCCTTCTGCTCGACGCCCTGCAGCGTGGTGAACGGCCTCCAGTAGACGCCGTCCGGCCCCGGCTTGCCCTTCACGGTCCCGAACGTGACGCGCAGCGTGGAGTTCGCGTCGGGCGCCACCAGGCCACCGGTCTTCGCCAGCAGGGCCTGCATGTAGCGCGGGCGCAGGCGCGACTGCGCGCCCTGGCGGCGCTTCTGGGCCTCGCGGTTCTGCGGGTAGAGCGGGTCGAGCGCGAGCGCGAGGTCGACCATCGGGTCCTTCGTGGCGGCGATCTCCGCGCTCGTCTTGCCGAGCAGGCCGAGGCGGAAGTCCTTGTCGCCGAGCTTCGTGCCCGCGAGCAGCTTCTCCAGGTGGCTGGCGATCGCCTGCTCGGAATCGGCCTTCGCCATGCCGGGCGTGAGACCGACCAGCTTGTCGAGGCCGGTGATGCGCTGCTCGGCGGGCAGCGCCGCCGCGTTCTTCATCGCCCAGGCGAGCAGCGCCCTGTCGAGGCGCGCGTCGAGGCTGCGCTGCGCGCGCTCCTGGGCCTCGCGAATGCGATCCCAGTTCCGCTGCTGGTACTCCGGCTCGCGGTCCAGGTCGAGCGTCTTCGCCCGCTCGACCGAGAGCAGCCAGGCCGTGTGCGCGGCGCCGAGCATCGCCGAGGACGTGAACACGGAGGTCAGGACGCCGTCGCGCTCGCGCGTCTTCTCGCTCTCGGCCTGCAGCGCGGCCAGGGCGGGCAGCACGTCGCCGTACTCTCTCTGGCGCGCGGCGTCGGCCGCGATCCAGGCGCCCAGTTCCTGCTCGTGCTTCTGCTTCTGCGCGAGGATCCCGCCCTTGAGCAGGCCCTCGAGCTGGCCCTTGCGGTTCGTGAGCGTGTTGTTGAGGCCACGCAGGCGCCCGGCCGCCTTGATCCGCAGCTCGGGGTCGCTCTTCCCGAGCGCCTCCAGGATGGCGATCTGCTCCTCGGCGGCCTTGACGAAGCGCGGGAAGCTCCACTCGGTCGTCTCCTTCACCTCGCCGTAGGTCTGGTGCCGCTGCGTGCGACCGGGGTAGCCGACCACGAAGACGGGGTCGCCGTCCTTGATGCCCGCAACCTGCACCGGCA
>Ga0302299_10001590_pt1 | contig 13635 bp, 11 predicted proteins | sample III_Fen_N3_4_FD_198795 | JGI IMG/M metagenome (GOLD analysis project Ga0302299, IMG submission 198795) | Peat permafrost microbial communities from Stordalen Mire near Abisko, Sweden - III_Fen_N3_4 | ecosystem: Environmental > Terrestrial > Soil > Wetlands > Permafrost | place: Sweden: Abisko... | reverse complement strand
GGGTCGCCCACGACCTCCGGTCCGATGGCGCCGATGGCCCGCAGGTAGCGCGTCCGGCCCTGCAGGACCGACGCCACGTCGACGTCGGTGAGGTCGCGCCCCTCGGCGTCGACGACCTCGAGGATGCGGCCGATCGCGATGTCCTCGTCGAGCACCTCCATGCCCAACTCGACGTGCTCGGCCTCGGCCGTGGCCTCCTCGAGCGCGTCCACGTCGGTGCGCAGCACCCACCGCACGTCGTCGTAGGTGAGGCGCGAGGCCACGTCGGGCGGCAGGCCGTCGCTGATGAACGCCACCGCCTCCTCGAGGTCGAAGACCGCGGGGCGCGCACGGGTGGCGCCGCCGAGCGCCTCGCGCCCGACGGCCACCAGTGCGATCACCACGACGCTCACCACGGTGAGCGCCACGAAGATCCAGATCATGGACGTGCGGGACGATCACCCGGCTGCCGAAGGCGCACCTGCGGAGCAGGTGCCGATGTCACAGCCCGATGCGCTGGGCCAGCAGCTCGCGGTGGTAGGTGGGGTCGCCGAACAGCAGCTCCGACGACTTGGCGCGCTTGAAGTAGAGGTGCGCCGGGTGCTCCCACGTGAAGCCGATGCCACCGTGGATCTGGATGTTCTCGGCGGCGCAGTGGAAGTAGGCCTCGGAGCAGTAGGCCTTGGCCAGGCAGGCGACGGAGGGCAGCTCGTCGTTGAGCTCCGAGGCGCACCAACCGGCGTAGTAGGCGGCGGACTTCGAGGACTCGACCTCGAGCAGCATGTCGGCGCACTTGTGCTTGATGGCCTGGAACGACCCGATCGGGCGGCCGAACTGCACGCGCACCTTGGCGTAGTCGACCGACATGTCGAGCACCTTCTGGGCGCCACCGACCTGCTCGGCGGCAAGGGCCACCGCGGCGAGGTCGAGGACCCGCTCGAGCACGGTCCAGCCCTCGCCCTCGGTGCCGAGGAGCGTGGCCGGGGTACCGGCGAAGGTGAGCTTGGCCTGCTTGCGCGTCTGGTCCATGGTGGACAGCGCGGTGCGGGTGAGGCCCGCGGCGTCGGCGGCGACCGTGAACAGGCTCACGCCCTTGCCGGTGCGGGCGGCCACGATGATGAGGTCGGCGGTGTGGCCGTCGAGGACGAAGAGCTTCTCGCCGTCGATGGTGAAGCCGTCACCCGACGCGGTGGCGGTGGCGGTGATGCCCGCCTCGTCCCACCGGCCGTTGGCCTCGGTGAGCGCCAGCGCGGCGATGGTCTCACCGGAGGCGATGCCGGGCAGGTGCGCCTTCTTGGCCGCGTCGTCGCCGCTGTGCAGCAGGGTGTTGCCGGCCAGCACGACGGAGGAGAAGTACGGCGCGCAGAGCAGCGACCGGCCCATCTCCTCGAGCACCACGATGAGCTCGATGTAGGAGTAGCCCGAGCCACCGAACTCCTCGGGGATGATCAGGCCCTGGAGGCCGAGCTGCTCGGCCATCTGCGACCACACCGCGGCGTCGTAACCGGCCTCGGTGTCCATCTGCTCGCGCACGGCGGTCTCCGACGACTTGTCGTCGAGGAACTGGCGCACGATGCGGCGCAGTTCGTCCTGCTCCTCGCTGAAGGCGAAGTTCACGGTGGTTCCCCCTGGGTGGGACGGGTGTGTCTCGGTCGAGGCGCCTGTTCTAGCGGCACGGCCAGCGGCGGCGCACCTCGGTGTGTGTACACCGGTGCGACACCCCGGCTACGCTGGGCCTCCGTGGACCGGCTCGGCGTGCGTGACCTGCGGAACCAGACCGCCGCGGCGGTGCGGCGGGCCGGCGCCGGCGAGCGCATCGTGGTCACCGTCGACGGGCGACCCCTGGCCCAGCTCGGCCCCCTCGACCCGCTGGCGGGCAGCGCCACGCTCGACGACCTCGTGAGCCGCGGGCTGCTGCTCGCGGCCCGGCGCCGCGACCGTCCGACCCCCGACGTCCGCGTCGACCTCTGGGCCGGCGCCCGGCTCGACCGGGCGCTCGCCGAGCTGCGCGGTGGCTGACGTGGCGCGGCGCCACACCCGACGGGGCGCGGCACGGTGACGCTCGCGCTCGACACCTCGGCCCTGCTGTCGCGCTACGTGTCGGGGCCCACCCACGTGCTCACCCTCGACGCCATGGCCGCCGATCCCGACTGGTGCGCGTCGGCCCTGGCCCTCACCGAGGCGCTCATGCTCGTCGACCGCCTCACCGACCCGGGCCAGGCGGTGGGGCTGCGCCGCGCCCTGCGCGACGAGTGGGACTGCTTCCACGTGGTGCCCACCGACCAGGCGTGCCTCGACCGCGCCGCCGACCTCGGGCGCGAGCACCCGCTGCGCACCACCGACGCCATCCACCTCGCGGCCGCCGATCGCCTGCCGCGGCCCACCACCTTCCTCACCTTCGACGCCCACCAGATCCCGGTGGCGCTGGCGCTGGGCCTCGCCGTGGTCTCCACCGCGAGCGCCCCGACCCGGGGCGCCCGCCGGCCCGGCGGCCGCCACCCCGGGGGCATGATCGAGCCCTGAGGCGGAACCGGTCGCCGCCCGGCAGACTGGGACCATGTCCACGCTCCACTGGTCCGACACGCAGGCCGAGATCCACAAGATCGTGGTGGGCCCCTTCGACAACAACGTCTTCGTGCTGCGCTGCCGCGAGACCGGCGACGCGGTGCTGCTCGACGCCGCCAACGAGCACGAGAAGCTGCTCGACCTGTGCCGCACGCTCGGGGTGCGCAAGGTGCTCGAGACGCACGGCCACTGGGACCACATCCAGGCGGTGCCCGCCGTGCGCGACGCCGGGTTCGAGGTGGGCGTCACCGCGGCCGACTCGTCGATGCTCCCGTCGTACGACTTCGTGCTCGACGACGAGGGCGTCATCGAGGTGGGCCGGCTCCGGCTGCACACCATCCTCACGCCGGGCCACACCCCCGGGTCGATGTGCTTCCGGCTCGAGGGCTCGCCCGTGCTGTTCAGCGGCGACACGCTCTTCCCCGGTGGCCCCGGCAACACCAGCTTCGAGGACGCCGACTTCGACACCATCATCCGCTCGATCGACGACCGGCTCTTCGCGACGCTCGACCCCGACACGCTCGTGCTGCCCGGCCACGGCGACGACACCACCATCGGCGCCGAGCGCCCCCACCTCCAGGAGTGGGTCGACCGCGGCTGGTGACCCTTCCCCTCCGCCTCCGCCGCGCTTTGGGTCGATCCTTGGTCGCCGGGGCGACCGAAGATCGACCCAGAACGCGAGGGGTGGTCCGGTAGCGTCGACCTCATGCGCCGCTGACCTCCGTCGAACCCGCCCTGTCGCTTCCGGAGGTCCGCCATGTCCCGCCGATCCGCGCTGTCCGGCGCGGTGCTCCACGCCACCGACGTCACCGTCTCGCGTGGCGCCACCACCATCCTCGACGCGGTGTCGCTCACGGTCGCGCCCGGGGACCGCATCGGCCTCGTCGGCCCCAACGGCGTCGGCAAGAGCACCCTGCTGCGCGCCCTGGCCGGGGAGCTGACGCCCGAGCGGGGCGCGGTCCGGCTGACCCCGCCCACGGCCACGATCGGCCTCCTCCCCCAGGAGCCCGACCTCCGACCGGGTGAGACGCTGCGCGACCACCTGGCGCGGCGCACCGGCGTGGCCGCGGCCGTGCGTGAGCTCGACCGCTCGGCCGGCGCGCTGGCGTCGCCCGACCCCGCCGGGGCGGCGGACGCGGCCGAGCACTACGACGTGGCCCTGCAGCGCTACCTCGCGCTCGGCGGCGCCGACTTCGACTCGCGGGCCGCCGAGGTCTGCGCCGACCTCGGGCTCCCCGACGACCGGCTCACGGTCGAGGCCACCGCCCTGTCGGGGGGCCAGGCCGCCCGCGCCTCGCTGGCCGCGGTGCTGCTGAGCCGCCACGACCTCCTGCTCCTCGACGAGCCCACCAACGACCTCGACCTGGCGGGCCTCGACCGCCTCGAGCGCTTCCTCCTGCACGAGCGGACGGGCGGCCTGGTGGTGGTGTCGCACGACCGGGCGTTCCTCGAGCGCATCGTCACCGCCGTCGTGGAGATCGACGAGCACAGCCGCCGCGCCACGCGCGTCGGCGGCGGCTGGACCTCGTTCCTCGACGTCCGTGCGGTCGCCCGGAGACAGGCCGAGCAGCAGTACCGCGAGGCGCGTGGCCAGCGCGACGAGCTGCGCGACCGGGCCCGTGTGCAACGCCAGTGGTCCGAGAACGCGCAACGCCACGAGAAGCGCAAGGCCACCGACAACGACAAGTTCATCGCCCACCGCCGCGCCGAGCGCACCGAGAAGCAGGCCTCGAAGGTGCGTGCGACGGACCGCGCCATCGAGCGCCTCGAGGAGGTGGAGAAGCCGTGGGAGGGCTGGGAGCTCCAGCTCACCCTCGCCGCGGCCGAGCGCTCCGGCGCCGTCGTGGCGCGCCTGTCGGGCGCGGTGGTGGAGCGCGGCACGTTCCGGCTCGGGCCGCTCGACGAGGAGATCGCGTGGGGCGAGCGCATCGCCATCGAGGGACCCAACGGCACCGGCAAGACCACCTTGCTGTGGACGATGCTGGGCCGGCTGCCGCTCGTGGCCGGCACCCGCCAGCTCGGCCCGGCGGTGGTCGTCGGCGAGCTCGACCAGGCGCGCCGGCAGTTCGTCGGCGAGGCCACCCTGCTCGACGCCTTCCTCGCCGACTCGGGGCTGCTGGTGCAGGAGGCCCGGTCGCTGCTCGCCAAGTTCGGGCTGGGCCCCGACCACGTGGCCCGCACCGCGACCACCCTCTCCCCCGGCGAGCGAACCCGGGCCGCGCTCGCCCTGCTCATGGCGAAGGGCACCAACTGCCTGGTGCTCGACGAGCCGACCAACCACCTCGACCTGCCGGCGATCGAGCAGCTCGAGGCTGCGCTCGACGAGTGGGACGGCACCCTGCTGCTCGTGACCCACGACCGGCGCCTCCGCGAGCAGGTCCGCATCGACCGCACGATCACCCTCCCCCGCCCCTGATTCCGCGTTTTGGGTGGGCTAGCGGGAGGTGAGGGGGGCGCGGGGGGCGTCGAGCAGCTCGATGTCGGGCGGGAGGCCCTCGATCTTCACCGCGTCGCCGTCGACGTCGACCGTGACCCGGCCACCGAGCAGCGGGATGCGCTCGATGCGGAGGTGCCCGATCTCGGGGGGCAGGGCAGGCGCGAGCCACAGCTTCCGCTGCGGCATCCACGGCTCGAGCCGCAGCATGGTGCGCAGCAGCAGCAGCGGCGCGGCCGCCGACCACGCCTGCGGCGCGCAGGCGGAGGGGATGCCGATGGGCGCACCGAACTCGGCCCGCTCGAGGCCGCTGAAGAGCTCCGGCAGCCGGAAGCCGAAGGCCCGGGCCGCCTCGAGCTGCGCCAGGATCAGGCGGTGCGCGGCCTCGACGTGGCCGTAGCGCATGAGGCCCGCCGCGGCGATGGCGTTGTCGTGCGGCCACACGGAGCCGCTGTGGTAGCTGAGCGGGTTGAAGGCCGCCATCGACGAGGCGCGGGTACGGACCCCCCAGCCGCTGAACAGCTCGGGCGACAGCAGCCGCTCGGCGACGAGGGCGGCCTTGTCCTCGTCGAGGATCCCCGTCCAGAGGCAGTGGCCCATGTTCGACGCGAGCGCGTCGATGGGGTCCTTGTCGACGTCGAGGCCGACGGCGAGCCAGCCCCGGTCCTCGAGCCAGAAGTCGCGGTTGAAGCGCGTGCGCAGGTCGGCGGCACGGGTGCGGTAGCTCGTCGCCAGGGCGGGGTCGCCCGCCTCCTCGGCGAAGTGCGCCCGCGCCAGCCAGGCTGCGTAGACGTAGCCCTGCACCTCGCACAGCGCGATGGCGGGCCGGGCCAGGCGCCCGTCGCCGAAGCGGATGGCGTCGGGCGTGTCCTTCCAGCCCTGGTGCAGCAAGCCGCGGTCGGTGGCGCGCTGGTATTCCACGTAGCCGTCGCCGTCGCGGTCGCCGAAGTCGTCGATCCACGCCAGGGCGCGGTCGGCGTGGGGCATGAGCCGGTCGACGGCCTCGGGCGCCAGGCCCCAGCGCCGCAGCTCGCCGAGCAGCATGACGAACAGGGGCGTGGCGTCGACCGAGCAGTAGGAGATGGTGCCGCCGCCGAGCGAGAGGGGCGAGGTGGCCCCGAACCGCAGCTCGTGCAAGATGCGGCCGGGCTCCTCCTCGGTGCGCGGGTCGACGTCGGTGCCCTGGAACCGGGCGAGGGTCTCGACGACGCCGAGGGCCAGGTCGGGGTCGAGCAGCAGCGCCATCCAGCCGGTGAGGAGCGAGTCGCGCCCGTACACGGTCATGGCCCACGGCACGCCCGCCGCCACCACCGTCCGCTCGGGACGCTCCGGGTCGAAGATGCGCAGCGCGCCCAGGTCGTCGCCCCCGCGGGCGACGGTGCGCCTCAACCCCTCGTGGTCGGTCTCGACCACGGGCAGGCCGCGACGCCACTTCTGCCAGCGCTCGGCCGGCGTGGAGCGCTCGACCGGGTCGCCGCAGCGGTAGCGCGGCACCAGCTCCTCGCCACCGATGACGGGGCTCAGCTGCAGACAGGTCTGCCACTCGCCACGTGCCGGGACGATGGTCTCGAAACGGGCCCGGTCGGCCTCGAGGATGGGCTCGCCGCAGCTCTCGAGCAGCGCGCCGCGCCGCCGGTCCCCACCATGCGGCGAGAAGTGCACCCCGCGCTCGTCGACGGTGACCGTGGCCGGGGGGCCGGCGGCCCGCCCGTCGCGCACGTCGGCCAGGTCGGCGAAGTCTGCTGCGAACCTGACCTCGACCTCGCAGTAGGCGGCCTCGTCGCCGTAGTTGCGGATGACGAGGTCCTCGCGCAGGCCCTGGCCCAGGTAGCGGCGCCGCACGACCACCAGGGCGGTGCCCGCCGCGTCGGTGGCGGGGGCGGCGCCGCGCACCCGGCCGACGAACGTGGCCGTGAAGGGCTCGTCGCTCAGCGCCGAGAGCGGCTCGGGCGCGGTGCCGTTGACCAGCAGCTGGAAGGTGGAGAGCAACCGCGAGCTGCGGTAGAAGAGGCCCTCCGCGGCGTCGGGCAGGATGTCGCCCGAGGCCTCCGAGATCGCGAACGCCACCCCCTCGACGAGGGTGACGAGCGGCCCGGGGCGCAGCGGCGGTGGCACGTCGCGGCATGCTACGACCCCCGAGACTGCGGGTGCGCCACGTGACCCACGACATTTCCCCTACCCGCATAGTGCTAATAGACTGGCTCCATGTCTGGTGACGCCCCCGTGCCCGCGGGACCCCTCTTCGAGCTCGACGACCTGCACGTGGAGGCCGTCGACGGCTCGGGTGAGATCCTCCGCGGCGTCGACCTGGTGGTGCAGCCGGGCGAGGTGCACGCGCTCATGGGCCCCAACGGCTCGGGCAAGTCCACCTTGGCCAGCGTGCTGCTCGGCTCCCCCGACTACCGGGTCACGGCCGGTCGCATGCGCTTCAAGGGCGAGGACATCACCGACTGGGCGCCCGACGTCCGCGGCAAGGCCGGCCTGTTCCTGGCGTTCCAGTACCCCCAGGCCATCCCGGGCGTGTCGGTGCTCAACTTCCTGCGCCAGGCGCTGTCGGCCCGCAAGGGCGTCGACCTCTCCGTGCTCGAGCTGCGCATCTCCATCCTCGACTGGATGAAGCGCCTCGAGATCGACCCGTCGTTCGCCGAGCGCCACCTCAACGAGGGCTTCTCGGGTGGCGAGAAGAAGCGCAACGAGGTGCTCCAGATGGCCATCCTCGAGCCCGACCTGGCCATCCTCGACGAGACCGACTCAGGCCTCGACATCGACGCCCTCAAGGTGGTCGCCCACGGCGTCAGCGAGGTCCGCAAGGACCGGCCGCAGCTCGGCATCGTGGCCATCACCCACTACCAACGCCTGCTCGACCACCTCCACCCGGATGTCGTCCACCTGCTCGTCGACGGCCGCATCGTGAAGAGCGGCGACGCGCAGCTGGCCAAGGAGCTCGAGGCGAGCGGCTACGAGGCCTGGCAATGATCCTCACCGACGAGCCCACCGTGCCCACGCTCGACGTGGCCGCCATCAAGTCCGACTTCGCCATCCTCGAACGCCAGGTGCACGGCAAGCGCCTCGTCTACCTCGACTCGGCGGCGTCGGCGCAGAAGCCCCGGGCCGTGCTCGAGGCCATGGACACCTTCGCCCAGACCTCCTACGCCAACGTGCACCGCGGCGTCTACACCATCGCCGAGGAGGCCACCACCGCCTACGAGGCCGCCCGCACCCGCGTCGCCGGCTTCATCGGTGCCGCCTCGCCCGCAGAGGTGGTGTTCACGAAGAACGCCACCGAGGGCATCAACCTGGTGGCCAACGCCTGGGGTCGGGCCAACCTCTGCCCGGGCGACGTCGTGGTCAGCACCGAGATGGAGCACCACGCCAACATCGTGCCGTGGCAGATGCTGGCCGCCGAGCGGGGGTTCGAGCTGCGCTTCGTCCCGCTCACCGACGACGGCCGCCTCGACCTCGCCGAGCTGCCCCGGCTGCTCGACGGCGCCAAGCTGCTCACGGTCACCGCGGCGTCCAACGTCCTCGGCACGCTCAACCCGGTGCGCGAGCTGGCCGACGCCGCCCACGCCGTCGGTGCCCTGCTGCTGGTCGACGCCTGCCAGCACGTGCCCCACCTCGCCACCGACGTGGCGGCCATGGGCGCCGACTTCCTCGTCTTCTCCGCGCACAAGATGCTCGGCCCCACGGGCATCGGCGTGCTGTGGGGCCGCACCGAGCTGCTCGACGCCATGCCCCCGTTCCTCGGCGGCGGCGAGATGATCCGCGACGTCCGCCTCGACGGCTTCACCTGCAACGACCTGCCCTGGAAGTTCGAGGCGGGCACCATGCCCATCATCGAGGCGGTCGGCCTCCACGCCGCCATCGACTACCTCGACGCGCTGGGGCTCGACGCGGTCCGGGCCCACGAGGTGCAACTCAGCGACTACGCCCGCAGCGCGCTCCAGGGCCGCCTGGGCGACTCGCTCCGCATCTACGGTCCCACCGACTCCGCCCTCCGCGGCGGTGTGGCCTCGTTCGCCTACCGCGACGTCCACCCCCACGACATCTCCCAGGTGCTCGACGAGTACGCCGTGTGCGTCCGGGCCGGCCACCACTGCGCCAAGCCGCTGATGCGGAGGTTGGGCATCGGGGCCACGGCTCGGGCATCGTGGTACGTCTACAACGACGAAGCCGACATCGACGCCCTGGTCGACGGGCTCGCCGCCGCCGGCGAGTTCTTCGGCGCCTGACGGCTCCACACCCCAACCCACCCCCCCCACGCCAGAGAGACTCCAGATGCCCGGCCTCGAAGACCTCTACAAGGAGATCATCCTCGACCACTACCGCAGCCCGCGGAACCGCGGGGAGCTGGCCGTGCCCCCGGCGCACCGCGTCGAGGGCTTCAACCCGCTCTGCGGTGACGAGGTGGTGGTGTACCTCGAGGTGGCCGACGGCCGCATCGAAGACCTGCGCATCAGCGGTCAGGGGTGCTCCATCAGCCAGTCGTCCGCGTCGATGATGGCGGCCGCGGTCAAGGGCCGGACGCTCGACGAGGTGCGCTCCCTGAGCCGCACCTTCAAGGCCATGATGTCGATCCACGAGGCCTCCCTCGACGGCGATGCCGGCACCGCTCCCGAGGCCAGCGCCGCCGAGGTCGCCGACGGCCTCACCGCCGCCGACCGCGAGCTCGGCGACCTGGTCGCGCTGCGCGGCGTGCTCAAGTTCCCGGTGCGCATCAAGTGCGCCACGCTCAGCTGGAACACCCTGCTGCAGGGCCTCGACGAGGTCGCGGCCGGCGTGCCGCCCGCCGAGGCCTGACCGCGGCCGTCAGCCCAGCAGGGCGTTGATGTCGGTCGCGAGCGACCGGTCACGCTCGGTGATGGCACCCACGTCGTGGCTCACGAGGTCGATGACGACCTTGTTCCACGAGTTCGACCAGTCCGGGTGGTGATCGGCCTTCTCGGCCAGCAGCGCGACGCGCGCCATGAAGCCGAACGCCTGCGAGAAGTCGGCGAACACCAGCTCGCGGTGCAGCTTGCCGCCGACCACCTGCCAGCCGGCCACCGCCGGCCCGTCGGCCCCGGCCGCCACCGTCAGTTCCCCTTGCGCGCCGCGGGCGAGCCGGCCGGCGACGGGTAGTTCGGGGTGGTGAGCTCCGGCGGCACGGTGGCGTACACGGTGGCGGTGTCGGCCGGGTCGAAGAAGGGCTGCAGCGCGGTGGGCAGTTTGCCCGGCAGGTAGCGCTTGCCGTTGGCGACGTAGCGGTACATGCCCACGCCGTCCTTGCCCTGCTCGTCCTTGCCGGTGGCCTTGGCGTCCCACCAGATGAGGGTGGAGTCGTCGACGCTCGTGAAGTCGGGACCCTTGGTGTACTTGAACAGGTTGTGGTTGCCGTAGCTGCTGTGCGGGGCTCCCGGCTGGCCGCCCGTCGGTGGGTACGAGAACAGGCCCGCGGCGAACGTCTGCGGCGTGAGGTTCGCGCCGGCGAGTTGGATGCCGGTGTAGAGCTGCAGCAGGTTCGGGTAGAAGGTGCTGGCGGTCTTGAACGCGGCGGGCATCTGGCCGTAGTACCAGCGGTAGGTCCGGTAGGCGTCGGACTCGGATTGCGCGGTGCGCACGGGCAGCGTCGAGACGCCGAACGCGTGCGCCCACTGCTTCTGGTCGTAGAGCCGGGCGATGGCCGTGGTGTCGGTGAGGACGGTGCCGGTGACGATCCACTCGGGGAAGTAGTTCTGCGCGGTCGCCGCCTTGGTGAGGTAGATCGGCATGATCGGGTCACCGAGGAACATCACGGTGGTGACGCCGGCCTGCTTCAGCTTGGCCACGAGCCCGGCCGCCGTCTGCGGCAGCTTGGCGAGGTCGAGCAGGTACGACTCGTTCACCTTCGGCTTCCACCCGAGCTTCGCCCCCTGGGCGTTGACCACGTCGGTGACCCCGTTGAACACCGGCGGGTCCTGGTCGTAGTGGACGGTGCCGAACACCCGCTGCTCGGTGCGCATCTTGGGGTCGCCGGCCCACTTGGCGGGCTTCTTGTTGAGCTGCTGGGTGACGAACACGCCGATGTTCTCGAGGTACTGCTCCGGGGTCGGCAGCTGGCCCCACATGAACGGCTTGTCCTTCTGGAAGGTGGCGTCGGGGACGGACAGGCCGCAGCCGAGGCAGAGCACGTGCCGTGCCGCGAGCTCGTCCTGGTACACCGACGTCTGGGCCGGTCCGCCGATGGAGGCGAAGGCCTTGATCTGGGTGGCCACCTTCACGGCGTCGGCGCGGGCGGCCGTCTCGTCGGTGCTGATGCCCGATCCGACCATGGGCACGACCTGGACCTTGCGGCCGTACGTCTGGAAGCGGCTCTCGAACATCTTGGTGTAGGCGCGCACCGTGTCGGTGACCTTGGCGTTGGTGTCGAGCAGGCCGGAGACGGAGGCGGTGATGTCGCCCGGAGGCGGGAAGTAGTAGACGACCTTGATGGTGTCGGCCGTGACACCGGGGTAGGTGGCGCCGCCGTTCGATCCCTTCGGCTCGGGCACGCAGCCGGGCGCGTAGACGGTGGGGAAGGTGATCCGGCCCGTCGTCTTGTCGCAGTTGGACCACGTGAAGTTGCCCGCCGTGCCCTTGGCCTTGGCCGCGGCGTACTGGATCGGGATGGCCGAGGCCGAGGCGACGCTCTCGGGCGTGCTCGACCCGCTGGCGGTCTGACCGGTGGGGTTGCGAGTGGTGGCGACGATCCCCACGCCCACGCACACCACCAGCACGAGCGCGACCGGCCCCCAGCGCTTCGCGGGACCGACCTTCGGCCAGGGGCGGATCTGTTCGCTCACGTCGAGACTCCTTCGACATCGGTGGGGTCGGGGGTGGCTGCGGGAACGGTGACCCGGGCGCCGGAACGGGCCCTGGCGGTGTCTCCGGTGCCGAGGTACGCGGCGATGACCTCGGGATGCTCGAGGACCTCGACCGCCGATCCGGTGACCACGACCCGACCCTGGTCCAGGGCCACGAGTCGGTCGGACACGGTCGACACGAGGCTCAGGTCGTGCTCCACGACGAGGAGGGTCGCATCGAGGTGGTCTCGCAGGCGTAAAAGGAGGGGGGCCAGGGCCTCGGCCTCGCGCTGGGCGATGCCCGACGAGGGCTCGTCGAGCAGCACCACCGACGGGCCGTGGGCGACCACGCAGGCCAGGTCGACGATGCGGCGGGACCCGGTGGACAGCTCGCGCAGCAGCTTGGAGCGGAACGAGCCGAGGCCGAAGAGGTCGATGAGCTCGTCGACCCGCTCCTCGACGGCACGTTCCGACACCTGCTGCATGGGGAGCCGGAAGACGGCGTTCAGGGGGTCGCCCACGTCGATCCAGCGCTCGAGCGCCACGGCCAGCGTCTCCGCGACGGTGAGCGAGTCGAACAGGCGCGAGTCCTGGAAGGAGCGGCCCAACCCGAGGCGGGCGCGCTCGGCGGCACCGAGGTTGGTGACGTCGCGGCCGGCCAGCTCGACGCGCCCGCGGGTGGCCGGCAGGAAGCCCGAGATGAGGTCGAAGAGGGTGGTCTTGCCGGCGCCGTTGGGGCCGATGAGGCCGACGATCTCGCGCGGCGCGAAGTCGAGGCTGACGTCGTCGACGGCCGCGATGCCACCGAAGAAGACGGTGAGCTCGCTGACCGAGAGCGCCGGGCCGGACGGGGTGGCGGATCCGTTCGGGGCCGGCGCCGAGTCGGCCATGACGGGCTTCGCGGGGATGGCCAGCGCGACGGGCCCGGCGTCCGTCGTCCCGCCGGCGGCGGCCGCGGCGCCCCCGTTGCCGTCGCCGAGGTCGCGCCCCGCCGATGCCAGGTAGACCGACCGCACCAGGTCGGGCCGGTCGAGGAGGTCGGCGGTGGGCCCCGAGTAGCGCACCTCGCCCTTCTCCATGAAGTAGGCGCGGTCGGCGATGGTGAGCGCCACGTTGACCGACTGCTCGACCACGATGATGGTGGTGCCCTGGTCGCGGATGGCACGCACGACCTCGAGCAGCTGCTCGACAACCAACGGGGCGAGGCCCAGCGACAGCTCGTCGATGACCAGCAGCCGCGGCCGCGACACGAGCGCCATGCCGAGTGCCAGCATCTGCTGCTGCCCACCAGAGAGGTTGGCGGCCGGGTCGTGCAGACGGTCGGTGAGCACCGGGAACAGCTCGTGCACCTGGGCGACGCGGCGGGCCGCCTCCTCGGGCTCACGTCGGACGAGCCACGACGCGGCGCGCAGGTTCTCGGCCACGGTGAGCGTGGGGAACACGCCCTTGCCACCCGGCACCTGGGCGATGCCGAGCGCGGCGATCTCCTCGGGCGGGGCGTGGGTGATGTCGCGGCCGTCGAACACGACCGCGCCGTTGCTGGCCTCGACCGTTCCGGCGATCGCGCCGAGGAGCGTCGACTTGCCGGCGCCGTTGGTGCCGAGCAGGGCCACGATCTCGCCTTCGTCGACCTCGATGTCGACGTCGAACAGCACCCGGACGTCGCCGTAGCGAACGTCGAGCTTGCGGACGAGCAGCAACGTGAGCTCGCCCCGCTGCCGGGCGAGCAACAGCTCGGCGCGGGTGGCGGCGCCGGTCCACACGTCGGCGATGTCGGTGCCGACGATGCGACCCACCGACGAGATGACGAGCCCGCCGATGAGGAACACCGGCGTCATGAGCGCCAGGCCCCAGCGG
>Ga0302299_10001589_pt1 | contig 13640 bp, 7 predicted proteins | sample III_Fen_N3_4_FD_198795 | JGI IMG/M metagenome (GOLD analysis project Ga0302299, IMG submission 198795) | Peat permafrost microbial communities from Stordalen Mire near Abisko, Sweden - III_Fen_N3_4 | ecosystem: Environmental > Terrestrial > Soil > Wetlands > Permafrost | place: Sweden: Abisko... | reverse complement strand
TGGGCCGGGGCTCGACTGGAGCTACCTGCGGATGCCGGAGGTCGAGCGCTCGCTCACGCTGGTCTATCTCGAGCCGCCGGGCACCGGCTCCTCGCCGCCGCTGAGCTCACCTAGCTACTACTCGCTCGAGCGCTACGCGAAGCTGCTCGACGGCGCGATCGAGGCGCTCGGCCTCCAGCGCGCCTGCGTGCTCGGTCACTCGCACGGCGGCTACGTCGCGATCACCTGGGCGGCGGCGTATCCCAATCGCGTCGCCGGGCTGATCTTGTACGACACCGCAGCGCGCGTCGATCCGGAGACCCGCAAGGACGTGGTGGCGGGCGCCGCCGCGTACGCGAAGGAGCCGTGGTTCGCCGCGGCGATCGCCGCGTTCGAGCGCACCCCGAAGATCACGACCGACGCGGACGCCGAGGCCGCGATGCACGACGAGGTTCCTGCGCTGTTCGCCGACTGGACGCATCGCCAGGGCGACTTCGCGGCCTGGCTGGCCGGCGTGCACGCGTTCGCGAGCCCGCTGCAGGGCGCGGCTGCGCACCTCGCACCGTGGGACGCGCGCGTGAAGCTGTCGGTGGTGCACGCGCCGACCCTGGTGATCGTCGGGGCCAAGGACTGGGTGACCCCGCCTGCGCGGGCGGCCGAGCTGGTCCAGGCGATCGCCGGGGCGCAGCTCGTCACGCTTCCGAACAGCGGACACATGGGGCACATCGAGGAGCCGGCCGAGTTTGCTGCCGCGATCGCGGAGTTCGCCCGCAAGCTGCAGTGAAGCGCCCGGGCTCGGTGCCTGGCGGTCAGCGGGTGGCTTCGTGCCCGGCGGTCAGCGGGTGGCTTCGTGCCCGGCGGTCAGCGGGTGGCTTCGTGCCCGGCGGTCAGCGGGTGGCTTCGTGCCCGGCGGTCAGCGGGTGGCTTCGTGATAGAAGACCGAGATCGTGATGCAGTGAAACGCTGCATCGCTCGACTGGGTCACCACGATATCGGTCAGCGTGCGCTGCGGCCCGGCCGCCAGCCACGCAGTCACCTTCTCGCCGAGCTGCCCGCGGTCGGCGAACATCGTCGCCGAGAAGATCTTCACACCATTGAATGGGACCACGATCGACCGTAGCACGCTGTCGGGTACGGCGCGCGGGCTGGTTCGGTGCGCGCCGGGGTTGTCGCTGCGGCGTGGTGACGCGCGGTGCGGGAACAACCTAGGCGCTTGACGCATACGACGTCGTCGCGCGGCGAGGTGCGGTGGTGTCGACGCGCCGGCGCTGCGGCGAACGCGCTACAGCGGTCATCGCGGACTGGCGATCGCGAGGACCTCGGGGCCAGCTGGCTCGGCGAACAGCGCGGCGATCGCGGTCGCGCGGCGCTCGAGCACGCGGCGCTGGTTGGTGTAGCCCTTGTCGGTGGTCTCGCCGTCGTCGAGCGACAGCGGCTCGGCGACGATCAGCGCGCGATCGAGCCGTTCGCTGGTGTGCAGGTGGGCTGCGCTGTAGGCGTCGAGTGCGGCGCCGAGCCGCGCGCGGAGCTCCTCGGGGGCGAGGGCGCGCGCCGCGGGTGACACGAACACGAGGGCGCCGAGCGCGTCGCGGTCGTGGCCGGCGATCACCGCCTCGAGCACGAGCGGCGCGCACGCCTCGATCAGGGCCAGCCGGACGTGCGCGACGCTGACCCAGGTCCCCGATGACAGCTTGAAGTTCTCGCCGAGCCGGCCACCGAACACCACGCCCGCGGCGGGACGATCGTCGTCGACCAGCCGGCCCGCGTCGCCGGTCGGCAAGAAGCCGTCGGCGTCGAGCGCGATCGGCGCGATCGTGCCGCCGGGTTGCCAGTACCCGGGGGTGACGCTCGGGCCGCGCACGCGCAGCTCGAGCCGATCCTGGACCGGCGCGAGCTTGAGCTCGACGCCCGGCACCGGCACGCCGAGGTTGCCCGTGGTCGGCGTCGCGAAGTGCGCCGAGGTCGCCAGCGGCGAGGTCTCGGTCGAGCCCCATGCCGAGGTGAAGAACACGTCGGTCCTCCCGGCGCGGGCGGCGACCTGCTCGAGCCGCGCGCGGGTCGCCGGGCCGAGCGCAGCGGCGGCGTAGAACACCAGCGCGAGCCGCGCGAACACCGCAGCGGCGGCGCGGTCGTCGGCCTCGAGCAGCCCCACCGCCTGATCGAAGCCGCGCGGCACGTTGAACCACAGGGTCGGCGACAGTTCGGCGAGGTTGGCAACCGTGGTCTCGATCAGCCCCGGTACGGGCCGCCCGCGATCCACGTACAAGGTCCCGCCGTTGCGCAGCACGAGGTTGAAGTTGTGGTTGCCGCCGAACGTATGGCTCCACGGCAGCCAGTCGACGATCACCGGCGGCGCGCCCGCGAGGAACGGCCAGCACGCTGCGAGGCTCTCCTGGTTGGCGGTCAGCATGCCGTGGGTGTTGACCACGCCGCGCGGCGCGCCGGTCGAACCCGAGGTGAACAGCACCTTGGCGATCGTGTCAGGCGTGATCCGCGCGAACGCCCGCGCGGCGGCCGGCGAGCGCGTCGCGCGGGTGAGCGGCGCGAGCGCGTCGAGCCGCTGGAGATCGCCGGGCGCGACCGCGGCGATCGCCGCGAGCGCCGGGCCGAACCGCGCCGCGTCGTCGACGAACACGAAGCCGGGCCGCAGCTGCTCGGCCACCGCGCGCAGCCGCGCGAAGCTCTGCGATTGCAGCGAGTACGCCGGCGACACCGGAGCGACCGGGATGCCAGCGTGCATCGCGCCGAGCGCGATCAGCGCGGTGGCGACGCTGTTGTCGGGCAGGACCATGACCGGCCGATCGGGCCCGGCGCCTCGCTCGAGCAGGCTGGTGGCGATGCCCTCGACCGCCGCGAGCGCGTCGCCGTAGCCGAGCCGCGCCCAGGCGCCGTCGCGGTCGCGCTCGGCGAGGAACGTCGCGTCCGGCCGCTCGCGCGCCCAGCGCACCAGCCAGTCGCCGATGCAGCGCGCAGGCGCGCCCGGCGCGACGCGCGAGGCGAGCACCAGACCGTCCGAGGTAAGGCGGGCGACCAGGTCAGGGACGAGCAGCTCGAGCATGGCGCGACGATAGATCACCCCGCGGCGCTCGGGGGGAAGCCTGGCGACGGCCGCGCGCTCAGTGCGCGCCGCTCGGAGCGCCCGCTGCGGCGCTCGGGCGCCGCAGCAGCATCACCATCACGATACCAAGGCCGATCGCGACCATCGTAATCCGGAACCCGCCCTCGTACGACAGGACCTTCGACTCGCGAGTGACCCGGAGGAGCAGGTTGGTCACCGGGTCCACCCCGCGGCGTAACAGGCCGAGCCATTGCTCCTGGACCATCGGGTCGTACAGGGAGACTCGCTCGGCGAGGTTCGCTGAGTGAAGCGCGATACCGTCGGCGACGACTTTCCCCATCCACGCGGTGCCGAGCGAGCCGCCGAGCTCGCGCGTCAGGTTGAACAGGCCGGTCGCGTTGCCGCGCTGGGTGGCCGGCAGGTTCGACAGCGCCGCGATGCTGACCGGCACGAAGATGAACACCAGGCCGAGCGAGCGGACGAGGTTGGGGAGCACCAGGTCGTAGAACCCGGCGTCGGCCGTCAGGTGGGACGCGATCCACTGCGACAGCGTGGTCACCGTGACGCCGAACACCAGCATGTAGCGCGGGTCGACCCGGTTCGACATCTTGCCGATCAGCGGCATCAGGAAGATCTGGGACGCCCCGGCGAGCAGGAAGATCCGGCCGATGTCGAGCGCGGCGTAGTGCATCACGTCGCCGCAGTACAGCGAGAACAGGAAGCTCGCTCCGAACACCGCGAGGCCGAGCAGGAAGTTGAGCCCGGTGCCCGCGGCGTAGCTCCGGTTGGTGAACACGCGCAGGTCGACCACGGGGTTGGGGTGCTCGAGCTCGTGGACGATGAAGGTGACCAGCGCGATCGCGGCGACCGCACCGAGCACCATGATCCGCGTGCTGTCGCTCCAGCCTTCGCGGTTGCCCTCCTCGAGCACGTACTGCAGCGACGCCATGCCGACCGCGAGCAGGCCGATGCCGACCGCGTCGATCCTGGCGGTGTCGGGCGCAAAGCCAGGCTCCTCGAGCACGCGCGGGATCACGAACGCCACGGCGAGCCCGATCGGCACGTTGACCAGGAAGATCCAGTGCCAGCTCGCCCAGTCGATCATGTAGCCGCCGATCGTCGGCCCGAGCAGCGGACCGGTGATCGCGCCGAGCCCGAACAGCGCCGCCGCCATGCCGTGCTGGGCCCGCGGGTAGCGCGCGAACAGGATCGCCTGCGACGTCGGGATGATCGCGCCGCCGCCGATGCCCTGCAGGATGCGGAACGCGACCAGAGACGGCAGGTTCCACGCCAGGCCGCACAGCGCGCTGGCGATCGTGAAGATCAAGACCGAGGTCGAGAAGTAGCGGCGGAACCCGAACCGGCGCTGCAGCCAGCCGGTCATCGGGATGACCACGATGTTGGCCATCATGTAGCCGGTCGACACCCAGCCGATCTGGTCGATCGGCGTGCCGAAGCTGGCGCGGATGTCGCTCAGCGCGACGTTGACGATCGAGATATCGATCATCGCCATCAGCGCGGCCGCCATCACGACGATCGTGATCGCGGCCTTCGAGCCCTGGATCGGAGTCGGGATCATCGTCGGATCAGCGGGTGTGGATGACGACCTCGGCGCTCATGCCGGGCCGCAGGAGGTGGCCGCGTCGATCATCGAGCTTGATCTTCACGGGGACGCGCTGGGTGACCTTGATGAAGTTGCCCGAGGCGTTGTCCGGAGGCAGCAGCGAGAACCGCGAGCCGGTGCCCGCCGCGACGCTGTCGACGTGGCCGCTCAGCGTGGCATCGAAGGTATCGACCTCGACGTCGACCGGCTGGCCGGCCTTGAGCTCGGCGAGCTGGGTCTCCTTGAGGTTCGCGACGACCCAGGTATCGCTGAGGTCGACGATCGCCATCAGCGCGCGATCCGGAGACACCAGCTGGCCGGGCTCGACGTTGCGCTTGGTGACGGTGCCGGCGAGCTCGGCGCGGACCTTGGTGTACTCGAGCTCGAGCGTGGCGCGATCCAGCGCGGCCTGCGACTGCGCGACCCGCGCCTCGGCGAGCGCGACCTGGGCCCTGGCGGCCTCGACTTGCTCGTCGACGGTGGCGGCCGCGAGCAGCCGGCCGCGCGCCGAGACCTCGGTGCCGCTCGAGTTCGAGCGGTTGGCGAGCGCGCTGGCAAGCCGGGCCTGGGCCTGGGCGAGCGACGCGTCGGCCTGGGTATCGGCCGAGACCCGCGCATCGATCTCGGCGCCGGTCACCGCGCCGGTCGCGCGCAGCTTCTCGGCGCGCTCGCGGTCCTGCCTGGTCAGCTGCTTGCGCGACTCGGCTGCCGCGACGTCGGCCTTGGCCTGGTCGATCTGCGCGGCGGTGCTGCCGGTGACCGCGGCGGCCTGGGCGATCGCGCCCTGGGCGACGGTCAGGTTGGCCTTGGCCGTCTTGTCGGTCAGCGCGAGCTGGGTCTGTGCCATGCGGAGCTGCGCCGTCGCGGCGGCGAGATCGGCGCGCGCGGCGACGAGCTTGACCTGCTGGTCCCGATCGTCGAGCTCGATCAGCGGATCTCCGACCTTGACCTCCTGGTTGTCGACCACGAGCACGCGCTTCACCTGCCCGGCGACCCGCGCGGCGACGTTGGACACGTGCGCCTCGACCTGGGCATCGTCGGTCTTTTCCTTGCCGAGCCGCGAGAAGTAGATGTAGGCGGCGACCCCGCCCGCAGCGGCGAGCAGGCCGGCGGCCACGAACGGGGCGCGGCGGCGCTTCTTCACGGGGGCATCGTGCCCCACAGGCGTCGCGGGCGCCTGGTCTTCACGGATCGGTGTAACGGCTGCCATGGGGATGCCGGCTATGATGCAGCCCGAAGGCCAGCGTTACATCGCGGAATCACTGCGCCCTGCTGTCGGTTTCCCTGGCACCTGTCCATCGGGTTCCCGACGGTCCTACCCGGGTGGACAGGCGACCATCAGGCGACGCGCGTGTCGCGCTGTCCGGCTGCGGGGACGGCGAGCGCCTCGTGCTGGCGCTCGGCGGCGGCGATCAGCGCGAGCCGGCGCGTGGCGTCACCGGCCTGCTCGCTCGCGAGCGCGTCGTACGCTGCGCCGGTCATCACGCGCTCGGCGGGCGTGCACAGCAGCTCGGTGTCGCTCGTGATTGTGGTGGCCGCGACCGGGGCGCGCGCCTGGTCGAGCGCCCAGCGCCGACGGTCCGGCGCGAGCGCGTGCCTGCGCTCGTCGCGGTGGCGGCGCTCGAGCCCGTCGGCGATGAGCTGCGCGTCGGCGCGGGTCTGCACGAGGTCGTGGTCGCCGAACGCGCCGGCGAGGAAGCGATCGACCTGGCGCGCGATCGTCCGTCGCGCGCTCGGCCCGCGCCGCATCCACCGCCACGGCGGGACCAGCTCCCACCATCGGACCTGGCTGCGGCCGAGGAACACCACGTGGCCGGCCAGGCGGATCAGCGCGGCGCCACCGGGCGTGTCGTACGCCGCTGTCAGCCCGGACCGCGCGAGCGCGTCGAGCCGCGAGAGCTGGGCTCGTAGCTCGGTGCCCGCGCCGTCGCCCATCCAGCCGGGCGAGGTCACGGCCGCAAGCTCGTTCGCCAGGTCGAACACCAGGGCGTCGACCACCGGGGTCAGCTCGTCGGTCGTGATCGCGGGCCGCGCGAGCAGGCGGCGCAGCCGCTCGAGGTTCTCGGCGAAGTCGAACATGACGAGCAGCGCGGTCGTCGCGTGGGCGCTCGCGGCGTACGACGGATCGTGCAGGTCATCCTCGTCGACGGCGGCGTGGACGAGTGCGCCAGCCGCGGTGTCGAGCGTGCGTACGACGTCGAGAGTGCCGACCTTCCAGCGGTTCATCCACGCGCCGTCGCCGTCGAGCTCGGGCGCGTAGCGGTGGACGACCACGTACCGCCGCTCGGGCTGGAGCTCGGCGAGCCGCCGGGACAGCTTCTCCGCCTGGGTCGCCAGCCAGCGCTCCGACGGCTTCGCCCACCAGCGGAACCAGTAGGTGCGGCGCAGCGTGGTCTGCGCCCGCGGCGCGGTGCGCACCGCCTCGAGCAGCTCGGCGATGTCGCTCGCCGGCGCAGGGGCCTGGGCCGGCTCGGCGGACGGCCCGGGGACGAGCAGGCGCGACAGCGTCATCCCCGCGCCGACGAACGCAAGATCGATCCCAGCCTCGGCCGCGCGCACCGCCTGGTCGTCGGCGAGGAACACGTGCGGGTAGGTCGCGCCGCCGGGCCACTCGATCTCGTTGTCGAGGATCACGATCGCCTTGCCGGCGAACCACTGGGCGAGCGAGATGCCGTCGGCGAGCGGCCGCTCGAGATCGAGGTGACGCTCGCGCGACAGGTCCCAGATCGCGGCCTTGAACGCGAGCCGCTCGCCGAGCCGATCCCACGCCGCGAGCTCGGCGCGCGAGGTGCGGTGGTTGACGACCAGCAGCACGTCGGCGTCGGACACCTGGAACGGCCGCGCGACGCGGACGTCGAACCCGCGGAGCTGGACCGCGCGCGGGGTCGCCGGTGCGTCGAGCGCGCCGAGCTCGAGCGTGACGTGGGCGGAGAACCGGCGGTACTCCGGCGCGCCGTCGAGCACGGTGAGGGTGAGCTCGAGCGCGGCGGTGTCGCCCGGCCCGAGCACGGTCAGCTCGTGGGTCCAGCCCGCGCCCGGCGCGAGCGCCCGGCCATCGACGATCAGCTGCACGTGGTCGTCCCCGAGCTCGGAGTCCGGTGCGGTCGCGACGCGGACCCGGACCCGGCGTCTGGCCTCGGAGCTCGCGCCGAGCGCGACCCGCGACTGGTTGGTGACGGTGAACCGCACGCGCGCGGCCTCGCCGACGACCAGCGAGCGCAGGCTGTCGATCGCGGAGAGCCGGACCGGGTAGCGGATGACGAACCGGCCCTGGCCGGCGGCGGCGTCCTGGTAGCGCTCGAACGCGCGGCGCACCGACGGCAGCAGCGCGCGATGGTGGATGGTCTCCTCGACCTCGAGCGGCTCGCCCGGCCCGGTCGGGGTGTGGTCGGCGAGCCGGAACCTGAGCTCGCCGGGCACCTTCTGGCGCGCGCCCGGGGCCAGGCCGCGCGCGCAGCGCAGGTCGCCGGGCTCGGGCACGACCCAGCCGCCGGGCTCGAGCCCGAGCGCGAGCTCGTCGTGCGCGGGCGTCGGCATCCCGCCGACGTTCTCGACCTCGAGATCGAACACCCGGATCAGCTCGCGCGGCTCGTAGACCGCGTCCTGGTTCAGCGAGTCGTGGGCGAACGACACCAGCCGGAGGTCGTAGCGCGACGGGTAGGTCGCGAGCGTCCCGTCGGTGGACGTCACCTGGATCGCGAAGCTGCCCTCGGCGCCGGGCGCTCCTTGCGCGACGCGCGCGCGGCCCGACCGGCCGGCGCGGCCGGACCGGCCATCGCTGCCGCCGGAGTTCGAGTGGTGGTGCGTGGTGGTCGAGGTGTTGCCGTTCGAATCGCGCTCGGTCGACTCGGTCGTCCAGCTGTACGAGCTTCCGCCCCGGCCGCCCTCGCCGCCGCTGCCACCGACGCCGTTGTGGCCGGGCGCGCCGCCGGCGCCGCCGCGGGTGTCGTGGCGCACCAGCATGAGCAGCGGCGTGTCGTCAGCGCTGACCGCGACCACGAGCTGCCCGCCGGCGCCGCCGGCACCGCCGCTCGAGGCATCGCCGCCCGCACCGCCATCCCCGCCGTCGCCACCGTCGCTGCCGCTCGACCACTGCGTGGCGTCCGAGCCGTTGGCGCCGCGCGCACCGTCACCGCCGCGCCCGCCGTTGCCGCCGTCGCCGCCGTCGCCGCCGACCGCGCGCAACGCGATGACCCCGGCCTCGTCGATCACCGCGCTGTGGCGGATCGCCCGGCGCTCGCCGCGCGCGGTGGACAGCTCACCGCCCAGCGTCACGCTGCCGGCGGCGTCGTCACCGGACAGCTCGAGCCGGAGCTGGCCAGCAGCCTCGCCGGCGGACGCGCGTCCGGCGCTGCGTCCAGGCCCACCGTCGCACCCGGTGGCGTGACCCGGTGCGCCCGCGCTGCCATGCGCGCCGTCGGCGCCGCGCGCGCCGGACACGTCGAGCACGGCGAGCGGCTGGGGTTCGGCGGCGACCACCTCGCGGTCGGGGACGCCGGTGGTGCGATGCGGCGAGCTCATCGCGGCGAGCATAACCGCGGGCCGGCTACCACGGGTCGATGCACGGGCGCTTGCGGCCGGTGCGCGGGGCGGGTGGCGCCGCGGTGAGCCCGGCCAGGATCCAGCGCCGGGTATCGGCCGGATCGATCACGTCGTCAAGCTCGACGTACGACGCGGCGTTGATCGCCTTGCCCTCCTCGTAGTACTTCGCGACCATCGCCTCGTAGGCCGCGTGGCGCGCGACCGGATCTTCGATCGCCTCGAGCTCCTTGCGGAACCCGAGCTTGACCGCGCCCTCGAACCCCATCGAGCCGAGCTCGCCGGTCGGCCACGCGATCGTGAACACGCCGGCGTGGAACGCGCCGCCGGCCATCGCCATCGCGCCCAGGCCGTAGCCCTTGCGCAGCACGATCGTCAGGTAGGGCACGGTGATGCTCGCTGCGGTCACGAACATCCGGCTGACGTGGCGCACCAGCGCGGTCTTCTCGGCCTCGGGGCCGACCATGAAGCCGGGCGTGTCGCACAGCGCGAGGACCGGCACGTCGAACGCGTCGCACAGCTGGACGAACCGCGCGGCCTTGTCGGCGGCGGGCGCATCGATCGCACCGCCCAGGTGGTGCGGGTTGTTGGCGATCACGCCGAGCGGACGACCCTCGACGCGGATCAGCGAGGTGATGATGCCGAGGCCGAACGCGGCGCGTAGCTCGAGCACCGAGTCGAGGTCGGCGAGGTCGCGGATCACCGCGCGCACGTCGTAGACCCGTAGCCGGTTGTCGGGGATCGCGCGGCGCAGGGCGCGCTGATCGACGCACTGCCAGCCCTGCGTCTCGCCCTGGAAGTAGCCGAGGTACCTGCGCGCGACCCGCGCCGCGTCGGCCTCGTTGCCGACCAGCACGTCGATCACGCCGTTGGGCGACTGGACGCGCGCCGGGCCGACGTCGTCGGGCGCGTGGCGGCCGAGCCCGCCGCCCTCGATCATCGCCGGGCCGCCCATTCCGATCGACGAGTCGGCGGTGGCGATGATGACGTCGCAGCAGCCGAGCAGGGCGGCGTTGCCGGCGAAGCAGCGCCCGGCGGCGATGCCGATCACCGGGACCAGGCCCGAGAGCCGCGCGAACTGCGCAAACGTGGGCACGTCGAGCCCGATACCGAACGCGTCGGTGTCGCCCGGGCGCCCGCCGCCACCCTCGGCGAACAGCACGACCGGCAGCTGGCGCTCGAGCGCGAGCCCGAGCATGCGATCGAGCTTCTTGTGGTTCATGTAGCCCTGGGTCCCGGCCAGCACGGTGTAGTCGTAGGCCGCGACCAGGCAGCGCGCGACCTCCGGCGCGAACACGTCGCCGTTGATCGTGGCCAGCCCGGTGACCAACCCGTCGGCGGGCGTCGCCTCGATCAGCTCGTCGAGCGGACGCCGGCGGCGCTGGGCGGCGAGCGCGAGCGCGCCATACTCGGTGAAGCTGCCCGGATCGACCAGCGCGGCGAGGTTCTCTCTCGCGCTGTGGTGGCCGGTCGCGTGGCGGCGCGCGATGGCGCCGGCGCGGGCATCGTCCTTGCCGATGGCGTGGCGCGCCTGGACCTCGGCGAGGTCGGCGCGGATCGCGTCCGGATCGACGGCGCCCTCTGCGCGCGCCTCAGCGTCGGCGATCGTGGCCGGCTCGAGGAACACGAGCGGCTGACCCGCGGCGACCAGCTCACCGGCTCGCGCGGCGATCGCGCGCGCGATGCCCCCATCGTCGGCGGTGACCACGAATTCCATCTTCATCGCCTCGACCACCGCGACCGGCTGACCGGCCCGGACGTGGTCGCCGGGCTCGACCGACACCGTGACCAGCTTGCCCTGGACCGGAGCGACGATCGCGACTGTGTCGGGCGGCGCCTGCCAGGCGGCTCGCGGCTCGGCGGCGGCCAGTTCCTCGTCGGCCGGCTCGGCGACGTCCACCTCGACGGATCCGGCGGGCGCCCGCGCCGCGGCGTCGGCGAGCAGCTCGGTTGCGTGGTCCTCGACGAACGTCGTGGTGATCCGGTTGGCGAAGCAGCGCCTGGAGGAACCCGGCGTTGGTGGCGACGCCCTCGATCCGGAACTGGGCGAGCGCGTGCGCCGCCTTGCGCAGCAGGTCGCCGAGCTCCGGTCCCCGGTTGTGGACGATCAGCTTCGCGAGCAGCGAGTCGAACGCGGTGGTGGTCTGGTAGCCGGTGTAGCCGAACGTGTCGACCCGGATCCCGGCACCGAATGGCAGATCGAACACGTCGAGCACGCCCGCGGTGGGCAGCGCGACGCCGCGCTCGTCCATCGTCTCCATGTTGATGCGGAGCTGGATCGCGTACCCGGTGGGCGCCGGCAGGCCATCGGCGAGCCCGAGCTCATCCAGCGTGCGGCCGCCGGCGAGCGCGAGCTGGAGCTGGACCAGGTCGACGTCGAGCACCTGCTCGGTGACGGTGTGCTCGACCTGCAGCCGCGGGTTGGTCTCGATGAAGTAGAAGCCGGCGGGCGCGCCATCACCGTCGAGCTCGACGAGGAACTCGAAGGTCCCCAGGCTCGCGAACACCGCGGCCTCGGCCAGCCGACAGGCCGCGGAGATGATCGCCGAACGCAGCTCCCAGGGCAGCGATGGGCTGGGCGCGATCTCGACGAGCTTCTGGTGGCGGCGCTGCAGCGTGCACTCGCGGTCGTACAGCGCGACCCCGCGCCGCCCGTCGCCGACGATCTGGACCTCGATGTGGCGCGCGCGGGTCAGCAGGCGCTCGACGTAGACCTCCGCGCTGCCGAACGAGGCCAGCGACTCCGACCGGCATCGCGCATAGGCCTCGTCGAGCGCCGCCGGGTCGGTCACCGCGCGGACCCCGCGCCCGCCGCCGCCCGCCAGCGCCTTGATCATGATCGCCCCACCCGGGCCGAGCGCGCCGAGTGTCGCGCGGGCCTCGTCGAGGCTGGTCGCATGATCGGTGCCGGGGAGGATCGGGATGCTGCACCCCGCCGCGAGCCGGCGCGCAGCCGTCTTGTCGCCGAACAGCTCGAGCGCGGCAGGCGCCGGGCCGACGAACCCGATCCCGGCGGCCAGGCACGCGCGCGCGAACCCGGCGTTCTCGGCGAGGAAGCCGTAGCCCGGGTGGACCGCGTCGCACCCGGTGGCCTGCGCGATCGCGATCAACCGCCCGGCGTCGAGGTACGCCGCGGGACCGGCCGCGCCGAGCGCGATCGCCTCGCGGGCGCGGCGAACGTGCAGCGCGCGCGCGTCTTCGTCGGCGTACACCGCGACGCTGGCGATGCCGAGCTCGGCCGCGGCCTGCGCGACCCGGACCGCGATCTCGCCGCGGTTGGCAATCAGGACCTTCTTGAGCATGGTGATCGCGAGCGATGGTGACATGTCGCCGTGCCGCGTGTGGTATGCGCGCATGGCTTCGCGTCGCGAAGTGGTTGGTCGCTGCGCGAGGTGACCGGTCGTGCTCGAGTCGCTAGAGTGGTCCGCATGAGGAGGCTGCCGTGAACGTTCGGATTCGCAGAGGCTGGTCGTGAACGACGGCATCGTCGCGTGGCTCGAGCACGCTGCGAGCGCACCGTGGACGGTCACGGTCGCCGCCGTGCTGTGCGCGTTCGTCGCCGGCCGCCTGGTCGTGCGGATCGCGCGGCCGCTGCTGTCGCGGATCGCCGGCCGGACCAGCACCGAGTGGGACGACCGGCTGATCGAGGCGATGTCGTCGCCGCTCGGCCTGCTGCTGTCGCTGCAGGCGTTGCGCCTCGCGTCACCGTGGCTGCCGCTCGAGGCCAAGGCGCTGACCACGCTCGGCGAGGCGATCGCGATCACCACGACGCTGATCGTGCTGTGGACGGCGTTTCGCGGCATCGATCTCGCGCAGGCCGTGCTCGAGCGTCGACCGTGGGCGATCGATCGCCCGTCGTCGCGCTCGATGCTGTCGATCGGCGGCCGGTTCGCCAAGGTCACCGTGCTGGTGATCGGCGGGATCGTCGCGCTGGCTCAGCTCGGCGTGTCGGTCGCCAGCCTGGTCGCCGGCCTGGGGATCGGCGGGCTCGCTGTCGCGCTCGCGGCGCAGAAGACGCTCGAGCACCTGTTCGGTACGCTGTCGATCGGCGTCGATCAGCCGATGCGCGAGGGCGACTTCATCAAGGTGTACGACGTGATCGGCACGGTCGAGCAGATCGGTCTGCGGTCGACGCGAATCCGCACGATCGAGCGCACGATCATCACGATCCCCAACGGCGAGCTCGCCAACCAGCGGATCGAGTCGTTCGCGTCGCGCGACCGGCTGCGGCTCGCCACGACCATCGGGTTGGTCTACGAGACCACCGCCACGCAGCTGCGCGCGATCCTCGCCGAGCTCGAGGCCATCCTGCGCCGGCACGCCAAGCTGTGGCCGGGCGAGCTCGTGGTCCGGTTCAAGGCGTTCGGTGCGTCGTCGCTCGACGTCGAGATCATCGCGTGGTTCCAGACCTCGGACTGGGCCGAGTTCCAGGCGATCCGCCAGGACGTGCTGCTCGACTTG
>Ga0302299_10001588_pt1 | contig 13654 bp, 11 predicted proteins | sample III_Fen_N3_4_FD_198795 | JGI IMG/M metagenome (GOLD analysis project Ga0302299, IMG submission 198795) | Peat permafrost microbial communities from Stordalen Mire near Abisko, Sweden - III_Fen_N3_4 | ecosystem: Environmental > Terrestrial > Soil > Wetlands > Permafrost | place: Sweden: Abisko... | reverse complement strand
GCCGCGAAGGCGAGCACCGGGATCGGGTAGCCGACTCCGTTGTAGGTGAGGTCGTTGACCGCACCACCCAGCTTCGACAGACCGAACTTGCCGATCAGGCTGCTGCCGCTGTCACCGAAGGCGAACGAGTATCCGTAGATGACCCACAGGACGCTGACAATGCCGATGGTGACGAACGACATCATCATCATGTTGAGCACGCTCTTCGAGCGGACCATGCCGCCGTAGAAGAAGGCAAGACCTGGCGTCATCAGCAGGACCATCGCTGACGCTGCCAGGACCCACGCGGTATCTCCCGCGCTTAGCTCCATAGAAACTCTCCCCTCGCGGGCCGACGGGCTCGGCCGGCCGATTGCGCTGACAGAGTGAAGAGTGTGGGCCTGGGGTTACTGCACCGGGCCGCTCGTGTTTCGGGCCGGTCACGGATGGCTCAGCCAGGTAAACCCTGCATTTCGCGGCCGATCTTGACGGCGGGTCCTACGCCGGAGAGCCGGCGGGTCAATCCGCGTGCCGCGAGCGTGACGTGCTCGGCGAGAGCGGCCCGCCCGGCCGAGTCGGCGTGACGATCCGCGGCGAACGTCACGCCGATCGCAGCAGCGGGACGGCCGCCGTGGTCGTACGCCGCGACGGCCACCGAGGCGATCCCGTCGCTGACGTGCCCGTCCTCCTCGGACCACCCACGGGAAGATTCGGCGGCGAGCAGCTCGCGCAGCTCCCCCGGCGTCGACGGGCCGCGTCCCGTGCGGTCGACGAACGAGGCGGCCGACGGGTACAGCGCCCGGACCTGTGATCGCGGGAGCCCGGCGAGCAGCGCCCGGCCCACCGCGGTCAGGTGGGCCGGGAGCCGGACGCCGATGTCCGTGACGAGAGGCACCGACCCGCGTGGCGTCTCCTTCAACAGGTAGAGCGTCTCGTTCCCGTGCAGTACGCCCAGGTGCACGGTCTCGCCGACCCGGTCGACCAGGCGGTGCAGCAGCGGGCGCGCGAGCCGCTCGATCGGGTCGTGCCGAAGGTAGGCAGAGCCGAGCTCGAAGACCCCGACCCCGAGCCCGTACGCCCGAGCCTCGGGCAGGTGGACGACGAAGCCCTCGCCCTCGAGGACGGTGAGCAGGTGGTAGACGGTCGACCGGGGCAGCCCGAGCTCGCGAGCCAGGGCGGCCGCCGGGACGGGCACCGAGCGGGACGCCAGCAGGCGCAGCAGCGCGAGTCCTCGAGACAGGGCCGGGACGTTGCTCGGGTTCGCCGTGACCACCATCGCACAAGTGTCTCGTATCCCAGACAGTTTCGGGTCCAGACCGGCAGACGCACGGCCCGCAACCCGATCCAATGGCGGCATGCCTTCTCTCGCTGCTGCCGCCCGCACCGTCTCGCTCTCCCCCGCCCCGCTGACCCTCGCTGACGTGGTCGCCGTGGCTCGCGACGGCGCCGCCGTCGAACTGAGCGAGGACGCCCTGGTCGCACTGCGTCGGGCGCGCCTGTCGATCGACGCACTCGCAGCGTCGGGCGAGCCGGTCTACGGGGTCTCGACCGGGTTCGGCGCCCTGGCCACCCGATACATCGACCCCGAGCTGCGGGCCCAGCTCCAGCGTTCGCTGGTGCGCTCGCACGCGGCCGGGTCCGGCCCCGAGGTCGAGCGCGAGGTCGTCCGCGCCCTCATGCTGCTGCGGCTCCACACCCTCACCACGGGGCACACCGGCGTGCAGCCGCAGACGGCGCAGACGTACGCGGCGATGCTCAACGCCGGCATCGCGCCCATCGTGCGCGAGTACGGCTCCCTCGGCTGCTCCGGCGACCTCGCGCCCCTGGCCCACTGCGCGCTCGCCGTGATGGGCGAGGGCGAGGTCCGCGACGCGGCCGGCACCGCGATGCCCGCAGCACAGGCGCTCGCTGCGGCCGGCATCACGCCGGTGGAGCTCACGGCGAAGGAAGGACTGGCCCTGATCAACGGCACCGACGGCATGCTCGGCATGCTGCTGCTCGCGTGCCACGACCTGCGCTCGCTCGTCCGGCACGCCGACCTCTCCGCCGCGATGAGCATCGAGGCGCTCATGGGCACCGACCGGGTGTTCGCAGCCGACCTCCAGGCACTGCGCCCGCATCCGGGCCAGGCCGACTCGGCGGCCAACCTCCGGGCCCTGCTGGCCGGGTCGCCGATCATGGCGTCGCACCGCGACGACTGCGAGATCATCCAGGACGCGTACTCGTTGCGGTGCGCTCCGCAGGTGGCCGGAGCGGTCCGCGACACCATCGCGCACGCCGAGCTGGTCGCCGGACGCGAGCTGGCCAGCGCCATCGACAACCCGGTGGTCCTCGACGACGGCCGGGTCGAGTCGAACGGCAACTTCCACGGCGCCCCCGTCGGGTACGTCCTGGACTTCCTCGCGATCGCCGCCGCCGACCTCGCCTCGATGTCCGAACGGCGCACCGACCGCATGCTCGACAAAGCCCGGTCGCACGGGCTGCCCCCGTTCCTCGCCTTCGACCCCGGGGTCGACTCGGGCCACATGATCGCGCAGTACACGCAAGCGGCCCTGGTGAGCGAGCTCAAGCGGCTCGCCGTTCCCGCGAGCGTCGACTCGATCCCGTCGTCAGCCATGCAGGAGGACCACGTCGCCATGGGCTGGTCGGCTGCCCGCAAGCTGCGCCGTTCGGTCGACGCCCTCACCCGGGTCATCGCGATCGAGATCCTCACTGCCGCCCGGGCGCTCGACCTGCGCGCACCGCTGGGCTCCGCTCCCGGTACGGCAGCAGCGGTCGCCCGTCTGCGCGTCGACGTGCAGGGGCCCGGCCCGGACCGCTACCTCTCCCCCGAGATCGAAGCCGCCGTCGCGCTGGTCGCGAGCGGTGGCCTGCTCACCGCCGTCGAAGCCGCAGTCGGCCCCCTCGCCTGAACCTGTTGTCCACCAACGCTGAAAGGCTTGCCATGAGTGTCGTATCCGGTCCCCGTCCCGTCCGTTCCCCGCACGGCTCGAAGCTGACCTGCCTGGGCTGGGGGCAGGAGGCAGCGATGCGGATGCTGATGAACAACCTCGACCCGGAGGTCGCCGAGCGGCCCGACGACCTCGTCGTCTACGGCGGCACCGGCAAGGCCGCGCGCAGCTGGTCCGCGTACGACGCGATCGTCCGCACTCTCACCACCCTCAAGGACGACGAGACGCTGCTCGTGCAGTCGGGCAAGCCGGTCGGCGTGATGCGCACCCACGAATGGGCGCCACGCGTGCTCATCGCCAACTCCAACCTGGTCGGCGACTGGGCGACCTGGCCGGAGTTCCGCCGGCTCGAGCACCTCGGCCTCACGATGTACGGACAGATGACGGCCGGCTCGTGGATCTACATCGGCACCCAGGGCATCCTGCAGGGAACGTACGAGACGTTCGCTGCCGTGGCCGCCAAGAAGTTCGGCGGGACGCTCGCCGGGACGCTGACCCTCACCGGCGGCGCGGGCGGCATGGGTGGCGCGCAGCCCCTCGCGGTCACCATGAACGACGGCGTCTGCCTGCTGGTCGACGTCGACCCCTCGCGGCTGCAGCGTCGGGTTGAGCACCGCTATCTCGACGAGGTGGCCGATGACCTCGACGACGCGATCGCCCGTTGCCTCGCGGCCAAAGCCGCGCGAGTGCCGCTGTCGGTCGGGCTGGTCGGCAACTGCGCGACGGTGTTCCCCGAGCTGCTGCGGCGCGGCGTCGCCATCGACATCGTCACCGACCAGACCTCGGCCCACGACCCGTTGTCGTACCTGCCCGAGGGCATCGACCTGAGCGACTGGCACACGTACGCCGAGGCCAAGCCGGAGGAGTTCACCGACCGCGCGAGGGTCTCGATGGCCAAGCAGGTGGAGGCGATGGTCGGGTTCATGGATGCCGGCTCCGAGGTGTTCGACTACGGCAACTCGATCCGCGGCGAGGCACAGCTGGGTGGGTACGACCGCGCGTTCGCGTTCCCCGGCTTCGTGCCCGCCTACATCCGGCCGCTGTTCTGCGAGGGCAAGGGCCCGTTCCGGTGGGCGGCCCTGTCCGGCGACCCGCGCGACATCGCAGCGACCGACAAGGCCGTGCTCGAGCTGTTCCCCCAGAACGAGCCACTGGCCCGCTGGATCCGCAAGGCCGAGGAGAAGGTGTCGTTCCAGGGCCTGCCCTCACGGATCTGCTGGCTCGGCTACGGCGAACGGCACGAGGCCGGGCTGCGCTTCAACGAGCTGGTGGCCGACGGAACCGTGTCGGCGCCGCTGGCGATCGGCCGCGACCACCTCGACTGCGGGTCGGTCGCTTCGCCGTACCGCGAGACCGAGGCCATGCTCGACGGCTCCGACGCGATCGCCGACTGGCCGTTGCTCAACGCGCTCGTCAACACGGCGAGCGGTGCGTCGTGGGTGTCGATCCATCACGGCGGCGGTGTCGGGATCGGCCGCTCGATCCACGCCGGTCAGGTCAGCGTCGCCGACGGCACTCCGCTCGCGGCCCAAAAGCTCGAGCGCGTGCTCACGAACGACCCGGGCATGGGCGTCATCCGGCACGTCGACGCGGGCTACGACCTCGCCGACGACGTGGCGGAGCAGCGCGGGGTGCGGATCCCCATGCGAGAGTCCTGACGTGACCTCGGAGCCTGACGTGACCTCAGAGAGGTACGCAGCAGGAGTCTCCGCGGGGCGAACCTTCGTTGCCCTGTGGGACTCGCTTCTGCCCGTCGGCCGCGCCGCGTCCACCGGCGGCTACCGGCGCTTCGCGTGGTCGGCCGCCGACCTCGAGTGCCGGGAGTGGTTCCGCGGCGAAGCGGGCGCCCGCGGGATGGACGTCGAGCAGGACCGCAACGGCAACCTGTGGGCCTGGTGGGGCACTCCGGGTCCGAACGCCTTCGTGACCGGTTCGCACCTGGACTCCGTGCCGGACGGCGGTGCGTTCGACGGGCCGCTGGGGGTGGTGTCGGCCTTCGCCGCTGTCGACCGGGCCAGGGCCCATGGCGTGGTGCCGACCCGTCCGGTCGCGGTCGCGGCCTTCTCCGACGAGGAGGGCGCCCGGTTCGGCGTCGCCTGCATCGGGTCGCAGCTGCTGACGGGGGCACTCAGCCCTGACCGCGCCCGCGCCCTGACCGACGTCGACGGGGTGACGCTCGCTGAGGCGATGGCTTCGGCCGGTGCGGACCCGGGGGCGCTGGGCCGCGACGACGAACAGCTCGCGCGCATCGGGACGTTCGTCGAGCTGCACGTCGAGCAGGGGCGGGGGCTCGTCGACCTGGGCGCACCCGTCGGCGTCGCCACCTCCATCTGGCCGCACGGCCGCTACCGGTTCACGTTCACCGGTGAGGCCAACCACGCCGGCACGACGCGGCTCGAGGACCGGCGCGACCCGATGCTGACCTTTGCCGAGACCGTGCTGTCGGCGCGCAAGCGGGCCCTGCTCGCGGATGCCCGGGCGACGTTCGGCAAGGTGCACGTCGAGCCGGGCGGGACCAACGCGATCCCCTCGGTCGTCCGAGCCTGGCTGGACGCGCGCGCCGTCGACGAGGACTCGTTGCGGGCGCTGGTCGACGACATCGCCGAGCGGGCCGTCGCGAGAGCCGAGCGCGATGGCACCACCGTCGAGCACGTGGCCGAGTCGGTTGCTCCCGTCGTCCATTTCGACCCGACTCTGCGCGACGCCGTCAGCGCCGAGCTCGGCGGGGTGCCCCTTCTGCCGACGCAGGCCGGGCACGATGCGGGCGTCCTGGCTCCGCATGTCCCGACCACCATGCTGTTCGTACGGAATCCGACCGGCGTCTCGCACTCGCCCGCCGAGCACGCCGACCAAGTCGACTGTCTCGCCGGGGTCGACGCCCTCACCGCGCTGCTGGTCGCGCAGGTCGGCCGGTGAACGCTGTCGGGACGAAGCAGTACTTCTGCGAGTACGCGTGGCTCGGTGCCCAAGGCGTTGCTGCCGATGTCCTCATCGACGTGCGCGGGGGTCGGTTCACCGAGGTGACGCCCGGTGCCGCGCGGCCGTTGACCGCGCGGTGGATGCCGGGACTCACCGTGCCCGGTCTGGCCAACAACCATTCCCACGCGTTCCACCGCGCACTGCGCGCTCGGACCCAGGTCGGCCGCGGCTCGTTCTGGACCTGGCGCGAGCAGATGTACGCGGTCGCCGAGCGGCTCGACCCCGACCGGTACCTGCTGCTGGCGCGCGCGGTCTTCGCCGAGATGGCCCTCGCCGGCGTCACCACGGTGGGCGAGTTCCACTACGTCCACCACGGGGCCGGCGGGCAGGCGTACGACGACCCGAACGTGATGGGGCATGCCCTCGTGCAGGCGGCCCGAGCAGCTGGCATCCGGCTCACGCTGCTCGACACGTGCTATCTCACCGGCGGCATCGGGCAGCCCCTCGCCGGGGTCCAGGAGCGGTTCGGCGACGGTTCGGCCGACCGGTGGGCGAACCGGGTCGAAGCCCTCGCCGAGGCACACGCGCAGGACGACGACGTCGTGGTGGGCGGCGCGCTGCACTCGGTCCGGGGTGTGCCCGCCGACCAGATCCCCGCGGTGGTGCGCTGGGCCGACTCCCACACCGCGCCACTTCACGTCCACCTCTCCGAGCAGGTGGCAGAGAACGAGGCGTGCGCAGCTGCCTATGGGCGCACACCGACCCAGGTGCTCGCCGACGCAGGCGCGCTGGGCCCGCGGCTGAGCGCCGTCCACGCCACGCACCTGACCTCGACCGATGTGGCGCTGCTCGGCGGCAGCAGCACCATCACCTGCCTGTGTCCGACCACTGAACGCGATCTCGCCGACGGCATCGGACCGGCCCGGGCTCTCGCGGACGCCGGGTCCCCCCTCTCACTCGGCAGCGACAGCCAGTCGGTGGTCGACCTGTTCGAGGAGGCCCGCGCGGTCGAGCTCGACGAGCGACTCGCCACGACGACTCGCGGCCATTTCACGGCGGAGGAGCTGCTCGGCGCTGCAACCGCGCACGGGCCGCTCGGCTGGCCGGACGCCGGTCGGATCGCGACCGGCTTCCGGGCCGACCTGGTCAGCCTCAAGCTGGTGTCGGTGCGTACCGCGGGCTGCGGTCCGTCGGTCGAGACCGCCGTGTTCGCCGCGACGAGCGCAGACGTCCAGGACGTCGTCGTCGGAGGCAGAGACGTCGTCCGGAACGGCGGGCACCTGCTGCTGCCGCACGTGGGAGAGTCGCTGGCCCGCGCCGTCACCGAGGTGCTCTCGTGAGCGGCTGGAGCACCCGGCTCACCGGCATCGGCCAGCTCGTGACGTGCGACCCTTCCGCCGGTGACGGCTCGCCTCTCGGCGTGATCCCCGATGCAGCGCTGGTCCTCGACGGCTCGAAGGTCGCCTGGGTCGGACGAGCCGTCGACGCGCCGGACGCCGACGAGCAGGTCGACCTCGGCGGACGCACGGTCATCCCCGGCTTCGTCGACAGCCACGCCCACCTGGTGTTCGACGGCGACCGCGCCGACGAGTTCGCTGCGCGGATGGCCGGCCAGGCCTACACGGCGGGCGGCATCCGCAGCACCATGCTCGCGACCCGCGCGGCCGCGGACGAGGTGCTGCACGCGAGGGCGGCTCGGCTGGTGGCCGAGATGCTGCGCAGCGGCACCACCACGGTCGAGATCAAGAGCGGCTACGGGCTGACCGTGATCGACGAGGCCCGCTCGCTCGCCGTGGCTCGGGCACTGACCGACGAGACGACCTACCTCGGGGCGCACGTGGTGCCGCCGGAGTTCGCTGACGACCGTGACGGCTACCTCGCCCTGCTCACCGGCCCGATGCTGGACGCCTGCGCGCCCCACGCCCGTTGGGTCGACGTGTTCTGCGACCGGGGGGCCTTCGACGCCGACGAGGCCCGTGCTGTGCTGCTGGCCGGGCGCGCGCGGGGACTACTGCTGCGGCTGCACGGCAACCAGCTGGAGGCCGGCCCCGGCGTCCAGCTCGCCGTCGAGCTCGGTGCGGCGAGCGTCGACCACTGCACGTACGTCACCGACGCCGACATCGAGGCCCTGGCTGGGTCGTCCACGGTTGCCACGCTCCTGCCCGGCGCCGAGTTCTCGACCAGGGCGCCGTATCCGCAGGCTCGACGCCTGCTCGACGCGGGAGTCACCGTCGCCCTCGCCTCGGACTGCAACCCCGGGTCCTCGTACACGACCAACCTGCCGTTCTGCATCGCCGTGGCAGTGCGCGACATGGGGATGACGCCCGCCGAGGCGGTGTGGTCGGCCACTGCCGGTGGGGCGCAGGCGCTGCTGCGCGACGACGTCGGAGTGCTGCGCGTCGACGCCAGGGCCGACCTCGCCGTGCTCGAGGCCCCGTCGTACGTGCACCTCGCCTACCGTCCCGGCGTCCCCCTCGTCACCGCCGTCTGGCGCGGCGGCCACCCCACCTAACCCTTTCCGCCACAAGGGTCCCTTCATGCCACTAGCCCGCGCTTTGCCGGCACTCACGAAAGTGCCTCCGGAGGGGGGCACCCACGTTCCCGTCCGGCATCGTGCGTTCCCCCCGGGCGCGCCGGAGCAGCGCGTCCCACTGTCCCGCTCGCACCCAGGCCGTTCCGGACGCGAGTTGGCGGGCCGGCGAGCCACAGTGGCCCGCTAAGGGCCATGCGGTCGGTGTCTGGGTGCTGGGCGGCGCGAAGTCACGGCCCCGCGAGCCGAGGCGGGCGAAGGAGCGGCTAGCCGAGCAGGGCGTCGACGAACGCCTCCGGCTCGAACGGCGCCAGGTCGTCGGCGCCTTCGCCGAGCCCGATCAGCTTGACCGGAACGCCCAGCTCGCGTTGCACCGCAACGACGATGCCGCCCTTGGCCGTACCGTCCAACTTGGTCAGCACGATGCCCGTGACGTCGACCACTTCGGCGAACACCCGCGCCTGCTGCAGCCCGTTCTGACCGGTCGTGGCATCGAGCACCAGCAGCACCTCGGAGACCGGAGCAAGCTTCTCGATCACGCGCTTGACCTTGCCGAGCTCGTCCATCAGCCCCGTCTTGGTGTGCAGGCGCCCGGCGGTGTCGATGAGCACGACGTCGACCTCCGCGTCGATCCCGGCCTGGACGGCCTGGTACGCAACGCTCGCCGGATCGGCGCCCTCCGGTCCTCGCACCGTCGGCACCCCTACCCGGTCGCCCCAGGTGGTCAGCTGTTCAGCGGCCGCCGCCCGGAACGTGTCGGCGGCCCCGAGCAGGACGTCGCGGTCGTCAGCGACCAGCACCCGAGCCAGCTTGCCCGTGGTCGTGGTCTTGCCGGTGCCGTTGACGCCGACCACGAGCACCACCGCAGGTTTGCCGTCGGCAGTCCGTTCGGTCGACAGCGAACGGTCCAATTCTGGGCCCACGAGCGCGAGCAGCTCCTCGCGCAGCATCGCGCGTACGGCCGCGGGGTCCGACGCCCGGTCGGTGCGGGCCCGGCTACGGAGCCGCTCGACCAAGGCCTGGGTCGGGGCCACGCCGAGGTCGGAGACGAGCAAGGTCTCCTCGACCTCGACCCACGTCTGCTCGTCGAGCTGATCGCGCGACAAGATCGCGAGCAGACCGAGGCCGAGCGTCGACTGCGACCGAGCCAGCCGACCGCGCAGCCGCTCGAGCCGACCGGCCGACGGCGCGGGCACGTCCAGAACCGAGGCCGCCGGACCGGTGGGGAGGTCGAGCTGTTCGACCAGTCGGGTGGGCGTGTCACGCGGTACCTCGGCGTCGTCGCCGACCCCCGGCGCATAGTCGACGCCCGGCTTCGGCGGTGCGATCGGCGCAGCGCCGCCACCGGAACGGCCGCGCCGCGAGACCAAAAGAACTGCTCCCGCGAGCGCCAAGACAGCGAGAACGGCAAGGATGACGATGAGGGCGTGATTCACCGGGTCAGTCTCCCATCCCTTCGTAAGCACCCCGTCATCTCCGAAAGGGAAGGCGATGCTCACGCTCCCCGTTCCACCCAGCAAAGCCACCCGCCAGTCAACCCGAGGAGAGCCCGATGCCGCAGGACCCCGACCAGCCCGTCGAGATCGTCATGTACGGCACCGCGTGGTGCGGCGACTGCAAGCGGGCCAAGCAGTTCTTCGCCGAGCAACGGGTGAAGTACCGCTTCGTAGACGTCGACGGCGACGACGCCGGTCGGACTGTCGTCGAGACCCACAACGACGGCAAGACCATCATCCCCACCATCGTCTTCGCGGACGGGGCTGTGCTCGTCGAGCCGTCAAACGCAGAGCTCGCAGCGCAGCTGGGCCTCCAGACGGTCGCGCGGCAGCACTACTACGACCTGATCGTCGTAGGCTCCGGCCCTACCGGGCTGACCGCGGCGCTCTACGCGGCTCGCGAGGGCATCGACACGTTGGTCATCGAGAGGGGCGGCGTCGGAGGGCAGGCCGCGGTCACCGAGCGGCTCGACAACTTCCCCGGCTTCCCCGAAGGCGTCACCGGCGAGGAGTTCGCAGCCAGGCTGCGGGCCCAGGCTGAACGGTTCGGAGTCGAGATCCTGTCGGCGCAGCAGGTCACCGGCATCGAGCCGGAGGGTGACGCCTGGGACGTCGCCACCGGCGACGGTGAGGTCTACCGCGCCGCCGCCGTACTCGTCGCCACCGGTTCCACCTACCGACGGCTCGGCGTCCCCGGAGAGGCCGACTTCATCGGCGCCGGCGTGCACTTCTGCGCCACCTGCGACGGCGCGTTCTACCGCGACCGTGACGTGCTGGTGGTCGGGGGCGGCAACTCCGCGGGCGAAGAGGGGCTCTTCCTGACCAAGTTCGCCCGTACGGTCACCCTCCTTACCCGTGACACGGCCCTGTCCGCGTCCAAGGTGATCGTCGACAAGATCGAGGCGCACCCGCAGGTGCGAGTCCTGACGCAGACCGTTCCGGTCGAGTTCAACGGCGAGAGCAAGCTCTCCGGGGTGACCGTCGAGAACACCGAAACCGGCGAACGCTCCGACCTGCACCCCGACGGCGTGTTCGTCTTCATCGGGCTCACCCCGAACGCCGAGCTGGTCTCGCACCTCGTCGACGTCGACCCGGCTGGCTTCGTGGTGACCGACGTGGGGCTGCAGACCTCACAGCGCGGACTGTTCGCGGCCGGCGACGTCCGGGCGGGATCCACCAAGCAAGCCGCCTCAGCCGCCGGCGAAGGTGCTGCGGTCGCGCTGGCGATCCGCCGCCACCTGTCCGAGGTCGGCACCAACATGCGCCCTGCCCTCGTCAGCTAGCCCCCTCGCTAACGAGTCCGCCGCTACCTCACGACAGGAGCTGACCTGCTCGCCCGGCAGGGGGGCGAGGCGAGCAGGTCAGCCGATGAAGAGCGCCTTGCGTGGGCAGGCGGCCACCGCGGCCTCCGCCCGGCGCCGTGACCTTCGATCCAGGGGAGCCGACGCGATGATCGGGTAGCCCCACGTGTCGACCGTCACGATCTGCGGGGCGAGGTGAGAGCAGATCCCGATGCCATCGCACAGCACCGGGTCGACCCGCAGCCGCGGCGGCGGGGCCGGCGGGCCGGCATCGACGGTCGTCCGGGCGGGCGGGCCGAGCGGAACGCGGATCATCACGCCACCTCCGGGACGGGAAAGGTCGGCAGCCGAAGCGCGCCAGGACAAGGTCCGTCGGCCAGGTGCCGCTTGAGGTCGTCTGCGAACACCGAGAACGCGGACCGGACGAGGCGAATGGCACCGTCCGGGTGGTGACAAGCCCCTCGGCGTTCGATCTGGCCCGAGAACCGCTCGAGCTGGCGAACTTCGGATCGCTTGGCCGAACCGGTCGCCACAGCCGTGACCAGCTCGTCCATCGCTGGGAGCCCGAACAAGCACGGACCGCACTGCCGGGCGGAGGACGCGGCGAGATAGCGCAGCACCGCCGCCGTCTCGCTCAGCCCGCACCCTCCGGCCGCCAGTGGCAGCAACAGCCCGGCGCCGAGCGAGACGCCTACACGTCGCAGGGCTGGTTCCGTCGGTTCGAGCGGGGCGAGCACCGACCACGGCACCCAGCTTCCACCGAATCCACCGACCAGCACTGCGGCAGGTGGCCGGCTTCGGTCGGTTGCACCGAGCACGCCCGTGATGATGGCCCCCAGCGTCTGGCTCGGGTCCGCCTCTAGGACGACCCGGCGCTCGGGGCCGACCACTGTGAGCAGCGTGCCGCCGGTCGAGGGTTCGCCGTCCGAACCAGTTCGCGCCGCGATCGCGACCCGCGCCAACGTCTCCGCGTTGTGCACGAGGGTCGGCAGCCCGCCGATCCCCTCGATCGCGGCCGGCCGGCGCTCCAGGTACGGCAGGGCCGGACCTCCGCTGAGCGCGCGGACCACAGCGCTGGCTTCCCCGGAGAGGTAGCGGTCCGGGCCGCTGACGACGCGAACGGGCGTGCCGATCGCGCCGGCGCTTCGACGTTCGGCCAGGGCCAACGCCACCGCCCGGTGCGTCGCGGCGTCACCCTCGTGCAGCCAGACAACAGCGTCGTCGGCGCCGATCGTCTCCGCGGCCAGCTGCAGGCCGTCGAGGACCAGGTGTGGGCGCAGCTGCAGCAAGGTCGCGTCCTTGGCGCTCGCTGGTTCGCCCTCGGCGCCGTTGGCGACGACGGTTCCGCCTCCCCCAGCGCCCAGCGCGGCCCGCCACTTCGTGGCTACGGGGAAGTGCCCACCCCCTCGGCCGGTCAGCGCCAGGTCCTGCAGGATCTCGAGCAGTTGGTCACCGTGGTGGCCGGCGGCCGACGGGCGCGGCCCGAATGCGGCGACGTGGTCAGTCAGGTCGTGCCGAGACCCACCAACCGGGTGCTCGCGTGACCGCCGGTCGAACGCGACCGCCCCGTCGAGCAGGCGGCCGTCGAGGGCAGCACCGGCGGCGCTCGTCGGCGGCGTCAGCGCCCGCACGAGGTACGGCACGCCGGTCATCGGCCGGCCCCCGCAGTCAGCTCGGCGACCCGGTCAGCGGGCGTGCGCGCCGCGTACCGGCTGATCGCCAGGACGACCAGCGCGAAACCGGTGCCGAGGTAGATCGCGAGCAGAGCCGGGCTGTCGCTGCCGGACAGCAGCCCGTGCACCCAGACCAGCACGAGCGACACGGCGGCGACCTTGTGGATCGGCCACCAGATCCGGGCGGTGACCCGGCCGGCCATCGCGGCCGTGAGCCCGGCAAGCAGGCCGGCGTAGGCACCGATGACCCCGAGCGTCACGGGGACGGGTCGGTAGGACGCACCCATCGGCAGAAGTGCCCCGCGAAGGCCGACACCGGCGTACGAGTCGGTCGCCAGGACGACGACGTGCAGCACGAGGAAGGCGAGGGTGAAGACGGCCAGACTCACGTGGATCCGGATCCGGGCCGCGGTGCTCGGCCAGGTCACCCGGCTGCGCCAAGGATGCGACAGAACCAGACCGAACCCGACGAGCCCGACCAGCAGAAGGTACGAGGTGAAGCCCGCTGCGCGACCCAGGATCCACGGTGCCTGCTGGTTGCCCGCGACGTTCATCACCCCGCGCCCGATCAGCCAGGCGGTGATGGCCGTGCTGAGCGCAACGCCGACCGTCAGCGCAGTTCCGCGCCCGATGGCGACCGCTCGCTCGGCGGCTCCTCGCCCACTGACTTGCGAATGCGCAGCGTCGGGCGTCGCGCGATGCGTCGACACTCGGTTAGCAGACACCGTCGTACCTCCAGATGACGAACGGATGCATGGCGGCGCTCAACCCGAGCGAGCCTTCTTCGGTCACCCACAAGGCAGCG
>Ga0302299_10001584_pt1 | contig 13676 bp, 14 predicted proteins | sample III_Fen_N3_4_FD_198795 | JGI IMG/M metagenome (GOLD analysis project Ga0302299, IMG submission 198795) | Peat permafrost microbial communities from Stordalen Mire near Abisko, Sweden - III_Fen_N3_4 | ecosystem: Environmental > Terrestrial > Soil > Wetlands > Permafrost | place: Sweden: Abisko... | reverse complement strand
GCCCCCGTCGAGCCTGAACGGGCCGGCCCCCAGAGCGAGGACGGCGGCGATGAACCGCGACGTCGTGCCGGACAACTTGGCGTGGAGCTCGACGGGCCCGTCGGCCAGACGACCACCGGTGCCCACGACCTCGATGACGTGGGCATCGCGGTCGACCACGACGGTGGCGCCCAGGGCGGCGATGCAGTCGAGCATCGCCTCGGTGTCGTCGGCGAAGAGCACCCCGTGGAGGCGGCTGGTGCCGGTGGCGAGGGCGGCCGCGACCAGGGCCCTGTTGGTCAGGCTCTTCGAGCCTGGCGGGCGGACGTCGGCGTCGACCGGGCCGTCGAACGGCCGGATCGGGAGCGGGTCGACGAGGCCGCCGGGCGTGGGGGTCACGCGTCCTCCGGGCCCTCGAGGGGGCGCAGCACCGGCTTGTAGCCGGCCTCGGTGAGGCCGAGCCGGAGGGTCTCGCCGAGCGCGGCTTCCACCAGGAGGATGAGCACGCCCTCGTCGCCCTCGACGGAGTGGGCGATCTCGACGTCGGCGATGCTGACGTCGAGCTCGGCGGCCAGCGTGGTGATCCCGGCCAGCGCACCGGCCTGGTCGCGGAGGGGCACCCGGATCTCGGCGAGGTCCTCGGCCCGGGCGAAACGGGCGGGGAGGGCGAGTCGAGCGGACCGGGCTCGCTCGAGCACCGCCACGAGGCCGTCCCGGTCGCCCTCGTCGACGAGGTCGCGGACCTGGCCCAGGGTGGCGACCAGGCGGTCGAGCTCGGCGACGATCGCCGTTCGGTTCTCGGCGCAGATGTCGGGCCAGATGCCGGGATGGCCGGCGGCGATGCGGGTCATGTCCCGGAAGCCACCGGCCGCGAGGCGCAGCAGGCCCCGGTGCTCGGCGGCGCGCTCGTCGGCCAGGCCCATGAGGCTGGCGGCGGTGAGGTGCGGGACGTGCGAGACCACGGCGACCATGGAGTCGTGGCGCTCCGGAGGAAGGGAGACGACCTCTGCGCCGAAGCCGGCCACGATGGAGCGCACCTCGGCGAAGGTGTCGTCGTCGGTGCCGGCCACGGGCGTGAGCACCCATGTGCGGCCCTCGAAGAGATCGGAGCGGGCGCCGGCCACCCCCTCCTGCTCGCTGCCGGCCATCGGGTGGCCACCGACGTAGCGGGGGTCGTCCATCAGGGCGAGAAGCGGGGCCTTCACGCTCCCGGCGTCGGTGACCAGGCCGGTGGTGTCGGCCAGTGCCCGCCGGACCTCGTCGGCGATGGCGCCGACCGGCGTGGCCACGAAGGTGAGCGCGGCGTCGACCGCCCCGTCGGGCGGGGCGATCTCGTCGATCACGCCCAGCTCGAGGGCGAGCCGGAGCCCTTCGCCATCGAGGTCCCGCCCGACGACGTGCCACCCGTCCCGGCGCAGCGCCGCGCCGATCGACCCGCCGATCAGCCCGACGCCAACGACGAGCGCGCGGCGCCCGTGCGCGTCGGGGACGTCCCACTGCTCGGGAGGCCCCGGGACGGAGAAGTCGGCCACCGCCCTACTCCGGGAGGTCGTCGCGGAGAGCGGCGGCACCTTCGAGGTACACGTGGCGCATCTCGGAACGGCCCCGCTCCGTGGTGAGGTGCATCAGGACCCGGATGCACCGGGGGGTGGCACCGACGATGTCGAGCTCACGGGCACAGATCAGGGGCACGTCGCCGAAGCCGATGTCGCGGGCGGCGGTGGCCGGGAAGATCGAGTGGATGTCGTCGGTGGCCGTGAACAGGACGCTGATGATGTCGTCGTGGTCGACCCCGTTGCGCTCGACCATCTGCTCGAGCAGGGCGACGGTTCGCTCCCGCACCTGCTCGGCGGTGTCGGAGTCGACGGTGGTGGCTCCCCGGAGGGCGCGGACGGCGGCGGTCACGGGGGTCGATACTAGGGGCGCGGGTCGGCGCCGCCGCGAGGGGTTGACCCCCGGCCGGAGCTGTTCGCCGGCTTGGGCTCGGCTGCGGCCTGAGGGCCCGCCGCCCGTTCGAGGGCGCGCACCTCGTCGGTGGTGAGCTCCCGCCACGCCCCCGGCTTCAGCTTCCGGTCGGCGAGTGGCCCGATGCGGGTGCGGATCAGGCGGGTGACCGGATGACCGATGGCCTCGCACATGCGGCGCACCTGGCGGTTGCGGCCCTCGTGGATCGTGAGCCGGATCACCGACGGCCCGACCAGCGCGGCCTGCGCCGGAGCGGTCATGCCGTCCTCGAGCTCGATGCCCTCGCGCAGCTTGCGCACCGTGCGGCGGGTGGGCTCCCCCTCGACCTGGGCGACGTACTCCTTGTCCACCCCGAAGCTCGGGTGGGTGAGGCGGTGGGTGAGGTCGCCGTCGTTCGTGAGCAGGAGGAGGCCCTCTGTGTCCATGTCGAGGCGACCGACCGGGAACACCCGCGGCTCCTCGGGGACGAGGCCGATCACCGTGGGACGGCCCTGGGGGTCGTCGGCGGTGGTGACGACCCCGGCGGGCTTGTTGAGCAGGTAGTACACGAGGCCGGCCTTGACCCCGATCGGGGTGCCGTCGAGGGCGATGACGTCGTGCTCCGCGTCGACCCGCTTGCCGAGCACGGCGCGCTCGCCGTTGACCGAGACCCGGCCGGAGGCGATGAGGTCCTCGCAGACGCGACGGCTGCCGAGGCCCACCCGGGCGAGCACCTTCTGGAGCCGCTCGCCGTCCTCGAAGGTGTCGGTGGGCCCTGCGTCGTGGCCGTCGTCGGGGCTCACGCCCCGGTGTCCCCGTCGAGCAGGTCGCCGAGCGCCGGCCGCCCGTCGGCCTCGAGCGGAGCGGGCTCGGAGCCGGACGACTCGTCGCCGGTGAAGGCAGGTACGTCGGTGATCTCGATGCGCAGGCCGTGCTCGAGGGCCTCGACGACGTCGGCGCCGGGCACGAACTCGGCGATGGCCGGCAGCTGGGAGAGCGAGTCGAGGCCCATCTTCACGAGGAACTCGGGGGTGGTGCCGAAGAGCACCGCCTGGCCCGGGCCGGGGTCGCGGGCGACCTCGCCGATGTAGCCGCGCTGCTCGAGCGTGCGCACGACGCCGTCGACGCTCACGCCGCGGATCGTGGCGATCTGCGCCCGGCTGATCGGCTGCTTGTAGGCGATGATGGCGAGGGTCTCCAGGGCGGCGGCGGAGAGCTTGGCCGACTGGCCCTCGAGCACGAAGCGCTCGACGTAGGGGGCGAGGTCGTTGCAGGTCTGGAAGCGCCACCCGCCCGCCACCCGCACGAGCTGGAAGCCACGCTGCTGCTCGGCGTAGCCGAGAGCCAGGGCGGCGAGGGCCTCTTCGACCTCCTCGACCGACAGCTCGACGAGCTGGGCCAGCAGCGGGCTCTCCACCGGGGAGTCGGCCACCAGGACGATGGCCTCCAGGGCGCGCGGGATCTCGGGGTTCATTGGTTCCTCAGCCGTCGTAGGTGTCGATGCCGGCCATGTCGGCGACGCCGAGGGCGGGCGAGCCGACCCAGACGATCTCGATGTCGCCGAAGGCGGCGGGCTGGTCGAGCTCGACGAAGCCCTGCTTGAACAGCTCGAGCACCGCCAGGAACCGGACCACGATCTCGAGGCGGTCGACGAACTCCTCGGTGAGGCGGCGGAAGGTGACCCGGCCCATGCGCGGCAGCTCGTCCACGAGCTCCTCGACGGCGTCCTGCACGCTCACCCGGACCTGGTGGATGTGCTCGATGCTGACCACCGGCTTGGGCCGCGGTGTCATGGCCCGCAGATAGGCGGCCTTGAGGTCGTCGACGTCGATGCCGGCGAGCAGGTCCGGGGCGAGCTCGAGGAACTGCTCCTCGAGGCCGGCGGTGCGGGGGTAGGAGCGCGAGGCGGACTCGGCGAGCTCACCGAGCACCCGGGCGGCGTCCTTGAAGGTCTTGCAGTCGAGCAGCCGGGCGATGAGGAGGTCGCGCTCCTCCCAGAGGGCGAACTCGTCGTCGAGGTCGACGTCGGCGTCCTCGGGCAGGAGGCGCTTGCACTTCAGCTCGACGAGGGTGGCGGCGATCAGGAGGAACTCGGTGGTGATCTCGAGGTCGAGCGTCTCCATCTTCCCGAGCTCGACCAGGTAGGCGTCGACGATCCGCGACAGCGAGATCTCGTAGAGGTCGACCTGCTCGCGCAGGATCAGGTGGAGCAACAGGTCGAACGGGCCTTCGTAGACCGTTGTCTTCACCTCGTACGGCATGGGGGCCAACGATAGAGGCGGGCGGCCGCCTCCCCGCGCACCGCCGCCCTACGATCGTCGGATGCCGTCGCCCCGCCGTCCCCTCCCCCGAGCCGCACGGCTCCCGTCGGTGCTGGTCGCCGCGGTGCTCGTCGCCGGTGCCGTGCTCGGGGCGTGCTCGTCCGGAGGGGCGTCGGCCGATCAGGCCACCGCGGCGACCAGTGCCGTCGGCACCACGTTCAACCTGCCCGATGACGCCAAGAGCTGCCTGCAGGAGCACTTCGCCGCCAACGGCACCGCGGCGCGGGCCATGACCTCCACGTCCGAGCTCTCCTCGTCCCAGCAGGCGGCCGTGGCCGAGGTGCTCGAGACGTGCGTGTCCGTCGACCAGTGGGCGCAGGTCGTCGCCGGGCGCATCTCCAGCGCCCTGCCGCCGGCCGACAGCAGCAAGCTGGTCACGCAGGTCAACTGCCTGACCGGGGCCGTCACCGGGCTCGACGACACCCAACGCCGGGCGCTGCTGGTCGGCCTCGTGGTGATAAAGACGGCGCCCCAGACAGGCGGGCTCGCGGTCCAGCGCGGCGCGGTCCTCAACACGCTCTACAAGGCCTGCTCGGTGACGCCTGGCGCGTGAGCGCGCGACGACCGTCGGGCCTCGGGCGGTAACCCGTTTCGGGGCGAGCCCGGGTCGACCTCTACGATCGCCCGCCATGACGCGTGTGTTCTCGGGCATCAAGCCCACCGGCCCGGTCCAGCTCGGCAACCTCCTGGGTGCCCTGCGGCGATGGGTCGTCGAGCAGGACGACGCCGACACGATCTTCTGTGTGGTCGACCTGCACGCCCTCACGGTGCCGCAGGACCCGGTCGAGCTGCGCAGCCGCACCCTGCAGCTGGCCCAGCTGCTGCTCGCGGTGGGCATCGACCCCGAGCGCTCCACCCTCTTCGTGCAGAGCCACGTGCCCGAGCACGCCGAGCTGTCGTGGATCCTCGAGTGCACCGCCGCCGTCGGCGAGCTGCGGCGCATGACCCAGTTCAAGGACAAGAGCGACGGCGCCGAGTTCGTCTCCGCCGGGTTGTTCACCTACCCGGCGCTCATGGCGGCCGACATCCTCCTCTACGACACCGACGAGGTGCCCGTCGGCGACGACCAGCGCCAGCACGTCGAGCTCGCCCGCGACCTCGCCATCCGGTTCAACCACCGCTACGGCGACACCTTCGTGGTGCCCAAGGCCACCTTCCCCGCCGCCGGTGCCCGGGTCATGGACCTCCAGCACCCGACCCGGAAGATGTCGAAGTCCGAGGACTCGCCGCAGGGCACGATCCTGGTGCTCGACGACCTCGGCGCGGTGGCGAAGAAGATCAAGCGGGCCGTCACCGACAACGACGACGAGGTCCGCTTCGACCCCGAGGCCAAGCCGGGCGTGTCGAACCTGCTGTCGATCCTCGGCGCCTGCACCGGCGAGGACCCGACCGCGCTGGCCGGGCGGTACACCCGCTACGGCGATCTCAAGTCGGCCACGGCCGAGGCCGTCGTCGAAGTGCTGCGTCCGGTGCAGGAGCGCTTCGCCGAGCTCGAGGCCGATCCCAAGGGCACCGCGGCGATCCTCGCCCGGGGGGCCGAGAAGGCCCGCTCGGTGGCGGCACCGGTGCTGCAGCGGGCCCGAGCCAACCTCGGCCTGCTGCCCCCGGCCTGACCCCTCCGTGGCTCACGCCGTCAGGCATGACCTGACGAGGTGAGCCACAGAGGCGAGGTGTCAGGGGGCGACGGCACCGAAGTCGGCGAAGCCCGAGGGATCGTGACGACCGATCGAGGCGTGCTCGAACAGGCCGTAGCCGACCTGGCCGTCGACCGTCGCCCGGCCGACGTGGTCGAGCATGCCGAACGAGGTGGCCATGGCGTTGGCCGGGTCGTTCAGGTCGTAGACCGCGCCCTCGACCCAGCCGCGGCCCCGCCACTGGCCGTGGGTCCACTGCGGATCGGCGCCGTAGCCGCAACCCGCGGCGAGGGCGACGTGGCCGAGGCTCTCGATCTCGACCACGAGGGGCGAGCCGTCGGGGTTGGTGGCGGTGACGGTGGCGCCGGTCGGGATGCGCGTGCCCGAGCGGTAGTGCAGCTCGTAGCGCGGGTAGCCGAGGGTCTCCACCCCACGGGGGTCGCCGGCGGGCCACACCCGCAGGGCGTCGTTGAGGAAGCGGAAGCCCTCGGCGGTCTCCTGGGCGATGAAGATCAGCGCGAAGTCGTCGAAGCGCAGCGGGAAGTAGCACCAGAAGAAGCCGTAGTCCGGGTTGGGCTCGGCGGCGGTGCGCCCGGCCGGCTCGGCCTCTCCGACCGGCCTGATGCCCCAGCTCCGGTCGCGGGTTCCGACCCACTGGTCGGGGCTGACCGTGAAGTCCTCGCCGGCCACGTGGAGCGTGCCCTCCCACGTGCCGACCTGGGCGAAGCGCTGGGCGTCGAGGATGACCCGGCCGCCGGCGCGCATCACGTGCGGCGACTCCTCGACCGCGGGGTAGGAGCCGCGCCAGTGGAGGTCGAAGGCGAGGCCGTGGTCGGCGGCATCGCAGATCACGCGCAGCTCCTCGAGGGGCTCGACCACCTCGATGCGGTACGGCCCGACCGACTGGTCCATGCGGTCGTCACCGAGGGCGTCGGACATGCGCACCGAGTGCTGGAGGTCGCCGCGGCGGGCGCAGGCGAAGGCGTCGATGACACCGAGGTTCGGGTAGACGCCGAGGCCGGTGATGAGGAAGACCTCTCCGGTGCGGTCATGGGCGTTGATGTAGCAGCGGTCGTAGAAGTTGCGGTCGCTGCTCGCCGGGTGGGCCAGCGAGAGGGGCGCCTGGTGGAGCGGGTACTCGTCGACGGGGATCGGTGGCACGGGGTTCTCCAACTGTCGTGGTCGGTGGCGATCGGCCTCGAACGATAGGGGTTCGCCGTGGTGCCGGTCGCGCAGACCGTCGGGCGATGGCCATCCCGACCACCTCGCGGTGCGGCCTACGGTCCGGCCCTCGGACCGGTGGACCGATGGCGCTCGGGGGGCGGGGAGCGCCCGGACCGTGCAAGATGGCCCCATGAGCGAGATGACCTACCGCCGCCTCGGCGGCTCCGGCCTGGCGGTCTCCGTCGTGGGCCTCGGCTGCAACAACTTCGGCATGCGCATCGATCAGGACGCCACGAACGCGGTCGTCCACGCCGCGCTCGATGAGGGCGTCACCCTCTTCGACACCGCTGACTCCTACGGCGAGTCCGAGGTCATGCTGGCCAAGGCCCTGGGCGACCGCCGCGACGACGTGGTCATCGCCACCAAGTTCGCCACTGACCTGCGCGGCGCCAACGGGCCCGACTGGGGCGCTCGTGGCTCGCGCCGCTACATCCGCACGGCCGTCGAGCGCTCGCTGCGTCGCCTCGGCACCGACTGGATCGACCTCTACCAGATGCACTACCCCGATCCGCTCACGCCGATCGAGGAGACACTCGGCGCCCTGAGCGACCTCGTGCACGAGGGCCTCGTGCGCTACATCGGCCACTCCAACTACGCCGGCTGGCAGGTCGCCGATGCGGCCTGGACGGCCGAGACGGGTGGCCTCGAGCGCTTCATCAGCGCCCAGAACCACTACAACCTCATCGAGCGCGACGCCGAGAAGGAGCTCATCCCGGCGTGCGAGCGCTTCGGCGTGGGCCTCCTGCCGTACTTCCCCCTGGCCAGCGGGCTCCTCACCGGCAAGTACCGCCGGGGCCAGGACGCCCCTGAGGGCGGCCGCATCGCGGCGTGGGGCATGGTCCACCTGCTCTCCGATGCCAACTTCGACAAGGTCGAGGCCCTCGAGGCCTTCGGCGCCGACCACGGCGTGTCGCTGCTCGAGGTCGCCATCGGCGGGCTGGCCTCGCGCCCCACCGTCGGGTCGGTCATCGCCGGCGCCACCTCGCCCGACCAGCTGAAGGCCAACGTCGCCGCCGGCACCTGGGAGCCCACGGCCGAGGAGCGCTCCGCCCTCGACGCCATCCTCGGCTGACCGGCCCCTCCCTGCCAGAACGGGGCTCGGAGCGGGGGTCAGAGGGTGAGCGCCTCGAAGAGGTCGGGGTCGGAACGGCGGAGCCGGGCGAGGTTGGCCCGCCACATCTGAGGCAGGTAGTGCTTCCGATACATGGCCTTGCCGCCGAGCACCTCGGCCTCGGCGATCTCGGTGCCTCCGGCCGCCACACACTCGAGGTGGTACTGCGCCGCCCTCTCCAGGGTGACGGCCTCGATCACCGCGTTCTCGACCGAGTCCGACACCACGATGGCGCCGTGGTTCTTCATCAGCACCACGTGCTTGTCGGGCCCGAGGGCGTCGACGACGTCGGTGTGGGGCTTCACCCCGTCGTCGAGGTAGGTGGCCTGCTCCTCGTGGAAGAGCACCGAGACCACGTTGTACATCCCGACGGTCTGCCCCTCGATCGACGAGAGCACCGAGACGAAGTGGGAGTGCACGTGGACGATGGCGTTCACGTCGGGGCGTCGCTGGTAGATCAGCGAGTGGAAGTTCACCGCCGGGGACAGCTCGTGAGCCCCGACGAGCGGGTTCAGCTCGAAGTCGAGCTTGGCGACGTCGCCGGGCAGGGTCTGGTCGAGGTACTCGAAGCCGGTGACCCAGAAGCCGTCTCCCGCCTCCGCCCGGGCGCTCACGTGGCCCCCGACGTTCGAGTCGCACCCCTCGCGGAACAGGATGCGGCGTCCGGCGGCGATCCGGAAGCGGACGTCGTCGGGTGTCATGCGGTCGGTGTCCACGGCAGCCTCAGAACGCGTCGGGGTCGGCCTGCACGGCCTCGGGCACGGGGAACCGGAAGAGCTTCGAGGCGTTCTCCCAGGTGATCTTGCGCACCTCGTCGGCCGGGAAGTGGCCGATCTGCCCGAACAGCAGCTCCTGGGTGTCGGGCCAGGTGCCGTCCTGGTGGGGGTAGTCGGACTCGAGCAGGAGGTGGTCGACGCCGATGCGGTGGCGCAGCTCGAGCCCCGACGGGTCGTCGATCGTGCAGAACCAGAAGTTGCGGGCCAGCACCTCGCGAGGTGTGAGGTCGATGTCGACCCACGTGCCGTACATCTCCTGGTAGCGGCCCACGTGGTCGAGGCGGTCCATCAGACCCGGCACCCACCCGATCCCACCCTCGGAGAGGCAGATCTTGAGGTCCGGGAACCGCACCGGGAGCTTGGAGTAGAGCCAGTCGACGGCGGCGAACATCGCCCAGCCGAAGAACAGCACGCCGATGGTGTCGGCCGGGGCGTCTGACGACGTCATGGGGGCACTCGACGACGAGCCCACGTGGAGGCAGACCACCGTGCCGGTCTCGGCGCAGGCGGCCATGAACGGGTCCCAGTAGCCGGTGTGGAGCGAGGGAAGGCCGAGCCGCTCGGGCAGCTCGGGGAAGGTGACGGCCCGGAAGCCGCGCTCGGCGTTGGCCCGGACCTCGGCGGCGGCGACCTCGGGATCGAGCAGCCACGGGAGCTGCACCGGGATGATCCGGTCGGGATAGGGACCCGCCCATGCGTCGAGGTGCCAGTCGTTGGCCGCCCGCACCACGGCCAGCGCGAGCTCGGGGTCGGAGATGCCCAGCTGGAACCGCTGGCCGGCGAACCCGGCGAGGGACGACGGGAAGTTGAGCGACGCGTAGACCCCGTTGAGGTCCATGTCGTGGATGCGGGCGTGGATGTCCCACGCGCCACGGCGCATCTCGTCGAAGCGGGTCGGCTCGAAGCTGAGCTCGCTCCGGGGCCGCCCCACGACCGCGTTGAGCCCGACCTTGTACTGCCGCTCGCCGTCGTAGCTCCAGAACTCCATGCCCGTCTCGTCGATCTCGACCCGCGGCGCGAGGTCGGCGAAGCGGGCCGGCACCCGCCCCTCGAACATCTCCGGCGGCTCCACGAGGTGGTCGTCGACCGAGATGAAGGTGAAGTGCCGCGGGCGGCGCTCGGGGTCGGGCAGGAACGTCACCTCCTTCGGCTTGGAGGTGGCGAAGAAGCCCGGGCGGGCTTCGAGGTCGTCGAAGTTGATGCTCATCGCATGGGTCCTCGGGCGGTCAGGTGATGGGGCACGCGCCACCGTCGGCCATCAAGGTGAGGCCGTTGACGTAGGCGGCGTCGTCGGAGAGCAGGAAGCGCACGACCGGGCCGATGTCGTCGACGGCGTCGCCGAGGCGTCCGCTGGGGTTGCGGCCGAGCACCCGGGCCGACATCGCAGGGTCGTGGGCGAAGGCCTGCTCCATCGCAGGGGTGGAGGCGAGCGGGGCGATGCAGTTGACGCGGATGCCGTCAGGGCCCCACTCGCGCGCCAGGGAACGGGCGACACCCCGCTGCGCACCCTTCACCGCGGCGTAGATCGGCAGTCGGGACTTGCCCTCGAAGCCGGCCTCGGAGGTGAGCACCACGTAGGCGCCGCCGGTGGCTCTGAGGTGGGGGTGGGCGGTGACGGCGAGCAGGTAGGTGCCCCTGAGCGACACGGCCACGTGGTCGCCGACGTCGGCGAAGGCCACGTCGGCGAGGTCGGTGGGGCGGGGCGAGAGGCCGCTGGTGGCGTTGTGCACCACACCGTCGAGGCGGCCGTCGCACTCGACGACGGCGGCAACGGCCTGCGCGACCGAGGCGACATCGGCGACATCGCACACGATGGCCCGGCCCGATCCGCCGACGGCGTCGACCTCGGCCGCGACCTCGGCCGCCTGCGCCTCACGGCGCGCCGCGATCCACACCGTCCACCCCGCCTGCCCGCAGGCGATGGCGATGCCGCGGCCCACGCCGCCGCTGGCGCCGGTGACGAGGACGACCTTCGGATCGGTGGCCATCACCACGACCTCCCGCCATCGGCGTGCAGCACGGTGCCGGTGAGCCCGGCGGCATCGGGCGAGAGCAGGAGGCGCACGGCGCCGAGCACGTCGTGGCCCACCGTCCCGGGGAACGACGCGAGTGGCGGCGGCGGGTCGACGACCGGGCGGCGGGCGAGCCGGGCCGGGGTGGTCACGGCGTTGACCCTCACCCCACGCGGCCCCTCGGAGCGGGCCAGCGACCGCACCAGCGCCTCCACGGCGTCGGCGATGCCGCTCTCCGGCGCCCATCCGGCACAGTCGAGCGGCGCCGGCCGGTCGACCACCGCGACGATGGCGCCTCCGTCGGCGCAGCGCACCTTGGCCACGCCCAGGGCGGCCACCCACCGGGCGAGGGCCAGCTCCGAGCGGGCCAGCCACGCGTCGAGGTCGAGCTCGACGAGCGGAGCCTGCACCGGGGCCCCGCCCCACGGGGCCACGACGACCCGGTCGACCTTCGGGCCGGACTCGACCGAGGCCCGCCACGACTCGAGCGGCCCGGACCATGACCAGTCGAGGGCATGGTCGGCGCCGCCGGGCACCGCCACCAGCTCGGCGCCGAGCGCACCTTCGAGCTCGCGCACCTCGTGCTGGCCGCTGCCCAGGAAGAGCGTCTCGGTCATGAGGGCGACACCACCACGCCGGGGGCGAGGCCGGTGCGCTCGCCGCCCTCGACCACCACGCGGCCGTTCACGATGGTGGCGGCGATGCCCCTGGGCACGGCCCGGAAGCGCGGCGCCCCGGTGACGGGGTCGAGCTCCTGGCGACAGGTGCCCACGTCGATGGCCTCGGGGTCGAACAGGAACAGGTCGGCGGCCCGCCCCACGGCCAGCAGGCCGCGGTCGTGGAGCCCCAGGATGGCGGCCGGGATCGCGGTGATGCGGCGCACGGCCTCCTCGAGGCGCCAGACCCGCTCGGCCCGCCACCAGGTGGCGAGGAAGTGGGTCGACCACTCCTGGCCGTCGTCGCGGTCGAGGTGGGCGCCACCATCGGAGACGCCCACGATCATCTGCGGGTGGAGCTGCACGTCCTTGAGCAGGTCCCGCCAGGCGGGGGTCTCGTTCGACCAGTGGAAGACGGTCTCGAGGTCGTCGGCCAGGGCGAGGTCGAAGAGCACGTCGGCAGGGTGGCGGCCGGTCTCGGATGCGATGGCGCCGATGCCCCGCCCGAGCTGGGCCTTCACCTCGGGCGATCGGCCGCTCGACACCCGCAGGCTCTCCCAGAACGGTGGTGGGAGGGTCGAGCCGTTGGCCGGGTCACGGTTGGGCTCGTCGATGGCGGTGCGCAGGCGGGCCCGGTGCTCGGGATCGGCGAGAAGGCGGCGCTTCGTGCCTGCGTCGGCGCCCATCAGCTCGTTCCAGAGCGGCACCCCCTCGTAGCGGGAGGTGCCACCGAGCACGGTGAAGGGGCCGTTCAGCGGACGGGTCATCAGCAGCGAGTAGACGGGCGACCCGGCGGCGGCCGAGCGGTCGAGGAACCGGCGCGACTCCTCCCACGCCTGGGTGGGGGCGTCGACCTTCGAGCGCCCGCCGAGGCCCTGGGTGATGAGGGGGACACCGGCGCGGCCCGCGAGGTCGATGAGCAGGTCGCGGTCGGTGGCGTCGATGCCCTCGACCGCGCTCTCGGGGGCGTAGGCGATGCTCCCCCGCGCCCGACGGCCCTGGGCGTCGGCCAGGGCCCGCAGCTCGTCGAGGCTGGAGAGGCGGCTGGGCACAGGTCGGTCGGCCATGTCGAGGTGGGTCGGGGCGTGCGACGACGACAGCCCCAACGCGCCGGCGTCCATCGCCGCGGTGACCATCGCCGCCATGGTGGCGACCTCGTCGTCGGTGGCGGCACGCTCGTAGGAGCCGTCGCCCATCACCCATCGACGTACGGCGGAGTGACCGACGTACATGCCGAGGTTCACGCCGAGGGTGCCGGGCCGGGTGGCGAGGAACTCCTCGAAGGTCTCGAAGGCCCAGTCCACGTTCGCCAGCGCCGCCGGATCCATGCCCTCGACGCGGGCGAAGACCTGGGCGACGTAGTCGTGGTCGTCGGCGCGGCACGGCGCCACCGAGAAGCCGCAGTTGCCGGCGGCCACGGTGGTGACGCCGTGCAGGGCGGCGGTGTCGCACAACGGGTCCCAGGTGATCTGGGGGTCGTAGTGGGTGTGGGCGTCGACGATGCCGGGCGCCACGACGAGGCCCTCGGCGTCGATCACGCGGGTGGCGGCCTCCCCTACCAGGCGGCCGATGGCGGTGATGCGCCCGTCGGTGACGGCGACGTCGGCGAGGCGACCGGGCACACCGGTGCCGTCGATGACCAGGCCGCCGGTGATGAGGAGGTCGTGCACGGTCTCAGGCCCTCGCACCGGCTGAGGCCGCGGCCGTTGCGGGCTTCGATCCGGTGGCCTCGACGGCATAGGCCTCCAGCGCGTCGGCGAACCGGACGAAGAGCTCGGCGAAGACCTCGATGCTGAACGGGTCCCAGCCGTCGAGGACCTCGGCCAGCATCTCGCGCCAACTGACCGACAGCTGCTCGAACAGGGCCCGACCCTCGGGGGTGAGGCGCAGCAGGGCGGCCCGCCGGTCGGTGGGGCTGGTCTCCCGCTCGACCAGGCCTCGGTCCTCCAGGGCCTTCACCCGGCGCGAGACGGTGGAGATCTCGAGGCCGAGCAGGGCGGCCAGCTCGGTCATCGTGCA
>Ga0302299_10001583_pt1 | contig 13676 bp, 12 predicted proteins | sample III_Fen_N3_4_FD_198795 | JGI IMG/M metagenome (GOLD analysis project Ga0302299, IMG submission 198795) | Peat permafrost microbial communities from Stordalen Mire near Abisko, Sweden - III_Fen_N3_4 | ecosystem: Environmental > Terrestrial > Soil > Wetlands > Permafrost | place: Sweden: Abisko... | reverse complement strand
GAGGGATCGATCTCCCCCACACCCTGCACCAAGGCGTGGGCTTCCCGGAGGAGCTGTTCGAGCCGCGGCCGCAGCGCTTCCGCGCGCGGAGTCGGGACCAGGTTTCGTCCCGCTCGCACGAGGATGGGGTCGCCGAGCATCCGCCGGATCCGCGACAGCTGGCGGCTGATCGCCGCCGGGCTCTTGCTCAGCGACTCCGCGGCCGCGGTGACGCTCCCCTCTGCGAGGAGGGCGTCGAGCGTGAGCAGCAAGTTCAGGTCGGTCGTCGTGCTGGCTCGTCGCCGTCGCATGGCCTGGGGTCGACGATACGGACGCGCGGGCGCGGGCGTCAAGACGACGTGCGGCCGACGCGGCCGCCCAGACCGAACCACACCAGCGCCACGAACAGCGCCCCGCCCAGCGCGCGCGATGAATGGACGAGGCTGGTCACGGTCCCGCGTTGCCTTGGGGACACCGAGGCCTGCGCCGTCACCATCGAGCTGCTCGCGGCGATACCGATGCCAAGACCGGCGCCGAGCATGGCGAGGCTCGCGCCGATCCCAGGACCCGACGCGGCGGCGAGCGTGGCGACGAGGAGCGAGAACACCGCCGATATCTCTCACGATATGTGGGAGCGCGGGCGCGATGACGGTTGCTTCGAGCGCGCTCACGATCATCGTGAGCAGCGCCCCCGCGGTCGCACGGCCTCGCAGCTGCCGAGCAGCGTTTCGATCAGCGGTCATCGCGGAGCTGCCTCGTGGGGGATCTACGGGAGAGGGCCTAAACAAAGTCGCATAGGCTGGTGGCCAGGAGATCCGCGCGACGCGACGCGCGGAGGGGGCTCTGCGCCGGCTTGCCGGCGCATCCCCAGAGGGGTTCGCGGGAAAGCCCCCCTCGATCGAGGCGGAACATGAACCCTTGACCGCAGGTCAAGGCGTTGATGTGTAGGTGGACTGGAGCTTGTTCGCTGCTTCTCGCTGGGTGTCGAAGCTGCCCTTCCACCTGTCGTGGATATCTTCCCTCGTGTGGATCTCGAGCATGACGCTCCCGGGCGCGCGGCAGAAGAACCGCGAGCCGCGCGCGTTGTTGAACACCGTCCCGGTCGAGCCTTGATATCCAAGGACCATCTCGACGCCTCCCGCGGTGAACTCCGCGTGAAGCTGGTGGACCTCGGCGACGGTCTCGACCTCGAGCCCGATGTGGAAGCCGAATGGCCACGCGAACGCGCGGTCCGAGCTCTCGATCACGATGTCGAACTCGCCGCGCTTGAGCACCGCCCACTGATAGTTCGCGCTCTCGACCACGCCTCGCGCGGACACCGTACAACCGACGTAGGTCTCAAAGAACGCGACAGTTCCGGACACGTCCGACGAGGGAAAACTCAGGTGATTGAACTTCGCTTGCTTCATGTTGCTGGTCACGATTGCGCTCCTGTTGTTGCCCATCCTAGGGCCCAGCCGCGTTTGCACAACCGACACGTTTGCAAGCATCGATTGCATCCCGTGCAAGCGTCAACGCGTGCTCGGTGAACCAGCGGCGGCGTCGCACGGGGGGCGACGGATCGCGATCGAGATGCGACCGGCGCGCGATCTCGGGCGCGGGTCAGGTCTTCGGATCGGGCTTGAGCTCGACGCGGCGCGGCGGCACCGGCCGGGTGCGGCCGAGCTCGATCTGGCCTGCGAGGATGCCCAGCCGGGTCGCCATGCGGAGCAGCGAGACGCCCTGGCGCGCGACGAACAGCGTGACGGCGCCCTCGGCGCCATACATCGGATGCCCGAGGGACAGGTAGGCGTAGGCGACGCTGACCAGCGCGAACACGAGCCAGCCGATCGCGCCGTGGACCAGCGTGACCGGGCGGCGGAGCACGTAGCCGATCGTCCGCAGGTAGGTCGCGACGACGCCCGGATCGTGGGTCTCGGAGCGCAGCGTGAGCTCGACGCGCGCGTAGTCGGCGACCGTCCACAAGAAGTACAGCAGGAGCAGCGCGGGCAGCGTGGCGAGCGCGAGCGGCCCGAGCAGCTCGGGCACGGTCAGCGCGTGCTCGATGCGGCCGGCGCACAGGCTCGTGCAGGCGCCGAGCACGAACAAGACGACGATCCAGCCGGGCAGCGAGCACAGCGCGAGCCGCGCGTACGCGAGGTAGGTGGTCGCGCCGCTCGCGCCGAAGCAGCGCGCGGTATCGCCGCGGCCCTCGGGGCGCTGGGCGAGCACGCCGCCAAGCCCGCCGACCAGGAACCACGACGCGAGCTGCCACACGACGATCGCGCCGAACACGATCCCGGCGATCGCGACCAGGCCGGGCTGGCCGTAGCGCACGCAGTACAGCAGCGCGACCAGATCGCCGTCGATCGCCTCGTCGAACATCGGCAGGTGCGAGAACGCCTGCGAGAACACCAGCGCGACCGCGAACATGCAGGCGACCGAGATGATGCTCTGGGCGACGAACACCGCGAGCAGCGTCCCGGTGTAGCGCGAGATGGCGCGCGAGCCCGCGCCGATCATGCCTCCGAGTCCAGGGCGTGCCATGTCAGGGCCCCACGATCTGCATGAGGGTCTGCGCGAACGAACCGAACCACGCGCCGGCGCGCAGGGCCGCGGAGCCGTCGCCCGCGATCCGGTAGTGCCGGCTCGTCGGGTCGCCGAGCGCGATCTTGCCCTCGGGGTCGATCCAGACCTCGGCGAGCCGCGAGCTGCGCTCGACCGTGAAGCGCTCCCAGCTGGCGGTGCCGCGGTCGTCCCAGCGCACCAGCTTGGTCGAGCCATCGACGAACTGCAGCTCGATGTCGACCGGGACGTGGACGACCCCGGTGTTCTGCACCGTGACCTCGCACGACCAGGTGCCGGCGTCGGGCGCCTCGGCCTCGCCGATCGTCTTGCGCGCGGCGCCGTCGCCGAACACGCCGCGCGGTGGGTGCACCGGGGTGCAGCTCGCGCGCCGCAGCTTGAGCTCGAGCGTGCCGACCTGGTGAAACGCCGGGTTCGCGAACCACGTCAGATCCTGGCCGAGCTCGGCGCCGAGCGTGTCGAACAGATCGCGGCCGGTCGGATGGTGAAACGCGAACGCCTTGGCGTACGCCTTCATCGCCGCGGCGAACCGCTGGCTGCCGATCGTGTGCTCGAGGCTCGACAGCGCCGCCGCGGTCTCGACATAGGAGGTCTCGCTGTAGGCGGCGGCGTCGACGAACGCGTACGCGGCGGTGGCGATCGGCGACGGGCTGTCCCCGGGCTTGGCCGCGCTGGCGCGCTCGAGCGCACCGGTCTCGGCCTGCCAGCCGGCCCAGTCGATCAGCGAGGTCCGCGGCCCGTACAGCTGGGCCATGACCAGGCCGTCGGCCCACTCGTTGACGCCCTCGTCGAGCCAGGCCTCCTCGGCCTCGTTCGAGGCCAGCATGCCCTGGAACCAGTTGTGGCCGATCTCGTGGACGGTGACGAACTCGGGCAGACGGATGCCCGGCCGCGAGAACACCGAGTCGCCGGCCGTGGTGACCAGGGTCGGGTACTCCATGCCGCCGGCGCCGGCCGCCGCGTCGACCGGCGGGTCGACGATCGACATGACCGGCCACGGATACGGCACGAACAGCGCGCTGAACTTCTCGATCGAGCCGATGCCGGCCTCGAGGTGGCGGCGGGCGAACGCGCGCTGCTCGGGCCGGAAGTACACGCGGACCTCGACGCTGCCATCGCCGAGCTTGGCGCGGCCGGACATCACCTCGGCGTACGGGTCGGCCATCCACGCGAAGTCGTGGACGTCCTCGGCGTGGTAGGTCAGCGTGCGCAGGCCGTGGCCGTCGTCGACCGCCTTGGTCAGCACGCCGGTCGCCGCGACGGTGTGCGTGGTCGGCACGGTGAGCGCGACGTCATAGGTGCCGAAGTCTGCGAAGAACTCGGTGCTAGCGTGGAACGGCTGGCACTCCCAGCGCTCGGCGCCCGGCGCCCCGACCCGCACGCCGATCTTGGGGAACCACTGGCCGACCATGTGGAACGCGCCCTTGTAACCGGTGCGCGCGAACACCTCCGGCAGCTGCGCGGTGAACTTGAACGCGACCTCGATCGTGGCGCCGGGCGCGAGCGGCTCGGGCAGCCGCAGCTCGGTGACGCTCTCGTCGGTGCCAGCGCCCGCCGGCGGATGCAGGTTGGACATGACGTCGGCGCCGGCGACGTGCACCGACTCGATCGTGATGTAGCCCCAGCCGGTCTCGCTGGCGCGCGCGCCGCGGAGCTCGCCCCGCGAGCTGCGCATGAACAGCGACTGCTCGTTCTTGAAGCCGTTCAGGTAGAGGTGGAACGGCAGCGCATCGACCGCGCTCTGGCCGGGGTTGGTCCAGGTCAGGGTCTCGGTCGCGGCGATCTGGTGACGGACCGGATCGAGCCTGGCCTCGAGCTTGTAGCTGGCGATCCTCGACGATCGAGCGGGACCACCGCCGCGCAGGGCGGCGCTGCCGTCGATCTTGGGCAACGGGCGGGGCTTGGGCGGGCCGCGATCGTGGCCGCACGCGGCGACCCCGATCACGACGAGTGCGGCAGTGCGAAGCACGCTGCGTCTATACCATTTCTGAGCGGTTCGCACGGTCCGCCCGGAGGGTCGCAACCGTCGCGGCGGCCGGGTGTCTGGTGGTCTGGATCCACCCAGCCGCGAGGTTCGTGTACGGTGCCCCCATGATCCGGTGCATGGCATGACCGCCTCCGGTGCGGCGCGCGAGCTGGCCGGCGCGGCCGCGACCGTGGCGGTCGGGGGGCGCCTGGCCACCGCGGTGCGCGGCGGGGACGCGATCGCGCTGATCGGCGATCTGGGCGCCGGCAAGACCACCCTCGTCAGCGGTCTGGTCGCGGCGCTCGGCGGCGGCCAGGCGTCGAGTCCGACGTTCTCGCTGGTCAACGAGTACCCCGGCGGCCGGCTCGTGGTGTGGCACGTCGATCTCTACCGCCTCGAGCGCGCGGCCGAGCTCGTCGAGCTCGGGCTCGACGACGTGATCGGCGACCGCCGCGGGATCTGCGTCGTCGAATGGGCCGATCGTTTCGATGTGTTGCCGGCCGATCATCTCCGGATCGAGCTCGGCCACGTGGCCGCGGGTCGCCGGTTGGTGGCGACCGGCAGCGGCCCGCGCGGTCGCGAGCTCGCCGCCGAGCTGCTAGGTTCCCTGGAAGGAGCACGATGATGCGCAGCGTTGTCTCGGTCGTTGTCGCAGCGGTCGCGGTCGCCCCGGCAGGCGCGCGCGCCGACCGACCCGGGTTCGACCGCGCGGCGGTCTACAGCGTCCCGCTGGGCGAGGCGCCGGTGACCGGGCCGAGCGACGCGCCGGTCACGATCGTCGCGTGGAGCGATTATGCGTGCGCCTACTGCAATCGCGTGCAGAGCGCGCTCGATCACCTCGCGCGGCTGTATCCGGGCCAGCTGCGCTCGGTGCACCGCACGTTGCCGCTCGACGACGACGACACGCTCGCCGCGGAGGCCGCGATGGCCGCCGACGCCCAGGGCCGGTTCCTGCCGATGAACGATCGGCTGTACGCGCTCGGCGGCCGGGTCGATCGCCCCACGGTCGAGCTCGTCGCGCGCGAGCTCGGGCTCGACATGTTGCGGTTCCGCGCCGATCTCGATACCCGGCGCTACCGGCCCCGGATCGCCCTCGATGTCGCCGACGCCCGGCGGCTCGGGATCGCCGGGACGCCGATGTTCTTCGTCAATGGCCGGCCGCTGCACGGCAACCAGTCGGTGCAGTCGTTCGTCGAGGTGGTCGACCAGGAGCTCGCGCGCGCGGCGGCGCACCCCGGCGGCTATGCCCAGCTGATCGCCTCCGGCCGGCCGTCGGCGGATACGCCGGACGAGCCGCGGCGGCGCCACGAGCTCGATCGAACGACGCTGTACCGCGTCGGGCTCGGCCTGCCGGGGCACCAGATCGGCCCCGACGACGCGCTGGTGACGATCGTGGTGTGGGGCGACTTCCAGTGCCCGTTCTGCGCCCGCGAGGCGCCGGTGCTCGCCGAGCTGCGCGCCAAGCACAAGGCCGAGCTCCGCGTCGTGTATCGCCACTTCGCGATGGCGTTCCACCGCCAGGCCGCGCTCGCCGCCGAGGCCGGTGTGGCGGCCGCGGCGCAAGGCAAGTTCTGGGCGTTTCACGATCAGGTGTTCGCGAACGCCGGCCATCTCGAGCGCGCGGATCTCGAGCGGTTCGCCCAGGCCGCCGGGCTCGACCTGCCGGCGTTTCGTGCCGCGCTCGACGATCGGCGCTACCACGACGCGATCGTCGCGGAGGCGGCGTCGGCCGAGGCGCTCGGGGTCGACGGCACGCCGACGATGTTCCTCAACGGCGTGCCGGTCAACGGCGCGCGCGACGCCGCCACGCTCGAGCGCATCGTCGACGCGCACCTGGCGCGGGCGCGCGAGGTCGTCGCGGCCGGCGTCGCGCCGGGCGATCTATACGCGACGCTGATGTCCACGGCGGTCGGCGACGAGCGCGCGGATCCGGGGGCGATCCCGCTGGCGTCGACGCTCCGGCTCGAGCTACGCGGCGAGGACCGGGTGCGCGCGGTGACCGCCGCCTGCCGCCGCCGCGACCAGGCCCGCGCGGTCGAGCTCGCCGCGCTGCTCGCGGGCGACGGCCGTCACCGCGCCCAGCTGGTGTGCGCCGGGGCCGGCATCGACCTGTAGCCAGCCAGCGGGCTACGGCGCGAGCTGGGCGAGCGCTGTGTGGGCCGCGTCGCGCCGCGCCGACGTCGGGAACCGCGCCAGGAAGCCGCGCAGTCGCCGGGCGGCCTCGAGCTTGTGGCCGGCGCGCGCGCACGCGATCGCCGCCCAGTACGAGGCATCCTCGACGATGCCCGGATCGTCGGCCTGATCGAAAGCGGCGATCGCGTCGGCGTCGTGGCCGAGCCGCAGCGCGGCCCATCCGCGCTCGAACGCCTGGAACGACGCCTCCGGGGTCTGGCGCGGCGGCTCGTCCGGGCGCACCCAGATCTCGCCCGCGGCGAGGATCTGCACGTGGCCGGTCTGCTCGATCTGCGCGGCGCCGGCGAGCACCCGCACCATCGTCACGACGCCGCGGCGCGACGTGACCTCGACCTGCGACGACGCGACCCGCACCGTGGTGTCCCCGGCGACCACCTGGACCGGCGCGGCGTTGCGCGCGTCGATCGTCGACGTGCCGTCGGGCGACGGCGCGGGCGACCGCGGATCGCGCGCGCCGCCGGGAGCCGCGGCGACGCGGTGCGGAGCCGCCGCCCGCGGGGTGACGCTGGCGACCTGTGGATCGGGCGGCGCTGCGGGCGGCGGGGGCGAGGGCCGGGCCGGCGGCGGGGCTGCAGGCGGCGCCAGCGCGCCACGAGATCGCACCGCGACCGCGGGCTTGCGTGCGTCGCGGACACCCCAGGTGGCCACGCCGATCGCCGCGGCGGTCGCGAGCACGGTGGCCGCGATCGCCGCCTTGCCCAGGCGCGGCGCCATGCGGCGGACCGTCGTGCGGGGCGCGAGCTCCGCCGTGGCCAGCACGCCGGCACGGATCGCCGCGCGGCGCTCGGGCGATAGCCCCGGCGGGCCGGGGATGCGGCGCGCGAGATCGACGAGCTGGGTCATCGCGTCGAGCTCGGCGCGGCAGCGCGCGCAGGTCTCGGCGTGGAGCTCCGCGGCGATGTCCTCACCGGTGCTGGCGGCGGTGAGCCGGCGGCTGGAGGGACAGGTCATGGCGAGCCTCCTTCGAGCGCGGCGCGCAGGGCGCAGCGCGCCCGGTGCAGCCTGCGCCACAGTGTACCTTCCGGAATGCCGAGCGCAGCCGCGGCGTCGCTGCCGCGCTGCTGCTCGAGGTCGACGAGCACGAACACGGCGCGCAGGTCGTGGGGCAGCGCCGCGAGCACGATCGGCAACCGTGCGATCAGCTGGCGCTGCTCGGGATCGGGCGCGGGCGACGGGGCGGCGAGCTCGGCGGCGCTCTCGATCGCGTGCTTGCGGCGGATCTCGCGGCGCACGTAGCCGCGCGAGAGATTGACGGCGATCCCGAACAGCCAGGCGCGCGCGTTGCCGCCGCGAAACCGCGCGGCGCTGCGGAACGCTTCGACGAAGCTCGCCTGCACCAGGTCGTCGACCTCGCCGGGGTCGGTGTGCCGCATCCTCCCGAGGAAGCGGTGGACGGCCTCGGCGTGGCGCTCGAACAACAGGCCGCGGGCGGCGCGGTCACCGGTCGCGCACGCCGCGATCAGCGCCTCGTCGGACAGCTCGGCCACGTCGGCGCGTAACTGGATCAGCTGGCCGCGGGGTGAGCTCACCAGCCCCAACGCAGGCCCCCGGTCATCGCGAGGTCGACGCCGCGCCGGATGTCGGGGTCGACGTTGCGGTGCGAGTAGGCCGTCGCGATGGGGCCAGCCGTCAGCTCGACCCGGTGATCGATCCGCAGCACCGCCGCCACGGAGGCCTCGCCGACCGCCGAGATCGTCTCGACGAGCTCCGGCGTGCGCTGCCGCGTGTACAGGACCCCGGCGCCGAGCGACGGGACGATCTGCAGCCAGTCGGAACCGATGGCGTAGCCGACGTGGACCACCACGGACGTATCGATCAGCTGGGTCGTCGGGTTGGAGTCAGTATAGTAGTAGTAGTCGTCCCGTGGATGGTGGTGACCACTCACGTACGTCCCGGCGACGCCGAGCTCCCACCGGCCGCGCGCGCCGATCGTGGCATCGAGGCGGGCGCCTCCCGTGCTTGCGATGTCACGCTCGGTGCTGGTGCCGATCCCGAACAGGCCGCTGAGGCCGATCCAGTGCGTCGGCGAGGTGGACCGGGCTCGCGCGACGAGCCCTGGCGACTCGGCGGTCTCGATCGCGGCGGCGATGGCGACGCGCGCAGGCGCGGGCGCGACAGGTGGCGGCGCGATGACGGCGGGCGGCGGAGCAGGCGCGATCGCGACCGGCGGTGGTTGCGGTGGTGGTGGTGGCGGCGGCACGACCGAGTCGTCGGCGGCCCAGCTGCTGAGCAAGACCCCCGCGCTGGTCGCGTCGGGCACCACGCGCTCGTGCGATCTCCCGCGGTCATCGCGGGCGAGCACATACAGCCCGTGGTCGGTCGGGATGACCCGGACCTCGAGCGCCACATTGCAGTGGGGCTCGGCGCGGATCCAGCCGTCGATCGTCGCGCGGACACCGTCAGGGGCGCGGACGATGTTGATCGCGCAGGTGGGCGCGGCTGCGACGCCCGGGCCGGACGCAGGCGACGCGGCGACGACCGGCGCGGGGTGCGCAGCCACGACGGGCGCGGTGGCGACGGGCGCGGTGGCGACGGGCGCGGCCGCGGGTGGCGCGGCCGCGGGTGGTGCGGGCGCGGGTGGTGCGGGCGCGGGTGGCGCGGCCGCGGGTGGTGCGGGCGCGGGTGGTGCGGGCGCGGGTGGTGCGGGCGCGGGTGGTGCGGCCGCGGGTGGTGCGGCAGCGGGTGGCGCGGCAGCGGGTGGCGCGGCCGCGGGTGCGGCGACGGGCGGAGCGGCAGGCGGCACGGCCGGCACGTCGGTTGGCTGGGCGGTGGCCAGCGTGCGGCTGGCTGCGAGGACAGCGAACACGATCGAAGCGCGCGATGGCTGCATCATGGTTCGGCCGTAGTGGTCGCAGCGTGGGTCTTTCATCCGCGAAATCGACAAGCGGACGCGGGTCGCAGCCTACGCGACCCCCACCCGCAACCGCGGCCTTGGTGATCGTCGCGCATGCGGCGTCGCTCGCGGCCCACGGCGGCGGGATGTGCCCCCACTCGGCGCTCGTAGCGGGCTAGATCGCTCGTGCCGAAAAAATCGCAAGTATATGTTTTGTATTACTAATTATGGCTAGGCCAGCATCGTTCAGTGGGTATGTTCAGCACTGAACATCAGACCAGTTCGTTACAACCGGCGCATGCGAATCGCTTGTGTCCATGTCCCGCAGTTCGCGCTTCAGAGCCTCAGCCGGGTCGATGCGTCGCTTCGGGGGGGCGCCGTCGTGGTCGTCGGTGCCGGAGCGGATCCGGCATCGGGGATCCGGCCGTCGGTGGCGCTGCACAGCCCGATCGTGCTGGCGTGCTCGCGGGCGGCGTGGGCGCTGGGGGTGCGGGTGGGCATGACGGCGAACGCGGTGCGGTTCGCATCGTCCGAGCTGCGCGTGGTGGCGGCCGATGCGGCGCTCGAGCGCGAGACCGCGCGGGCGATCGCCGATGCGCTGCTCGGGGTCTCGGCGGTGGTGGATACGGGTGGGCGCGTCGTGGCGGGCGGCACGCACCTGGCGATCTACTGCGAGGTGCCGAGCCGGGCGCGCGGCCAGGCGTTCGGCGATCGGCTGGTCGAGCTGCTCGGTCAGTTCGGGCTGGCGGCGCGGATCGGGATCGCCGACGATCGGTTCACGGCGTGGGTCGCCGCGGCGCACGGCGGCTCCGAGGAGCGCGGCGTGATCAGCGTGCCGCGCGGCGGCGCCGCGGCGTTCCTCGCGCCACGCCCGCTGTCGCTGCTCGCGATCACGCCGGAGGTCCAGCGCATGCTCGAGGCGCTCGGCGTGCGCACGCTGGGAGAGTTCGCGGCGCTTCCGGCGCCTTCGGTGTCGCGACCGCTCGAGGCCGACTACCAGGCCCTCGCGCGGGGCGAGAGCGGCAGCGCGCTCCGGCCGTACGCGCCGGAGGCCCCGGTCCGCGAGGAGCTGGTCGCCGGTCACGCCGGGAGCTTGTTCAGCGGCGAGGCGGTCGTGGCGCAGCTGGCCCGCCGGCTGGCGCTGCGGCTCGCCGGTCGTGGGCGGGGCGCCGAGCGGCTCGAGATCACCGTGTCGAGCGACGCCGGCCAGCGCGTCGTGCCGGTGCTGGCGGGCCAGCCGGTGAGCTCGCAGCACGAGCTGGTCGAGCTGATCGCGCCGTGGTTCGGCGAAGGGCTCGGCGCGGTCGCCAGGCTGCGCGTCGTGGTCACGAGCGAGGCGCTGGTGGGGACGGTCGCGCCGGCCGACGAGATCGACGCATCGGTCGACGCATCGGTCGACGCATCGGTCGACCTGACGTCGAGCGCGCTGAGCCGCGCGCAGCGGGCGCAGCTGGCCCAGATCGGCTCGCCGGACGAGGCGCGGCCGAGCGCGCCGTCGCGCAGTCAGCCGTGGCAGCTGATCGCGCCCGATCCGCTGCGCTCGGAGCGGCGCGACGCGCATCGCCGGACCCGGCGCGCCAAGCAGCGGCGGCGGCCGGTCGAGCTGGCGCAGTCGCAGCTGTTCGCCAACCTCGAGGGCTAGCGCTCGCCCGGGGACCGTCGTCGCGCGGCGCGCGCCGCGGCGTGGTAGATCTGGTTCTGCCATGTCGACGACACTCGAAGCTCAGCTGCGCGAGCAGCTCACCGCCGCGCTCAAGGCCAAGGACCTCAAGGCGGCGAACCTGATCCGCATGATCAACACCAAGATCATGGAGCGACGGACCGCGAAGGACTTCACCGGCGCGGTCGACGACGCGCTGATCCTCGACGTGATCTCGACCTACAAGAAGTCGATGGAGAAGGCGCGGGGCGACTACGCCAGCGCCGGCGATCGCGGCAAGGAACAGCTCGCCGAGATCGACTACGAGGTCGCGTGGTGCAACAAGTTCCTGCCCCAGGGGCTCAGCGAGGCCGAGCTCAGCGACGCGGTCGCCAAGGCGGTCGGCGAGCTGCCGTCGAAGGACCCCAAGATGGCCGGCCGCGTGATCGGCGCGCTCAAGAAACAATACGGCGACCGGGTCGACGCACAGGCCGCGAAGAAGCTGATCGACGAGGCGCTGAAAAGCTAAACTAGTTACACTGGTAGGGTGAAGATCCTGTACGGCGTCGTGGGCGAGGGGTTGGGCCACGCGATGCGTTCGCGGGTCATCCTCGAGCACCTGGTGGCGCAGCACCACGAGGTCGAGATCATGGCGTCGGGCCGCGCGGTGAAGTTCTTGTCCAGGCGGTTCGACGGCGTCAACAGCATCCACGGCCTGCACATGATCTACGACGAGAACCGCGTCAAGATCGGCCGGACGCTGTGGTCCAACGTGCTCGGCGGCGCGTCGGGGATCCCCAAGAACATCGCGGCGTACTTCGATCTGATCTCGGAGTTCCGCCCCGAGGTCGTGATCAGCGACTTCGAGTCGTGGACCTACCTCTACGGCAAGACCCACCGGTTGCCGACGCTGTCGATCGACAACATGCAGATCATCAACCGGACCACGATGCCCGACGAGATCCTCGACGGCCATCGCACCGAGTTCGAGCTCACGCGCGCGTTCGTCAAGAGCAAGCTGCCGTTCTGCGATGAGTACTTCATCACGACGTTCTTCCGGCCGCGGCTGCGCAAGGAGCGCACCCGGCTGTTTCCGCCGGTGCTGCGGCCCGAGATCCTGGGCGCCCACCGGCGCAGCGGTGAGCACCTTCTGGTCTACACGACCGGCGAGGGCAACGCGGGCATCGCGGCGACGCTCGCGCAGACCGGGCTCGAGTGCCGGCTCTACGGCATGAAGCGCGACATCACGGCGGAGATCGTCGAGGGCAACCTGCGCTACCGGCCGTTCAGCGAGACCACGTTCATCGACGATCTCGCGTCGTGTCGCGCGGTGATCGCCGGCGGTGGCTTCACGCTGATGGGCGAGGCGGTGTATCTGCACAAGCCGATGCTCGCGGTCCCGGTGGCGCGGCAGTTCGAGCAGGTCATGAACGCGCGCTATCTCCAGTACCAGGGGTACGGCCGCGCCGCCGACGACCTCGACGATCCGCGCACCGTGCACAACTTCATCGCCGCGATCCCCTCGTGTGAGGCCGAGCTCGCCGGCTACGCGCAGTCGGGTAACGACGAGATCTTCGCCGAGCTCGACGACTTCCTCGATCTCGCCGCGGCCGGCGCGATCTGAGGGAGCGTCAGCATGCGCGCGCCGAGCCGCGGACTTTGCCCAAGCGGCGGAGTTTGCGCGTCGCCTGCGGGTCGAGACCGGTCGACCCTGTGAGGCTCGCGCCCCGCGCGGCCGCTGGACCCTGGTGCGATATCCGCCGGTATTCGGATTCATCGCCGATTGCTCGCGCCGGTCGTTTCGCCCCCGGTCACGCGAGCGTATCGGTATGCATGGCCCGGATTCATTTCATCGGCGGCGAAAAGGGCGGCGTGGGCAAATCGGTGGTCGCGCGGATCCTCGCGCAGTACTTCATCGACCGGCAGCTCCCGTTCCTGGGCTTCGACACCGACCGGTCGCACGGGGCGCTGCTCCGGTTCTACGGCGAGTTCGCCGCGCCGGCGGTGATCGATCAGTTCGAGGGGCTCGATCGCATCGTCGAGGCGGCGGTCGAACAGCCCGAGCGCCGCCTGATCGTCGATCTCGCGGCGCAGACCTACCGGCTGCTCACCCAGTGGATCGACGACTCCGGCCTGCTCGAGCTGCGCGCCGAGCTGGGGCTCGCCATCACGTACTGGCACGTCATGGACGCCGGCCGCGACTCCGCCGAGCTGCTGGTCAAGCTGCTGGATCAGTACGGCGAGCGCTTGCCGCTCGTCGTGGTGCTCAACGAGGTGCGCGGCGGCGACTTCGGCATCCTGGAGAGCTCGGGCGCGCTCGCCCGGGCCAAGGCTGCCGGCGCCGCGATCGTCCGGCTCGGCCGGCTGCAGGACGCGACGATGCAGAAGATCGACGCGCACAGCACCAGCTTCTGGGCCGCGAGTAACCGCGCCGCGGGCAAGGACGCGTCGTCGCTGGGCCTGCTCGAGCGCCAGCGCGTCAAGACGTGGCTGACCCGGGC
>Ga0302299_10001582_pt1 | contig 13679 bp, 12 predicted proteins | sample III_Fen_N3_4_FD_198795 | JGI IMG/M metagenome (GOLD analysis project Ga0302299, IMG submission 198795) | Peat permafrost microbial communities from Stordalen Mire near Abisko, Sweden - III_Fen_N3_4 | ecosystem: Environmental > Terrestrial > Soil > Wetlands > Permafrost | place: Sweden: Abisko... | reverse complement strand
GCTCCCGCCGCGCCGTTGGGGTGGTTGACTGACGTCACGTGCTCCCCTCGCCGTCGAGTACTGCACGAAGGCGGCTCGCAGGCCAGTACACCGCCACCACCTTTCCGACGATACGGTCTTGTGGGACCATGCCGCCGCCAGGGTCACCGAGATGGGTGCGCGAGTCTGCCGACTTGTTCCGATTGTCACCGAGCATCCAGTAGTGCCCGTCCGGCACTATGACGTCGAAGTGCACTGTGCTCGGTGGCTGGCCCACCACCCACGGCTCGGTCAGCGGCTGCCCGTCGATCGTGAGCCGGTGCCGCGCGTCGCAGCACGCGACGCGCTCGCCGGGCAGGCCGATGATCCGCTTCGCATAGGTGTGCCCCGCGACCGGCACGCCGATCGCGTGGAGCAGGGAGCGAGCCAGCCCCACCAGGTCGTTGCTCGGCTGGTCGGCGAAGGAGTCGAAGATGCCCGCACCGTCGAAGACCACCACGTCCCCGCGGCGCGGTCGCCCGAACCGGTAGGCCGACGGGAACACCAGGACTCGCTCGCCGACTCGCAGCGCCGGCTCCATCGATCCGCTGGGGATCACGAAGGACTGGACGAGGAAGGCGCGCAGCAGAGCCAGAATCGCCAGGGCGACAGCCACGGTACCGGCGTACCGGCGTACCCGTGAGCGGCCGGCCCGGCCGGCGGCACTGGGCCGCGGGACGCCGTCGATCGCCGGTTCGAGCCGGTCCACGCCGTCCTGGACCTGCGGCATCAGTACGGCCGCGCGGTCAGCGCGCGGCCTGCGCACCCTCGCGCTTCTCCTTGACCTTGGCGGCCTTACCGCGCAGCGAGCGCAGGTAGTACAGCTTCGCGCGGCGGACGTCCCCGCGGGTCATGACCTCGATCTTGTCGATGATCGGGGTGTGGACGGGGAAGGTGCGCTCGACGCCGACCCCTGAGCTGACCTTGCGGACGGTGAACGTCTCGCGGACGCCGCCCCCGGAGCGGCGGATGACGACACCCTTGAAGAGCTGGATGCGGGAGCGGCTGCCCTCGATGACCTTCACGTGAACGGTGACCGTGTCACCGGGGCGGAAGTTGGGCACCTCGCGCAGGGAGGCCGAGTCGAAGGAGTCCAACGCGTGCATGTGTCGTCGCTTCCCGCTGCGGTGCCACAGGTCACCGCGCATGTGGTGGTAGGTCGGTTCCTCGGGGTGTGCCGCAGCCGGGTTCTCCTCGGCCGGCGTCGGTCGTCGGCCTCGTCGTCCCCCTGTGGCAGGACGTGGCCGACCGGTGGCACGAGGATTCAGTCTGCCACAGGCGGCATGAACGCCAGAAATCGCCGGTTCAGGCCGCCCATTCGGCAGTCGTGGCTGACGTGCCACCCTTCCGCGGCGAGCACCGCGAGGTCGGCGCGGTCCAGGGTGTCCACGTCGAGGCCCGCGAGCAGGTCCGGGCGGCGCCGGGCGGTACGGCGCAGCCGCTCGTCCCGGCGCCAGCGCTCGACGTGCGCGTGGTGCCCGGACAGGAGTACCGCCGGCACCTCACGCCCGCGCCACGTCGCCGGCCGGGTGTAGACGGGGTACTCCAGCAGGCCGTCCTCGTGGCTCTCCTCGACCAGGCTCTCGGCGTTGCCGAGCACGCCGGGCAGCAGCCGGGCGACCGCTTCGACCACCACCAGGACCGCCGCCTCGCCGCCGTTCAGCACGTAGTCGCCCAGGCTGAGCAGCAGGACCGGCATGACGGTCTCGCATTCCTCGATCACCCGCTCGTCGATCCCCTCGTAACGGCCGCACGCGAAGGCAAGCCAGGGTCGTGCCGCCAGCTTTCGGGCCAGGGCCTGGTTCAATGCACGGCCGGCCGGGGTGGGCACGACGAGCAGCGGCACGGCGTCGGCGTCGAACGCCTTCCGGCCGTCGGTCAGGACGCGGTCCAGCGCCTCGCCCCACGGCTGCGGCCGCATCACCATGCCGGCGCCACCGCCGACGGGCGCGTCGTCGACCGTCCTGTGCCGGTCGTGGGTGAACTCACGAAGATCGTGGACATGGACGTCGACCAGGCCGGCCCCGCGCGCCTTGCCGATGAGCGACAGCTCGAGCGGCGCCAGGTAGTCCGGGAAGATCGTGACGACGTCGATGCGCACTATCCGGTCCTCCAGCCTCGTTCGGCGGGCCTCGTTCCGCGGGCCTCAGCCCTCCGGTGGCAGGTCGTCGATCAGGCCGGGCGGCGCATCCACCACCACCTGGCCTGCGGCCACGTCGACCGTGGGCACCAGCGCAGTGACGAACGGGACCAGCCGGCGCTCGCCGTCCGCCCGCCGCACGACGAGCAGGTCCTGGGCGCCGGAGTGCTCGACCTCGACGACCGTGCCGAGAGCCTCACCGGCCGGGTCGAGCACCTGCAGACCCACGAGCTCGGCGTCGTACCAGGCGTCGTCCTCGCGCTCGGCGTCGACGTCGACGTCGGCCTCGAGCTCGGCGCCTCGAAGCGCCTCGGCCGCGCTGCGGTCGGCTATCCCGGCGAAGCTCACGAGCAGCACCCCGTTGTGGTCACGGGAGCCGGCGACCGTCAGCTGCGGCGGCAACCCGCGGCCGGCAGGGCCCCGCGGCGGGACGACGTGCAGCTCGGCGCCGGACGCGAACCGCCGCTGCGGGACGTCCGTGCGGAGCTGCACGGTGACCTCACCCCGCAGACCGTGCGCCTTGCCGACCCGGGCGACGACCACCCTCACCGCTGCTCACCTCCTGTGCACGGCGATGGCCCCGCGCCGATGCAGGCGGCGGCGCGGCGTTGTCTTGATCTCGCCGGCAGACGGGTCAGCGCCCGCGGTCGACGTCGACGACATCCACCCGGACCGGCTTGCCGTCGGCGAGCGCCTTGACCACGGTGCGCAGCGCGGTGGCAGTGCGGCCGGAACGCCCGATCACCCGGCCGAGGTCCTCGGGGTGCACCCGAACCTCGAGCAGGCTTCCGCGACGAAGTTCCTTGGCTCGGACCTGGACGTCGTCCGGATGCGCGACGATTCCGCGGACGAGGTGCTCCAGGGCGTCCTCGAGCACGGGTCAGCCCTCGGCCGGGGACGTCTCGCCCGCGCTCTCGGTCCGGGCGGAGGTCGGGCTCCCGCCAGGGGCACCCTCGTCGGCCGCGTCCTCGACCAGCTTCGGGGCGCGCTTCCTCGGGGTGGTCGCGCCGTCCTTCGGCTCGGCCATGGCGGCCCTGGCGGCGGCCTCGAACACGGCCCGCTTGTCGGGCTTGGGTGGCGCTTTCCGCAGGGTGCCCTCGGCGCCGGGAAGGCCCTTGAACTTCTGCCAGTCGCCGGTCACCTTGAGCAGCGCGAGTACCGGCTCGCTGGGCTGCGCGCCGACGCCGAGCCAGTACTGCGCGCGCTCGGAGTCGATGTCGATGAGCGAGGGCTCCTCGGTCGGGTGATACTTGCCGATCTCTTCGATCGCCCGCCCGTCGCGCTTGGTGCGCGAGTCGGCGACGATGACGCGGTAGTACGGCGCACGGATCTTGCCCATGCGCTTGAGGCGGATCTTCACAGCCACGGGTGTGGACACTCCTGCTTCTGGTGGGGGTGACGCGGCGCGGCGCCCAGGTGGGGATCCGGGGCCGGCAGGTCGGCGGACACGCGGGTCCGGGCGGAGAGAGGGGCCGCCCGGCAGCGGGTTCAACCGGCAATTGTGCCAGACGCCGGGAGCCTACCCCGTCACGGGCGAGCGGAGGTCGTAGACGACGGCGTCCGGGTAGTCGGTGCGCTTGACCCCCGCCGGAGTCGCTGCTTGCGTGGCCTGCTCCCAGGGCGTGCCCCGCGCCCGGGACGGGACGACCACCACGGTGGCGACGCCGCGCCGGCGAAGGGCGTCAGCGGCGTCGAGTGAGGGGAAGGCCTGCGCCTCCTTGCGCATCGCTGCCTGGAAGTTCGGCTCGAAACCGGTCCCTCCGTTGACCAGGCGCGGCCAGCCCTGAGTACTCCAGACCATGATGTGGTAATCGGCGATCTGATCGGTGGGCAGCACGAGCACGGGCTGCGGCAGCCTCGCCAGGGCGATCGGCTGCTCGGCGACCTGCCAGTACGGGACGTTGCCGCGCCCCTCCAGCACGATGAGCACCGGCAGCAGGACAGCGCACACCCCGACGAGCAGCGCCGGCCCCACGTTGAGGTCCCGCCGTTCCGGCCCGATCCGGATCCGGGCCCGAGCGGCCCGCACGACCGCATCGACGAACCCGGCCGCGAGCAGGCAGAGCGCGAGCGTCACCCATATGATCAATCGCCCCGGGGTGCGCAGCCCGTTCCAGCCCGGGAGGTGGTTGAACAGGGGCAAGTAGGTGTACTGACCGCCCGCCACCGTGGTGCCGAGCGAGAGCAGCGCCGTGGCCACCGTGACCACGGCGAGGCTGATTCGCCAGGTGCGACGCCAGGCGGAGTAGAAGACCCCGGCCAGTGCCAGGCCGATGAGGATGAACCCCGGCAGCAACACCATCTCCGGGGTCCAGGCCAGGCCCTCGCGCAGCGAGGCCTGCCGCACGCCCCACCAGCGGTCGGTCGACGGCGACGTGAACAGCCCGCGAAACGGCGGGGAGAACAGCGGCAGGTAGGCCGCGGTCCGCTTGGCCTCGGGGTAGGTGGCGATCACCGTGAGGTAAGGCCGGACGATCAGCACCGTGACGGCGAGCAGGGCCAGGCCGCCCACGCCGTCCGCGACGAGAACTTTCCTGGCCTGGGCGCCCACGCCCAGCGGCGGTCGCCCGGCCCGCAGCCAGCCCGCGGCGGACACCAGCGAGACCACGACGAGGGCGTAGGCGAACGGCACCCCGATCGCCAGCGAGACGCTGATCTGCCAGCAGGCCACGGCCCAGCCCGCGAGCACCCAGCCCCGACTCGCGCGTTCCGGATCATGCCCCTTCCGCATCGACCACCCGTGCCCGCGGGCCAGCAGGGCCAGAGCCAGGGCCATGCCGCCGGTGGACACGACGTTGACGTGGATCACCTGCTCCAGCCGCCACGGCGCGTAGCCGAAGCCGGCTCCGGCGACGAGGCTGCCCGCCCGGCCGGCGCCCATCGCCCGGGCCAGTGCGTAGGCGCCGACGACGGCGAGCACGGTCGCCAGCAAGCCGGCCAGGTTGAGTTGGACCAGCGCCGCGGCCTGACCGACGGTGCCCAGGGCCCGCGCGACCAGGCCCAGTGGGGCGTAGCCGAGGATCGCGTCGGTGAAGGCGAGGTTGCCGGGTGTGCCGTGGAAGGCGTTGGTCGTCCAGAGGGGGGCGTCGCTCGCCGCCGCGTGGCTGACCCAGGCCAGTTGCCAGGCGAAATACAACGGGTCGCCGAGATTGACCGGAACGCTTGTGCGCAGGCCCTTCACCGCCGGCGACCATGCCCATCCGGTCACGACGAACGAGCCGGCCGTGACGAGCACGGCTTCGATCAGAGTACTCCGCCGCACGTGTCCCCTGCCTGTCGCACATCCGCCGCGTCGCCCACGGTCCGGACGATCCCTGGAGTCTGGCCCGATCTGCTGTCACTGCCGTACCCGCCACGCCGGGAAGCGCGGCCCCTCAGGCCACGACCCGCCCGCGCAGGACGATCCGGTTCGGGTGGGCCAGCGCGGCGACGTCGGCGCGGGGGTCGGACCCGAGCACCAGGCAGTCCGCCTGGGCGCCCTCTTCGAGGCCGGGCCGGCCGAGCCAGGACCGCGCTGCCCACGTGGCGGCGCCGAGTGCGGCCGGCGGGGGCATCCCCGCCGCGACGAGGGCGCCGACCTCCTGCGCCGCCAGGCCGTGCGGCAGGAGGCCGCCGGCGTCTGTGCCGCAGTACACCTGGATGCCCGCCTCGTACGCTGCCGCCAGCGTGGCCTCGCGGCGGGCGTGCAGGGCGCGCATGTGGGCGGCGTAGAGCGGGAACCTGGCCTCGCCGTCGGCGGCGAACCTCGGGAAGTTCGCGGTGTTGACCAGGGTCGGGACGATCGCGGTGCCGTGCTCGACGGCGAGGGCCCGGCTCTGGTCGGTCAGGCCGGTCGCGTGCTCGATGCAGTCGATCCCGGAGGCGATCAGGTCGGGCAGGCACTCCTCGCCGAAGCAGTGCGCCGTCACCCGGGCGCCTTCGGCGTGCGCGGCGGCCATCGCGGCGTCCAGCGCCTCCCGCGGCCAACAGGGGGCCAGGTCGCCGGACTCCCGCTCGATCCAGTCGCCGACGAGTTTGACCCAGCCGTCCCCGCGCCGGGCCTCCCGGACCACATACGCCGCGAGCTGGTCCGGCTCGATCTCGTGGCCGTAGCCGCGGACGTAGCGGCGGGAGCGGGCGATGTGCCGGCCCGCACGGATGATCACTGGCAGGTCCTCGCGCTCGTCGATCCAGCGCGTGTCGCCCGGCTGCCCGGCGTCCCGGATCAGCAGGGTGCCGTGGTCACGATCCGTCCGGGCCTGCTGCTCGGCGCTCTCGGGTTCGACGGCCCCCGCAGGGCCGAGGCCGACGTGGCAGTGCGCGTCGACCAGACCGGGGACGACCCAGCCCACGAGCTCGACGACGTCGAGCCCCGGCGTCGTCGGCTTTTCGAACGTCAGGCGCCCGCCGACCACCCACGCCTCGGCCTGCTCGTCCTGCGGGCCAACGAGCACATGGCCGCGCAGGTGCAGCACGGGCCGGTTCACCGCAGGTCCGAGGTCCGTCAACGGCCGAGGAACTTCTCGAAACCCGGTGGCAACTCCAGGTCGGTCGGGTCGATCTGCGGCCCGCCGGGCGCGCCACCGAGGCCGAACGCCCCGCCCGGCGTCGCGCCCGCTGTGCCCTTGGCCATGCCGTGCTGGCCGGCCTCGCGTTCCTGTTGGGCCCGCTTGGCCGGATTGCCGGACTTCCCCTTGACCTTTCGCGGCGGGGGCGCCGTCCGGCCACGGGACTTCTTGCCGCCCGAACCAGGCATTCCAGGCATTCCCATCCCGGGCAGGCCCATGCCGCGGCGCATCTGCCGCATCATCTTCTGGGCGTCGGCGAAGCGCTCGAGGAGCTGGTTGACTTCGCTGACCTCGGTGCCCGAGCCTTTGGCGATCCGCAGCCGGCGCGAGCCGTTAAGGATGCGAGGCTGGTGCCGCTCCGGCGGCGTCATCGACTTGATAATCGCCTCGACCCGGTCCATCTCCCGCTCGTCGAAGCTCTCCAGCTGCTCGCGCATCTCGCCCATGCCGGGCAGCATGCCCAGCATCTTCTTCAGCGAGCCCATCTTCTTCAGGGCCGTCATCTGGTCGAGGAAGTCGTCGAGGGTGAAGTCCTCGTCGGCGGCGAGCTTGGCCGCCATCTTCTCGGCCTGCTCGGCGTCGAAGGCCTTCTCCGCGTGCTCGATGAGGGTGAGCACGTCGCCCATGTCGAGGATGCGCGAGGCCATCCGGTCGGGGTGGAACAGCTCGAAGTCGGTGAGCTTCTCCCCCGTCGAGGCGAACATCACCGGGCGGCCGGTCACCCCGACCACCGACAGCGCCGCGCCACCGCGCGCGTCGCCGTCGAGCTTGGACAGCACCACGCCGGTGAAGCCGACGCCCTCGAGGAAGGCGTTGGCCGTGGCGACGGCGTCCTGGCCGATCATCGCGTCGAGCACGAAGAGCGTCTCGTGCGGCTGGACGGCGTCGCGGATGTCGGCGGCCTGCTGCATCATCTCGACGTCGACGCCGAGGCGGCCCGCGGTGTCGACGATGACGACGTCGTACTGCTTCTCGCGGGCGAACTGCGCACCCTGGTGGGCGACCGCCACGGGATCAGCCGGCCCGGCCGTCGGGTTTGCCAGCAGCCCGGACGCCGAGGCGCCGGGGTGCGGGGCGAAAACGGCGACTCCGGCCCGCTCGCCGACCACCTGGAGCTGGTCGACGGCATTGGGCCGCTGCAGGTCGCACGCCACGAGGAGCGGGGCGTGCCCGTTGTGCTTGAGATAGAGCCCCAGCTTGCCGGCCAGCGTGGTCTTGCCCGACCCTTGCAGGCCAGCAAGCATGATCACAGTAGGCGGCGTCTTGGCGAGCTGCAGCCGGCGGGTCTGGCCGCCGAGGACCGCCACGAGCTCCTCATGGACGATCTGTACGACCTGCTGCGCCGGATTGAGGGCCTGGGACACCTCGGCGCCGAGCGCCCGTTCGCGGATCTGCCCGGCGAATCGGCGGACGACGGGCAGCGCGACGTCGGCGTCGAGCAGCGCACGCCGGATCTCGCGGATCGTGGCGTCGACGTCCGCCTCGGACAGCCGCCCCTTGCCCCGCAGGGACTTGAAGGTGGCGGTGAGGCGGTCGGACAGCGTCGCGAACACTCCAGGGCCTCACAGGTTCTCACTCGGGCGCCGCCCACGGCGGGGGCGCGGCACGTGCCCTCCAGCCTAACTGCCCTCGGTGCCGCCTAACCTCCCTCGGTGCCGCAGGGTCGCGACGGCGCCGCCTCCCGGGGGGCCGGCAACCGGTGCCGCAGGGTCGGTGGGGCGGCGGGGCGGGCGAGCGACCACGTTGAGCGCCACGACGCCCAGCAGGGCCTGCACGACGATCAGGAGCGGGGACAGGCCACGCCCGGCCTGGGCCGCCAGGGCCGGAACAGCCAGGGCGACGGCGACGTCCGGCCCTTTGAGCGCGACCCCGATCGCCCCGGTCGGCAGGGCGCCCATGGGGGTGGCCACCAGGGGCGCCGCGTAGTTCGGCAGGGCGCGATACGCCCCGCGGACGGCGGCAGCTCCCCAGGCGGGCGCAGCGGCCACCCCCAGGAGCAGCCACGAGCCGCCGCCGGGGTAGCGCCAGGCGACGGCGCCGAACACGGGAATCGTCCATGCCGCGACGGCGATCACGGGCACGACGAGCCGGGCGCGGCGGACCTGCTCGTCCCCCAGCGGCAGGGCGGCATCAAGGGCGGGGTTGAACTGCGCGCGGCGGCTCCCTTCGGCCGCCGCGGACCCGGCCAGCAGTGCCGAGCCGAGAACGACGACCACCACGAGCCAGCGCGGCGGCCCGGGAAGGGTGAGTGCGAGGACGGGCAGGCAGGCGGCGGCGACGAGCTGGCCCAGGTGGCGCGGGGTGCGCAGGAGCAGCAGGGCGTCGGCTGTGACGAGGGCCAGTTGTGGGCGCAGCTGCACCGGTGCCGCGCCCAGCCAGCCGAGCGCGGACGATCGGCGGCGCTCGGTCGGCTCGGACTGCTCCCCGAGCGCCCGGGCCAGGGCGCGCCCGTCGAGGGACATGGCGGCACCCCGCGCCTCGTCGCTCACGCTCCCTCCGGCGCGGAGGGCGGCGTCCGGCACGTGCGCGCCGCGCCGGTCGGCGAGCAGGGCGAGCCCTGCGAACGCGACGGCGGCCACGACGGCCGCCGGCCCGAGGGCGCCGGTGGGGGTGAGCGGTGCGGCGCCGGTCAGGCCGAGCACCAGGCCCAGCGCGGGAACCGCCGCGAGGAGGGTGTCGCCGGTCGCCCGCGCCGCCCGCCGGGCCCGCGCATGCGGCTGCACCGCCGTGACCACGAGGATCACCGACCCGGCCAGCGCCGCGCCGAGCACCGTGGCCGGCAGGATCTGCCGGCCCGAGGTGCCGCCGCCCAGGGCGAGGAAGACCGCGACGCCGCAGGGAGCACCGAGAACGGTCGCCAACGCGGGCCACCGCATGGCCGCCGGACGCAGGAGGGAGCGCCGGTCCACCGGCAGGGCCAGTAGCCACTTCGCCGCGGGCGCCGAGACCGAGATCGGGCCCAGCCGCGCGGCCAGCCCGGCAGCGGCGAAGAGCGCTGCCGCGACGAGAAGGACCGCGACCCAGCCGGGCTCGAGGACCTTCGCCGCGGACACCGCTGAGGTCGACGTCCCCGCGCCGCGCCGCCCGTGGCCGGCCGACTGCCCTGCGGAGCGGGACAAGGCAACGATCATCGCGGTGCCCATGGCGAAGCCGAAGACGGCGGTGTACACGTCACCGAACAGCTCCATCGGCCGGGCGGTCGCATGGCGGACCGAGGCGCGCCGCACCCATCTGCGGATCCCCGCGCCGCTGGGGATCAGTTCGGGGTCGGCCGTGATGCCCGCGGCCGGGACGGGCTCGCTCACAGTCGCTCGATCCTCACAGTCGCTCGATCCTCACAGCCGGTCGATCGCGGCCGCGGCCTGCTCGGGCGGCACCACCTGCGCGGAGGAGGCAGTCAGCACGACGGCGCGCGTCGCCGCGGCCCGCACCACCTCGGGATCGTGGGTGGCCAGGAGCACGGCTCCACCCCCCTCACGCTCCTCGACGAGTCGCTCGGCGAGCAAGCGCCGCATCCCGGCGTCGAGACGCTGTTCCGGCTCGTCCAGGATCATCAGCGAGCGTGGGCGGACGAACGCCGCCGCGAGCAGCACCCGGCGGCGTTGGCCCGAGGACAGCGCCGTCGGCAGCGTGTGCCCGATCTCACCCAGCCCGAACGCTTCTACGAGGTCGGCGACCACCCGCGCCGGGTTCTGCACGCCATGCCCGTAGCACGTCAGCATGAGGTGCTCGCGCACCGTGAGCGCGGGGAAGAAGGCGTCACCTCCGAGATCGACGGCCACGGCCGCGCGGAAGCGGGCCGACCGGCCGTCCGGCTCCGCACCCAGCACGGCCAGCCGGCCGCCGAGTGGCGGCAGCAGGCCGACCGCCGTCCTGAGCAGGGTCGACTTGCCGGCCCCGTTGGCGCCGACGACGGCGACGACGTCGCCCGAGCCCATCGCGAACGTGATGGGCGGGCAGACCGGGTGGCCGTAGCCGATCCCGACGCCGTCCGCCTCCACCAGCGCTGGGCCCTGCGACTTCGCGCCGCGCGACTTCGTCACGAGCGTCGACCTTACGCAAGCCCCAGGGCACCTTCCACACGGGGATCACGCACGTTCTGCACGGGGATCACGCACGTTCTGCACGGGGATCACGCACGTTCTGCACGGGGATCATGATATGTGTCCTCCGGAATCACAATCATGTGGTCCGACAGCGACGAACCCGCGACTTCCTGCCGCGTAGTTGCATGATCCAGGTGGATGATTTGCATGATCCACGCAGGACGGCGGCCGCGGGAGTCAGAGTAGGCGCATGCCGCGCGGCGGCGTCAGCTCGGGCAGCGTCCCGGCGTCGACGAGAGCCTGGACGGTCTCGGCCACCCGGGGCGGGGTCAGCGCCGACCCCCCGGGCTCGGACAGGTAGAGGACGTCGACGGCCTGTCCGGCATGGGTGGCCACGTGGGCCGACCGAAGGTCGGCCCCGACCGCGGCCAGGGCCGAGCCGAGCGCGTGAAGCAGGCCGGGCCGGTCGGCCGCCCGCACCTCCATGACGGTGGCCTCGGCGGAGGCGCCCGGCAGCAAGACCACCCGAGGCCGGGCCAGCGCGCCCGACGGCGCCCGGTACCCGGCGTCGCGCCGGTGAAGCCGGTCCAGCACGGTGCGGTCGCCGTCGGACAGCCGCCGCAGGCTGGTCTCCAGCGTGGCCGGCGCCGGCAGATCGTCGCCGGGGCTGTCGACCCACCAGGTGTCGACGGCGACGTCGTGCCCGCCCGCGGGAATCGTGCGCACCAGGGCGGACTTGACCGTGAGCCGGAACGAGGCGAGCATCCCGGCGATGTCGGCGAACAGCCCGGGCCGGTCGAGCGCGACGACGGTCACGGCATGCATCTGGTCCACGTCGGCCGTCGCCACGCGCGGCCGCCCCTGCGAGACGACCTCGGCCACCAGCCCGGCCTCCTGCGGGGTGATCGGCGCCGGCCCGGGCGGCGGGTCGCCGCGCAGCACCGCGGCGGCCCGGGCGACGAGGTCGTCGACGAGCCGGGCCCGCCAGGGCGACCACGCCGCAGGACCGGCGGCGACGGCGTCCGCCTCGGTCAGGGCCCGCAGGATCGACAGCACCTCGGCGCTACCGGCCACCGCGGTGACGACCGCCTCGACGGTGCGCGGGTCGTCCGGGTCGCGCCGGGTGGCCAGCTCGACCAGCGTGAGGTGTTCGCGGACCAGCCGCTCGACGCTGTCGCAGACGTCGTGAGGGAAACCCATCCGGCGCACCGCTTGGTAGGCCAGGGGCGCACCGACCCCGGAGTGGTCGAGCGATCCGGGCAGCTTGCCGACGTCGTGCAGGAGCGCGGCCAGGAGCAGCACGTCCGGGCGGCGCACGTCCCGCAGGAAGGCCTGGGCCTCCACGACGCTCTCGATGGCGTGCCGGTCGACGGTGTGCCGGTGGACAGCGTTGCGCTGCGGCCGGTTGCGCACGCCCGCCCACTCGGGGATCCAGCGCGTCGTCAGCCCCGCCTGGTCGAGCGACTCCCACACCCCGACGAGGGACGGGCCACCCCCGAGCATCTCGACCAGCGCCTCCCGCGCGGTGGTGGACCACGGCTCGGGCAGCGGCGGGCAGCCGGAGGCGAGGTGCTCCACGGTGACCGGGGACAGCGGCAGCCCGGCGCGTACGGCCGTCGCTGCCGCCCTCAGGGGCAGGACGGCGTCCTCCTCGGGCCGCACTCCGACGCCGAGCACCACCTCGCCGTCGTGCTCTACCAGGCCGTGGCCGAGCGGGCGCAGCCTGGGGCGGCGCTGCGTGGGCCGCAGCCGCCGCTTGGGCACCGACTGCCTGGCCCGCCGCACCGTCGTGTCGACGGCGTGGGCGATGGTCCGGGCCGCCGCGGACACCTCGGCGAGCAGGTCGTCGGCGTCGCTGAACCCGCGGGCGACGGCGACGGCGTCCTGCTCGGCCAGGAGGAGCCGCTCGACCGAGCGGCCGGTCACGGCCTGGAGGGCGTCGCGGACGTCGAGCAACCGCAGGTGCGCCTCGTCCACGCTGCCGTGCGGCCGGTCGGTGACCCAGCTCGCGGCCAGCGCCCGCAGGACGGTGACGTCGCGCAGGCCGCCGCGGGACTCCTTGAGGTCGGGTTCGAGCAGGTGGGCGGCGTCCCCGAATCGGGCGGCGCGCACGGCCAGGCTGTCGAGCAGCTGCGGCAGGCGCCGGCGGATCCCGTCGCGCCAGTCGCCGAGCAGCTGGGCCCTGGCCCGCACGACGATCGACGGGTCACCGGCCAGCGCTCGCAGGTCAAGCAGCCCAATCGCCGCGGACAGGTCCGCCGCCGCGACCTCGCGGCACTGGGCGGGGGTGCGGACGCTGTGGTCCAGACGCAGCCCCGCGTCCCACAGCGGGTACCAGAGGCTGTCGGCGAGCTCGGCGATGGCCGAGGAGGGCAGGGCCCGGCCGTCGTGCACGAGCACGAGATCGAGGTCGCTGGCGGGTCCGGCGTCGCCGCGGGCGATGCTCCCGACGGCGGCCAGGGCCACGCCCTCGAGGACCGGCGCGGGATGCAGCGGCGTTCCGGCGACGGGGGCGGGGAGGAATTTCGCGATCGAGTCGTCCCACACCTGCGTCAGGGCGTTCTCGACCATCGCGGTGAGCATGGCCCTGCGCTCGGGGCCCGGCACCTTGGAGCGGACGGCGACGGCGAGCCGCTCCCGGCGCAAGTCCCGTCTGGCCGTCGGTCCGCTCCTGCCGGTCTTGGTCACGGCATCCGACATGATCTGGCTCTGCTCCCTCGCCGCCGGTGTCACGGCAGTGTCAAGGCGGTGGCCCGGGCCGTCGTCGGCCCGGGCCACCGGTGGGAAGTGCTGGTGAAGCGGCGGTCGGCTAGAGGGCGTCGACGCCGCGCTCGCCGGTACGGACCCGGACGACGTCCTCCACCGGGATCATCCACACCTTGCCGTCGCCGATCCGCCCGGTCTGAGCGCTCTTGACGATGACGTCGA
>Ga0302299_10001581_pt1 | contig 13682 bp, 10 predicted proteins | sample III_Fen_N3_4_FD_198795 | JGI IMG/M metagenome (GOLD analysis project Ga0302299, IMG submission 198795) | Peat permafrost microbial communities from Stordalen Mire near Abisko, Sweden - III_Fen_N3_4 | ecosystem: Environmental > Terrestrial > Soil > Wetlands > Permafrost | place: Sweden: Abisko... | reverse complement strand
CGCCTCCGGCCCGAGCGCCAGGATCTCGCCGCGATCGATCGCCAGCGCGGCGCCGGCGCGGACTTCGATCTGCCCGAGCTGCACGCCGCCGCGGGCGCACGACCCGAGCGCGCTGGCGCATTCGCCCGCGCCCGTGATCAGGAGGTCGATCTGCATGCCGCGAAGGTAGCGTCCCCACGCGAGGTCGGGATAGACTGCCTTGGATGTCCCCGACACCCCTGGTGCGCCACGCCACGAACGCGGGCTTCGTGCTGCTGATCGCCTACACGGCCTGGCAGGGCCAGCGCGGGGAGGAGAAACTCTCCTCGAAGCTCGCCTTCCGCCTGCACGAGAGCGCGCACGAGCACGGCATCGACTTCAAGCACACGAACGCGAAGCTCGACCCCAAGCTCGACAACATCGCGGTGCAGATCGCCGGCCTGGGCGCCGCGGTCTCGGTGGTCGATGCCGACGGCGACGGCTGGGCCGACATCTACGCCACCACCAGCGTCTTCGGCGGCAAGAACGCGCTCTACCACAACCTGCACGACGGCCGCTTCGTCGAGTGCGCCGGCGAGGCGGGCCTCGCGGACGTCAACCTGCCCGGCGAGGGCGCCTCGATGGGCAGCATCTGGGCCGACTTCGACAACGACGGCCTGCCCGACTGCTACCTCTACAAGTACGGCAATGCGCAGCTCTTCCACAACGATGGCAAGCTGCACTTCACGGACGTGACCCAGGCGGCCGGGCTGCGGCGCTGGATGAACACCAACGGCGCCTGCTGGATCGACTACGACCGCGACGGTCTCGTCGACCTGTACGTCACGGGCTATTTCCGCGAGGAAACGGACCTGTGGCACCTCACGACCACGCGCATCATGCAGGACAGCTTCGAGTTCGCGAAGAACGGCAGCCACCGCCACTTCTACAAGAACCTCGGCGGCGGACGCTTCGAGGACGTGACGCAGAAGCTCGGTCTGGACAGCACGCGCTGGGCGCTCGCCGTGTGCGCCGCGGACATGAACGGCGACGGCTGGCCGGATCTCTACGTGGCCAACGACTACGGCACCGAGGAGCTCTTCCTGAACCAGCACGGCGAGCGCTTCGTGCCGGCCGAGAAGGTAGGACTCGACGAGAGTTCGAAGAGCGGCATGTCGGTGGCGCTCGGCGACATCATGAACGACGGCACCTTGGGCGCCTTCGTGACCAACATCAGCAAGCGCGGCTATCTCTTCCAGGGCAACAACCTGCGCTTGAACCGCCTCGCCAAGGGGTTCGGCATGGCCAACGTCTCCGAAGGCGTCGTCGAGGACTGCGGCTGGGCCTGGGGTTCGCAGTTCGCGGATCTCGACAACGACGGGCGCCAGGACCTCGTGGTGCTGAACGGCTTCATCTCGGGCAACCAGCAGCGCGACGAGTACTGGTACGACATGACCAAGCTCGCCACTGCGGCCGGCGAGCTGGCCGAGGACGCAGCCGCCTGGCCCGCCCAGGACGACCGCGGGCTCTCGGGCTACGAGCGCTCGCGCGTGCTGCTCAACCAGTCGGTCAACTCGAGCGGCAAGCGCCAGACCAAGTTCACCGACGTCGCGGCCGAGGCCGGCGTGGACGACCTGCTCGACGGACGCGCCGTCGCGACGGCCGACTTCTTCCACAAGGGCAAGCTCGACCTCGTGGTCGCCAATCAGCAGGGGCCGCTGCTGTTCTACGAGAACCAGGTCGATCCCGCGCGCCACTGGATCCAGTTCGAGCTCGAGGGCACGCACTCGAACCGCTCGGCGGTCGGGGCCGAGGTGACCGTGTACTTCGCGGGCGTGCGCACCGTGCAGGCGCTGCTGGCGGGCAGCGGCTTCTGCAGCCAGAACGAGTTCGCGCTGCACTACGGCCTGGGCACCTGCGACAAGGTCGAGAAGGTCGTGATCCGCTGGCCGGACGGGAGCGAGCAGACGCTCGAAGCGCCGGCGATCGACCAGCGCCACCACGTCAAGGAGCCCTGAGCATGCCCGGCAAGAAGATCGATCCGCGCTGGTTCTCGGCCACGCTGCTGACCTTGATCCTCGTGATCGGGCAGTGGAAATTCCAGATCCTCGGCGACGACTACACCGGCTGGGCCGTGGCCTTCGGCGTTTCGGTGCTGGCCGAACTCGTGCTCTTCAGACTGCATGCCGGCGGCTGGCCCAACCTGCTCTCGGCCTACATCAGCGGCAACAGCGTCGTGATCCTGCTCAAGCCCCAGGGCGACCTGCTCTGGCCCTTCGCCGTGGCCTCGCTGCTCTCGATCGGATCGAAATACGTGCTGCGCTATCAGGGCCGGCACCTTTGGAACCCGACCAACTTCGGCATCTGCGCGCTGCTGCTGCTCGCTCCCTCGAAGATCAGCATCCTCTCGCACCAGTGGGGCAACGACTGGGGCATCCTGCTCGCGATCTGGAGCGTCGGCCTGCTGGTCGTGATACGCGCGCGCGTCTGGCACTTGACCGTCGGCTACCTCGTGCTCTTCGCCGCCCTTGCCTGGGTGCGCACGCTCTTCAACCAGCACCCGCTCCTGGCGGAGCTCGGCCCGATCACGGGGCCGATGTACACGCTCTTCGTGTTCTTCATGGTCACCGACCCGCGCACGATCGTCTCCGGTCGGGGGAAGCAGCTCTTCGTGCTGCTGTTGATCGCGCTGCTCGAATGCGCGATCCGCATGGCGGTCGACTTCGAGAAGCTCTCGGGCGACTCCGCACTGGCGGTCGCGCCGGGCATGTTCGCGCTGTTCTTCATCGGCGCACCGGCGCTCTGGCTGCAGCTGCGCGAGCAGCGGCGCGAGAAGCTCGTTCCGGCTACCGCCTGAAGCTCAGCGCTTGCGCGCGACGGCGATGACCGAGGTCCCGCCCCAGGGCAGAAGCCTGTCGAGGCGCCGGATCCACCAGACGTTCAGGTTGAGCAGCTTCAACTGAACCCGGCTGAAGTTGCGCCGGCGCAGAACCTTGCCGTTCCACCACCAGCCGGGCGTCGTGACGCGGTTGAAGTCGAACAACTGCTCGACCTCGAAGCCGTTCTTCTCGAGCGCCGCGCGCAGGCTCGCGCGCGTGTAGCGCCGCACGTGGCCGAGCGCCTCGTCGAGCGTGCCGTGCAGCCCCGGGCCCTGCGGCACGAGGATCACGGCCTTGCCGCCGCTCGCGAGGGCGCCGCGGATGTTGCCGAGCGCCGCGTCCTCGTCGGCGAGGTGCTCGAGCACGTTGAGGCACACGACCGTGTCGTAGGCGCCGGCGAGCGGTACGAAATCCGCGGCGCAGACGAGGTCCAGCTTGCGCACGTCGAGATACGGCCGGCCCTCGAAACCGCGCGCGAGGTAGTCGAGGTAGTGCGGATTGATGTCGGTGGCCGTGTAGCGGTCGCGCGGGCAGAGCTGGCGCGTCATGTTGCCGATGCCCGAGCCGATCTCGAGCACGCGCGCGCCGAGGAAGGGCCGCACCGTGTCCGCCATCCAGCGGTTGAACTTCGGCACGCTCGACATGCGCACCAGGATCTTCGAGCCGTACTCGTCGTCCTTGTAGATGTCGTCGACGAGCCACCAGTGGATCATCGTCCAGAAGGCGTGCCAGGCATCCAGCGGCCCGATCTTCTTGCCTTCCTCGTAGGTGCGGCCGGAGTAGGAGATCGGCACCTCGTAGATGCGCGCGCCGCGCTTCTCGAGCTTGAAGGCCAGCTCGGGTTCGATGCGGAAGTCGTTCGAGCGCAGCGGGATCGACTGCAAGAGCGAGGTGCGCACGGCCTTGTAGCAGGTCTCCATGTCGGAGAGGTTCAGGTCCGTGAGCAGGTTGCACATCGTCGTCAGCGCGCGGTTGCCGAGCGTGTGGCGGTAGTACAGGACGCGCCGGTACTCGCCCGCGAGGAAGCGCGAACCGAAGACCGCGTCGGCCGCATCGCGCTCGAAGGGCACGAGCAGGCGCGGCAGATCGTTCGGGTCGTACTCGAGGTCCGCGTCCTGGATCACGGTCACGCTGCCCTTCGCGAGCGCGATGCCGGTGCGCACGGCGGCGCCCTTGCCGCCATTCTGCACGTGCTCGACGTAGGTGATGCGCCCGGGATTCTCGCGCGCGATCTCGCGCAGGATCTCGCGCGTGCCGTCCTTCGAGCCGTCGTCCACCACGATCAGGTCGAGGCGCTCGAGGTTCGGGGCGGAAACCGCGAGCACGCGCCGGATCGACTCGCGCACGAGGTAGCGCTCGTTGTAGACCGGCATCACGACGGAGAGAGTCAGGCCCATGCAGGCCGGACAAGCTAGCAGGCCGGCCGGTGCGGCTACAGCGCGTTCAGCCGGCCAGCGCCGTGTGCGGGCTGCCGGCGGCCTCGAGACGCTCGGCGATGCGCGCGCGGATGCGGCGCCGCGCGCGGAAGAGGATCATCTTCATGTTCGAGAGCCCGACGCGCAGGCGCCTGCAGGCGGTCGCATAGGAAAGCCCCTGCACTTCGATCAGATCGAGCGCCTCCCGGTCGCGCGCCGAGAGCTGCTCGTAGGCCTCCGCGTAGTGCACGAGCACGATCATCCAGGCCGCCAGCACGCAGCGCTGGTCCTCGCCCTGCACCAGCTGCTCGGTCGGGCTGCCGCGCGGGTCGCGCGGCTCGCAGGCGCCTTCGGGCAGGGCCTGCAGCGAGCTGCGCTCGCGGCGCGCGTGCGCGCGGCGCAGGAGGTTCGTCGCGATCGTGTGCGTCCAGGCCCGGAAGCTGCGCGCGTGCTCGTCGCGGAAGCTGTCGGCGTAGCGATAGACGTTGACCAGCGTGTCCTGCACGAGTTCGGCCGGCTCGACCCGGCCGCGCGAACGGCCCGAGCCGGAGAGCAGGAGCTCGATCCAGGACCCGAGATCGGGCGCCGCGAGTTCGTAGAGCGCCGCGAAGGCGGCCTCCTCGCGCTCGTCGCGGAAGAGCGCCATCAGGCTGGTCTCCAGGCGCGCGCGGCCGAGCTCACGCGTCTCGCCGGGGAGCAGGCAAAGCGACACGCCGCGGCTCTTCAGGCGCGAGAGGATCGCGGCGTTGTGCGGGAGGGGGCCGATGGACTCTTGGAGCGGGGCCGGGATCATGCCGGCCACCAAGGCACGCCATGTGCCAGCGGCGCGCGTCGGCCTGACAGGAGCGCTCAAGGCCTTGTCCCGGTTCAAGTTGTGTCATCGCCACGGAACGGGGCTCAGGGCCAGGATTGGGCGGCTGTTCCCGATTCGTAACACATCTCCCCCACGCGCGCGGAGCAGTACAGGCCGCCGACCGCTATCTTCGGACCCCCATGGCGTTCCTCGACCCGGCCCGCGGCACGCTCGACTTCGCAGAGCTCTGGGCCAAGGCCGGGGAGCTCGCCTGGGTCTTGCTCGCCCTGTGCGCCTGCGGCCTGTTCCAGTTCGTGCGCCTCGCGCTGCAGCGCTCGAGCCCCTCGCGCATCCTGCCGCGGCTCTCGCAGGCCGCCCGGCGCGAGCGCCTCGAGGCCTTGCTCGCGCGTGCCGACCACCTGGCCCAGAGTGCCGGCATCCTGGCGCTCGCCTCGGGCGTCGCTTTCACGCTGGCGCTGCTCGTGCACGTCGCCGGCGGGGAGCCGCTCGACGCGCGCGCGCTGCTCGTGTGCACCGCGATCGCGCTGCCGGCGCTGCTCGTGTGCGCCGAGGCGATCCCCGCGGCGCTGGCGCTGCGCCTGGGCGACGGCCTGATCACGCACGCGCTGCCCGCCTTCTACGTTCTGCAGTTGCCGATCGCGAGTCTGGTGCGCCTGTTCGAGGTGCTGCGCCGCGCGCTGCTGCGCGTCGCCGGCTCGAGCCAGGACCCGCGCTCGGCGCGCGCGATCGTCGAAGGCCTGCGCGAAGTGATCGAGGAGAACTCGATCTCGGGCGTGCTCGACGAGACCGAGAAGGAGATCATCGGCAACGTGATGGAAGCGCGCGAGGTGAACGTGGCCGCGATCATGACGCCGCGCACCGGCATCCGCGCGCTCGAGGTCGGCGACGGGCTCGCGGGCGCGGCGCAGAGTGTCGCGGCCTCCGGCCACAGCCGCGTGCCGGTCTACGAGGGCAGCCTCGACCGCATCGTGGGCGTCGTCACGGCGCGCGACGTGCTCGCGGTCGCGGCCGAGGATGGCCTGGGGACCGAGAAGCTGCGCTCGATCCTGCGCCCGGCCTGGTTCGTGCCCGAGACCAAGCCCGTCTCCGAGCTGCTCTCGGAGTTCAAGCGCGAGAAGTTGAAGCTCGCCGTCGTGCTCGACGAGTACGGCGGCACGGCCGGCATCGTCACGCTCGGCGACGTCGTGCAGCAGCTCGTGGGCGACATCCAGGACGAGTTCCGCGAGAGCGCGGCGCAGCCCGTGCGGCGCCTGCCCGACGGTTCGGCCGAGGTCGATGCCGCGCTCAACGTGAAAGAGGTCAACGAGCGACTCGAGCTCGCGATCCCCGAGGACGAGCACTACGAGACGCTGGCGGGCTACGTGCTCTCGGAATTCGGCCATTTCCCGCGCCGCGGCGAGCGCTTCCACGCGGCCGGCTGCGAGTTCAGCGTGCTCGACTCCAGCGACAGGCGCGTGCTCAAGGTGCTCGTGCGGCCGGATGCGGGCGAGCGCGCGCTGGCGGCGCATTGAGATGGCGCTGCTCTCCGACCGCGCGCTGCTCTTGAAGCGCACGCCTTTCGGCGAATCCTCGCTGGTGGTGCAGGCGCAGAGCGCACGTCACGGCCGGCTCTCGATCATGGCCAAGGGCGCCTACCGCCCGACCTCGCGCTTCTTCGCCGTGCTCGACCTCGTCGACACGCTCGAGCTCGAGTGGCAGACGAACCCGCGCGCCGAGCTCGGCACACTGCGCACGGCCTCGATCCTCGTGCGCCGCGCGGCGATCCCGCTCGTCCCGCTGCGCTTCCGCAGCGCGACGAGCGTGCTCGAACTCGTCGACATCACCAGCCGCGCCGGGCAGCCCGAGCCCGAGCTCTTCGCGCTGGCCGAGAATGCCCTCGACCGGCTGCAGGCGGGAAGCGAGCCGCCCGACGCCGTGCTGGCGCGTTTCGAACTCGAGTTGTTGCGCGTGCTCGGCCTGCCGCCCGCGCTGGAGGTCTGCGCCACCTGCGCCGGCGCCGCGGCTCCCGTGGACGCGGCCGGGACACGTGCGGCCTTCTCGGCCGGCGCCGGCGGCCGCCTGTGCCGGTCCTGCGCGGACGAGGCGCGCGCAGCGGGGCGGCGCGTGGGCACGCTGCCGCTCGAGGTTCTCGCCGACGCGCACGCGCTCACCCGGCCCGGCGCGCCGCCCGCAGAGGCGCGCCTCGTGAAGGTGCGCGATTTCGTCGAGCGCTTCCTCGGCTACCATCTGGACGTGCGACCCAAGAGCCACACGAGCTTCCTCTCCACGCCCAACCGCAACGCGCCGGAGTCCTCCGAGTGACGCTCCTGCGATCGCTGCTGCTGCTCGCGCTGGCCGCCCTGAGTGCGGGCTGCGCCTCGCTCCCGAGCTGGATCCCGGGCTCGAAGTCCGCGCCCGCGCGCCTGGATGCCGCGGAGGTGCCGCGCGCGATCGAGCGCGCGGAGCGGGACCTCGCCGCCGGACGCACCGAATCGGCTCTGGACTGGATGCGCGCCGCGAGCGCCGCCAAGGACCTGCCGGTCGAGCAGCGCGACCACGTGCAGCGCGTGCTCGAGGCGGCCGCGCAGAAACGCATCGAGGAACTCTCCGTCCCGGGCAAGGACCCCGAGGACCTCGCCGATCTCGTCGAGCTCGGCCTGCCGCGCCAGCTCGCCGTGCAAGCCGGACTCGCCGCCGCGCGCGCCATGGTCGCAAACGACGAGCGCATGGACGCCTTTCGCCTGCTGCGCAAGCTCGACAACAAGTTCCCGCTGCACTACGAGCGCCAGGCGGCGGGCGACCTGATCGTCGAGATCGGCATCAACCTCTCGAAGCAGCACAAGTCGTTCCTGATCTTCTACAGCACCGACTCGCAGGCCGAGGAGGTGCTCGAGTACGCGATCCTGCAGCATCCCTGGGCGCGCCACGGCGACGAGGCGCACATGGTGCTGGCCGAGATCTACGTGCGCCACCACGACCTCGACCTGGCCATCGACCGGCTCGGGAGGCTGCTGCTCGACCACCCGGATTCGGACCTGCTGCCCGCGGCGCAGGCGCGCATCCCCGAGTTGCGTCTGGTGCTGCTGCGCAGCCCCGAGTACGACCGCGGAACGCTGCTCAAGGCCGAGGACGAGCTCAAGCGCTGGCTGCAGCGGTATTCGACCCACGAGCTTGCGCCCAAGGTCAGCATGCACCTCGGCGACTGCCTGCGGCGCCTGTGCGACAGCGACCTCGCGATCTCGCAGTTCTACAGCACGGTCGGCAACAACTTCGGGGCGCGCTTCCACGCCCGCCGCGCGGCCTCGGAGGCCTCCGAAGCGGGCGACGCGCAGCGCGAGAAGCACTGCCAGGCGCTGGTCGACGCGCTGCCGCCGATCGATCCGGCGCAGCCCGTGCCCGCGGGGCCCGCACCGTGAGAGCCGCGCTCCTGTGCCTCGTCCTCCCGCTCGCGCTGCTCGCCGGCGGCTGCGGCTACAACTCCGGCCTGCGCGTGGCCGAGCACTACGACAGCGTGGGTGTCGAGATCTTCGGCAACGATGTCTACGAGCGCGACCTCGAGCCCGAAGTGCACGCCCAGATGACGAGCGTGCTGCGTGACCAGTCCGACGCCCACCTCGTCGACCCGCGCGTCGCCCAGGCGGTGATCCGGGGCACGCTCAAGGCTTACCACTACCGCGGCGGCATCCGCGACCTGCAGAACAAACTGCTCGAGACCGGGGTCTACGTCGAACTGCAGGCGCGGCTCTTCGTCGGGGGCAACGAGACCCCTGTGCGCACCGCGAATGCGAGTGCCTGGGTGGGCTACACGCTCGACGATCCCGCCAACCAGCGCGATGCCCGCGATCGGGCCATCCGGCACCTGGCGGAGGAAATCGTCCTCGACCTGCTCGGCCCTTCCGACGACCTCTGAGGCATCCGCGGGGCTGTGGAGCCGCCCGGGCCGGGACTAGAGAGGGCGGCCCCCCGGGAGGCGCCCCGAGCTTTTGCCCGGCACCGCATCGCCCCGGGGCTTCCCGTCCCTATGCTATGCGCGGGGGGGAACGCCCGCGGGCCCTCCTCCTCCAGCAAAGTCCCGCCGATAGAGATTCCATGGCAGATCCCAAGCCTCCGCAGAACGACAAGGGCAAGAAGGCTCGTTCCTTCGGCCCGTACGCCCTGTTCCTGTTCGTGCTGATCGCGATCATGATCATGTACGGCGGCAGGGATGCCTGGCAGCACAAGGTCGAGTACTCGCTCGACGAGTACCGCTACAAGCTCTACACGGGCGAGGTCGAGAGCCAGAACATCACGCCGAGCGAGATCGAAGGCAAGATCAAGAACCACTCCAAGGAGGTCTTCAGCGTCAAAGTGCCGACGCTCGACGACAAGCAGGCTCAGGAGTACCAGAGGCTCGCCGCGGTCGGAATCTACGCGGAGATCACGCCCGCCGAACTGAGCGAGGCGATGGCCAAGGGCTACCTCGCGGTGACCGACGCGCGCCACCTGACGGCCTACGAGACCAAACCGCAGGAGCCGCCGCCCGCCGATGGCACGAGCGGCAGGGCCACCACCCAGCAGTACGACAGCTACTTCGTGCGCGCCGAGGCCAAGGGCAAATCGAGTTGGGCCGGCGAGGGCGCCGTCCCCGACTGGCTGCCGAAGACCAGCGGACAGGTCTGGTGCCGCGTCAAGGGCGTCGAGGACTCGGGCGCGCTGCTCGCATCGTTGCGCACGGCCGGCGCCAAGATCGAATCGCTGGACTTCAACATCACCAAGGAAGGCGGCACGAGCGTCAAGGACCCGAGCTCCTTCTGGCAGAGCTTCCTCCTGCTTTGGGGCCCTTGGCTCCTGATCCTGGTCTTCTTCTTCTTCTTCCTGCGCCAGATGCGCAACCAGGGCTCGGCCGGCGGCGTGATGAGCTTCGGCCGTTCGCGCGCGCAGCTCTACACCAAGGAGAACCACACCAACACGACCTTCGACGACGTCGCCGGCTGCGACGAGGCCAAGGACGAGGTCAAGGAAGTGGTCGAGTTCCTGAAGAACCCCGGGCGCTTCACGCGCCTCGGTGGCCGCATCCCGCGCGGCATCCTGCTCGTCGGGCCTCCCGGCTGCGGCAAGACGCTGCTCGCCAAGGCCATCGCCGGCGAGGCGGACGTGCCCTTCTTCTCGATCTCCGGTTCGGACTTCGTCGAGATGTTCGTGGGCGTCGGCGCGAGCCGCGTGCGCGACCTCTTCAAGCAGGCGCACGACAACTCGCCCTGCATCATCTTCCTCGACGAGATCGACGCCGTCGGTCGGCGCCGCGGCTCGGGCATGGGCGGCGGCCACGACGAGCGCGAGCAGACGCTCAACGCGATCCTGGTCGAGATGGACGGCTTCGGCACCGACGAGGGCATCATCGTCATCGCCGCAACGAACCGCCCCGACGTGCTCGACCCCGCGCTCTTGCGCCCGGGCCGGTTCGACCGCGAGGTCGTGATCGACCTGCCCGACCTGAAGGGCCGCGAGGAGATCTTCAAGGTCCACATCAAGAAGGTGAAGACCTCGAACGACGTCGTGGTCAGCACGCTGGCGCGTTCGACGCCCGGCTACTCGGGCGCCGACATCGCCGCGATCATCAACGAGGCCGCGATCATGGCGGCGCTCGCCAAGCGCGACGAGGTCTCGATGGAACACCTCGAGGAGTCGCGCGACAAGGTGCGCTACGGCCGCCAGAAGAAGTCGCGCAAGATCGAGGAGGAGGATCGCAAGATCACCGCCTACCACGAGGCCGGACACGCCGTCGTCGCGGCGATGCTGCCCGACGTGGACGACCCGCACAAGGTCACGATCGTGCCGCGCGGCCGTTCGCTGGGCACGACCATGGTGCTGCCCGACAAGGAGAGCTACCACATGCAGAAGAAGCGCATGCTCGGCACGCTCGCCTGGGCCTTCGGCGGACGCGCCGCGGAAGCGCGCTTCTGCGGAGACATCTCGGCCGGCGCCTCGGACGACATCCGCCGCGCGACCGAACTCGCGCGCGCGATGGTCACCGAGCTCGGCATGTCCGAGAAGCTCGGCCCGATCAACTACGCCGAGCGCCAGGGCTCCGACTTCCTCGGCACCGAGCTGATGAGCGGCAAGTGGCACTCCGAGGATACCGCGCGCATCATCGACCAGGAGGTCGAGAAGCTGCTCAAGGACGCCTACCACACCGCCGAGCGCATCGTGGCCGAGAACGCCCACGCGCTCGAGCAGATCACCGCCGCGCTGCTCGCCTACGAGACGATCAGCGGCGTCGACATCAAGAAGCTCCTGCACGGCGACACGATCGAGAGCCTGCGCAGTGCGGCACCTCCGCCGCCGCAGAAGCCCTCGACGCCCGCACCGAGCTCCCCCGCGCACGTCCTGCCGCCGCTCTCGCAGCCGCGCGGCGGCGACATGCCCGGCCTGTCCCCCGCCTGAGCGCGGGAGCGCGCCTGTGCCTTCCGGATCCGAGAGCCCCGAGGCTCCCCGGGTCCGGATCATGGGCGTGGTCAACGTCACGCCCGACAGCTTCTCGGACGGCGGACGCTTCCTCGATCCGGAGTGCGCGATCGAGCACGGCCTGCGGCTCGTCGCAGAGGGCGCCGATCTGCTCGACGTGGGCGGCGAATCGACGCGGCCGGGCGCGCGCGAGCTCGCGCCCGAGGAGGAGCTCGCGCGCGTGCTGCCGGTCGTGGAGGGACTGCGCGCGCGCACGCAGGTCCCGATCTCGATCGACACGCTGCACGCCGCGGTCGCACAGGCGGCGCTCGAGGCTGGCGCCTCGATCGTCAACGATGTCAGCGCCGGTCGCGCCGATGCGCGCATGCTCGGGATCGTCGCTGCGCGCGGTGCAGGCTTCGTCGCGATGCACATGCAAGGCAGCCCGCGCGACATGCAGCACGCGCCGCGCTACGCGGACGTCTTGGCCGAGGTGCGCGAGTTCCTCTGCCAGCGCGTCGCCGCGGCGCTCGCCGCAGGGATCTCGAGCGAACACCTGTGGATCGATCCGGGCATCGGCTTCGGCAAGACGCTCGAGCACAACCTGGCGCTGCTCGGGGGCACGCGCGCGCTCGCCGCGCTCGGCCAGCCGCTGCTCGTCGGCGTCTCGCGCAAGTCCTTCCTCGCCGCGATCGAGGAACGCGCTGGATTCGCGCCGAGCGCGCCGGGCGAACGCCTCGGCGGGACGCTGGCCGCCGCGCTCTTCGCGGCGCGCGAAGGTGCGACGATCCTGCGCGCGCACGATGTCGCTCCGCTGCGACAAGCGCTCGCCGTGCAGGCGGCGCTGGCAGCGCACTCGCGGCGTTGAGCCCCCTTGTGCCGCGCGGGTGCGCGGGGACACAATCTCGGCCGGTGAAACACGAACGCATCTTCGGCACGGACGGCGTACGCGGGCGCGCCGGCGAGGGCTGGCTGGCGCCGGCCGCCGTGACGGCCCTCGGCGCCGCGATCGGCGAACTCGTGGGCCGAAATCAGGCCTCCGGACCCCGGCCGCGCGTGCTGCTCGGCCACGATGGACGCCGCTCGGGCCCGGGCCTCGAGGCGGCCCTCGCGCGCGGTCTCGCGCAGCACGGCTTCGAGGCCACCAGCGCCGGCCTGATCACGACCCCAGGACTGGCGCTGCTGACGCGCCTGGAGGGCTTTCACCTCGGCGCGATGCTCTCCGCCTCGCACAACCCGGCCGAGGACAACGGCATCAAGCTCTTCTCCGAGCTGGGCGAGAAACTCTCCGACGAGCTCGAGCTCGCGATCGAGGAGCGCCTGCGCGCCCGGCCGACGCTCGAGCTCGAGTGCCCGCCCGTGCCGGTCGATCCCAGGCTCGAGGGCGACTACCTCGCCTACCTGCTCGAGCACGCGGGCGCCGGGCTCAACCTGCACGGCCTGTCGCTGGTCGTGGATTGCGCCAACGGCGGCGGCAGCCGCATCGCCCCGCGTGTCTTCGCGCGCCTGGGCGCCCAGGTGCGCGCCTTCGCGGCCGAACCCGACGGCGACAACATCAACCTGCGCTGCGGGGCGACCAAGCCCCAGGCGCTGCAGGAGGAGGTCCGCCGCCAGGCCGCCGACCTCGGCATCGCCCTCGACGGCGACGGCGACCGCTGCCTCTTCTCGGACGAGCGCGGCGAGCTCGTCGACGGGGACGGGATCCTGACGCTGCTCGCACGCTCCATGGCGCGCAAGGGCGAATTCAAGAAGCCGCGCATCGCGGCGACCGTGATGAGCAACAAGGGCCTGCACCGCGCGCTGCGCGAGGTCGGGGTCTCGGTCGCGACGACCGACGTCGGCGACCGGCGCGTGGTCGAGGAGCTGCGCCGCGAGGGGCTGCAGCTCGGCGGCGAGCAGTCCGGCCACATCGTCTTCGGGCCCGACCACCACTACATCGGCGACGGCATCTACACCGCCCTGCGCGTGCTGCGCGTGATGCGCGAGAGCGGCGCGCGCATGTCGGAGCTCGCGGCCCCCTACCGCGCATTCCCGCAGGTGCTGCTGAACGTCGTCGTGCGCACCAAGCCGGCGCTTTCGACGCTCGCCGGCCTGACCCGCGCGCGCGAGCGCGTCGAGGCCGAACTGGGCGAGGACGGGCGCGTGCTGCTGCGCTATTCGGGCACCGAATCGCTCGCGCGCGTGATGGTCGAAGGACCCGACCTGGACCGTATC
>Ga0302299_10001580_pt1 | contig 13687 bp, 12 predicted proteins | sample III_Fen_N3_4_FD_198795 | JGI IMG/M metagenome (GOLD analysis project Ga0302299, IMG submission 198795) | Peat permafrost microbial communities from Stordalen Mire near Abisko, Sweden - III_Fen_N3_4 | ecosystem: Environmental > Terrestrial > Soil > Wetlands > Permafrost | place: Sweden: Abisko... | reverse complement strand
GCGGGCCTCTACTACGGTTATGCCGCGATGTGCGAGGGCATCCTCGGGCGCATCCGCGCGGAGCTCGGCGAGCCGGCGCGCGTCGTGGCGACCGGGGGGCTGGCCGAGACGCTCGCCTCGGAAATCCCGTCGATCGAGGAGGTCGACCCGATCCTCACGCTCACGGGGCTGCGCCTGATCTGGGAGCGCAATCGCGCGCCCGCACGGTGAGCGCCGTGGCTGCGGCCGACCCCGAGGCCGAGTACTACCAGACGGTCGAGGAGTTCTTCGTCTCGCACCGTGGCGACCCGCTGTTCCTCTCGAATGCCGACTGGAACCTGGTCCGCCAGTGGCGGCGCGCCGGGCTGCCGCTGCGCGTGGTGCTGCGTGGGATCAAGGACGCGCTCGACGCGCACGCGCACGGCTGGAGCCGGGGCCGCAAGGTCGGCAGCCTCGCGTACTGCGCGGGCGAGGTGGACGCGGCGCGAGAGCGCTGGGAGCGGGCGCTCTCCCTCGGACGCGACGAGGGAGCGGGCGCGGCCGACGCCCTCGGCGGCTTCGCGCGGCAGCTCGACACGGCGGCGGCCGGGCTGCCGGCGCCGGCCGGGCAGCTGGCCCTCGCGATCGCGGCCGAGCTGCGCGAGGCCGACCCTGGCGCCTCGCTCGAGCGGTTGACCGCGTTCCTGGCCGAGCGCGAGGCACGCCTGGTGGCGCTGCTGGCGGCGGCTGAGCCGGAGGCGCAGCGGGCCGCGCGCGAGGCCGAGGTCGACGCGGTGCTCGCGCCGTGGCGGGGCCGGATGCCGGCTCGGGTGGTCGAGCAGTTGCGCGCGGACTCGCTCGCTCGGCGCCTGCTGGAGCGCCACGCGCTGCCGCGACTGAGCCTGTTCCATCTCGAGGGCGGCCGGGGCGGGGCATGACCGCGCGGCAGGGGGCGCGGCTCGCGGCGGCGCTCGCGCCGGGCACCGTCCTGGAGCTCGCCATCGAGAAGGCGGTCTACCGCGGACGGGGGCTGGGCCGGGTCGACGGTCGGGTCGTGCTCGTGCCGCGGGCGCAGCCGGGCGACCGCGTGCGCGTCCTTGTGCGCAAGTCGCACTCGGGCTGGGCGGAGGCCGAGCTCGTCGCGGTGCTGGCGGCGGCGCCGGCGCGGCGCTCGGCGCCCTGCGTCCACGCGGAGGGCTGTGGAGGCTGCGCCTACCAGCAGGTGGGCTACGCGGAGCAACTGCGCATCAAGGAAGCGATACTGCGCGAGTCCCTGGCGCGGGCCGGCGTCGCCTGGGAGGGCGAGATCCACGTGCACGGCTCGCCGGAGCGCGGCTGGCGGCTGCGCGCGTCGCTGCACTTCGGCGTGGCGGACGGGGGTCTGCGCCTCGGCTTCCGGCCGGAGGGCAGCCGGCGCGTGTGGCCGGTCGAGGCCTGCCAGCAGCTGTCGGGCGCGATGATGCGTACAGCCCTGGCCGTGCGCGACGCCCTGGCGGGGCGCGGGGCGCTGCTGTCGCGGCTGCGCGGGCTGGACCTGCTGGAGTCGCCCGAGGGCGCAGCGCTGGTGGCGACGCTGGACACCGGACTGGCGGCGCACGAGGCAGCCGAGCTGGCGACGCTCGGCCGCCAGCTGCCCGGGCTCACGGGCTTCGGCGTCGAGTGCGAGCCGCGGCGACTGCAGTGGCTGCACGGCGCCCCCTACGCGTACGCCTCGGTGCTGGGGCTGCGCGTGCGGGCGCACGCGCGCTCGTTCTTCCAGGCGAACCGCTTCCTGCTCGAGCCGCTGGTGCGCGAGGCGATCGGGCTCGTGCCGCGGGAGGGCGGGCGCGTGCTGGACCTGTACTCCGGTGTCGGCCTGTTCGCGTTGCCGCTCGCGGCGCGCGATGGCGGGGAGGTCCTGGCCGTCGAGCACGCGGGCTCGTCGACGGAAGACGCGCGCTGGAACGCGCGCCAGGCTGGGCTGCCGGTGCGGGTCGTCGAGTCGGGCGTCGAGCCGGCGCTCGCCGCGCTGCCCGTGCAGCACGACGAGCGGATCCTGCTCGACCCGCCGCGCTCGGGCGCGGGCCCCGCGGTGGTGGATCGGATCGCCTCCCGCTCCCCCGCGGTGATCGTGTACGTCTCGTGCGACCCGCCGACCCTGGCGCGCGACCTCGCGCGCTTCGCCGGCCACGGCTACCGCGCGGACGCCGTGCGGCTGTTCGACCTGTTCCCCGACACCTTCCACCTCGAGACGATCGTGCGGCTGCGGAAGCTCGGGTCGTTGTGACACTCGCGTAAGCGTTCGGGCGTGCCGCCCCCGGCAGGCCCCGCGTGGCTAAGGTCGGCCGCATGCGTCGACCGCTCCTTGCCGTGGCGGTGTCGTTCGGCCTGGGCTGCGTCCTCTCCGACGGCGAGGGACGCCCCGGCGAGGCCGCAGTGCTGCTCGCGCTCGGCGGGGGCCTGCTGCTGCTGGCATGGATCGTGGCCGGACCGCGCGCGGTGGTCGCGGTGGCCGCGGCGAGCCTTGCGCTGGGCAGCGCGGCGGCCACCGTCGAGTCCCTGCAGTTCGAACGCAACCCGCTGCGACGATCATTGGCCTGCCTCGCGACGGACGAGGGCGACCGGATCGTGGCGCGACTCGTGGGCCGATTGCGGGGCGATGCGGCCGAGCGCGCGGGTCGGCTGTCGCTGCTGCTCGACGTGGAAACGGCCGAGTCGAGGGGACAGACCACGCGTCGCGAGGGCCGGGCGCGGGTCGACGTCGGGGGAACAGAGCCGCGGCCGGCCCTCGTGGACGGCGACCGGGTGGCGGTGTGGGTCGCGCTGCGGGATGTGGGCCGCGAGGAGGGCGTCCGCGAGGCGATCGCGGCACGCGGCTACTGCAAGTCCGCGCGCCTGCTCGAGGTGCTTTCTCGTGGCGGCGCCGGGTGGGTGCGCGCCTCCGCAGCTCGGGTGCGCCAGCGGGCACGGGAGGCGATCGCGCGCTGCGTCCTGCCGGGGCCCGAGCGCGGGCTCGTGCTCGCGATGACGATCGGGGACCGCTCGCAGATCGACGACCGGACGGCCGACACGTTTCGGGCCTCGGGCACCTACCACGTGCTGGCCCTCTCGGGAGCCCAGGTGGCCCTGGTGGCGGCACTGCTGGTGGGGCTGCTGCGCTTCGGCGCCGCCTCACCCTGGACGCAAGCCGTCGCGACATCGCTCGCAGTCGGCTTCTACGCCCTGCTGGTCGGGGGCGACGTGCCGGTGCTGCGGGCCGCGCTGATGGCCGCCGCCGTGCTCGCCGGGCGTGCGCTCGAGCTGGACACCGACGTCGCGAACCTGCTCGGTCTCGCGGCGCTGAGCTTGCTGGCCGTTCGCCCGGCGGCGATCCACGACGTGGGCTTCCAGCTCTCGTTCGGGGCCACGCTCGGCATCCTGGGCCTGGTGGGCTCGCTGACGCGCGGGATCCCTCGCTTGCCATTGCGCGCGGACCTTGCGGTCGCCGCCTCCGTGGCCGCCCAGGCGGCGCTCGCGCCGGTGCTCGCGGCGGCGTTCCACCGGATGGCCCCCGCGGCTGTGGTGCTGAACCTCGCGGCCGTTCCCCTCTCCTCGGCGGTGCTGCTCGGGGGTCTCGCGGTGGTGGCCCTCGATCTCGTGTCCGCGGCGGCCGCCGGGATTGCGGGCGACGTCGCCTGGGTCGCCGCGCGGGCGCTGCGCGCCTCGGCCGATCTGGGCCCGTTCGCGCCGTGGCTCGACCTGCGCGTGGCCGCCCCGTCGCTCGCGACGCTGGCGCTGCACGCGTGTGGCCTTGCCTGGCTCGCGCGCGGGCGGCGTGGTGCCGGCCTCGGATTGCTGGCGGCGAGCCACCTGCTGCTGCTGCTCTCGCCGCTGTCGCCGCGCGCGGACGGCCGGCTGCGGCTGACGGTGATCGACGTCGGACAAGGCGACAGCCTGCTCCTGCAGTCGCCCTCCGGGCGTGCCCTGCTCGTGGATGCCGGCGGCTCGCCGGAGACCCGCTTCGATCCCGGCGAGCGGCGAGTGGCCCCGCTGCTGTGGCAGCAGGGCGTGCGACGGCTCGACGCGTTGCTGGTGACGCACGCGCACCCGGACCACGTCGGCGGCGCGCCGTTCGTGCTGCGGGCGTTTCGCGTGGCGAGCGTCTGGGAGGGCCCCGCGCCGCGGCGCGACCCGGTCTGGCGCCGCGTGGACGCGGCGCTCGGCGCAGCCCACGCGAGGCGGCTGACGCTCGCCGCGGGGATGGGGTTCGACTGGGACGGCGTGGCGCTCCGCGTCCTGGGTCCGGCGCGTCCGCTGCGGCCGCCGGAACGCATCCGGAACGAGGACTCCGTCGTCCTCGACGTGGCGCTGGGCGAGGTCCACTTCCTGCTGACGGGAGACGTCGTCGGCGAGTCGGAGGCGTGGCTGCGGCCGGAACGCTCGATCGTGCTCAAGGTGCCGCACCACGGCAGCCGTTCCAGCAGCTCGTCCGCCTTCGTCGCAGCCGTCGAAGCGCGGGTGGCGCTCGTCTCGGCCGGGGCGCACAACCCGTTTGGCCACCCGCACCCGGAGGTGCTCCTGCGCTACCGCCAGGCCGGCGCCCTGGTGCTGCGCACCGACCGGGATGGCACGATCGAGGCCGCCACCGACGGGCGGCGGGTCTGGGTGCGGACGGCTGGGGATTGGCTCGAGCGGCGAATCCGCTGAAGCCACAGCACCTTGTGCTACCATCTCGCGGCTGCGGGCTGAAGGCGCGGGCGGCCGCAGTCGATTGGCCCCCGCACCGATTCACTCTGGATGAGCGAGACCGAGAAGCCCTTCACCGTCAGCGATCGGCGACACTTCACGCCGGAGGGGCGTCCGCGCGACGACGAGCCGGCGGCGAGTGTTGCTGCCGCGCCGCCTGCCTCAGCCCCGCATCCCACAGAGGAGCCGCAGCAGGCGGCCCCGGCTCAGCAGGCGCGCCGGCCAGCGGCCGGACCGATGGACTTCCGGCAGTTCCTGCTCTCGCTCGGGGCGCAGGCCGGGCTCCTGCTGTCCGGCGCGGGGCAGCCGAGCGGCGAGGCCGAGGCCCTCGAAGCGGCGCGCTCCCTGATCTCGATCCTCGAGATGCTCGAGGACAAGACCCAGGGTCGGCGGACGCCCGACGAGGACCAGGTGCTCGAGGGGCTGCTGTTCGAGCTGCGGATGACCTACGTGGAGCGGACCAGGGCGGTGCGGCCTTGAGCGGGGCGCTGGTCCTGGCCACGCTGCTGCTGACCGTTCAGCCGGCGGGGGGTGGGCGTCCGGCCCGCGCTCCGGCCAGCGCCTCGACCGCGTCGTTCGAGGATCTCTGGGCAGCCTACGTCAAGGCGGACGCGGCCGCGGACGCGGACGGCGCCGAGCGGGCGCTGCGCGAGATCCGCCGCGTGCTCGTCGAGCGCAACGTCGAGGGCCACGAGACGCTCGGCCTCGGCCTCGTGGGGCGCGGCGTCCAGCACCTCGAGCGCTCCGAGCGCGACGCGGCGGAGGCGGCCTTTCGCAGCGCCACGACGATCGCACCGGCGCTGCCCGACGCGTATGACGGTCTCGCTGCGGCCCTGTTGCGCAAGGGACCGCTCGGAGTCGTCCCGAGCATCGCCGCCACGTGCTCGGGCGCGGCCGAGTTCCTCGGCTCGGCGCGCGGAGCGCTGAGCGCGCGCGACCTCGCGACGGTCGCCTGGCTGGTGCTGGCCTTCGGCTTCGCCTGGGCGGTGGGACTGGTGCTGCTGCTTCGGCACGGCGGGCTGCTGCGCCACGACGTGGAGGAGTGGTTCGGGCCGGCGCAGAGCCGCGCCACCTCGCTGGCGCTGTTCCTGCTGCTGCTGCTGCTGCCGGTCGCGACCTTTCAGGGTTGGGGCTGGCTGCCCGGATGGTGGCTCGCCCTGATCTTCGCCTACTGCACCCGCGGCGAGCGCGCGCTCAGCGCGCTGCTCCTGCTGGCGGCGCTCACGGTGGGCCCCGCCGTCTCCTCGCTCGAGTTCCGGCTACGGACGGCGCAGAACCCGCTGTTCCAGGCGGCCGTGGCGGCCGTCGAGGGCGCGCCGGACCGCCCGCAGCTGGCACGGCTGGAGCAGGCCGCGAGCGAGGACCCGCAGGACCGCGACCTCGCCTACCTGGTGGGCGCGGCTCGCAAGCGCGCGGGGCTCTACGACTCCGCCGCCGAGCTCTACCGGCGCCTGCTGGCGGCCGACGCCGCGGACGTCGTCGCGCGCAACAACCTGGCCAACATCGAGTTCGTGCGGGGGAGCTACGACGCGGCGCTGGCGCGTTACCAGCAGGGAGCTCAGGCCGGGGGAGAGGCCGCGGCGACGTCGTACTACAACCTCTCGCTCGCGCAGCTGCAGAAGTTCGACTACCAGGCCTTCAACGAGGCGAAATCCAACGCCGATCGCCTCGCTGGCGGCGTCGCCCGCTACGATCGCTGGAAGTACGACTCGGGAGACTATGCGGTCGTCGACCTCGGCCTCACTCGTGACCAGGTCTGGGTCAAGTTCGCAGGCGCGGCCAGCGGGGTCTCGGTGCGCAACGTGACCACCGGCGCGCCACCGCTGCCCCAGGCGGGCAGCCTGGTCGCATCGCTCGCCAACCGCTTCGCGGGCTGGATCGCCGTGTTCGCGCTCGCGGTCTTCGCGGTGTCGCGTTTCCGCGGGCCGAAGGCCTTCACCCTGCACTGCGGCAAGTGCGGCACTGCGTTCTGTCGCAGCTGCCACCTCGGACGTGTCAGCGGGGGCCTGTGCTCGCAGTGCTACCACCTGTTCGTCGTCCGGGACGGCGTCTCCGGACCCGCGCGCAACCGCAAGATGGCCGAGGTGCAGCGCGCGGACGCCCGGCGCGGCCGCGTGTTCCGCGCGCTGTCCGTGGTGTTGCCCGGCAGCGGCCACCTCTTCGCCGGGCGCACCGCCGTCGGCGCGCTGCTGCTGCTGGCGTGGTGCGCGATCCTCTCGGTGCTGGCGGCGTCGCGGCTGGTGCCGTTCACCGAGGTCCCGTCGCGCCTGCAATCGCCCTGGCCGATGCTGGCCGCGGGCGTCCTGCTTGCGGCCGTCTGGATCGTCGCCAACCGCCTCGAGCCCGACTTCGCGGTCGAGCTGCCGACCCGGCGGCCGCAGTCGCGGCGCCCGCGGGCGCAGGAGGCCTGAGTGGCGCTCGAGGGGACGATCCGCGACTTCGGACTGCCCGACATCTTCCAGCTGATCGGGCTCCAGCGCAAGACCGGGACGCTGACGCTGACCAAGGAGAAGGACGACGAGAGCGTCACCGTCACGTTCGAGAACGGCATGGTGGTGATGGCGGACTCCAGCGCGCGCAGGCTGGAGGACCGCCTGGGCAACGTGCTCGTCAAGCAGGGCAAGATCACGCGCGAGCGCCTCGAGGAGGCGCTGGTGGTGCAGAAGCAGACGCTGCAGCGGCTGGGCCACATCCTCGCGAGCCAGAGCGCGATCACGAGCCGCGACCTGCGCGACGCGCTGCAGGTGCAGATATCGCAGATCGTGTTCCGCGTGTTCCGCTGGCGCGACGGGCGTTACCAGTTCGCGGCGGCAGAGTCGGTGGACTACGACCGCGAGAACTTCGTCCCCATGAGCACGGATTTCATCCTGATGGAAGGGATCCGCATGGTGGACGAGTGGCCGATCATCGAGAAGAAGGTCGGCTCCTTCGACCTCGTGTTCCGGCCCGTGGTGGATCCGGCGCTGATCGAGGTGGGGGCCGTGTCAGGGCCCGACGCTAGCGGGGCCGAGCGGCGCATCGCGGCCAGCTCCACCGGACGCATCCGGCTGGCGCCCGAGGAAGAGCGGGTGTTCCGCAAGGTCGACGGCGTGCGCACGGTGCAGGCGATCATCGACAGCAGCGGCGCGGCGGAGTTCGAGGTCTGCCGGACGCTGTTCGACTTCCTGAACCGGAACCTGATCGCGCCCGTCGGCCTGGGCGAGACGCGCGAGCGCCAGGAAGAGGCGCGGGCGGCCGCCTCGCCGCTGCCCGGCTACGCCGTCGCCGCGATCGTGCTGGCGCTGGCCGGCGCAGGGCTGTACGTGCACAGGGCCGCGCCGTTTGCGGTGGCGGGCCTGCATGCGGTGATGCCGGGTTCGCGGGGGCTGCTCGACGACGGCCTGACGCGGGCGCGACTGGCGCGGCTCGAGCGCGCGATCGAGGCATGGCGCGCGAGCCAGGGCGCCCCGCCCGCGACGCTCGACGACCTGGCCAAGGCGGGGCTGGTGGACCGGGCCTACCTGCTCGACCCGTCACGCCGCCCGTTCCACTACGAGCAGGGGCCTTCCGGCTACCTGCTGAGCGCGGTGGACGAGGGCGGGCGGAACCGTCCCGACGCCACGATCGACCGCCGGAGCGGGCTCTAGCCCCGAGCCGCCTCCGGAAATGCGCGCCATTCGCCTGGAGTCGTTCGCCGCCGTCGGCTGGCGCTCGCCCGCCGTCACGATCGGCAACTTCGATGGCGTCCACTGCGGACACCAGGCCCTGGCCGCCGCAGCCGTCGAGCGGGCCCGAAGCCAGGGTGGGACGGCGGTCGTGCTCACGTTCGATCCTCACCCCGCGCGGCTTCTGGCGCCGGAACGGGCCCCGGCCGCGCTGACGACGGCCGCGCAGAAGCAGGAGCTGCTGGCGGGCCTCGGCATCGACGTCCTCGCCGTGCTGCCGTTCGACGCCAGGCTCGCGGCGCTCACGCCCGCGGCCTTCGCCGAGCGTGTGCTGTGCGGCGCGCTGGCGGCCCGGCATGTGGTGGTGGGCGAGGGCTTCCGCTTCGGGCGGGGGCAGTCGGGCGACGCCGCGCAGCTGGTAGACCTCGGCGCCGCGAACGGCTTCGGCGTCGAGGCCGTCGGCTCTGTCGCGCAGGGCGGCGAGCCGGTCAGCAGCAGCCGCGTGCGCGACGCGCTGGCGCGCGGGGCGGTCGACGCGGCGCGCGCGCTGCTCGGCCGCTCGTACTTCGTCGACGGCACGGTGGTGGTGGGAGACCAGCGTGGCCGGACCATCGGCGTGCCGACGGCCAACCTCGCGCCCGAGAACGAGATCCTGCCCGCCCGCGGCGTCTACGCGGCGCGCTGCCGGCTGGCCGACGGCCGCTGGCTGTCCGCGGTGGTCAACGTGGGCAGCCGGCCCACATTCGGCGGCGGGCTGCTGAGGGTGGAGGCGCACCTGCTCGACTTCGCGGGGGACGTCTACGGCACGGCGCTGCGCGTCGCGTTCGAGCAGCGGCTGCGCGACGAGCGACGTTTCGCCGGGCGCGAGGCGCTGGTGGCGCAGATCCAGGAAGACATCGCGCGCGCGCGGGCGTTGCTTTCGGCGGCCACCGGTGGCGGGGTATAGTCGGCTGAGAAGGCCCTGCGGATGAGCGAACTGTCCGTCGACACGCGCGAGCTGGAGGAGGTGGTGCTCCTCTACCCGCACGGTTTCATCAACGCCCACACGGTGCGCCTGTTCGAGGGCGAGATCCAGAAGGCGCTCGACCGCCGACAGTACAACATCGTGGTCAGCTGCGGCGGGCTGAAATACATCGCCAGCGCGGGGCTCGGCGCCCTGATGGGCGTGATCGAAGAGGTGCGCACGAACGGGGGCGACATCCGGATCGCGGACCTGAACGAGACCGTGCGCAACATCTTCGAGATCCTGGGCTTCAACCACCTGTACCGGATCTTCCCCTCCGAGCTGGAGGCGATCCTCAGCTTCCGCGAGGGCGGGGAGACGGGAACCCCGAGGGCGTGAGCGTGCGGCGGGCGCCACGTCCGGGCTTGGTCCTGCGCGTCCCCAGCCGGACGGAGTTCCTCGCGCTGGTCCGGGACGTCACGCGCCGGATGGCGGAGGTCGCCGGCTTCGACCCCGCGCAGGCGGAGCCGCTGGCGCTGGCGGTGGACGAGGCCGTGACGAACGTGATCGAGCACGCGTACGCCGGGGCCGGCGATCGCGCGATCGAGCTGCGCTACTGGGACGAGGCCGACGACCTGCGGATCGACGTGGTCGACGACGGCGCCACGGTCGACCCGCGCTCGATCCCGCAGGTGGACCTCGAGCGCTACGCGAGCGAGCGGCGCACGGGTGGCCTCGGCATGCACCTGATGGCGCGGATCATGGACTCGGTGACCTTCCGCCGGGCCGCGCGCCGCAACGTCTGCTGCCTGGTCAAGCGCAAGCCCGCGGCCCTCCCCGCCGGAGGCCGCCGCCCGTGAGCACGCCCGTCGTCTTCCAGTACCAGCAGGCGCTCGACGAGTTCCGCCGCGAGGGCCGCGAGCCCCCGTTGCTGAAGCGCATGTCAGAGCTGATCTCCCTGCTCGACCTGACGACGACGCTCGGCTCCACGCTGAGCGGGAGCGAGATCCTGGACGCGGCGCTCTTGATCGTGATGGGCGAGCTCCAGGTCTCGCGTGGCGGGCTCTACGTGGCCGAGGGCGAAGGGTGCTTCCGGCTGCGCTCGGCGCGCGGGATTCCCGCGGGGCAGAAGGAGCTGGTCGCGTACGCGATGCCGCCGGAGACGCCGGGGGAGATCGAGCCCGGGACCGACTTCGCCGCCGCCGGGCTGTCGCTCGTCTGCCCGGTGCGCAAGGCGGGGCGCACGATCGCACTCCTCGCGCTCGGCCCGCGCGCGGAGGGACAGCCGTTCGGCCGCGAGGAGCGGGGCTTTCTCGAGAGCCTGGCGGCCTGCGCCGCCACGCCGATCGAGAACGGCCTGATCTACGAGGAGCTGCGGCGGGTCAACCGCTCGCTCTCGGTCAAGGTGTTCCAACTCCACACCCTGTTCGACATCGGTCGCGAGCTGACCGCGAGCCTCGACGAGGACGCGATCGAGCGCCTGGTGGTGACCACGGTGATGGGCCACTTCCTGGCGTCGCGGGCGGCGCTGTTCCGCCTGCGCGGCGACGGGACCCTCGAGCTGGCGCAGGCGCGGGGGCTCAGGTCGGAGGAGACGCTGCACGCGCTGCAGGAGCCGGGCCGGGCGCGCGAGGCGCTGGCGGCGGGCCCGAGCGGCGTCGCCGACCTGCCACCCGGGCCGCTGCGCGAGATGCTGCAGGGCGCGCGTTTCGCGCTCGCCGTCCCGATTGCCGCCGGGGAGCGGGCGAGTGGCCTGCTGCTGGTGGGCGAGCGGCCGGGAGGCCGGTCCTACGGGGAGGAGGAGATCGACTTCGCCGCGGCCCTGGCCCGCCAGGCCCAGGCGGCGCTCGAGGGCGCGCGCCTGCACCGCGTGCGCCTCGAGAAGGAGCGCCAGGACCGCGAGCTGCAGATCGCCCGCCAGATCCAGCAGAGTCTGTTCCCGCGCGCGCTGCCGACGGTCGCGGGCTTCGAGCTGGCGGCGCTCAGCCGTTCCTGCCAGGAGGTCGGCGGCGACTACTACGACTTCATCCCGCTCGAGGGCGGCCGGCTCGCGATCGTGATCGCCGACGTCTCCGGCAAGGGGACCCCCGCCAGCATCATGATGGCCTCGGTGCACGCGTCGCTGCAGGCGATGGCCGGCACGGCGCACCCCACGCGCATGCTGCAGCGGCTCAACCGCTTCCTGTACGAGAACACGCAGACGAGCCGCTACGTCACCCTCTTCTACGGCGAGCTCGACCCCGGCCGGCGCTCGCTCGAGTACGTCAACGCCGGCCACGTCCCGCCCTACCTGCTGCGGGCCGACGGCTGCCACGAGCGGCTGCGCGTGGGCGGGCCCGTGATCGGCCTGCTCGAGCAGGTGGCGCCGGAGGCGGCCAGTGTCAGCTTCGCGCGGGGTGACCTGCTCGCGGTCGTGACGGATGGCGTGACCGAGGCCATGGATCCCGCGGGTGACGAGTTCGGCGACGCGCACGTCACGCCTGCCCTGGCGGCCGGCGCCGCGGACGGCGCGCAGGCCGCGCTCGCCTCGCTGGTGGCCCGAGTCGACGCCTGGACCGGCGCCGCCGGCTGCACCGACGACCTCACCATCCTGACACTGAGAGCGACATGACCCTGGAGCTGCGACTCTTCAATACGCTGAGCGCCGAGATCGAGACGCTGCGCCCGCTGGCGCCTCCCGAGCTGCGCTTCTACGCCTGCGGGCCCACCGTCTACAACCGCGCGCACGTCGGCAACTTCCGGACCTTCGTCTGCGTCGACGTGCTGCGGCGCACGCTGCGGCACTTCGGCTACCGGGTGCGCGAGGTCATGAACGTCACGGACGTGGACGATCGCATCATCCAGAAGGCCCAGGAGGCCGGCCTGGACCTACGCTCGTTCACCGCCGGCTACGTCCGGGCGTTCGAAGAGGACATGGCGGCGCTGCGTATCGAGCGGCCTGACGTGATGCCCCGCGCGACCGAGCACATCCCGGAGATGATCGAGCTGATCGGCCGCCTGCGCGCGCGCGGACACACCTACGACGCCGAAGGCGGCGTCTACTTCCGAATCGCCAGTTTCCCCGAGTACGGCCGGCTGTCGCGGCTCGACGTGGCCGGCATCCAGGCCGGGGCGCGCGTCGACACGGACAAGTACGACAAGGAAAACGCCCGCGACTTCGTGCTCTGGAAGGTCAAGGGCGACGAGCCGGCGTGGGCGCAGTGGGACGCGCCCTTCGGCAGAGGCCGGCCCGGCTGGCACATCGAGTGCTCGGCGATGAGCATGAAGTACCTGGGCGAGACGTTCGACCTGCACGCCGGGGGCGAGGACCTGATGTTCCCGCACCACGAGAACGAGATTGCCCAGAGCCAGTGCGGCACGGGCCACGTGTTCGCGCGCCACTGGCTGCACGCGAAGCACCTGCTGATCGACAACGAGACGATGTCGAAGTCCAAGGGCAACTTCTTCACGATCCCCGACATCGTCGCGCGCGGGCACTCGCCCGAGGCGATCCGCTACCTGCTCGCCGGCTCGCACTACCGCAAGCCGCTCAACTTCGGCTTCGAGGGGCTGCAGCAGAGCCAGACGGCGCTCGACCGCGTCCACGGCCTCGTCAAGCGCCTCGACGAGGCGGCCGGGCCGGGGCCCGAGGGGCCCGCCGCGGCGGCCGCGGCGCAGTGCCGCGTCGCCTTCGACGCCGCGCTGGCCGACGACCTGAACACGCCCGAGGCGCTCGCGGCGGTCCACGGCCTGGTGGGCCGGGCCAACACGCTGCTGGCCGAGGGGGCGCTGACGCAGGCCGGCGCGGCGCGCGTGCGGGCGGAGCTCGTCGCGATGGACGGTGTCTTCGGCGTGCTGCTGCCCCCGGAGACCGAGGAGCGGCTCGACGCCGATCAGCAGGTGCTCTTCGACGAGCGCCAGGACGCGCGCAAGCGGCGGGACTTTGCGCGGGCCGACACGGCGCGCCAGCGGCTCGAGGCCCTCGGCGTCGTGCTCGAGGACACGCCGAAGGGCACCCGCTGGCGCAAGAAGCGCTGAACGCCGTGGTCGCGGAGCCGCCGTCCTCGCCGCCGGGCCGCTCGGGCGAGGACCTCGCCTGCGCGCACCTCCTGGCCCGCGGCCTGCGCGTGGTCGAGCGCAACTTCCGCTGCCGTGTCGGGGAGATCGACGTCGTGGCGCGCGACGGCGACGTGGTGGTCTTCGTCGAGGTCAAGGAGCGCCGGGGCGCCTCGCACGGGTCGGCCGTCGAGTCCGTGTCGGCGGGGAAGCGGCACAGGCTCGTGCGCGCCGCCCGGCTGTACGCGGCCCGCCACGGGCTGTCCGAGTCGGCCCTGCGTTTCGACGTGGTCGCGATCGACTGGGGCGAGCAGGGCGCACGCATCCGTCACGAGCCGGGGGCCTTCGGCGAAGAGTGACCCCACCGGGGGCCGCGGGCCAGCCCCCTGACAGTCAGAAGCCC
>Ga0302299_10001579_pt1 | contig 13688 bp, 10 predicted proteins | sample III_Fen_N3_4_FD_198795 | JGI IMG/M metagenome (GOLD analysis project Ga0302299, IMG submission 198795) | Peat permafrost microbial communities from Stordalen Mire near Abisko, Sweden - III_Fen_N3_4 | ecosystem: Environmental > Terrestrial > Soil > Wetlands > Permafrost | place: Sweden: Abisko... | reverse complement strand
CCTGGCGGCGCGCGGCCCGGCGATCGCGGTGGCGTACGACGCGTGGGCCGGCTCGTTCGGCGTCGTCGCCGCCGAGGTCACCGGCGGCGCGACCACCTGGACACCGCTCGGTCACCTGCTCGACGTTGACGCCGCCGGCGACGCGCGCGGCCCGGCGATCGCGATCGACGCGGCCGGCGCGCCGATCGTCGCGTGGACCGAGCTCATCGAGGGCAACCAGCGCGGCGTCGTGGCGCGCTACACCGATCGCTGGACGATCGTCGGCGGCAGGACCTTCCTGCTCGACGCGCGCGCCGCGCCGTCGCGCGTGCAGCTCGCGCTCGCCGCCGGCCAGGCGCCGGTCGTCGGCTGGCTCGCGGGCACCACCGCACAGGTCGAGCGGTTCAACGGACCGGCGGTCGCCGGGGTCGGCCTCGCCGCGCGCAGCTCGATCGCCGGCTGCGCGATCTCGCCGACCGCGCCCCCGCCCCTGCTGTCGCAGACCGGCTGCTTCACGATCGCGCCGCCCGCCGCGCCGGTCGCCCACCCCGGCCTCGTGCCGTACGACGTCGTGGCCGAGCTGTGGTCCGATGACTCCCGCAAGCGGCGCTGGATCGGCCTGCCCGACGGCGCCGCGGCGATGACCCTGTCGGCGACCGGCGCCTGGACCGCGCCCCCCGGCACGCTGATGGTCAAGGAGTTCGCGCTCGAGACCACGCCGGGCGATCCGGCGACCCGCCGCCCGGTCGAGACCCGGCTCTTGATCAACGACGCCAGGCTCGGCTGGCAGGGCTTCAGCTACCGGTGGACCGCCGACGGCGCCGACGCGACGATCCAGCCCGACGAGGCCCAGACGTTCGACTGGCCGCTCGACGACGGGCAGACCCAGGCCCACGTGTACCCGAGCCGCAGCCACTGCCTGTCGTGCCACGAGCACTCGTACGGCCCGCTGCTCGGGCTGCGGCCGATCCAGCTCCAGCGCTGGTTCGACTACGGCGGCGTGATCGCCGACCAGCTGCCGACCTTGGCGGCGCTCGGGATCGGCCCGGCATCCGACGCCGCCGCCGTGGTCTCGCCGCACGATCCGTCGGCGACCCTCGAGCGCCGGATGCGAGGCTACCTGGCCAGCAACTGCGCGCACTGCCACAACCCCGACCACATCGCGATCAAGGATCTGCGGTGGACCACGCCGCTGGCCGATACCCGGCTGTGCGAGGCCGTGGTCCCCGGCTCGCCGGCGCAGTCGGTGGTCTACCAGAAGGTGTCGTCGCGCCCCGGCATGCCGCCGCTCGGCACGGCGAGCGTCGACCCGCTCGCGGTCGCGCTGGTCGGCAGCTGGATCTCGCAGCTGACCCGCTGCCCGTAAGTGATCGGCGCGGCGGCCGCTGATAGACTGCGCGCACGATGCACGACCTCGTGAGGCAAGCGATCGCCGTGGGACTGTGCGCGATCTGCGCGTGCGCGAACCACGAGGCGGCCAAGCCCGCCGAGGCGCCGCTCGACCCCAAGGACATCCCGGCGAACATCGACCGGATCGCCACCAAGGTCCTGGCCGAGACCTCCGTGCCGAGCGCGTCGCTGGTCGCCGTCGTCGACGGCAAGATCGTCTACACCCACGCCTACGGCGACGCGCGGCTCGCGCCCAAGGCGCCGGCGACCCCGGCGATGCGCTACAGCATCGGCTCGATCAGCAAGCAGTTCACCGCCACGGCGATCCTGCTGCTCGCCGAGGACGGCAAGCTCGCGCTCGACGATCATGTCTCGAAGTATGTCCCCGGGCTGACCCGGGGCGACGACATCACGCTCCGCCAGCTGTTGTCGCACACCTCCGGCTACCCCGACTACGCGCCGCAGGACTACGCGGTCCCCGAGTGGCTGAAGCCGATCGACGCCAACCAGATCCTCGAGCGCTGGGCGCGCAAGCCGCTCGAGTTCGAGCCCGGCACCCGGTGGCAGTACAGCAATACCAACTTCGTGATCGCCGGCCTCGTCTGCGAGAAGGTCGCCGGCATGCCGCTGTTCGACCTGCTGACCCAGCGGGTGTTCAAGCGGCTCGGCATGACCTCCGTCACCGACACCGATCGCGGCAAGCTCACCGAGCCCGATCCGCAGGGCTACTTCCGCCGTGCGCTCGCCCCGCTGCGGGTCTCGCCCCACGAGGGCCCGGGCTGGATGTACGCCGCCGGCGAGCTCGCGATGACCGCCGAGGATCTCGGCAAGTGGGACATCTCGGTGATGAACCAGGCCGTGCTGTCGCCGGCCTCGTATCACCAGCTCGAGACCGAGGTCGTGCTCGCCAATGGCGCCGGCACGCGCTACGGCCTCGGCATCGGCGTCCAGCTCAACAGCGGCCGCCGCGAGCTCCGCCACAGCGGCGAGGTGCTCGGCTTCGTCGCCGCCAACGTGATCCTGCCCGACGACAAGCTGGCGGTCGCCGTGCTGACCAACCAGGACGCGTCGTCCGCCGCCGACAAGATCGCCAACCAGGTCCGCGACGTGCTGCTGCGCGCCGCGATCGCGCCGAGCCTCGAGACCGACCACACGATCCAGCAGATGCTCGTCGACCTCGCCGCCAGGAAGCTCGACCGCACCAAGCTGACGCCGAACGCCAGCGCCTACTTCAGCGACGCGGCGATCGACGACTTTGCCAGCACGCTCTCGCCGCTCGGCGCGATCCAGCACGTCGAGCAGATCACCAACGTCCGGCGCGGCGGTATGACCAACCGGCACTACCGCGCCAAGTACGCCGACAAGGCGCTCTCGATCAGCGTGTACGAGACCCCCGATGGCAAGATCGAGCAGTTCCTGGTCGCCGACGATCGCTAGTCCGACGCCGGCGATTTCCACGGTACGCCTGATCGGCGCGCCCCCGCCCCCTGCGGGCGTGTGCGCGGGTGGTGAGAGGAAGGCGAGGCCGAGCGCGGGGGGCACCTCGACCGCGAGTTCGCCGCCGGGTTTGTTGCGCCGCACAGAGCGCGCGGCGACACTTCCGCCCGTGCGTTCGATCCTTGCCGTGGGAATGTCCTTGGTCGTTGTCGGCCTGTCGATCGTCGGTTGCTCGAAGTCGAGCGACTATGGCTCCGTGGGGCCGGGAACCGGGAACGGGAAGACGCTCGACGCGGGCGTGGCCATGGACGCCGCACCGGGTGCGGACTCCGGGGTTCCGATCGATGGACCGCTCGACAACGCGCCGCCGGTGATCGAGCTCGTCACGCCGGCGTCGCCGTACCTGGTCGCCGGCGTGATGCAGCTCGACCTGAAAATCACGGACGCCGAGGGCGTCGCCAGCGTGACGGCCACGATCGGCAGCGAGTCGCACCCGATCGCCCTGTCGCCCGGTCAGGTCGGCCACCTGGTGGGCCAGTTCGATACGTCGGTGCTCGCGGGGCTGGTGTCGCCGAACATCCTCGTCACGGTGGTCGATCAGGCCGGGAGCACCGGCCAGCGCGGATTTCCGATCACGCTCGACAACAGCTCGCCGGTGGCGTCCATGGATCCGCCCAAGGTCCGCATGTTCAACCCCTTGGATAATTCCTGCAGCGACTCGTTCGATCCGCTCGGCGGCGACGCGCCGAATGACCGCCAGACGGTCGCGCAGCTCAGCGAGTTCCGCGCCCGGGTCGAGGATCGCCCGAACACCGGGACGTTGAACAAGGATGCCACGGTGTTCATCCCGCTGGCCGGGGTCGCCTCGGTGAAGCTCAACGTGCTGCACGCGACCGGGGTCCCGCTGACGGTCGACAGCAACGGCGATGGCACGTGCGACCGCATCAACCCCAAGGCCTCGCCGGTCGTCATCAGCCTCGCGGCGGCGCCGCCCGGCGGGGCGGCGTTGTTCGGACCGACCACCTTCGCCGGGTCCAACCTCGGTTGCGTCGCAGGTACCCAGACGACGGCGCCGCTGCAGCTGTGCAACGGCGAGCCGCACGCGACGATCGCGATCTCGACCCCCTTCCACCACCTACCCGCGATCTTTGGCATTCCCCAGGTGGACTCCGACAACTGCCTCGGCTACGTGTTTGACGCCCTCGCCGACAACGTGCCCGATGGCTGGGCCTGCGTCGCGGTCGAGACCACCGACGCGCTCGGCAATCGCAACGTCTCGGCGCCGCTTCGCGTCTGCATCAATAGCGCCAAGGACCCTGCGAGCGCCTGCGGTGCCGTCGGAACGACCTGGTCGGCGAGCGATCCCGCGGTTCCCGACTGCACCGGCACGCTGCTCCCCAGCGGCACTGTGACCAGCACCAAGTGCACCGCCGAGACGTTCTTTGACAGCGGCACCGTCAACGACTACGAGCTGATCCGGCAATAGGCCGCTAAAGTCCGTAACAGCGACGCAGTTGCGGCAGCGGCTGGCGGTGGCAGCAGGGGCTGGCGGTTTGCGGCATCGGTTTGCAGTCGCGGCATCGGTTTGCGGCCGCCGTCGCGGTCGCGGCATCGGTTTGCGGCCGCGGCATCGGTTTGCGGCTGCGGTATCGGTATCGGTATCGGCATCGGTTTGCGGCTGCGGTATCGGTATCGGTATCGGTATCGGCATCGGTTTGCGGCTGCGGTATCGGTATCGGCATCGGTTTGCGGCTGCGGTATCGGTTTGGGGTATCGGTTTGGGGTATCGGCATCGGTATCGGTATCGGTATCGGTATCGGTATCGGTATCGGCATCGGCATCGGCATCGGCATCGGTATCGGTTTGCGGCTGCGGTATCGGTATCGGTATCGGTACCGGCATCGGTACCGGCATCGGCATCGGCATCGGTTTGCGGCATCGGCATCGGCATCGGTTTGCGGCATCGGTTTGCGGCATCGGCTTGCGGCATCGGGATCGGCTTGCGGCGTCGGGATCGGCTTGCGGCATCGGGATCGGCTTGCGGGATCGGGATCGGCTTGCGGCATCGGTATCGGCCTGCGGCCGCGGTATCGGCTTGCGGCGCGTCCAACACTTCCAGCTTTCGGCATTCGTTGAAACGCTCGGGTGCCGCGGTGCTGCCGGGCGACTCCGAGCTCGATGCACGCCGACGACGACCGCAGGCGTGCTCGCGCCGCTCGACCAACGGACCTGGCGATTTCGGCCGCGGGCGCCGATTCGCTAGAGGCGGCGGGGCGGCCGAGCTCGGTGGCCGTGGGCGAGCAGCGGTGCGAGGACGAGCTTGGCGCTCTCTTCCGTCTGAGAACTTGTCCCGGCTACCCGTAACTTCTAGCCTGATGTTGCTGATGTTCTTCAACCTGTACGAGACCAGCGAGCGCGGTCGGGTGTGCTCGCGTGCGGCGTGCCGCTCATGGCGGCCGACCCTGCTCCACGTCTGACGCCATGTTCTCCTTGCCCGCCTGGACGCGAACGCGCTTCGACCAATTTGGGAAGCAGATGGTGCGTTCCGCGATCGCCTCGCGCGGCTCGGTCGAGACCGACGCAGAGGTCCCCGCCGACACCCGAAGGATCGATCTCTGGTTCATGCCCGATCCAGCCTGCGAGCCGGTCCCCGGCTACCTCGGCCTCCTCGGGCGCATCACCGGAGGCCCGAGCACCCTGGAGTTCTTCCACAATACGCCGAGCGGCGAGGATCTCGCCGACTGCTTGATCAAGCACGGCCAGTTCCGCCACTACCTATCGCTCCGCAAGCCGCCACCCCCGATCCCGACGCAGTGGGTGATCTCGTCGGGCCGCCCCAAGGGCGGCATCGAGGCTTGCTGCTTCACCGGCTGGAGGGCTGGCCCCCCGGCATCTACGAAGGCCCGTCCTTGCTATGGACGCGGCTCGTGGTGGTCAGCGAGCTGCCCATCACGCCCGACACGTTGCTCCTGCGCCTGCTCGGCGCCGGCCTTGTGCTGAAGCAGGCGATCGCCGAGATCAAGGCGTTGCGGACCGCGGATCCCGCGCGCAGCCTTGCGCTTCCACTTCTGGTACGCTTACGGCTGGAGATCCCGGCAGACCCTGCACAGCGGACGGACGACGACCAGGAGTTCCTCATGCAGACCCAAGACATCGTCGAGACCTGGCGCCAGGAGGCGATTCAGGAAGGCGTCAAGCAGGGCATCCTGCAGGGCGTCCAGCAGGGCATCCTGCAGGGCGTCCAGCAGGGCATCCTGCAGGGCGTCCAGCAGGGCGTCCAGCAGGGCATCCAGCAGGGCGAATGCGCGGTGCTGCTGCGCCTGCTGCGGCAGCGCTTTGGTGCCGCCGTGGACGCTCATGTCGAGCAACGCATCGCGACGGCGCCCGTCGAGCAGATCGACCTCTGGACCATGCGCATCCTGTCAGCCACCGCGCTCGCCGAGGTGTTCGCCGAGTGAACCGGCGGTGGCTCCGCGACACGCTGATCTCGGCGCTGTCGCCGCACCTCGCGGTCCGGCGGTCCGCCCGGAGCTTCGGCCGATCCGGGCTCACCGGCGAGGTCAGAAGCCGGCTCGTCGACGGCCTTCCGTCAGCTGCGCCGCGCCACGCCAGGCTACTCCGCGCCGGTCGCCAGCCGCAGCTCGAACGCGCAGCCAGCGCCGGCGACCGAGGCCGCGTCGAGCGTGCCGCCCCACGGCGCGACGACGCCGCGGACCAGCTCGCCCAGCGCATCCGCGCGCGGGCTGCCGGCGCCGTTATCGGCGATCGTGACCAGCGCCCACGGCCCGTCGGGGACGACCCGCACGCTGACCGCGCTGCCCGGTAGCTCGCGCGCCGAGCTCGCCGACATGGCGACCAGCTGGGCGACGGCGAGCGCGAGCGTGCCCGGCGTGCCGCGCGCCGGCGGCGTGTTGCCAAGATCGATCAAGAGCTCGATGCCGGCGGCGAGGTGGTGGCTCGCGAGGTGAAGGCCGAGCTCGACCGCGGCCGGCAGGTCGAACCAACCGGCCGGCGCCGGCGCGAGCGCGCGATCGAGCTCGTCGAGCCGCCGCGCCAGGCTCGTCGCCTCGAGGTAGGTCGCGGCGAGATCGTGGCGCAGCGCCTGCAGCGAGCGCCACGGATACGGCGTCGGGCCGGTCGAGGTCGCGACGTGGCGCTCGAGGTGATCGACGACCAGGCCCAGGCGTTCGCGGAGCGCGCGCACCGGCTCGGCGAGCTGGCGCGCGACGTCGACCGCGACCTCACCGCCGATCACGCGGGAGGGGCCCGGCTCGGCGACCGCCGGCACGGCCGGCGCTTCGATCGCCGGCACGGCCGGCGCTTCGATCGCCGCGTCGCTCGCGTCCCGCTCCGGCGCGGCAACCTTGGGTGCCTCCTGCGTCATAAGCTCCCGGTGAGCAAGAACCAGGTCTCGTCGATCCCGCCGCGCATCACGCCACGCGAATAGCCGATCTCGAACGTGCCGGGCATGTAGTAGCCGAAGAAGGCGTCGAGCCGCAAGGCAGCGCCGAGCGAGGTCCGGACGTCGTCGCCGGGGTGGAACGGACCGTCGAACGCGGTCGCGGTATCGCTCAGCACCGCGAGGTTGAGCCTCCGCACGTAGATCGGCAGCGTGGCGATGCCGTGCTCCACGGTCACGAGCTCCTGGCGGTACTCGAGGTTCAGCAGGTGGTACTGGTTGCCGGCGAGCGCCCGCACGGGATAGCCGCGCAGGTAGCCGGTCACCGAGGTGCGCGAGCTATCGATGATCGACCTCACGAGGTCCTGGGACGGCACGCCGCCGAGCACGAAGCCGCCGTCCCGCACGAGGTCGCCGGCGCGCAGCGCGCCGACCAGGCGCACCGCGACGACCGGCGTCGCGCCCCACAACCGCTGGTAGGCATCGAGCCCGTAGCTCACCGTGACGTTGCGGTAGCGCGCGCCGAGCGCCGGATGATCGATCCGGAGGCTGACCGCGCCGTCCCACCCGGCCACCGCGCCGTAGCCAAACGTCGTCGACTTGACGTCGGAGTACGCGACCCGGCTGGCGACGCCGGCCTGGGTGTAGTCCGTGATCGGCGTGACCAGCGGGTGCTGGTTCGGATCGAGCGTGACGCTCGGCGCCGAGACCTCGCGAAACCAGTCGAGGTCGTAGCTGAACGACAGCGCCCAGCTCGCGCCCGGCCGCGCCTCGAACGGGACGTCGAGCGCCAGCGTGCCGCTCCAGTCCTCCTCGGTGTAGTTCGCGTTGCGGCCGTCGATGCGAAACCCGCCGCGCGTGAGGAGCGTCCGCGCGCCGGACACCCGGAACCCCGGCCGGAGCCCGGTGTAGCCGTAGGACGCGCCGACGTTGAGCGCGGTATGCAGGGTGTCGGACGCCAGCGCCAGCGAGTAGGTGTGCAGCCCGACGGCGTCGCTGCCGCCGGTCGCCAGCGACGCCGTCGAGGTCGAGCCGTAGTGGAACGTGCCGGTCCAGGTCTGGGGCGCCAGGGTCTCGATCGCGCGGTACGGCCGCGGCGCGCTGACCCAGGCCTCCTGATCGCGGATCACGCGCGGCGGCGGCTTGTCGTCGAGGTAGTCGCGCGCGGGCAGCCAGCGCGCGCGCTCGAGCGGCAGCTCGTAGAGGTCGTAGCCGCCCTGGGGCACCGCGGCCTCGTACGCCAGCCGGGTGCCGTCGGGCGACGGCGCCGCGCCGAACGCGCCGCCGACCACGTTGGTGACCTGCCACAGCGAGCGATCCGAGGTGTCGAACGCGTAGATGTTCGAGATCCCGGTGCGGTCGCTGTCGAAGTAGACGTAGCGGCCGTCGCGCGACCACGCCGGCGCCATGTCGATCGCGCGATCGCGGGTGATCTCGTCGACCTGGCCCGAGGCGAGCTCGACGATCAGGATGTCGCGCAGCCCGCCTGCGCGCCACGCCGAGAACGCGATCCGCGCGCCGTCGGGCGACCACGCCGGCTGGTACGCCTGGTCGTAGCGCGCGCCGCGCCACACGACCTGGGCCGGCGCGTCGGGCGCCACCGCCTGGATCGCCAGCACGCTCTCGGAGTGCTCGTTCATCGAGAACGCGACGCGCCGGCCGTCCGGCGACGCCGCCGGATCGCGCGCGCGCCGGCCGGTCGACAGCCGCACGGTGTGGCCGGTCGCCGCGTCGCGGTACATCAGGTCTTCATAGGAGTAGTCGCGGCGGTACAGCCGGCTCTGCTCGTAGATCAGCGAGCCGTCGGGCAAGAGGTCGAACGGCCCGAGGTTGTCGATCTGCGCGATGTCGCGCGCGCCGCGGACGTCGCCGCCGACCGGCATCGCCCGGATCTTGGTCAGCGCGTAGCCATCGGACTCGAGCCACCACAGCTGCTTGCCGTCGGCGCTGTAGTGCGGCCACAGGTTGTTCTCCGCCGAGTGGGTCAGCGCGCGCCCGGCGGCCAGGCCGCGGCGCTCGGCGGCCATCTCCTGCTGGCTGTAGCGATCGCGCAGGTAGCGCTTCCACGCGTCGTACAGCTCGGTGAACGGCTCGCCCACGAGCTTGGCGATCTGCCGGTTGACCGCGTACGGCGGCGCGAAGCTGCCCGCGAGGTGCGTCATCTTGCCGAGCACGTCGTCGCCGAACCGGTCGAACACGTAGCGCAGGAAGTGCGAGCCGTAGACGTACACCGCGTTGCCGTGCGGGAATCGCCGCGGCGCGCCGGTGACCTCGTCGAGCCCGAGCTCCTGGTGGCCATCACGCGCCGCCCGCAGGTACTGATCGAACCGGGTCCCGCGGTTGCGGCCACCGGCGCTGCGCTTGGACTCCTCGTAGACCGCGATGCCCTCGATCAGCCAGCGCGGCATGATCTGGCTCGGCGACCACAGCCGGCCGAAGATCCGGTTGTAGATCGTCGGCAGCCCCTCCATCGTGTCGAGGTGGAGGATGTGGGTGTACTCGTGGGCGATCAGGCCGTACAGCCAGTCCTCGTGGTCGTCGAGCTCGTTGAACCCGGTCGGGCCGGTCGCGAAGATCTGGATCGCGTTGCGCGGCAGCACGCTGGCGAACCCGTTCGCGCTGTCGGTGTCGTCGACCAGGACGACGATCGTCTTGCCGTCGGGCAGGTGATCGAGCGCGGGCGCGAGCGTGCGGTGCGCTCGCTCGGCGACCACGGCGAGCCGGCGCGCCACGTCGTCCAGCGGCTCGTAGTAGTAGATGACGAAGTGGTCGGAGTCGATCGTGCGGTAGACCCGCGTCGGATCCCCGGCCCACGCGCGGGTCGCCAGCGCGATCAGCGCGAACGCTGCGAGCAGAACCCGCAAGACACTAGTCCCGCTCCGCGAGCGGGGCCGTCACACGCGGCCCTTGCGGTGCGCCGCGGTGCGCCCGAACACATACTCGGCGACCATCGCGCGGACCTCCGCCGCGGTCGCCAGCTTCTTGAGCCGGTGGACCAGCGCCTCGGTCTCGCTGAGCCGCGTCGAGCGGATCATCGCCTTGACCTCGGGCACCGACACCGCGCTCATCGACAGCTCGCGGATCCCCAGGCCGATCAGGACCGGCGCGATCATCGGCTCGCCCGCCATCTCGCCGCACACCGCGACCGGGATGTGCTGGGCGTGGGCCGCGCGCGCGACGTCGCCGATCAGCCGCAGCAGCGCCGGGTGGAGCGGCTCGTAGAGGTACGAGACGTACTCGTTCACGCGATCGACCGCCATCGTGTACTGGATGAGATCGTTGGTGCCGATCGAGAAGTAATCGCACTCCTCGGCGAGGAAGTCGGCGGTCAGCGCGGCGGCCGGCATCTCGATCATGATGCCGAGCTTGACGTTCTCGTCGAACGCGACCCCGGCCTCGCGGAGCTCGAGCTTGACGTCGTCGACCACCGCCTTGGTCGCGCGCAGCTCGGCGACGCCGGAGATCATCGGGAACATGATCTTGAGCGGGCCGTGGGCCGAGGCGCGGAGCAGGCCCCGGAGCTGCGACCGGAACAGCGGCCGGCCGATCTGCGACAGGCACAGCCGGATCGAGCGCAGGCCGAGCGCGGGGTTGGCCTCCTCGAGCGCCGCCGCCTCGAGGAACGGCGCGAGCTTGTCGGCGCCGAGGTCGAACGTGCGGATCGTCGCCGGGCGGCCGCCCAGGCGCTTGAGCACCTCGACCGCGGTCTGGTAATGGCGCTCCTCGTCGGGCGGCTCGGCCTGGCCCATGAACAGGTACTCGGTGCGGTACAGCCCCACGCCCATCGCGCCGTACTCGAGCGCGTCCTCGAGCTCGTCGTGGCCGTCGATGTTACAGTACAGCGCGATCTCGGTGCCGTCGAGCGTGGCGGCCGGCAGGTCGCGCATCGAGTGCAGCGCCGCGCCGGCCGCGACCTGGCGGCGCTGCTCGTCGCGGAACTCGGCGACCGTGGCCGCCGTCGGGTTGATGATGACGATGCCCGAGCCGCCGTCGAGCAGCAGCAGATCGTCGGTCTCGACCAGCTCGGTGATGTTCTCGAGCCCGACCACCGCGGGGATCTCGTGAGCGCGGGCGATGATCGCGGTGTGCGAGGTCTTGCCACCGGCGTCGGTCAGGAGGCCCGACACCGCGGCCTTGTGGAGCTGGGCGGTATCGGCCGGCGACAGGTCGTACGCGACGACGATCGCGTCGGGCGGCGGCTGGACCGGGCCGGTGTCGCGGCCGAGCAAGTTGCGCAGCACGCGCTCGAACACGAACTCGACGTCGCTGCGCCGCTCGCGCAGGTAGACGTCTTCCATGCGGTCGAACACGCCGGCGATATCGTCGACCGCGCGGCGCAGGCCCCACTCGGCGTTGATCAGCTGGTCGCGCACGTAGCCGATCGCCGCGTCGACCAGGTGCTCGTCGTGCAGCATCATCTGGTGCGCCGTGATGATGTGGTAGTCGCTCTCGTTCTCCGACGCGAGCTTCTCCTTGATCTTGGCGAGCTGCTTGTCGCTCGCCGCGATCGCCTTGTGGAGCCGCGCGATCTCGGTGTCGACGTCGTCGAGCTCGACGTGGTGGCGCGGCGCCTTGAGCGTATCGCGGCCGATCAGGTAGGCGCGGCCGAACGCGATCCCGGCCGACACGCCGAGCCCGTGGCGGCGAACTTCGTGCCGGATCTCGGTCATCGCCGTGGGGCTACTTTCCCTCGCCGAACTTGTCGTCGATCAGCGCGGCCAGCGCGGCGATCGCCTCTTCGGAGCGATCGCCCTTGGCCCGGATCGTGAGCGTCGTGCCCTTGGGCGCCATCAGCGTGAGCAGGCTGAGGATGCTCTTGCCGTTGACCTCGTTGCTCGCCTTGGTCACCGTGACCTCGCACGGAAACTTCGACGCGATCTGGACGAACTTCGTCCCCGCGCGGGCGTGGAGCCCGAGCTCGTTCTGGATCTGCAAGGTCTTTTCAGCGCGGTCCTCGGCGGCCATCAGTTCCCCCGATCGACGTCGCGGTGGCGCACCATGATATCCCAGGACGAGCCGAGCCGCTTGCGGAGCTCCTCCACGATCGCGACCGAGCGGTGGCGGCCTCCCGTGCATCCGATGCAGATGGTGACGTACAGCTTGCCCTCCTTCTGGAACTGCGGCAGCGAGAACCGCAGGATGCCCTCGACCTGGCGCACCGCCTCGAGCCCATCGGGGCCGAGCACGTAGGCCGCGACCGCCGGATCGCGACCGTCGAGGTGGGTCAGCGTCGGCTCGAAGTACGGGTTGGGCAAAAACCTCACGTCGAACACGTGGTTGAGCTCGATCGGCAGGCCGTGCTTGAAGCCGAACGAGACCAGCGTCACGGCGAGCTTGCCGGTGCCGCCGTAGCGCTCCTGGATGATCGACTTCAGCTGGTGCATGTTGAGGTGCGACGTGTCGATGACGGCCGCGCCCGGGCGCAGCTCGCTCATCACCTCGCGATCGCGCCGCACGCCCTCGGTGAGCTCGTCGCCCGACAGCGGATGGCGCCGCCGGGTCTCGCTGTAGCGGCGCAGCAGCACCTCGTCGGTGGCGTCGAGGAACATGACGTCGAGCCGGTGGCCCTGGCCGCGCAGCTTGGCGAGCGCCTGGGTCCAGCCGCCGAGGTTGCGGCGCTGCCGCGAATCGACCGCGATCGCCAGCTTGTCGCGATCGCCCTCCTGGACCAGGTGATCGACCAGCTGGCTCACCAGGGGCACCGGGATATTGTCGACGCAGGTGAACTCGATGTCCTCGAGCGCGCGCAGCGCGGTGCTCTTGCCCGCGCCGGACAGCCCTGTGACGATCACGATCTGCATCTACTCCACCGCATCCATCGGCACGTCGACGGTGGACTCCGCCTGCGCCTCCATCGCGCGGTGCAGCTGATCGCGGAACGCGCGCGCCGAGTGGGTGCCCTGCACCTTGAGCAGCTGGTTTCGCGCCGCGACCTCGATCAGCGTCGCCAGGTTCCGGCCCGGCCGCACCGGCAGCTGGACCACCGCGACCGCGACGTCGAGGATCCGCACGAACCTGTCATCGAACCCGAGGCGGTCGTACTCCTCGTCGGGGTTCCACTCGCGCAGCTCGACGACCAGCTCGATGCGCTTGGTGTCGCGCACCGCCGAACAGATCCTTGACGTTGATGATGCCCAGGCCGCGGATCTCCATGTGGTGGCCGATGATGTTGGCTCCCCGCCCGACGACCGAGCCGCTCTGCCGCCGGATCCGGATGATGTCGTCGGCGACCAGGCGATGGCCGCGGACCACCAGATCGAGCGCGGTCTCGCTCTTGCCGATCCCACTCTTGCCGAGCAGCAGCACGCCGATCCCCAGGACGTCCATCAACACGCCGTGCTTGTCGGTGCTCGCCGCCAGCCGATCCGCCATCCAGCTGGTCACCGAGGTGATGAAGTCGGCGGTGATGAGCCGCGAGACCAGCACCGGCACGCCGCGCGCGCCGGCCTCCGCCACCAGCTCCTCGGGCGGCGACAGCCCGCGG
>Ga0302299_10001578_pt1 | contig 13691 bp, 12 predicted proteins | sample III_Fen_N3_4_FD_198795 | JGI IMG/M metagenome (GOLD analysis project Ga0302299, IMG submission 198795) | Peat permafrost microbial communities from Stordalen Mire near Abisko, Sweden - III_Fen_N3_4 | ecosystem: Environmental > Terrestrial > Soil > Wetlands > Permafrost | place: Sweden: Abisko... | reverse complement strand
ACCTCCCTCGCCCGTGGGGTCCGGCTCGTGGCGACCGACCTCGACGGCACGCTGCTGCGTCACGACGGCTCGGTGTCCGCGTTCACCGTCGACACGTTCGCCCGGGCCCGCGCGGCCGGGCTGCCGATCGTCTTCGTGACCGGCCGACCGCCCCGCTGGCTGCCGATGGTGGCCGAGGGCACCGGGCACTCCGGCGTCGCCATCTGTGCCAACGGCGCGGTCGTGCTGGACCTCGCGACCGGCGTCCTGCTCGACTCGCACCCGATCGCGCCGGAGACGCTCGACCAGGTCGTCCGGACCCTGCGGGCCGAGCTGCCCGCGATCGGCTTCGCCGCGGAGTGGGTCACCGACTCCGGCGACAGCGGCACCGACTTCGGGCACGAGCACGCGTTCGTGCCGCGCTACGTCGTGGGCGACGCGGCCCGCGACCACGACGTCCGCGACCTGACGTCGGGACGCCGCGTGGTGAAGCTGCTCGCGCGGGTGCTCGGCACCGGCCACGACGCCGACAGCTTCCTCGACCACGCGCTCGAGCACGTCGCGCACCTCGTGACCGTGACGCACTCCAACGCCGACGACGTCCTCCTCGAGATGAGCGCGGCCGGCGTCACGAAGGGCACGAGCCTCGCGGCGTACGCCGACGGCCTCGGGATCCCCGCCGCCGTCGTCGCCGCCGCGGGCGACATGCCCAACGACGTGCCGATGCTCGCCTGGGCCGGGGTCGGCCTCGCGGTCGAGGGCGCGCACCCGGCCGTGCTCGACGCGGCCGACGCCGTGCTGCCGGGCCCGGACGCCGACGGCGTCGCCCGGTTCCTGGCCGCGGTCCTCGACGCCTGAGCGACCCCGGACCGCCGTGCGCCGACCCGGCGCCGCAGTTCCACGCGCCCGAGTTGTCCGATTCGCCCTCAGATGTGACTGCGGTCACACGAGGCGCGTGACGAGACCCACAAAGGCCCCGGAATCGCCCGTAATCCGGACAGTCGGCTGGGTCCGGGGCGGGGGCCCCTGCCTACCTTCGTCAGTCGCCCGCCGCAGTACGGGACCTCTGTACACGGGCGACGCGCTCAATCACCGGGCCTTCGCGCCCGGTGAGCCGGGGACCCAGTCTCGCGGGGCGAATCACCGCACGGTCACGACGACGTGCGGGGTAGGGCACCTCTTGGCCCGAGCCCGTCAGCTAACCCGGTCGGCGTGGAGAGGAGTCTGTTCGTGCTGTCCACCCCCCGTCGCCGGGTCCTCCCGGCCACGATGCTCGCCTCCGGCGCTCTCGCGCTCGGCGTCCTCGGGACGACCATCCCGGCGCAGGCCTCGGTCGTCACCCCCACCTCCACCGTCGCGACCTCCTCGGTCGTGGTGACCGCCGTCACCCGCACCGTGGCCGCGGCCAACGTCGCCGCCGCCTCGGTCACGACGAGCTCGGTCGCCGCGGCGTCGCTCAGCCCGGCACAGGTCGCGGCCAAGCGCGCCGCCACGGCCCGGATCGCCGCTGCCGCCCGCGTGATGCGGATCCGGGTCAGCGCAGTCACCATCGCGAAGGGCCGCGTCGGCTCCCGCTACCGCGCCGGCCGCTCCGGCCCGCGGGCCTTCGACTGCTCGGGCCTCGCCCTCTACGTCGTGCGCAAGGCGACCGGACGCACCCTCCCGCACTACTCCAAGGCGCAGTTCAGCGCGACGCACCGCGTCGCCAAGAAGAACCTGCGCCCCGGCGACCTGGTCTTCTTCTTCCGCCACGGTGCCCACCACGTCGGCGTCTACATCGGCCACGGCCGCATGGTCAGCGCCACGAACCCGCGCGGCGGCGTGAAGATCGACTCCGTCTTCTCCGGCTGGTACGGCTCGCGCTACAGCGGCGCCGGTCGTCTGGTCTGACGCTCGGCACTCCCTCCACGCACGTACGAGAGGCCCGGCCCCTTCGGGGGCCGGGCCTCTCGTACGTCGTGTCCTGGATCACGTCCTCGGCCTCGCCTGGAAATACCCCAGGGGGGTACCGTCGTTCGGGAGAGCAGGAGGTCACTCATGAACCACGGCTACAGCGCCGACAAGGACGCCGTCCTCGCCCGGCTCAAGAAGGTCGAGGGCCAGGTCCGCGGCATCGCCCGGATGGTCGACGACGACACCTACTGCATCGACATCCTCACCCAGGTCTCCGCCGCGACGCGCGCTCTGGAGAACGTCGCGCTGCTGCTGCTCGACGACCACCTCGACCACTGCGTCCGCAACGCCGCCATCGCCGGCGGGCCAGAAGCCGACGCGAAGATCGCCGAGGCCAGCGCCGCCATCGCCCGACTCGTCCGCTCCTGACCGCGATGAAGGCCTGTCTTGTTGCGCTCTTAGCAACGAAGGCCACCTTCATCGTCAACCACCCGCACCGAGGAGAACGCGCATGAGCACCACCACCTGGACCGTGACCGGCATGACGTGCGGCCACTGCGTGAAGGCCGTCACCGAGGAGGTCTCGGCCATCCCCGGCGTCACCGACGTCGCCGTCGAGCTCGAGTCGGGCCTGGTCACCGTCACCGCCGAGACCGACCCGTCCGCGGAGGCCGTCGCCGCTGCGGTCGACGAGGCCGGCTACACGCTCGTCACCGCCTGAGCCGTCGGCGTACCGCTCGTCCCGCACCATCCGCTCGTCCCGCTCGTGCCGCACCTGGAGCCGCTGTCATGTCCACGCCCGTCACCACGACGTTCGAGCAGATCGTCACCCCGATCGACCTGCAGGTCACCGGGATGACCTGTGCCTCGTGCGCGGCGCGGATCGAGAAGAAGCTCAACAAGGTGCCCGGCGTCGTCGCCACGGTGAACTACGCGACCGAGACCGCCCACGTGGAGACTCCCGCCGGCGTCACGCTCGAGGAGCTCGTCGCCGTCGTCGAGGCGACCGGCTACGGCGTGCGGGCACCCGAGCAGGAGGTCGACGACGACCCCGACGAGCTCGGCCGGCGCTGGCGCGTCAGCGCCGTGCTCACCGTGCCGGTGCTGTTCCTCTCGATGGTCCCGGCGCTGCAGTTCACCGGGTGGCAGTGGGTGGCGTTCCTGCTCGCGTCGATCGTGGTGCTCTGGGGCGGCAAGCCCTTCCACCGCGCCGCGTGGACCAATGCGCGGCACCGCGCGACCACGATGGACACCCTCGTGTCGCTCGGCGTCCTGTCGGCGTACCTCTGGTCGGCCTTCGCCGTGCTGTTCACCAGCGCGGGCGAGCTGGGCATGACGATGACCGTGTCGTGGCTGCCGATGCGCGACGACACGGCGCACGGCGTGCCGGACCTCTACTTCGAGTCGGCCGCTGTCGTCGTCACGTTCCTCCTGCTCGGCCGGTGGCTCGAGCACCGCGCCAAGCGGCAGTCGGGCGCCGCGCTGCGCGCCCTGCTCGACCTCGCGCCCGCGACCGCCTGGCTGCGCACGCCGGCCGGTGACACCGAGGTGCCGGCGTCGCACGTCCACGTCGGTGACCTCGTCATCGCGCGACCGGGCGAGCGCGTCGCGACCGACGGCGTCGTCGTCGAGGGCTCGAGCGCGATCGACGCGAGCATGCTCACCGGCGAGTCCGTGCCGATCGACGTGACGGTCGGCGACGAGGTCGCCGGCGGCACCGTCGTGCAGGACGGCCTGCTCCTGGTCCGCGCGACCCGCGTCGGCGCCGACACGGCACTGGCCCGCATCACCGCGCTGGTCACCGCCGCGCAGAGCGGCAAGGCACCGGTGCAGCGGCTCGCGGACCGGGTCGCGTCGGTCTTCGTGCCGGTCGTCCTCGTCATCGCGCTCGTGACCCTGCTCGGCTGGGGGCTCACGACGGGGTGGCAGCAGGGCTTCACCGCGGCCGTCGCCGTGCTCGTCATCGCCTGCCCGTGCGCCCTCGGCCTCGCGACGCCCACCGCGCTGCTGGTCGGCACGGGTCGCGGCGCGGGCCTGGGCATCCTCGTGCGCGGCCCCGAGGTGCTCGAGTCGACGCGTCGCGTCGACACCGTGGTGCTCGACAAGACCGGCACGCTCACCACCGGAGTCATGACCGTGGTCCACCGCCACGGCGACGACGAGGCCGTCGTGCTGGCCGGCGCGCTCGAGTCCGGCTCCACGCACCCGATCGCCCGCGCGGTCACGGCGTACGCCGGGAACCTCGGGCCGGTCCCCGCTGTCGAGACGCACCAGGCGGCGCGCGGCGACGGCGTCGTGGGTCGGGTATCGGGCCACGACGTGCAGGTCGGACGCCCGGAGTGGGTGGGCGTCGACGAACCGTGGTGGGGCGAGGCCGACTCCTGGCGCCGTGACGGCCTCACGGCCATCGCGGTGTCCGTCGACGGCCAGGTCCGTGCGCTGCTCGCCGTCGGCGACGAGGTGCGTGCGACCAGCCTGCACGCGGTCGCACAGCTGCGCGAGCTGGGCCTCGAGCCGGTGATGGTCACCGGCGACGCCGAGGCCGTGGCACGCGCCGTGGCGGCGGAGGTCGGCATCGACCGGGTGATCGCCGACGCCCGGCCCGAGGACAAGGTCGCCGAGGTGCACCGGCTGCGCGAGTCCGGACGGGTCGTCGCCGTGGTCGGCGACGGCATCAACGACGCCGCGGCGCTCGCGGCCGCCGACCTCGGCATCGCGATGGGCGGCGGGACCGACGTCGCGATCGAGGCGGCCGACATCACGCTGCTGCGCGACGACCTGCGCACCGCGGGCGACGCCGTCCGTCTGTCGCGCGCCACGCTGCGCACGATCAAGCAGAACCTCGGCTGGGCGTTCGGCTACAACGTCGCCGCCATCCCGCTGGCCGCCGCGGGACTCCTCACGCCCATGATCGCCGGCCTCGCCATGGCCATGAGCAGCGTCTGCGTCGTAGGAAACAGCCTGCGACTCCGCCGCTTCCACTGAGCGCGCAACGTCCACCCCTTTCGGGCTGAATGTGCCCCAGAGTGCGTAAGAGGCACCTAACGGGACCTCCACCAATCGGACGCGTCGGCCCTGGGGCGCCCCAGGTGCGCCTTGCGCACTCTGGGGCACCTTCAGCGACAGGGGAGCGCGCGTGACGACACCGTCGATCCATCTCGGCGTGCGAGCCGACACCGAGGGCGTGATCCGTCGCCTCGCCGTGAAGGCCGTGGCCGAGATCGACGGTCGGCTGCTCATGCTTCGCTCCGCCACGGGTGGCGACTACAAGTTCCCGGGCGGCGGCGCCGAGGCCGGCGAGGACGACGCCACGGCTCTCGCGCGCGAGCTCGACGAGGAGTGCGGCCGCGACGTCGTACGCCTCGGTCCGCTCGTCCTGCGCGTCCTCGAGGAGCACCCGGCGCGCGAGGACCCGCGGCGCCGCTTCGAGATGGAGTCGCGCTACTACGACTGCGACGTCTCAGGAGTACGCCGCAGCCCTGTGCTCAGCGAGAACGAGCACCGAGAAGGCCTGCACGAGGTCCTCGTGACCTGGCGGGAGGCCATCGAGACGAACCGAGCGGTCCTCGAGCGCGACGGTGACCGCCCGCCCTGGGTCGATCGCGAGCTGCTGGTGCTCGAGTTCCTGGCGCGGGAGCGCGGGCTGTCCTGAACCGGGACCGTACCGTGGCGCGGTGATCGTCCGTCTCGCCCTCGCCGTGCTCGCGGTCCTCGCGCTGTTCGCCGTCGTCGCCGCGTTCCGGATCGTGAGGCACCAGTGGAACCGTCGCTCGCGACGATGAGTGTGCGGATTGTCGCGCCCTGCGCGACGTGGGCTCCCCTCCTGGGCTTCGCCCAGCTGGGGCAGTGGATCGCATCCCCACAGGTCAGTGGGGGGCGCGGACCGTACTGAGCCAGGCCTGGGCTTCGGCGTAGTCGGTGTCGGTGACCCCGCGGCGGACGAGGGGGGCCCTGCCGTCGTGGCGCGGGTAGGAGCCGAGGAAGCGCACCTGGGCGCAGATCCGGTGCAGGCCGGCGAGCGCCTCGCCGACGCGGGCGTCGGCGACGTGGCCCTCGCAGTCGATCGAGAAGTAGTAGTCGCCGAGGGCCTTGCGGGTCGGTCGCGACTCGATGCGGGTGAGGTTCACGCCGCGCACGGAGAACTCGGTGAGGATCTCGAGCAGCGCGCCGGGGTGGTCCTCGCGCATGTAGAGGAACAGCGTGCTCTTGTCGGCACCGGTCGGCGCCGGGACGGCACCGGGACGCGAGATCAGCACGAAGCGGGTCCACGCCTCGTCGCTGTCGGCGACGTCGTCGGCGAGGATCTCCAGGCCGTAGACCTCCGCCGCGATCGAGGGCGCCAGGGCCGCGTCGTAGGTGCCCTCGGCGACGGCCGCCGCGCCGGCGGCGTTGGACGACACGGGCACGACCTCCGCGTCCGGCAGCGTGGTCTGGACCCACGCGCGGCACTGCGCCGCCGCGACCGAGTGCGTCGCGATACGCCGTACGCCTGAGAGCGTCGCGCCGGGACGAGCCATCAGCGCGAAGCGGACGCGGATCACGACCTCGTCGACGATCACGAGCGGGTCGCCCGACGCGAGGTTGTCGAGCGTCGCGGTCACGCCGCCCTCGATCGAGTTCTCGATCGCCACGAGCCCCCGGTCCATCTCGCCCGAGCGCACCGCGTCGAGCACGGCCTCCGCCGTCACGAGCGGGTGCAGGTCGGCGCCGTGGCTCACCGCCATGGCCCGCAGCGCCTCCTCGGTGAACGTGCCGCGCGGCCCGAGGTAGGCGATCGAGAGCCCGCCTTCGTCATGACGTGAGAGGCCGCTCGAGGACGCGTCCTCGTCACGACGTGAGACGTCGCTCATGACGAGACGCCCTTCAGCGCGTAGGAGATGGCCTGCAGCTCCTCGGGCGAGAGCGAGGCCTCGCTCGATCCGCCTTTCACGCCCTTGATGTACGAGCGGGTCTCGGAGCGCCCGTGGATCGCGGTGAGCACGAGCCCGTCACCGCCGTCGTCGAGCATCGCCGCGGAGAACGACAGCCGCCCGCCCATGTCGCCGAACGCGTCGTAGCGCACGACGCTGACGTGCCGCAGCGCGTCGGCGAGCTCCGTCCGCGTGCGCGCGAGCAGCGTCGCGAGGTCGTCGACCTCGACCCGCAGCGCCCGGACCTCCTCGGTCTTGCGTGCCACTGCCTCGACGAACGAGGGCGCGTCGCCGTCGGCCGCGAGCAGCGTCAGGTCGCGCCGGATCGTGCGCAGCCTCATGAGCGCGACCGCCGCCAGCACGACGGCGACCACGCCGACGACGAGAGCGGTGATGACGAGGGCGTCGCGAAGGGTCGGGTCGAGGGACACGCCGCAAGGGTATCCGCGCGTAGGGTCCTTCCCGTGCGCGCATTCCCGGCGGTGGCCCCGTGACCACCTCGACCCCGGTCTCGATCCTCTGGTTCGTGGTGGGGCTCGCGATCGTGCTCGCGGTCGGGTCGTCGATCCTGCGCACGCTCGTCGTGCCGCGCGGCGTCCGCAGCAAGCTGTCCGCGCTCGTGCTGACCGCCACGCTCGGCGCGTTCCGCCTCGTGGCCCGGCGCACCTCGACCTACGAGGCACGCGACGCCGTCCTGGCCTACGCCGCTCCCGTGTCGCTCATCGTCACGCTCATGACCTGGCTCGGGCTGCTCTTCGTCGGCTTCGCCTGCCTGCTGTTCGCGTTCTCCCCGCTCGACTGGGCGCAGTCCTTCCGCGAGGCCGGCTCGAGCCTGTTCACCCTCGGGTTCGCGAGCACCGACCGCAGCCAGCTCACCGCGGTCGACTTCCTCGCGGCGGCGACCGGCCCGGTCGTGGTCGGCCTGCTCGTCGGATACCTGCCCAGCCTCTACGCCTCCTACAACCGGCGCGAGGTCGAGGTCGCCCTCCTGCACTCGCGGGCGGGCGAGCCGAACTGGGGCCCGGAGATCCTCTCCCGGCACGCGATCGTGAACTCCTCTGAGGAGCTCATGACGCTCTTCCGCGGCTGGGAGCGCTGGGCCGCCGACATCGCCGAGAGCCACGTGAACTACCCCGTGCTCATCCACGTCCGCTCCGCGCAGCCGCTGCGCAACTGGCTCGTCGCGCTCGTGTCCGTGATGGACGCCGCGGCCTTCCAGATGGCCACGAACCCGCACATCCCGCAGGCCGCGCCGCGCGTGGCGCTGCGCCAGGGCTTCGTCGCCGTGCGCGACATCGCCCGGGCCGAGGGCATCGAGGTCGACGACGACCCGAGCCCGGACACCCCCATCGCGCTCACGTTCGAGGAGTTCTCCGCGGCCTACGACGACGTCGCGGCCGCCGGCTACGAGATGGAGCGCGACGCCGCGGAGGCGTGGCCGCACTTCCGCGGGTGGCGGGTCAACTACGAGGCTGCGGCGTACGCCCTCGCCGAGTCGATCGACGCACCGCCGGCGGCCTGGATGGGCGAGCGCCGGCCGCCGCTGCCGGTGATCATGCCGCGCCGCCCCACCAACCGGATGCCGGGCGGGCGGACCGGCCGCCCGACCGTCGGAGAATGACGGCGTGAACCTCTCGCTCGACCTCGCGGTGCTCCTCGCGACCTTCGCGGTCATCTTCCCCGCCGAGCTGCCGGACAAGTCGTTCATCGCGACCCTCGTCCTCGCGACGCGCTACCCGCGGCTGTGGGTGTGGCTCGGCGCGTCGATCGCGTTCGGTGTCCAGATGCTCATCGCGGTGGCCGCGGGGCAGCTGCTGTCGTACCTGCCACGCGTGCTCGTGCTCGGTGTGACCGCGACGCTGTTCGCCATCGGCGCCGTGCTGCTCGTGCGCGGCGGCCTGCGGACCCGGGCCGACGAGCTGGCCGACGAGGCCGAGGAGATCGAGGAGTTCGAGGCGAAGGCCGTCGCGGGCAAGCACGGCCTCGCGGCGTTCGCCACGACGTTCGCCGTCATCTTCACCGCGGAGTGGGGCGACCTCACCCAGCTCGTCACGGCCGGTCAGGCGGCGCGCACCGACTCGCCGCTGTCGGTCTTCCTCGGCGCCTGGCTGGCACTCATCGCGGTCGCCGGCATCGGCGTGCTCGTCGGCTCGTGGCTGCAGCAGCGGGTGCCGCTCTGGCGCATCCGGGTCGTCTCCGGTGGCCTGCTGGCGCTGCTCGCCGTCGTGACGGTCGTCGAGCTCGTGCGCGGCTGAGGTTCCGGCGGGACGAAGTTCGGCGACGGGCCGGGACACACCCCCGCGGACTCCCGACCGTCGCCGACGGAGTCATTCCCCGGGAGCCCCTGCGCCAGACGCGCGCACCGGTGTGAGGCGGGACACGGCGGCGGCGTGGGAGAGAAGATGATCGGACGCCGCCGACGGGGGATGCAGCGGCGTCCGATCGAGTAGACCGTAGGCGTTCCGCAGCGTCGGCTCAACCGGCGCGCGGGAAACGACGGAAGTTCTTGAGAGAACTTTGACGAATCCGGGGTTGCGGCGGACGTCACCGCACGATGTCCGGCCTTTTCGGTCTAGACCGTTACGCAACGCACCGGAGCGATCACATCTCCGCAGCGTCGGCTGTCCGTGACGGTCGGCTCACCGAGCGTGAGATGGCCACGGCTCTCCTCACGCAGGGAGCATCACCGCTCAACGCAACGTGACTTGCCGGTTGGACAGCCCGGCGCGCGCGCGACGCTCGGGCTCGGTGAGCGCCCCGGTCTCGCCGAGGGCGGCCGCGAGCCGCTCCTGGAAGGCGACGGCGGGGGCTTCGACGTCGTCGGCCTCCGAGCCCGGCACGAGGTCCCACACCGGCACGAGCAGGCCGTCGGCGCGGAACGTGCCGATGAGGCGGGTGCCCTCCCCGAGCGCGTCCTCGCCCCGCGCGTGCAGGCGGGCCAGCGCGTCGAGCAGCGGCTCCTCGTCGTGCGGCAGCACCCAGCGCAGGTGCTCCTTCGTGCCGATACGGCACCAGTAGGCCGCGTCGACGCCGGAGAGCCGGGCCGTCGGGACGACCGAGGCGTTGGCGCGGTCGAGCGACGCCGAGACGTCGTCGGTGACCTCCGCGCCGCTGCCCTCGATCCAGAAGTCGAAGCCCTGGTGGACCGTGACGACGAGCGGCCCGGACAGGTCGAGCACGTCCTGCAGGCGCGGTCCGGCCTCGGGACGGTGCGGCGGGACCGGGGTGCCGGGCTCGGCGTCGAGCGCGCGCAGCAGCGCGTCGGCGACGTCGCGGCTGGTGTCGCCGGTGCTCGTCGCGGTCTGCAGGCCGAGGAAGATCGCGCCGTCGGTGCGCACGAGCCCCGGCCACGCCAGCGGCAGGACCGTGGAGAGCGTCACCGTGCGGTCGCCGAGGAGGGCGGCGTAGTCCGGGGCCAGGGTCAGCGCCGCGGTCGCCGAAGGGACGATCTCGCGCATCGCGATCCAGTCGGCCTCGCCCGGGACGCCCTCGAAGGGCCGGCGCACGAGCGTCTGACCGGCGTTCGCGGCCTCTCGTCCGTGGCACGCCTTGTAGCGCCGGCCGCTGCCGCACGGGCAGGGCTCGCGCATCCCGACGACGGGGACGTCGGCACCGGTCATCGGGGCGGACGAGGGACGGGAGCTCTTCTTGTTCTTCTGGGCCACGGTCGGCGAGCGTACGCGACCCGTCCGGTGCGAGGTCGGTCAGCCGTGGGCGGCCGTGCTGCCGCCGCGGCCGAGCTGGGCCAGCACGGCGCCGGGACGGTTCGTGATGATCGCGTCGACGCCGAGGTCGGCGCAGAGCGCGACGTCGGCCGGGTCGTCGACCGTCCAGACGTGCATCTGCTGCCCGGCCCGGTGCACGCGCTCCACGTAGCGCGGGTGCTCGCGCACGATCTCGATCGACGGCCCGGCGATGCCCGAGCCGAACGGGAGCGACCCGTCGCGGAAGCGCAGCGGCACACGGTCCATGAGGAACACCGTCGGCAGGCCGGGGGCGAGCGCGCGCACCCGGCGCATCGACAGCTGCGAGAAGCTCATCACCCGGATCCGCGAGTCGTGCTCGCTGCGCGGGCGGGCGAGGCCGAACCGCTTGAGCAGGGCGACGGTGCTCTCCTCCACGAGGGCGCCGTAGCGCGTCGGGTGCTTCGTCTCGATCGCGAGTCCGATCTCGCGCTCGGAGTCCACGACGAGCTCGAGCAGCCGTTCGAGGGTGAGCACCCGGCTGCGGTCCTCGTCGATGACGACCGGGTCGTCGTCGATGGGGCCGGGGGCCACCGCGCGCGCGTTCGGCCGCAGCGGCGAGCGGAGGCTGGTGCGCAACGTCGGCCGGGGTGTCGGTCGCGGGTGGCCGGCGTCCTGCCAGCGACCGAAGTCGACGCGGTGCAGGTCCTCGAGGGTCATCACCGACACCACGCCCGAGCCGTCGCTGGTGCGGTCGATGCGGCGGTCGTGCACGCAGACCAGGTGGCCGTCGGCGGTGAGTCGCACGTCGCACTCGAGGGCGTCGGCGCCGTCGGCGACCGCCTGCACGTAGGCCGCGAGCGTGTGCTCCGGGGCATCGGCGCTGGATCCCCGGTGGGCGACGACCTCGGTCACGCGGGACATCGTGGCACCCGTCGGGGGACGAGACGCGACGACACCGCGACTCCTGGGTGAATCAGGAGGATCGAGTCAGGGCAGGAGCGCGCCGGGGTTGAACAGCCCGCGCGGGTCGAGCGCACCCTTGATCGCCCTCATGAGGGCGATCTCGGTGGCCGAGCGGGTGAGCGGGAGGTACGCCGCCTTCGCGCGACCGACGCCGTGCTCGGCCGAGATCGAGCCTCGGTGGTCGGCCACGGCGGCGAGCACGGCGGCATCGGCGCTCTCGTCGTCCGGCTCGGGCCCGAGCACCTCGATGTGCAGGTTGCCGTCGGCGAGGTGGCCGAACACGAGCACCTCGTCGACACCGTCGACTCCTACGAGCCGCCCCCTCATGTCGGTGACGAAGGCGTCCCACGAGCCCATCGGCACCGACACGTCGAAGCGGTGCGGAACGCCCAGCACGGCGGTCGCCTCGGCCGCGCGCTCGCGGTAGGACCAGAACCGCGCCTTGTCGACGGCGTCGAGTGCCACGACGACGTCGCGGTCGTCCGGCAGGTCCATCGCGATCTCGCCGTCGGCCGGAGACTCGGTCTCGAGCAGCAGCACGTGGTCGTGCTGCTGCGGCAGCGGCCACGGCAGTGACGCGACGTCGCACACGTGGCGCAGCATCCCCGCGTCGAGGATCTCTGCCGCGAGCAGGCGTACGCCGCGAGGCACGGCCGAGCGCACGAGGTCGAGCGCGTCGGTCGCGTCGCGCACGCCGATCAGCGCGACGGCCGACGCCGTCGCGGGGCGGACGAGCCGCAGCCGCGCGGCCGTCACGACGCCGAGCGTGCCCTCGCTGCCGACGAGCAGGCCGGTCAGGTCGTAGCCGGTGTTGTCCTTGGGCAGCCCGCCGAGGTGGCTGATCACCGAGCCGTCGGGCAGCACGGCCTCGACGCCGACGACCTGCGCCCGCGTCATGCCGTGGCAGCACACCCGGATCCCGCCGGCGTTCGTGCCCACGGTGCCGCCGACGGTGGCGCTGTCACGGGCCGCGAGGTCGACGCCGTACTCCCAGCCGGCGGCGCGGACATGGTGGTGCAGGTCCGCGAGGACCACGCCGGCACCGGCCGTCACCTGCCCGGCCAGCTCGTCGACCGGGTCGAGGCGGGTCAGGCGCCGGGTGGAGAGGATCACGGTCGGCGCGCTGTCGGGCCCGGGCACCGAGCCGCCGACCAGCCCGGTGTTGCCGCCCTGCGGCAGCACCGGCACTCCCGCGGCGACGCACGCCGCGACGGCCGAGGAGACCTCCGCGGTGTCGGCAGGGCGCACCACGGCGAGGACCGGTCCGCGGAACCGTCGCGACCAGTCCACGGCGTACGCCTCCAGCACGCCCGGGTCCGTCAGCACGTGCCCGGCGCCGACGATCCCGCGCAACGCCTCGACCAGCTGCTCGCTCACCCCGCCATCCTGCCGCACTGCCGTTCCGGCTGAAGGTGCCCCAGAGTGCGTAAGAGGCACCTAGCGGGACCTCCACGTACCGGACGCAGCGACCGTGGGGCGCTTCAGATGCCTCTTACGCAGCCTGGGGCACCTTCAGCCGCGAACACCCTGCCGGGGCGAGTGCGCGACGGGGGCTGGCTACTTGAGGAACTTGCTGTACCTGCGGTCGGCCAGGGGCTTGCCCTCGGTCTGGCAGGTGGCGCAGTACTGCAGCGACGAGTCGGCGAAGCTCACCTCGCGTACGACGTCCCCGCAGACGGGACACGGCTGGCCGGTCCTGCCGTGCACCCGCATGCCGAGCTTCTTCTCGGCCTTCAGGCTGGCGGCGCCGAGGCCCTCGGAGCGGGTGACGGCGCCGGTGAGCACGTCGCGCATCGCGGCGTAGAGCGTCGCCACCTCGTCGGTCGTCAGCTTGCCCGCGGCCTTGAACGGGCTCAGCCGTGCGGCGTGCAGGATGTCGTCGCTGTAGGCGTTGCCGATGCCGGCGATCGTGGCCTGGTCGCGCAGCACGCCCTTGATCTGCTTGCCGCCCGCGTCGGCGAGGATCGCCGCGAACGCGTCGATGGTGAACGCGTCGTCGAGCGGCTCGGGGCCGAGGCGCGCGACGCCGGGGATCGTCCCGGGGTCGCGGACGACGTAGACCGAGAGGCTCTTGCGCGTCGCGGCCTCGGTGAGGTCGAAGCCGCCCGCGGGCACGCCGTCGTCGTCGACGAGCACGACGCGGAACGCGAGCGGTCCCTTGCCCGGCCTCGGCGGTGCAGCGCTCATCTCCTTGCGCCAGTGCAGCCAGCCCGAGCGCGACAGGTGCGTCACGAGGTGCAGCACCTCGCCGTCCTCGTCG
>Ga0302299_10001577_pt1 | contig 13699 bp, 9 predicted proteins | sample III_Fen_N3_4_FD_198795 | JGI IMG/M metagenome (GOLD analysis project Ga0302299, IMG submission 198795) | Peat permafrost microbial communities from Stordalen Mire near Abisko, Sweden - III_Fen_N3_4 | ecosystem: Environmental > Terrestrial > Soil > Wetlands > Permafrost | place: Sweden: Abisko... | reverse complement strand
CGCACCATGAACGATCCGTGCCACGTCTTGCACGTGGGCCTCCGGGGGGCGTCTCCCGCGGCGGGAACCCCGGGCCGGCCACCGGTCATCCTGCTCCCCGCCTTTCCGCTCGCCGCAGTCATGTGGGCGCCGGTCGAGCGCGGGCTTGCCGCGCGCGGGATCACGGCGCACGGGTTCGACTACCCGGGCTTCGGCACGACGCCCCTCTGGGACGACGTGGAGCCCAGCGTCGACGCGCTCGCCGACGCGGCCGTCGCCACCATGCGCGGCGGGATCGGCGCCGCCGCCGCCCATTGGGTCGGGTGCTCGATGGGGGGCTACGTCGCCCTCGCGATCGCCGAGCGCCATCCGGAGGCGGTCGCCGGGCTGGGGTTGCTCGACACCCGCTCCGGTGCGGACGACGTCGCCAAGCGCGCCGCGCGTCTCGAGGCCGCCCGTTCGATCGAGGGCGAGGACTCCTTCCCCGATCCGCGGGCCGCGGCGGAGGGCCTCGTCGGGACCGTTGGGCCGGCCCGAGAGGCCGTCGTGGCGGACGCCGCGGCGATCATCGCGCTCACGCCGCCTCGCGCGGCCGCCTGGGGCCAGCGGGCGATGGCGGCGCGCCCGGACCGCACGCCGGTGCTCGAGGGCTTCCGCGGGCCATCCGTTGTCGTCTGGGGCGGCCTCGACGCGGTGACGAGCCGCGACGACGCGGACACCATGGCGCGCGCCCTGGGTTCCCGGACGGTCGTGATCGAAGGCGTGGGGCACCTCAGCCCGATCGAGGCTCCCGAGGCCACCGCGGCGGCCGTGGCGAGCCTGTTCGAGCGCGCCTAGGGAAACGCGTCCCCGGCCGCGAGGCGCCGTTCGAGCGCATCGGCGAGCGGGATGGACTCTCCGTCGCGAGCGCCCCTGCCCAGTTCGAGAGGCGCATCGTCGGGGCGAAGCACGACGCCCGTCACGCGCGCCGCGAGGCTCGTGGGCGTCGACAGGACATAGAAGGACCCGTCGGCGCCGACTCCGATGGAGTGGTCCCGGCGGATGTACCACCCCTCGACGTTCGTGCGATAGATCGCGTTTCCGCCGTAGCTCCTTGCGCGCAAGCGCGTCGTCGCGAGACCCGCGGCGGCCGCTCGCACCGCGAAGTCCTCCACGAGGGCGGCGGCGGCGCGATTCTCGGCGGCCCTGGCGCGCCCGAGCCCGTCAGCGCGGGCGAACGCGCGCTCGGCGGTTGCCTCCCTGTCCGCCGGGTCGCGATCTGCGGGGTCGCGGTCCGCCGCCGCGCGGTCTGCCGGGTCGCGGCTGCCCTGGTCGCCGTCGGAGGCGGACGTTGTCACGCTGTGGCCGACGCCTATTCCTCGAGCCGGGGGGGCGGGGGCGCGTCGGAATCGGCGTCGTCGTCGGGCTCGTCGGCGGCAGGAGCGTTGCCGACGCCGTCGTCGGGGGTGGGCGCCTCGTCGGAGCGCGCGTCGAGGGCGGGCGCGCCGTCGAAGCCTGGGGCGTCGTCGAAGGCCGGGGCCTCGCTGAAGTGCTCGTCTGGCTCGGCGACGAGGGCCGCGGGAACGACATTGGGGAACGGGTTGATGAGCTGATCGACCGGGGTAAACACGCTCGGCAGTTCGGAGGCAGGCGCGGGCGCCTCGCCGGCGCCTGCCCCGTCAAGCACGGCCGCGACGGCCGCAGCCCGCTCGGGGGATCTCGTCGTCGTGGGATCCGAGACGAGGAGGCTGCGCAACTCGTCGAGGTAGGAGGTGATGGATTCCCGTTGGCGATTGAGGCCCTCGACCGCCGACATCGCAGCGGTTCGCTCGCGCTCCGCGTCGGTCACGGCCTCGCTCATGATCTTCTCGGCGTGTTCGCGCGCGTCGGTGATGATCTCGTCTGCGTTCTTGCGCGCGTTCGCGAGGAGGGTCTCGGCGTGGTCTTCCGCCTCCGAGCGCGTGATCCCCGCGCGCTCGAGTGCCTCCCTCGCGCGACGCTCGCCCTCGCCGGCGCGCTCTCGGGCGTCTGCGACGAGCTTCTCGTACTCGACGTTCGCCTCGTCATACCGGCGCTTGAGCTGCTGTTCGGCGTCCTCGCGCTTCTGCGCGGCCTCGACCTGCAGGTCTTCCCGAAGTCGAAGGGTCTCCTGGCGGGTCTTGTCGCGCTCGGCGCGCGCCTCGTCGATGATGCTCGCCGCCTGCGCCTTCGCGTCGCTCACGAGGCGCTCGGCCTCGATGCGGGACTTCTCGGCGAGCGCCTGCGCGTCGCGCTGGCTGCCGACCCGAAGTTCCGTCGCCTCCCGCTCCGCGGTCGCCATGAGGGCGCTGATGTCCCGCTCGGCGGAAGCCCGCTTCTCGTTGATCTCCGCCGCGATCGTCGCGCGTTGACTCTCAACCTCGCGGTTCGTCCGTTCGGTCAGTTCGGACGTTTCGCGCTCGGCGGTCTCGCGCAGGATTGCCGTCTCCGACTCGGCCCTCGCGCGGATTTCCTCGACGTCTCGCCGGTTCTGCGACAGCAACTCCGCGACCTCGTTGTCCGCCCGGGCCCGGAGCTGCTGCGCGGCGAGGTTGGCACGGGCCACCGTCTCCTGCGCGTGCGTGTTGGCGCGCGTCAGAACGTCGGCGGATTGCTCCTCGGCGGAGCGGAGCAACTGCTCGACGCGCGAGCCAAGGCCGGTGTAGGTGGGCTTGGCCGCCTCGCGAAGTGAGCCCTGAGCCGACTCGAGGTCCGCTTGGATTCGCGCTGCCTCGGCACGCGCGGCCGCGGCCTCGCGCTGCGCGTCGCGTACCTGGTCCTCCAACTGCCCGACAAAGGCCGCAACGGCGTCGCGGTCGTATCCCCGCATGGAAATGGGGAAGGGCGTGTTGGGCTCGGACATGGGCACTCCTTGGCTGCGGGGCAGTGTTCGCTCCCAGGGTAGTGGCGATACTGGGACATCACAACGCGACGGCGTGGCCGCGCCGTGCGTTGTCTTCTAGAGTGGAGGGTCGAACCAGGGAGGCACGTGGTGTTACGCGCGGGAGCGATCGGGGCAGGTATCGCCGGCATCGCTATCGCGATCGCCGGCGGCGTGGGGTTGATCGCCAAGCCCGATGCGGTCGTGTGGGCGTCGGCGCCCCTCGGCAGGGCCGTCGTCGTCATCCCGCCGCAGGTCATCGCGATGGACGGCGTCAAGGACATCGTCGTCGAGGGCGACCCGTGGATGGAGACCCGCACCGCGCGCCCGGTCGACGCCTACGCCTGGCACCGCGGCGAGTCCTCGATCTACGTCCAAGGGGTCTCGAGTTGGACGGAGGTCAAGACGGTCAAGCCGGACCTCTTCTCGTACGACGGCAAGGACTTGACGGGTGACATCTGGCGGTCAAATACCCTCAGCTTCGGCGCCACGCACATCCGTCCCGCCGACGTTCCCGCGGGTCTCGCGGTGGTCGTGGTGACCCGGAGTCACGGGCCGCTGAGCAAGATCTCGATCGAGTTGTCCCGCGATCCCGGCTACGGGTGGGCGTGGCCCGCCGTGTCGGCTGGCGCGCTTCTCGCGGCCGTGAGCATGGTTCTCTTCGCGCTCCTGTGGCTCGACCTTCGGCCAGCTCGGGCCGGGCTCAAGGCGGGGGACGAGCCCGAGCGCGAGACCGCGGACGTCGTGGTGGCGACGGGCGATGCCCCGGTGCCGTCACCCGCGCCGTCACTTGCGCCGTCACCCGCGCCGTCACCCGCGCCGTCACTTGCGCCGTCACCCACGGCGTCACCCGCGCCGTCACCCGCGCCGTCACCCACGGCGTCACCCGCGCCGGTGCCGTCGCCGACGCTGGCGCCCGCGGCCGCGCCCGCGCCCGACAAGCCCCTCACGCGGCGAGCGCGGCGCGCCGCCGCGGATGCGGAGGGCGCCAAGTGAGCGCGCCCGTTCGGCGGTGGGCCCTTGCGGCCTCGATCGCCATCGCGCTCGCGTCGCTCGCGGCGTGCGACATTCCTCTGCCCGTGCCGTCCACGACGCCCGACGTCGTGCCGCCCGGGGCGGTTCTCGCCGACCAGTCCGGCGCGATCCTGGCCGACACCTTCGCCTCGCTCGCCGCAGCGGATGCCGCGAAGCAGGCGGACCTCGACGCCCTCCGCGTGGGCGGCGACGCCGCGGCCGTTCGCTCGGCCGAGTACCTGGTTGCGGCCGCGGGAGGCGCGGCCCCCGACGTGCTGCCTTCCGACATCCTCGCCGTGTACGCGAGCAACGCGAACGACTGGCCCCGCGCGATGGTTGTCATCACCGCGGCCCCCGACGCGACGCTCACGCCGCTCGTCCTCATGTGGGTGCAGGACGACGCGCGATCCGACTACCAGCTGCGCGAGTGGGCCCACATGCTGCCCGCCGCCATCGTCCCCGCGATGGCCAACCAGAGCGTCGGATTCGCGCAGATTCCCCTCGATTCCCCTGGCTTCTCGCTCACGCCGAAGGCGGCCATCGACGCATACGTCGACGTCTTGACGAAGGGCGAGCCCAACCCGTCGACCTTCGCCCCCGATACCTACCGGGACCGGATGTTCTCGGCGCGGGCCGCCCTCACCGCGGCGGCGGCGGCTCGTTCCGGGAGTTATGTCGACAAGGTCGTTGCGCGGCCCGACGAGGCGTTTGCGCTGGTTACGGCCGAGGGGAGCGCGTTGGTTCTCGTCCCGATCACGGTGACGAGCGTCTTCACGGTTCCCGGCGCCCAGCTGGCCCTCCCCGCGTCGGACAAGGCGCTTCTCGACGGAACGCTCGCGGATCGCGTCGTCCACTACTACCGCGATTTCGTCGTCCTGAGCATCCCCAAGGATGCCTCGCTCCTGCCGTCGGTCGTCGCGGCCGACCACCACCTCGTCGACGTGACCCTGGCGGAGGCCCCGTGACCGAGGAAGTCCCGATCGGCGCCCACGGCGCCGTCGATTTGTCGTCGCTCGGAGCCCGACCCGCCCCCGGCGCGGCGAGGGGCGCCGCGGACGAGCGAGCCGAGGTCACCGAGGCGACCTTCGGCGCGGTCGTCGAGCGATCCGCGCGGTTGCCCATCATCGTTGCCCTCTGGGCGGAGGTCAGCCCCGCCTCGCGCGAACTCTCGGCGTTGCTCGCCGAGGTTGCCGAGCGGTACGAGGGGCGCCTGGCCGTGGTGACCTGCGAGGTTACGCGGAACCCGGCCATCGCGGAGGCGCTCCAGGTGTACTCCGTGCCCGCGGTAGTGGGAATCATCGCCGGTCGGCCGGCGCCACTATTCCAGGGGGTCGCGAGCGCCGAGCAGATCGTGGCCGTATTCGACCAGGTGCTGGAGATCGCCGCGTCGGCGGGGCTGACAGGCGAGGAGGCTCCCGCGGGCGGAGTCGATGCCGCCGCCGCGCCTGAGGCCATTCCCCCGCGCCACCGAGAGGCGCTCGAGGCGATGGAGCGGGGCGACGCCGAGGCGGCCGTCGCCGCGTACTCGCGGGCGCTCAGGGAGAACCCGAAGGACGCCGACGCCCGCGTGGGACTCGCGCGGGCGCGGCACTTCCACAGGACGGCCGACGCGGACCTCGCCGCGCTCGTCGTCGCTGCCGACGCCGCCCCGGATGACATCGAGGCGGCACTCGCCGCCGCGGACGCCGAGGTCGCGATGGGAAGGGCGAAGGCCGCCTTCGCACGGCTCGTCGACGCCGTGCGGGCGACCGACGGTGCGAGAAGGGACGGCGTGAGGGAGCGCCTCGTTGAGCTTTTCGACGCTGTCGGGGTCCACGACCCGGCCGTGGCCGAGGCCCGCAGAGACCTGGCTTCGGCGCTCTACTAGGGCGCCTACTCGGGCGCGGATCCCGGCCGGAGCACGATGGCGCCGAGCGGGGGAAGGCGCAGGACCGCCGAGTGCGACCACCGGCCGTGCGGGCGTTCCTCGGCGTTCACGTTGCCGAGGTTCCCGACGCCCGAGCCCCCGTAGGCGGCGGAGTCGGTGTTAAGGATCTCGTCCCAGCCCCCGCCCTCCGGGAGGCCAAGGCGATACCCCTCGTGCGGGATGCCGGCGAAGTTCACGGCGATCGCGATCGGGGAGCCCGCCTTGTCCTTGCGCAGGTAGGCGAGGACGTTGTGGGCGGCGTCGTCGGCATCGATCCACTCGAATCCGGCGGGTTCCCCGTCGAGCTCCCAGAACTGGGGGTGGGCGAGGTAAACGGCGTTGAGATCCTTCACTAGGCGCAGGATGCCGCCGTGGAGCGCGTCGTCGAGGTGCCACCAATCGAGCGAGCGACCCTCGGACCACTCCGCCTCCTGGGCGAACTCGTCGCCCATGAAGATCAGCTGCTTGCCGGGGTGCGTCCACTGGTAGGCGAGCAGGGCGCGCACGTTCGCCGCCTTCTGCCAGGCGTCGCCCGGCATGCGACCCCACAGCGACCCCTTGCCATGGACGACCTCGTCGTGGCTGAGGGGCAGGAGGAACTGCTCCGAGAACGCGTACATCATCGAGAAGGTCGCGGTGCCGTGATGGTGGGAGTGGTTGATGGGATCCTCGGCGAGGTAGCGGAGGGTGTCGTTCATCCAGCCCATGTTCCACTTGAGGCCGAAGCCGAGGCCGCCAGCGGTCGTCTGCGCGGTGACCCCTGGCCAGGCCGTCGACTCCTCCGCGATCATGACGATCCCTGGGCAGTGCCGGTAGCAGGTCGCGTTGACCTCCTGGAGGAAGGTGATCGCGTCGAGGTTCTCCCTGCCTCCGTGGATGTTGGGGCGCCACTGGCCCGCCTTGCGCGAGTAGTCGAGGTAGAGCATCGACGCGACGGCGTCGACGCGCAGCCCGTCGATGTGAAACTCCTTGAGCCAGTAGAGGGCGTTCGCGACGAGGAAGTTGCGCACTTCGGGCCGGCCGTAGTCGAAGACGAGCGTTCCCCACTCGGGCTGCTCGCCGCGCAGGGGATCGGGGTGCTCGTAGAGCGGGGTACCGTCGAACCTCGCGAGGGCCCACTCGTCGCGGGGGAAGTGCCCTGGCACCCAGTCGAGAAGGACGCCGATGCCCGCGCCGTGGAGCGCGTCGACGAGGACACGGAAGTCGTCGGGGGTCCCGAACCGTGCCGTCGGAGCGTAGTACGAGGTGACCTGGTATCCCCACGAGCCGCCGAACGGGTGCTCGGCGACGGGCATGAATTCCACGTGGGTGAAGCCCCCCTCGCGGACGTACGCGACGAGTTCCTTCGCGAGTTGTCGGTAGGAGAGCCCGGGCTTCCACGAGCCGAGGTGGACCTCGTAGACGCTCATGGGCTCCCGGTGAGGAGCGCGGTGCTCGCGAGCGCCCATCCACTCGCCGTCTCGCCAGGTGTGAGTCGCCTCGGTGACGACCGAGGCCGTCTGGGGCGGGGCCTCCGTGGCGCGCGCCATCGGGTCGGCCTTCTGTTGCCAGAAGCCGTCCCGACCGAGAACCTCGAACTTGTACCTCGTGCCCGAGGACACCCCGGGGACGAACAGCTCCCATACCCCGGACGAACCGATCTCCCTCATGGCGTGGGACGAGCCCTGCCAGTGGTTGAAGTCGCCCGCCACCCGCACGACCCTCGCGTTCGGGGCCCAAACGGCGAACGCGGTCCCCTCCACGTCGCCGAGGACGGAAGGGAAGCGCCGGACGTTTGCCCCGAGCGCCTCCCACAGCCTCTCGTGCCTGCCCTCGTTGATCAGGTGAATGTCGAGGTCGCCGAGGGTGGGGAGGAAGCGGTATGGGTCGTCCTGGCGGAGCTCACCCGCGTCGTACGCGACGTGCACCCGGTAGTCCGGTGGCTCCTCGGCGTCGATGTTCGTCACCCAGATTCCGCCGTGTTCGTGGGTGGCGTCGAATGTGCCCTCGAGCGTCTCGATCCGAACGGTGGTGGCGAGCGGACGGAGCACGCGGATGGAGACGCCGCCGGCCCCGTCGGAGTGCGCGCCGAGGACGGCATGGGGCTCGTAGTGCATGCCGGCGGCAACGTCCGCGAGGAGCGCCGGATCAACCTTGCGCGGCATGGTTCACCGCCGCCCGATCGAGCGCGCGCGAGGCACGCGGTTGGAAGTCACGCGAGCCTCACCGCCGCGACGTGAGCCATCGTGGTCGCGGGCCCGAGTTTGACGTAGAAGGCCTCGCCCCACTCGTAGGTCTGTCCGGTAAGCGCGTCCTCGACCGCGAAGGGACGTCCGCCCTTGAGGCCTATCGCCGCGGGATCGAACGTCACCGTGGTTGCCTGCTCGTGGAAGGCGTCAAACGAGACGGCGACGATGACGGCGTCCGCGCGACCAGTCGGGGACTCGTCGGCGGGGACGTGGCGGGAGAAGCACAGGATCGCCGGGTTGTCCGTCGGGTGGACCGTGAGGCCCCGTAGCCGCTGGAGGGCGGGGTGCGCCCGCCGCGTCTCGTTGAGGGTGGTCAGCAGCCGGGCGATCCCAAGCCGCCTCGCCCTCGCCCAGTCCCGCGGCTTGTACTCGTACTTCTCGTTGTCGATATGCTCCTCGACGCCCGGCCGCGCGACGTTCTCTACGAGCTCGTAGCCGGAGTAGATGCCCCACGACGGCGAACCGGTCGCGGCGACGACCGCCCTGGAGGCGAAGCTCGCGGCCCCGCCAGACTGCATGTCGGGGGTGAGGATGTCGTGCGTCGTCGGCCAGAAGTTGGGCCGCATGTAGTACGAGCTCGCGCCCGCAAGCTCCGTGAGGTACTCGCCCATCTCCGTCGCGGAGGGGCGCCACGCGAAGTACGTGTAGGACTGGTGGAACCCGATCTTCGCTAGCGTGTGCATCATCGCCGGCAGCGTGAACGCCTCGCTCAGGAAGATGACGTCGGGGTGCGTGGCCCGAACGTCCCCGAGCAGCCGCTCCCAGAAGGTGAGGGGCTTGGTGTGGGGGTTGTCGACGCGGAAGGCGGTGACGCCAGCGCCGATCCAGACCTCGACCACCTCCCGGATCGCCTGGTAGAGGCCCTCGGGATCCCGATCGAAGTTGAGCGGGTAGATGTCCTGGTACTTCTTTGGCGGATTCTCCGCGTAGGCGATGGAGCCGTCCGCACGGACCCCAAACCACTCGGGGTGCCGGGTGACCCACGGGTGGTCGGGCGAGCACTGGAGCGCGAGGTCGAGGCCGACCTCGAGTCCTGACTTCCCCGCCTTCGCCACGAACGCGCGGAAGTCCGCCATCGTCCCAAGGTCCGGGTGAATGGCGTCGTGGCCGCCCTCTGGTGACCCGATGGCGTAGGGGCTTCCCGGGTCTCCCGGGGCGGCGTCGAGCGAGTTGTTGCGACCCTTCCTGAAGGACGTGCCGATGGGGTGGATGGGGGTGAGGTAGACGATGTCGAAGCCCATGCGCGCGATCGCGGGAAGGCGTTTCGCCGCCGTCGCAAAGGTGCCCGAGACCCATGACTTGGTATCGGCGTCGTACCGCGCGCCCTCCGATCGGGGGAACATCTCGTACCACGCGCTCACGAGCGCCCGCTCGCGGTCGACTCGGAGGGGATATTCCGCGGAGCGGGTCACCCACTCCCGAAGGGGTGCGCGCTCCAGCAGACTGCGAACCTTCGCGCCCATGGCGGCCGCGACCCGCGCCTCGGGGTCGAGTCGGTTGTCGCGGAGCGCGGCGATCGCGCCATACAGGACCCGCGCCTCCGCGGGCGGCCTCCCGGGCTGCTCGGCCGCGCGCTCGAGCACCGCGACGCCCTCCGCCAGGACCAGCTGGATGTCCTGGCCCGCGTGAAGCTTGACGTCCGCCATCGTGTGCCACGTCGTTACGGGGTCCGACCACGCCTCGACGGCGAATAGGTAGTCACCCGGAACGGACGGAATCGTCGACGCCCTGTACAGGCTCATGCCGAAGTCCTCGCACGGCATCGGCCTCGTCGTCGTCGTGCCGTCCGGAGCCGTCACGACGAGCGTGGCGCCGACGGCGTCGTGTCCCTCGCGGAAGATCGTCGCCCACACGGGCACCGCCTCGCCGACGACCGCCTTGGCGGGCCACCGCCCCTCCTCGAAGGCCGGCCCGACGCCGAGCACCGAGATTCGCCCGAGAGAGGGCCGGAGGGCGGAGGACATGATTCGAAACTACCGGCCCGCGGCGTCCGATGGGAAACTGACGTTGCGCGGCTCACACGCGCGTTACATGGTGGATACACGACGCGGGTAGCCTTCCTTCGTGAAACCTCGCGAACGCGTCACCGTCAGAACGGTCCTTCCCGACACCCTTGGCGGCCTGGAGATCCTCGCCCGCAACCTCCGGTGGTCCTGGCACGCCCCCACCCGCGAGCTGTTCGCGAGTCTCGACGGCGACGCGTGGGCGCACGCGCGGGGCAATCCCGTGGTCTTCCTCCACGCGCTCAGCGGGACCAGGCTGGAGGCGATCGCATCCGACTCGGGGCTCATCGGTCGGATCGACGCCGCCGTCGCGAACCTCGCGGAGTACCTCGCGGCGCCCTCGTGGTACGGCACGGCGATCACCGGCGGCCCCGAGGCGATCGCGTACTTCTCGCCGGAGTACGGCATTGCCGCGGCGCTGCCTCAGTACTCGGGGGGCCTCGGGATTCTCGCGGGCGACCACCTGAAGAGCGCGTCCGACCTCGGAGTGCCGATTATCGCGGTGGGCCTGCTGTACGGCGCCGGCTACTTCCGCCAAGGCCTCGACGCCACCGGGCGCCAGACGGAGTCCTACCCTCACCTCGATCCCGCTTCGATGCCGCTCGCCCTGCTCCGCGAGGACGACGGGACTCCGGCGAGCGTCGCGATCGAACTGCCCCGCGACCGGACGCTCCACGCCCAGGTGTGGAGGGCCGACGTCGGCCGCGTCCGTATGCTCCTGCTTGACTCGAACACGCACCTGAACGACCCCCACCTCCGCGGCCTCACCGAGCGCCTCTACGGCGGTGGCGAGGACGAGCGGCTTCTCCAGGAGCTACTCCTCGGGGTCGGCGGGATCCGCGCCCTGCGCGCGTTCTCGCGCATCACGGGCGCGCCCGCGCCGGGCGTCTTTCACATGAACGAGGGTCACGCGGGCTTCCTCGGGGTCGAGCGAATCCGGGAGCTGGTCGCCCACGGGTGGGCGTTCGCCGAGGCGCTCGAGGCCGTGCGCGGGGGCACGGTCTTCACGACTCATACGCCCGTGCCCGCGGGCATCGACCGCTTCCCGCGCACGATGATCGAGGAGCACTTCTCGCTTCCCTCGTGGGGAGTGGACGTCGCCGACGTCCTCGCGCTCGGCGCGGAGGCGGGCGGCGGGGCGAACCCCGACGTCTTCAACATGGCGTGCATGGGGCTTCGCCTCGGTGGCAGGGCCAACGGCGTCTCGCTGCTTCACGGCAAGGTCTCCCGGGAGATGTTCGGGAGCCTGTGGCCTGGTTTCGACGAGTCCGAGGTGCCCATCGGCTCCATCACGAACGGCGTCCACGGGCCGACGTGGGTGGACCCCCGCCTCGCGGCGCTCGCCGCCGAGCGCATCCCCGACGACGACGCGTGGGTGAGCGACGCGGTCCCCGACGCCGAGCTGTGGGCGCTCAAGCGCGAGATGCGCTCGACCCTCGTCGGCGAGGCGCGCACCCGGCTTCGGGCATCGGGACTTCAGCGCGCCGCCTCCGCCGCCTCCCTGCGCTGGGTCGACTCCGCGCTCGATCCCGACGTCCTCACGATGGGCTTCGCGCGACGTGTCCCCACGTACAAGCGGCTCACCCTGATGCTCCGGGATCCCGACCGGCTCAAGGCGCTCCTGCTTCACCCCGAGCGGCCCATTCAGATCCTCGTCGCAGGCAAGGCGCATCCCCACGACGAGGGCGGCAAGGCCCTCATCCAGCAGTTGGTCGCGTTCGCGGACCACGCCGACGTTCGACACCGCATCGTCTTCCTGCCGAACTACGACATCGCGATGGCGGAAAAGCTGTACCCCGGTTGCGACGTCTGGCTCAACAACCCGCTGCGGCCGCTCGAGGCGTGCGGAACGTCGGGCATGAAGGCCGCCCTCAACGGCGCCCTCAACCTCTCGGTCCTCGACGGCTGGTGGGACGAGTGGCACGACGAGTCAAACGGCTGGGCGATCCCCACCGCGGACGGCGTGGTGGACGAGGCGCGCCGTGACGACATCGAGGCCGCCGCGCTGTACGACCTTATCGAGCGCGAGGTCGCGCCCCTGTACTACGACCGCGACGCGAACGGCATTCCCGTCGCGTGGCTCAAGCGGGTGCGCCACACCCTCGCGACGCTCGGCCCCAAGGTCCAGGCGACTCGCATGGTGCGCGACTACACATTGCTCGAGTACCTCCCCGCCGCCGCGTCGGGCACGGCGCTCGCCCTGGAGGCCGGCGCCCCCGCCAAGGAACTCGCAGCGTGGAAGGCCAAGGTCAGGGCCGCATGGCCCGGTCTCGAGATCGCCCACGTGTACTCGGAGGGACTCGGCGCCCCCGTGCTCATCGGGCGCGAGGCCACGATCACCGCCGAGGTCGTGATGAACGGCCTCGGCGCGGACGACGTGAGGGTCCAGCTCCTGTCCGGCCCGCTCGACTCGCGGGGGGAGGCGCCGCGATACAGCGTCGCCGACATGACCGCCGACGGCGACGTCGACGGGCGGGCTCGATTCGCGGCGCACGTCCGACTAGACGAGTCCGGCCCGTGGGGCTACACCGTGCGGGTGGTTCCCTCGCACCCGCTCCTTGCGTCGGCCGCGGACCTCGGGCTGGTGTTGCAGGCCTAGGTAGTCGCGCAGGCCTAGGTAGTTGTGCAGGCCTAGGTAGTTGCGCAGGCCTAGGTAGTTGCGCAGGCCTAGGTAGTTGCGCAGGCCTAGGTAGTCGCGCAGGCCTAGGTAGTTGTGCAGGCCTAGGTAGTTGCGCAGGCGAATTTCGCCCCGCCAGCGCTACTCTGGCCGCATGAGAGGTCTCGTGCGCGCGGTTCTCGCCTTCGTCCTCGCCTCGGCAACGCTAGGGCTTGCCGCGTGTAGCCGGGGGCCGAGCGCCGACGAGGTGGCCGCGTGGGACGCGTTCTCGCTCTACCGCCAGGGGCAGCACCACGACACCCCGGTGCAGGGGCCGCGGAGCGTCAAGGAGTACGTGCTGGGCGCCACGGGCGCGTACAAGTCCCGCTACTCCGGTGCCGACTCGATCCTTGCGGGCAAGTTCACGGGTGCGGTGGCGCACACGGACGCGGGCACCGGCACCACCGACGTCCTGGCCACGTTCTCGATCCACTCGCCCGTGATGGGCCAGGTCACGGGCACGGTCGTCATCGACATTGGCGATGCCGCGCCCGGTGTGGACATGGACAAGGCGGTGCGAGGGGCGGGCAACGCGGTCGTGTTCCTCGTCGACGATTCGGGCGTCTGGCGGCTGTCGGATGGGCTCTACTCGATCTGCCCCACGGACAAGGACGGGCGCCTCTCGATGCCGCTCGTTGACCTCGGCTCACGGAACGCGTACCTCGCGGGGGTCGTCGACGTCGGCGACATCACCGGCCTCCTGATCGCGGGAGCGCACGACCCTGGCGGCGTGCTGGGCGGCGGCGACGCCGTCAATGGACCCCAGCAGAGCCTCATCGACAAGGCGAACAACCTCGGGGGCAGCGGGAACTGACGCCCGCCGCGTCTTTCGGTCCTAGGGCGCGCTGAGGTACAGGCGCATCGTGAGGGAGTCCATCTCGATCGTTCCTCCGGGAGACACCGCCTCCCCGGTCCGAGCCGCCCTCGCCTCAACGGACTCTGGCGACTCCCAGGCGCTGTCCCAGGCGAGGCTCCACGCCGGGCCGTCGTCGGCCGGGATGACGACCGAGGCGGGGGAGGCGTAGCCATTGATGA
>Ga0302299_10001576_pt1 | contig 13709 bp, 13 predicted proteins | sample III_Fen_N3_4_FD_198795 | JGI IMG/M metagenome (GOLD analysis project Ga0302299, IMG submission 198795) | Peat permafrost microbial communities from Stordalen Mire near Abisko, Sweden - III_Fen_N3_4 | ecosystem: Environmental > Terrestrial > Soil > Wetlands > Permafrost | place: Sweden: Abisko... | reverse complement strand
GGTCTACCACGCGGACGCGTGCTCCGCTGTGACGGCGACGTCCTCGTCGAGCCAGTGGCTCACGGACTACCTGGGCGGGGCGGGTGACCAGAGCTGGTTCCGCTTCTCGCTGCCGTCGACGCGCCGGGTGGTGATGACGGCCGGCAGCCTGCCCGTGGATGCGAAGCTGGAGCTGCGCTCGTCCTGCGGAACCATCCTGGCCACATCCGACCACGCCGGGACGCGGTTCGAGCAGATCACCAGGGTCCTCAAGGCGGGCACGTACCGCCTGCACGTGGTCGCCAACAGCGGCGCCGTCAGCAGTTCCCCCTACGCGGTGCGGTTCCGGGTCCTCTCGAGCGGCGATCCGGTCCTCTCGTCCACGGCGACGCGCGTGGGATCGACCGTCCTCGTCGCCGGCGAGGTGATGAACAACCGTGGCACGACGTCCGGCCGGATCACGGTCACGGCCACGTTCCTCAAGGGATCGAAGACCGTCAAGACGCTCCGCGCCTTCGCCTTCGCGAACCGACTCTCGAACGGCGGGGTGACCGCGTTCAAGATCTCGGGCGCCGTGCCCGCGTACACCACCATGCGGCTCTCGGCCACCTCGGCGTCGCCCGTCAGCGGCCCGTCCCTCTCGATCACCGCGCTCGCCTTCTCGGCTGGTCCCGCCGGCACCGTCCTCGAGCAGGGGACCGTGAAGAACGTCGGGTCCGCCACCGCCCGCAGCACCGCCGTCGCGAGGATCTGGTACGGCAACCGGGGCGAGGTGCTCGGCGTGGGCTTTGCCACCGTCGCGCCGACCACGCTCGCGCACGGCAAGTCGGGCACGTTCTCTGTCACGCGCCCGGCCGGCCTCACGACGCTGCAGGCGTGGAGCTCGCAGGTGCGGGCGGTCCTCTAGGAGATCGCGAGGGCCCGGTCCGCCCGGCGCCTCAGCTGCCCGTCCCGCGACCTGCGGGCGGTCCCGGCGTCACCGCTGGCACTTCGCCCACCCCGCTCGACGTTTGCGCGCTCGCAGACCCGAGTGTCATCGTGCAGGCGTCAAAGCGGCCGTCGGCGCCGCGCCTGCCGGTGAGCTGCACGTGGTCGAACTCGTGCGCCGTGGTGCCGTCCGTCTTGCCGATCACCTCGACGACGATGTCCGGGACGAACCACGCCGACGTTCCCTGCGGCCAGACCACCTCCTGCGCCTGCACCCAGGCGACCCGCGGGTCCCACGGTGATCCCAGCAGCATGCCCTCGATCGTCTCGGTGCACGCGTTCGTCGCTGGCGACGCGATGGCTGCGGGGAGCGGTAGCGCCGCCCGGGCGAGGACATCGAGCGGGCTATCGGGCAGCAGGTTCTGGTCGGTCAGCGCGAACGTCCGGGAAGCCGGAGCCCGCGTGGCCGCCCGCAGTTCGGCGGTGGTCGACGGCCACCCAGCGGGCGTTGCGATGGCCACGACCGGCGGGTCGGTGCACCCGAGGGCGCGTTGCGCGCAGCGGGCCACGGTCACCGCGACATCGCCGCCTGCGTACTCGAAGCCCGGGATGTCCGAGCGCACCCGTGCCAGGGCCTCGAGGCAGGCGGGGGCGCCAAGGTCGGCACACGTGACCGAGCGCTGCCCGTCGATCAACGTCGGGACGGGCCACGGGCCGCACGAGCCGGTGGCCGCGAACTCCTCGGTGGCCATGACCCACGCGGTGCGACCCAGTGGCGTTGCGACGGGCACCCAGCGGGTCGCGCCCGACCGACCGCCCAGCCACACCTCGCCTGTCCGGCTGGCCGCGACCACCGGCTGGCCCACGGCCCGGCCGAGCTCGACCAGGTCCTGCCCCAGCCAGACCCGCGATGACGCCTGGATGCCCGGCGGGACGAACAGCCAGCCGGTGTTGCGCCCGGCTGCGGCCGCGACCGCGTCCACGTCCGAGCCCTTGATCCCCGGGGTGAGCGGGTAGCCGATCGACCGCGTCCCTGTTGGACAGCCCGTGAGGGCGAGCAATGCGCCGGCCGGGTCCGCCTCGCCGCGGAGGACGAGGATGGTGTTCGCGACCTGCGGCGACGCCGTCGGCTGGGTCGTGCGCAGCGGTGCGGGCGCCGCGGACGGCGCGGTCGAGGCCACAGCGATCGGCGGGGGCGCAGGCAGGGGCGCTGTGCCCGAGAGGACCGCGATGGCGATGGCCAACGTGACGGCGGCGACCACGACGATCAGGGCCAGTCCGGCCGACGGGCCCCGGGAGGTCCGGCGGACAGCGGTAACCGGAGAACCCTGTGGTTCTCTGTCGGCGGTCATCGGGGCTGGGACGGGCCCGACCGCTGCTCGGCTACGGCAGCAGCTGCCGCAGCGCGAACAACACGTTCGCGGGCCGCTCCGCGAGCCGTCGCATGTACCAGCGGTACCACGCGGGGCCGTACGCGATCAGCGTCTGGACCTTGAAGCCGCTCCGCGCCAGCGCCCGCTGCTCCTTGGCGCGAATGCCGTAGAGCATCTGGATCTCGAACGCCCCCTTGGGGATCCCGGCCGCGCCGGCGTGCGTTGCAATCTGCTGGACCAGCTCCACATCGTGGGTCCCGAGACCCACGCGCAGCGGGCGGTTCCGCGACTCGCGCAGCAGCGTGACGGCGATCCCCAGGTAGTTCGCGTCCACGTCGCGCTTGCGCTGGAACGCAATCGCCTTGGGCTCGTCGTAGGCGCCCTTCACCAGGCGGATGGCCGGGTTGATCGGCAGGAGCCGCTCCACGTCCTTGGCCGTGCGGCGCAGGTACGCCTGGAGGCAGACGCCGGTCCGCGGGCACGACGCGCGCAGCCGTTGGTAGAGGTCCAGCGTGCGGTCGACGTACGCGCTGTCCTCCATGTCGATCCACAGGTACGAGCCCTGCGCCTCGGCCGCGACGGCAAGCGTGCGCAGGTGCGCGAAGCAGGCGTCCTCGTCAATGTCGAGGCCCAGCTGCGTGGGCTTGACGCTGATCTCGCCGTCGATCTCGGAGGTCTTGATGCGCGCCAGGAGCTCGAGGTAGTGGTCGGCGACGTCCTGCGCCTGCGCGAGCTCGGTCAGCGCCTCGCCGAGCTTGGTGTAGATGGTCGCGATGTTGAGCACCTGGAGCGAGACCGCTGCGCCCAGCGCGTCGTCGATCGTGTCGCCCGGCATGAAGCGGTGGACGGCGCGGCGCATGAACGGCAGCTCGGCCAGGTGTTCGCGCATCCACGTGTTGCGGGCGCACCAGAGGATGACCTTGCGCAGCAGGCGGCTCACAGGCGTTCGAAGCGCTCCACGGGCAGGACGAACACGGTGGCCCCGCCCACCTCGACCTCGAGCGGGTAGGGCATGAAGAACTCGCCGGGCTCCATGATCGGCGGCATCGGGTTCACGATCTGGGTCCGCGGGTGGCAGGTCTCGTTGACCAGGCCCAGGACCAGGTCCACCTGGTCGTCCTCGACGCCGACCATGACGGTCGCGTTGGACTGCTTGAGGAACCCGCCCGACGAGTGGAGGCGCGTGGCGCGGTACTCCCGGGCGAGGAGCGCGTCCACGAGCGCCCCGGCGTCCTCGTTGTGCACGATCGCGACGACGAGCTTCACGAGTCGGAGTCTAGCCCACCACTGCACGACAACGTGCACGATCGGGGGATGGGCCATGCGCGGGGGCGGTGTAGGATGCGGTTCTGCCATGGGCACGCACGGACGCGCGCGGAGCGTCGCCCGTGCTCGATTGCCGCCCGCGACAAGCACACACGGAGGGGACTCGTGTCCGACACGACCGGCGCCGACAGCGGTTCGCTCTCCGTCCTCTCGGCTGGGGCGGCAGCCATTGCGCGCGCCGCCGACCTCGACACGGCGCTCGCGGTCATCGTCGAGGCGGGTGCGTCCGCCGTCGATGCCGCCGTCGCCGCGGTCTTCGCGCAGGACCCCGAGCATGGCGGCATCGAGCTCCTGCTCACGCTGGGCATGAGCGAGGACCGGGTCCCGACGTTCGCCTCAGAAGTGGCCGGCAACCCCGACCATCCAATCAACGTTGCGGCACTCGACCGCTCCGGCACGCTCGGCCGCTCCGTCAACGGTCCGGACGACACGCCCTGGACGGGCGTGGACCTGCCGCTCGTGGTGGGCGCGGGCAGCGGCGTCGAGGACTGCGTGGGCGTGCTGACGCTCGGCTGGCCGGGTGAGCATGAGGTCACCACGACCGAGGAGACGTTGCTCGTGGGGATCGCCGACCTGGCGGCCTCGGCCATCGCGCTGTTCCGCCTCTCGTCCATGGTCTCGGAGCGGGCCGAATGGTACGAGCGCGTGTCGCACACGGACGCGCTGACCGGGCTCGCGAACGCCCGCACGGTCCGCCGCGTCCTCGAGCTCGAGGTCGCGCGGGCGCAGCGCCAGGGCAGCGATGTCTCGGTGGCGGTCTTCGACGTGGACGACTTCAAGCGCCTCAACGCTGACGCGGGCTCCCGCGCCGGGGACCTGGTCCTGCGGCAGGTCGCCTCGATCCTCGCGGAGAGCGTGCGTCTCGTGGACACCATCGGCCGCGTGGGCGCGGATGAGTTCGTCCTGGTGGCGCCTGGCTCGGCGGGCGTCACCGTCGCCAAGCGGGTGATCGACGGCGTGGCCAAGCTCGACCCGGTCGAGGGCTACCTCGTGACGGTCAGCGCCGGCGTCGCCCGGTTCCCACAGGACGGCACCGACCCCGAGACGCTCCTTGCGGCGGCCCGCGGCGCGCTCGCCTCCGCCACGCACCCGGCGGCGATCGGCCAGACGGAGGGCGCCTCGTCCTAGCCCGGTGGCTCGCGCCCGGCGGTGACGCGCGCTGGGATGACCGCCCAGCGGTCACGTGCGCCGGCGTGGCCGGATCGCCGCCAGTCGAGACCGCCCTCGCGAGGCCTCGCGAGCGCCTACCCGCGAAGCTCGGGCCAGCGGTCCGCGAGTCGCTCGACTGCAGCGGCTGCCGCGGTGAGCACCGTCGTCCGGTCCGCGGTCGCGTCCAGCACGGCGTAGCGCGCCGGCTCCCCGCTCGCGAAGCCCAGGAATGCCGCTCGCACACGCTCGTGGTACGCCACGTCGTGGTACGCCTCGAAGCGGGTCATCTCGTCGCTCTTGCGCGACAGGCCCACCTCGACCGGCAGGTCCAGCAGGATCGTGAGGTCCGGCCACAGGCCGCCCGTGGCGAACTGCTGGAGGGCGCGCATCTCGGCCATCGGGATCTGCGAGCCGGCGCCCTGGTACGCCATGGACGAGTCCGCATAGCGATCGCACAGGACGATCGCGCCGCGGTCGAGGGCGGGCCGGATCACCTCGTCCACGTGCTGGGTCCGCGCCGCGGCGAAGAGCAGCGCGTCGGCGCGCCCGGTGCGGTCGATCTTGGGCTCCGTGTCGAGCACGATCGAGCGGATGCGCTCCCCGAGCGGCGTGCTGCCGGGCTCGCGCGTCGCCACCACGTTGAGCCCGCGAGCGCGGAGCACGGCCGCGAGCCGCGTCGCCAAGCTGGACTTGCCAGAGCCGTCGGGGCCCTCGAGGGTGATGAACGGGCCGCGCGCCTGCGGGAGTGACGGAGTGACCACGAGGCGAGTGTAGGGCGCTCCGCCGGGCGACGAGGGGCGGTGGCGGGCTGGGAACGCTTAGCTCGTCAGCCGGTGGTCGGCTTGGCCACGCCCTTGGCGACGATCGGCCCCGTCGGCGTACTGGCACCGGCATGGGGCTCGAGCGTCAGGGCGAGGACCACGCCGGGCGCCGGCGCGGGCGCGTGCACCGTCGCGACGGCAGTGCCGTCGCCTCCCACGGTGAAGTCGCCGATCGCGACCGGTGCGCCAGTGCCGCTGATCGCCCAGGCGGTGTAGACCTCGGAACCCGTCGTCGCCGCAAGGCCGCGCATCGCGATCTTGACGGTGCCGTCAGCACCCATGACGCCGAGACCTGAGACCGACCCGTCGTCCGCGGCGAGCAGCGCGGCCTGGCTGCCGGGCTGGGCGGCGAGCGTGAGCACGCTGTTGACGCCTTCGCGGTACGCCTGCGCCGCCTGAAGATCGCGCTGCATCTGGAGCCCCACGCCGCCAAGCGCGACGATCACCACGGCGGCTAGGGCCAGGGCGGCGCGCAGGACGTTGGTCTGGCGGCGCGACGCGAGGGCGATCGGGGCTGGCGCAGGCAGCTGGGCCGGAACAGGCGCTGGGGCGACGAACGCCGGTGCCGCGTCGAAAGCCGACGGGGCTGCGCCGGCGGGTGCCCCCGGGATCACCCGGTCCACGGCCGGCGCGGCCGGCGCATCGCCGACGCGTGCCGCAGCCGGATGGCGTCCCTCGGCGAGGTCGGCCGCCGCCGCTGCGAGGAGCCTGTCGCGCAGCCCGGCGGACGGCTCCGCAGGCTCAACGGCCTCCAGCAGCGCCTGGGCCGTGGCGCCGAATTCGGCGACCTCGTCGTGCGCCTCGGCACACGTGAGGAGATGCTCCCGCACGGCCGCCTCGTCGAGGGGCTCGAGCGCCCCGGTCACGAACAGCGGCGCGAGATCGCGCACCTCGTCGCACGAGATGGTCCGGGGCTGCGTCATGGCATCCCCCGCATCTCGAGCTCGCGCCGCAGACCGAGCAGCCCGAGGCGGATCCGGCTCTTCACCGTGCCCAGCGGCGCCCCCGTCCGCATGGCGATCTCCGTCTGGCTCAGCCCACCGAAGTACGCGAGCTCGAGCGCCGACCGCTGCGCCTCGGGCAGGGTCGCCAGCGCCTCCGACACGACCGCCCCGTCAAGGCGCGCCGAGACCTCGTTCCAGATGTCGGGCGCCACGAGCGGCTCGGGCGTCTGCGCACCGTCCGTCTCGTCGGGGAGGTCGCTGACCGCACGACGACGCCGCACCGTGTCGATGGCCCGGTGGTGGACGATGGACAGGAGCCACGTCTTCACGCTGCCGCGCCCCGCCACATAGCCAGCCGCGCCACGCCAGGCGCCCAGGAACGCCTCCTGGACGACGTCCTCCGCGAGGGCGTCGTCGGCGGTGATGCGGCGTGCAATTCCGTAAGCCATGGTCCGGTAGCGCTCATAGAAGCTGTCCAGCGCGTCGAGCCGTCCGGCGATCAGCCCGGCCAGGATGGCCTCGTCGGACAGGTCCGGCGGGTCATCCGACACGGTCGTCGGTGCGCGTTGGACGTCGCTCATCGTGTCATGCGTGGCGGAACGCCCGGCGGTTCACACGAATCGCCCACGGCGTTCGATCTCCCGTGCATGCCCGTCAGCCGCCAATCCCGTCCCACGGCGCGAGTGTAGGCGATTGATCCGATCCGACCGGCGCTGCGCAGACCCCACCAGCGGCCGGTGTGTTGCCGGCCCACAGGGAGGTAGCGCGTCCCATGCGCGTCAGCACCAGAACCCGGGCCTCGCGAGCGGCGCTTCTCGCCGCGAGCCTGACGCTAGCCGTCGGAGCCTCGCCGCTCCTGGTGGCAGCCAGCGACCACCTCGACGCTCCGGCGGCGAAGGCCGACCACAGGGTGGACATCACCGACCTGTACGCCTTCCGGTCAGGCGTGTCGACCACCACACTCGTGCTCAACGTCGACGGCCTGCTCACCCCGACCGACTCCAAGATGGCGGCCTTCCGGGCGAATGCCCTCTACGAGATCAAGGTCGATCGGAATCAGAACGGGGTCGCCGACCTCGCCTATCGCGTGCGGTTCTCCGCCCCGACCAGGCTCTCGGACGGTTCCGTCTCGCAGCGCTACATCGTGCGGCGGGCAACCGGCACCGCCGCCGCCGCCAACCAGTGGAACGGGACCATCGTCGCCATGGGGCGCACCACGCCCTACAAGCACAGCGTCCAGACGACCTCGGTCAGCGGCGGCGGCACGGCCTTCGCCGGCGTCCGCGATGACCCCTTCTTCTTCGACCTGCCGGGCTTCCAGAACTTCAAGCAGAAGCTGCTCGAGGGCTCCACGAACCTGGGCACGCTCCTCGGCGGCTTCACCGGGACCGATACCTTCGCCGGCACCAACGTGCTCTCGATCGCCATTCGGGTCCCCAACGCAGCGCTCGGCGGGACCGGCCGCTCGATCAGCCTGTTCGCCACGACCTCCACACCGCAGAACGGCGGCTGGCGCCAGATCGATCGGGTCGGTCGACCGGCGATCAACACCGTCTTCAACGGCCTGGTCCTGCCGTCGAGCTCCGACTACAACGGGCTCGAGAAGGACGCCTTCAATCAGCAGCGCCCGAGTGCCGACCGCGGGACGACGACCGACAACGTCACCACCGTGCTCAACGCCATCGGCGGCGTGCTGACGGCCAACTCGGCCACGGCCTACACGCCGTCCGAGGTCAGCGCGATCGCCAAGGTGCTCCTCCCCGATGAGCTGACCATCAAGCTCGGCAGCAGCGCCCCGTTCGCCGCCGGGACCTCGCTGGGCACGCTGGCCCTCAACGGGCGCCACCTCGGTGACGACGTCATCGACGCCGAGTTCGCGCTCCTGACCAACTTCGTCATCACCACCGGTGACGGCGTCAACCACAACGACGTCGCGCTCCCCTCGACGTTCCCGTACGAGGCCGCGCCGCACTGACGGCCGCCCCGCCCCGGGCGCGGAAACCCCGCGCCCGGGGCCCAGCCGTCCCCTCCTAGAGGAGTTCGAGGCATGACCGTCCTCGCCCGCCGCCTCCCCGCCGCCCCACTCGCCGTCCTCGCCGCGGCCTGCGCGATCGTCTTGGGCCTGCGCCTGCTCGCCAGCCTGCCGGCGACGAACAGCGCGGGTCTCGACGAGCCGCTCCTCGACACGCCCGCCGGTGCCATCACGGCCGTCAACGCCGTCGACGAGCTCGATCAGGCACGCGCCGACGTCGGGTTCTGGGCAGCTCGCCTCACCGCGTCACCCGGCGACGTCGTGGCCGCGGTCCAGCTGGCGCAAGCCGACCTCGCGGATGCCCGCCTGACCGGAGACGTGACCGCGTACCTTCGAGCCCAGGCCGCGGACGACGCAGCCCTCAGCGCCGAGCCGGCCTACGGCCCCGCCCTGACGCTGCGGGCGTCGATCCTCGTCTCGCTGCATCAGTTCCCGGCCGCCCGCGACCTCGCCCGATCCCTCCTCGCGCGCCTGCCCGACGACCCGACCGCCCTCGGCGTCCTCGGCGACGCATCGCTGGAGCTCGGCGATCTGGCAACGGCCGGCACGGCCTACCACACGCTCGTCTCGGTGTCCGACGGGTCCGCCGCGGAGGTGAGGCTCGGCCGACTCGACCTGATCACCGGGGACGCCGTCGGCGCTGTCGCCGCTGACCGCACCGCCGCCGCCGATGCCGCCGACGAGGGGCTCGTGGGCACAGCGCTCGGCTTCTACGACGTGACGCTCGGCGACGCCCTCCTGGCCACCGGTGACGAAACCGGCGCCCGAGCCGCCTACGAAGCGGGACTCGCCGCGAGGACGGACCTGCCCGGCGCGCTGGTCGGGCTCGCCCGGATCGACGCGTTCGATGGCCACACCGACGCGGCGATCGCGGGCATGGACACGGCGATCGCCGCCATCCCGCTCCCCGACTGGCTGGCGCGCCGGTCGGACCTCGAGGCCCAGCGCAGCGGACCCGGCGATCCCGCGCGGGTCGCTGCAGACCGAGCCACGATCGGCGCCATTGCCCAACTCGCCGGCAGCGCGGGCTACCTGTACGACCGGACCACCTCGCTCTACCTCTCCGACCACGGCCTCGACCCCGGCCGGGCGCTGCAACTGGCTTCGGACGAGCTCGCCACGCGCAAGGACGTCTACGGCTACGACGCCCTCGCCTGGGCACTGCTCAACGCCGGCCGGTCCAGCGAGGCGGACGCGCCCATGAAATCGGCGCTGGCCGCTGGGTCCGCGGACCCGAGGCTCTGGTATCACGCCGGGATGATCGCGGCGGCCAACGGTCGCACGAGCGAGGCCAAGACCGAGCTGAACCGCGCGCTGGCCCTTGGACCCGCGCTCGACGCGCTGGCCAGGTCGCGGGCTGAAGCCGCGCTGGCGGCCCTGCCGTGACGCGCCGGCTGGCAGCGGCTCTGGTGGGCGTCGCTGCGCTCCTGACGGTCACCTTCGGCCACGCCTCGGCGCATCCCCTGGGCAACTTCACGATCAACCATTACGTGGGGATCCGCGTCGAGCCTGACCGAGTCGGGTTGGACGTGGTCATCGACGAGGCGGAGATCCCCGCGTTCCAGGCCCGTCAGGCGCTGGACGCCAACGCGGACGGGTCGCTCGATGCCGCCGAGATCCAAGCGGCACGCATCCCCGTCTGTGCGGCCGTCGCCTCGGCGATGACGCTCAGCGTGAACGGCACGACCACACCGGTTCGTCTTGTGGCGGCGGGTCTCTCCTTCCCGCTGGGCAACGGGGGCCTCTCGACCATGCGGATCGTGTGCGAGCTCGAGGCGCCCATGGGATCAGCGCCGTCAGGGGCAACCACGGTCGCCCTGACCGACAGTTTCGAGAGCGCGAGGATCGGCTGGCGCGAGATGGCGGCGGTCGGCGATGGCGTCACGGTCCAGGCGCCCGGCGTCCCGACCGTCGGCGCCACCGCCCGGCTCACCTCGTATCCCGCAGGGTTGGCGGGGGCGCCCGACGTCCGCGCCGTTTCGCTGCACGTCGTGCCGGGGGGCTCGCGGCTCGCGCCGTTCTCCGCACCGGACGCAAGCCCGATCACCCCGCTCACCATCTTGCCGGGCTCGTCGGTGCCCCTCGCGGGGTCAACCGAGCGGGCAGCCTCAGCGGGCGCCGCGGACGCCGCGGCTGCTGCGCCTGCGGACGCTGCCAGCGCGTCGGCCGCGTCCGTCCCGGGCGGGGACGCCAACATCCCGGCCATCCTGCGTGACGATCCGGTCACGCCCGGGCTCGCTGCGGCCGCGCTCCTGGCGGCCATGCTCCTCGGAGCCGGCCACGCACTGACGCCCGGCCACGGCAAGACCCTGATGGCCGCGTACCTGGTGGGCACCCGCGGCGCCGCCCGCGACGCGATCGGCTTGGGAGTGGTGGTGGCCGTGTCGCACACGGCGGGGATCCTGGCGCTGGCGCTGATCGTGCTGGGAGCGGCAACGGCGTTCGCGCCGGACATCGTCGTTCGCATCGCACCCCTCGTGGCGGCGGTCGGGGTAGTCGCGGTGGGCTCGTGGATGCTCACCAGCGAGGTCCGCCGATGGCGCGAGAGACGTCGTGACAGCACGGTGGCGGACGCGGCCCACCACCATGACCACGGGCCGGAGCACGACCACGACCACGAGCCGCACGGGCACGACCACGAACACGGCGTCGCACCCGTGGAGGTCACGCACCAGCACGGCCGCGGCATGCTCCGCCACGGCCACGGGGGCGAAGGGACGAGGGTGACCCGGCGCGGTCTGTTCGTGCTGGGTCTGGCGGGCGGGCTCGTGCCGTCCGCCAACGCCCTGCTGATCCTGCTCGCCACTGTGGCGGCGGGCCGCGCTGCCTGGGGTGTGGTGCTCGTCGCCGCCTTCGGCCTCGGCATGGCAGCGGTCATGGCCGGTACCGGGCTGGCGTTCGTCTACGCGGGCGGGGTGGTCGACCGCCTGCTGGTCCGACGCCCGGCCCGACTGGTCGCGATCGTCCCGTTCACGGCGGCCGTGGCCATCCTCGGGCTCGGACTGGTCCTGACGGGCAGCGCGCTCGCCACAGCGCCGATACGATGAGCCCTGGCCCGGTCAGGCGCCGGCGTCCTCGCGCTGCCAGGCGTCGAGGTGCTCGACGATCCGGTCGAGGAGCCCGGGGACGCCCGCGGCCACCGGGGCCGTCAGCTCGAGCCCGAGTTTGATCGCGAGCGGCTCGAGACCCACCACGCGCACCCGCCGCGGCCATGCCTCCATGACGTGGAGCGCGCCGAGGAGTTCGCCCGCGCCCAGATCGTGGACGCTCATCACCTGCTCGTGGCGGATGAGCGTGGAGCCCTCGAGGTCAATCAGCGAGCCCGGCGCCTCCTCGGCGGCGATCACGTCGACGACCACAAGACCGTCCAGCCCGGTGAGGTACGGGATGAGCCCCAGGCCCACGGTGCCGCCGTCGATCAGCTCCACGGCGTCGGGGTCGGGCAGGCCGGCCAGGATGGACGGGTCGGCGGTGAGCCGCTCGACCATGAGCCCGCCGAGCGCCTCGTCGGACTCGAGCCGGTTGCCCAGCCCGAGCACGGCGTAGCGCCCGCTCACGCCGGCACCCATCGGACGGTCGCCTCGACCTGGTGGCCGCCCTTGTCGGGGAGCGGCCAGCCGCAGGCCTCGCAGTAGGGGTGGTCGGCCTGGACGTCGTTGGCAACGTCGCACATCGGACACACGACCGGGTCGGCGGTCACCTCGATGCCAACGTCGTCCAGACCGCGCGTCCGGAGCGCGAGCTCCGCGTGCATTCGCGCCGACTCGACGCCGATGTGGATTGGGTCGTGGACCCGGATCACAACGGCGACCGGTCGGCGGGCCCCGGCGGAACCGGAGCCCGTCGCTTCGTCGGGCTCGGCCGTCGCCAGGGCGTTCGCGATGGCGGCGGCGAGGAGCCCGGCCTCATGCATCGACGTCAGTGCCCTCCTCGCGGGCCTGCTCCTCCGGGGCATAGCCGACGAGGCCCTGGGCCTCGACAGTTCGGCCGATCCGGATGTTCTTGTACCCGGAGAACATCGACGAGAGGACGCCGTTGCGCTCCTCGATGTCGATGAGGATGGCCGAGTACACGTGGTGGACCATGAACGCGATGAACAGGAACGTCAGGAGGTTGTGGAGGAACCGGACGCCCTGGATGCCGCCCGGCAGGGCGTTGCCCCAGCCGAAGAGCACGTGGAATGGCCCTGCCTGCATGATCCAGCCGAACAGCAGCAGCCCGGTGAACACCTGGGTGAACAGGCCCACCGACACGATCGTGTAGGCGAGGCCCGCCAGGTGGTTGTGACCCGCATAGGGCACCGGGTGCTTGCGGCGGCCGGCGTAGTACATGGCCATCTCGCGCATGTAGTGGAACTGGTCGCGGCGGTGGGGGATGATCTGGCGCCAGCTCGAGAAGCTGTTGCCCACGAAGCCCCAGTAGAACCGGACCGCGACCGAGAGGCTGAACACGATCGCGAAGATCTCGTGCCAGAACCGGACGTCGGCCATCCGCGAGGACGCCTCAACCGGGTTGGACGGCACGATGTACGGCCCGTGGATGTACAGGCCCGTGGCCGCCAGCACCATGATCGAGATGACGATCAGCCAGTGCGTGACGCGGACCGGCAGCTCCCAGACGTAGATCGGCTGGGAGCCGATGCTCTCCTCATCCGCCGGCACGCGGGTGGTGGTCCGCACGGCGGCCATCACCGCACCTCCACGCGCACCGACTCGTGACCCTTGGCATCCACGACGTGGACCGCGCAGGCGAGGCACGGGTCGAACGAATGGATGGTCCGGAGCAGCTCGAGCGGCTTCGTCGGGTCGGCCACCGGGGTGCCCTCGAGGGACGCCTCGTACGGGCCGGACACGCCCTGCTCGTCACGCGGACCCGCGTTCCAGGTGGACGGGACGACCGCCTGGTAGTTGACGATCTTCTTGTCCTTGATCTTGACCCAGTGGCCGAGCGCGCCACGGGGCGCCTCGTGGAAGCCGAAGCCCTCGGCCTCGGCCGGCCAGGTGCTCGGGTCCCACTTCGTGCCGTCGTGGATGCGCAGGTCGCCGCTCTCCATGTTGGTCTGGAGCTCGTCGATCCACTTGTCCATCATGTCGAGCAGGTAGACCGTCTCGAGCATGCGGGCCGCGACCCGGCCGAGCGTCGAGAACAGCGCGGTGGC
>Ga0302299_10001575_pt1 | contig 13711 bp, 9 predicted proteins | sample III_Fen_N3_4_FD_198795 | JGI IMG/M metagenome (GOLD analysis project Ga0302299, IMG submission 198795) | Peat permafrost microbial communities from Stordalen Mire near Abisko, Sweden - III_Fen_N3_4 | ecosystem: Environmental > Terrestrial > Soil > Wetlands > Permafrost | place: Sweden: Abisko... | reverse complement strand
TCGGGCCGGTCGGTGGCCGCGAGGATGGCCGCGACGATCTCGTCGGTGTTGGTCACGAGCGGCGGCACGAAGATCACGATCACCGCGTCGATCCCGGGGTCGTCGAGCAGGACGTGCAGCGCGCGCTCGAACACATCGCCGCGCGCACCGGCGACGAGGTCGATGGGGTTGCGCAGGCCCGCGTCGGCGGAGGTGAACTCGGCGAGGCGCGCTCGGGTCTCGTCCGACAGCTCGGGCACCTCGAGGCCGCTCGCCACGCAGGCGTCGGCGGCGAGGATCCCGGGGCCGCCGCCGTTGCTGAGGATGGCGACGCGCCGTCCCGCGGGGAGCGGCTGGTGGGCGAGCAGCATCGCGGTGTCGAACAGCTCCTCGAGCGTGTCCACCCGCACGACGCCGGCCTGCTCGAACAGCGCGTCGACCGCGACATCGGGCGCGGCGAGCGCCGCGGTGTGGGACCCGGCGCCCCGCGCGCCCGCCGGCGTGCGCCCGCTCTTGACCGCGATGATCGGCTTCTTGCGCGAGATCCGACGGGCGAGGCGCGCGAACTTGCGCGGGTTCCCGAACGACTCGAGGTAGAGGAGGATCACATCGGTCTCGGGGTCCTCCTCCCAGTACTGGATGAGGTCGTTGCTGCTCACGTCGGCCTTGTTGCCCATCGACACGAAGGCCGAGATGCCGAGGCCGCGCGCCGCCCCGCGTCCGAGGAGCGCGATGCCGAGCCCGCCCGACTGCGAGGCGAACGCGACCCGCCCGGCCCGGGGCCGGTACGGCGTGAACGACGCGTTCATGCGCACGTCGGCCGCGATGTTGAGCACGCCCATGCAGTTGGGGCCGATGACCCGCATGCCGTTGCGGCGGGCGAGGGTGACCATCTCGTGCTCGCGCTCGCGTCCGCTCCCGCCGCCGACCTCGGCGAACCCGGCCGAGATCACCACGAGCCCGCCCACCCCGGCGCGCGCACACTCCTCGACGACCTCGAGCACCGTGCCCGCCGGCGTGACGATGACCGCGAGGTCGACGGGATCGGGGATGTCCTCGACCGTCGGGTACGCCTTCACCCCGGCTACCGAGCCGGCGTGCGGGTTGACCGGGTAGACGGGTCCCACGAACTCGCCGTCGATCAGGTTGCGGAAGACCGCGTGGCCCATCGACCCCGGCTCGCGGTTCGCGCCGATCACCGCGATGCTGCGCGGGCGGAGCAGGCGCGCGATCGATTCGGCCTCGGACGCGTGCTCGCGGGCCTGACGGGCCGAGATCGAGCCCGGTGTCGGCGCGATGTCGAACGTGATCTCCACCGTGCCGCCGTCGCTGGTCTTGTGCATCTCGAAGCCCGCGCTCCGGAACACCTGGAGCATCTTCTGGTTGCCCGACAGCACCCACGCCACGAACTGGTGGATGCCCTGCTCGAGCGCGGCGACCGCGAGGTACTCGAGCATGATCGTGGCGAGGCCGCGGCCCTGCTGGCTGTCGGCGACCGCGAACGCCACCTCGGCCCGGTCGGCGTCCTCACGGAAGTAGCCGGCGACGCCGACGATGCGGTCGCCGAGCTCGGCCACGACCGAGAAGTGGTGGTCGAGGTCGACGGTGGCCTTGCTCTCGAGGTCGCCGGCGCGGTCACTCGACGTGGGCCCGGCGAAGCGCAGGTAGCGCGAGTGGTCGGACATGCGGGAGTAGAGGTCGACGATGGCGTCGTGGTCGCCGTCGCGCCGGGGCCGCAGGTGCACCGTCCCCCCGTCGGAGAGGACGACGTCGCTCTCCCAGTACGACGGGATGCGGGGTGCCGGTTCGGGCGTGGTCACGCGGCCTCGTGGGGGACGACGAGGACGGGGCGGTCGGAGCCCTCGAGGACCCGGCGACTGGTGCTGCCGAGCTCGCGCGTGGGGCCGCCGTTGGTGCCGCGCTCGCCGACGACCACCAGGTCGGCACCCCGCTCGGCGGCGGTGGCGAGGATGACGTCGGCCGGCGTCCCGTCGACCACGATCCGTTCGCACGACACCCCGGCGTCGTCGAGCGCGGCGCACCATTCGGAGCGGAAGGCCTCGGCGATCTCGTCGCGGTGGCTCGCCGACGGAACGCGCGCCTCGTGCACGCGGTCGAGCAGGCCGAGCGCGTGCACCGCGGTGACGCGCGCGCCCGCGGGTCGCGCGAGCGTCACCGCCCAGTCGAGCGCACGCCGCGCGTTCTCCGATCCGTCGACGCCGACGACGATGTGTCCGAGCTCGGCCATCCCTGCTCCCGTCCCTGCGCTACCCGTGGTCCGGTCCGGCCGTGGTGGGCCGCTCCCGGAACGTCCGGGCGGCGGCGATCGCCTCGGCGCCCGGCCCCCCGTGGGTGGGGCCCTCCTCGGACTCGTACGTCGCCGTGAGCCGACCGACGGTGGCCGCGACCGAGTGGCGCACCGCGGCGAGGTCGTAGCCACCCTCGAGGAACACCGCGACGCGCCCGGCGCCGGGTGCGAGTGCGGCGACCCGGGTGGCCAGCTCCGCGTAGTCGCCGGCGGCGAGGGCGTGGCCGGCGAGCGGGTCGTCGCGGTGCGCGTCGTACCCGGCGGAGATCAGCACCCAGGTCGCGCCGAACGCCCGCGCGGCATCGGTGACCACGTCGTCGATCGCGCGGCGGTACATCTCGCCGGTGGTGCCGGCGGGGAACGGGAAGTTGATCGTGGTGCCGGGCGCCCCGGGACCACCGGTCTCGCTCACCCGGCCGGTCCCGGGGTACATCGGCGCCTGGTGCATGGAGACGTAGAGCACCCGAGGGTCGTCCCAGAACACCTCCTGGGTGCCGTTGCCGTGGTGCACGTCCCAGTCGACGATGCACACGCGCTCGCCGAGGTCGGCCAGCGCGGCGGCGGTGATCGCGACGTTGTTGAGCAGGCAGAAGCCCATCCCGATGCCGGGGCGGGCGTGGTGACCGGGCGGGCGCACGGCCACGAAGCCGACGCCGTCGCCCCGGCGGCGCAGCTCGTCGACCACCGCGAGCCCCGCGCCCGCGGCCAGGACCGCGGTGTCCCACGACCCCGTCGACACGGGGGTGTCGGGGTCGAGCTCGCCGCCGCCGTCGGCCGCCAGGCGCTCCAGCGACCACACATACCGGGACGAGTGCACCCGCACGATCTCGTCGTGAGTGGCCGCGCGCGGCGTGACGGCCACGACGCCATCGCCGCCGGGGCCGAGGGCGTCGGCGATCCCCCGGCGTACCGCCTCCAGGCGCGCGGCGCGCTCCGGGTGCCATTCGCCGGTGTCGTGGTGGTCCAGATCGCCCAGATCGCTCAGTACGAGCACGGCTCCGACGCTAGCGACTGGTGGACTTCGGCCCGGTGAAGACCGGGCGAACACTCGGGCACCGCTCGTGGGCTCGGCGTTGCGCGGCACCACGGTCCCGGCATTTCGGGTCGCTCCGCACGCTCCCGAGGTGCAGGTCGGCCCGTGGTCGGGACGCTCGCTACGCTCCGGCCCCGTGGGCGCCGAGCGGGAGCGGGTCGAGGGGTTCGGGAAGCTCGAGGACGGGCTCCGCGACGCCGGGCCGTGGTCGCTCTGGGGCCCCTACGTCAGCGAGCGGCAGTGGGGCACGGTCCGGGAGGACTACAGCGCCGACGGCGACGCTTGGGCGTCGTTCCCGCACGACCACGCCCGGTCACGCGCGTACCGCTGGGGTGAGGACGGCCTCGCCGGCTTCTGCGACGTCGAGCAGCGCCTCTGCCTCGGTCTCGGGCTCTGGAACGGTCGCGACCCGATCCTGAAGGAGCGCATCTTCGGGCTGAGCGGACCGGAGGGGAACCACGGCGAGGACGCCAAGGAGCACTGGTGGTACCTCGACGCGGTGCCCAGCCACACGTGGAACCGCTGGCGCTACCTGTACCCGCGCGCCGAGTTCCCGTACGCCGACCTGGTGCGCGAGAACGGGATCCGGGGTCGGACCGAGCCGGAGTACGAGCTGCTCGACACCGGTGTGTTCGCCGACGGCTGGTGGCAGGTCGAGGTCGACTACGTGAAGGCCGACCCGACCGACCTCCTCTGGGTGCTGCGGGTGACCAACGACGCGCCCGAGCGCGACGAGCTCCACGTGCTCCCGCACGCGTGGTTCCGCAACACGTGGTCGTGGACGCCGGACGCGCCGCGCCCGGAGCTGCGCCGGAGTGCCGACGGGTCCGCGCTGGAGATCGACCACCCGTTCCTCGGGCCGTTGCTCCTCACGGCGGACACCGGGCCCGACGGGCAGCGGCCGCAGCTCCTGGTCTGCGACAACGAGACCAACACGGCGCGCATCTTCGACGCGGCTCTGTCGCCGCGCTACCCCAAGGACGGCATCGGCGACCACGTGCTGTCGGGGGCGGACACCGTGAACTCCGACGGCACCGGGACGAAGGCCGCGCTGTGGTACCGACTCGCGGTCGACCCGGGGGAGACGGTGGAGCTGCGCCTGCGCCTCCGGCCGCGCGACGCGTCGGGGCCTCCGTTCGGCGCCGAGTTCGCGGAGACCTGCGCGCGCCGACAGGCCGAAGCCGACGAGTTCTACGTCGAGCTCACGCCGAGCGGCGCGACGCCGGCCGAGGTCGACGTGATGCGCCAGGCCTTCGCGTCGACGTTGTGGAGCAAGCAGCTCTACGCGTACGACGTACGTCGCTGGCTCGACGGTGATCCGGTCGGGCCGCCGCCCCCGCCCGAGCGACGGTCGGGGCGCAACGCGCAGTGGGGCAACTTCGACGCGTTCGACATCATGTCGATGCCCGACAAGTGGGAGTACCCGTGGTTCGCGTCGTGGGACCTCGCGTTCCACTGCGTGACCCTCGCCCACGTGGATCCGGCGTTCGCGAAGTACCAGCTCATCCTCGTGTGCCGCGAGTGGTTCCAGCACCCCAACGGCGCGATCCCCGCGTACGAGTGGGACTTCTCCGACGTGAACCCGCCGGTGCAGGCGTGGGCCGCGCTCGAGGTCTTCGCGATCGACGGCGCGCGCGACGTCGACTTCCTCGAGCGGGTGTTCGCGAAGCTCCTCCTCAACTTCACGTGGTGGGTGAACCGCCAGGACGCCGACGGGTCCAACCTGTTCGAGGGTGGGTTCCTGGGCCTCGACAACATCGGGCCACTCGACCGATCGCACCTGCCCGACGGCGACGCGCTCGAGCAGTCCGACGCGACCGGGTGGATGGCGTCGTACGCGCTGGCGATGGCCGCGATCGCGTCGGTGTTGCGGCGCTCCGGTCGCCCCACCACCGACCTCGTGGTGAAGTTCCTCGAGCACTTCGCTGCGTTGCGCGACGCGATGAACGACCTGGGGGTGTGGTCGGAGGAGCACGGCTTCTACTTCGACCGCCTGCGCCTCGCCGACGGAAGGACCGAGCCGGTCGAGGTCTACTCGATGGTCGGGGTGATCCCGCTGCTCGCGACGCTCGTCATCGAGGGGCCGCAGCTGCACCAGGCCCGGGTGCTCGGCAAGCAGTTCGCCGCGCTCATCGATCCCGCCCGCATCGACCCCGACACCTTGCGGGAGCGGGGGATGCTGCGAGGCGAGCCGGGGGACGAGCGTCTCCTGCTCGGGGTCGTGGGCACCGATCAGCTCCTTCGGGTGCTCGCCCGGCTGTTCGACGAGTCGGAGTTCCTCTCGCCGTACGGGCTCCGTTCGATGTCGGCCCGCCACCGGGCCGAGCCCTACCGCCTCGACCTCGACACCACGATCGCGACCGTCGACTACGAGCCCGGTGAGTCGACCACCGCGATGTTCGGCGGCAACTCGAACTGGCGCGGGCCGGTGTGGTTCCCGCTCAACCATCTGATCTGCGAGGCGCTCGACCGGCTGCACCACTTCCTCGGCGACGACGTGACGGTGGAGTACCCGACCGGGTCGGGGACCACCGCGACCCTGGCCGAGGTCGCCACCGACCTGCGGGGGCGGCTCGTGCGCTTGTTCCTCCCCGGTCCCGACGGGGTCCGGCCCTGCGACGCCGGCGCGGGCCTGCCGTCGGATCCGGCGTGGCGGACGGGCGTCACCTTCTCCGAGTACTTCCACGGCGACTCTGGCCGCGGGCTCGGGGCGTCGCACCAGACCGGGTGGACCGGGCTGGTCGCCGATCTGATCCGCCGGCGCCACGCGCCCGTGGGTGGCTTCGCGGCCCTGCTCGACCGGGTGGGGGAGTGATGGCCCGAGCGGGTGAGCCCGCCGCGCTCCCGGGTGAGCCGTGGCCGCTCGGCGCAACGCCGGTGGCGGGGGGCATCAACTTCGCGGTGATGAGCGAGGTGGCCGACGGCGTCGCGGTGTGCCTCTTCGACGCCGACGGGTCCGAGACGCGGGTGGCCCTCACGGAGTACGACGCTGGGGTGTGGCACGGGGTCGTGCCGGACGTCCACGCGGGGGCGCGCTACGGGTTCCGGACGTCGGGTCCCTACGAACCCGAGCGCGGGGTCCGTTGCAACCCCGACAAGCTCCTGCTCGACCCGTACGCCCGGGCGATCGCCGGCGCCGTCGAGCTCGCGCCTGAGCTCTCCGACGCGCACCCCGGTGACTCCGCGCCGTTCGTCCCCCGGAGCGTCGTCGTCGCGACCGACGCGGCGCCCGTGCAGCCGGTGCGCCCGGCGTGGTGGCACTCCTACGCCGACACCGTGATCTACGAGGTCCACGTCAAGGGCTTCAGCCAGACGAACCCGGGCGTGCCCGCCGAGCTCCGGGGCACGTACGCCGGGCTCGCACACGACGCCGCGCTCGAGCACCTCGTCGGCCTCGGGGTCACCGCGGTCGAGCTCCTCCCCGTTCACCACTCGGTCTCCGAGCGCAAGCTCGTGGCCCGCGGCCTCACCAACTACTGGGGCTACAACCCGATCGGCTTCTTCGCCCCGCACGCCGCGTACTCGGCGGGGGCGCGCGCGGGCGACGCGGGTGCGCCGCCCGCGGAGTTCCGCGCGATGGTCGACCGGCTCCACGGAGCCGGGCTCGAGGTGATCCTCGACGTGGTGTTCAACCACACGGCCGAAGGCGACCGCACCGGACCGACGCTCGCGTTCCGCGGGCTCGACAACCCGGCCTACTACCACCTCGATCCGGCCGACCCGGCCCGCTACGTCGACACCACCGGCACCGGCAACTCGCTCAACGCCGGCCACCCCCGCTGCCTCCAGATGATCATGGACTCGCTGCGGTACTGGGTGTCGACGATGGGGGTCGACGGGTTCCGGTTCGACCTGGCGTCGACGCTCGGGCGCGAGACCGACGCGTTCGACCAGCGGGCCGCGTTCTTCGACCTCGTGGCCCAGGACCCGCTGGTGTCGCAGGTGAAGCTGATCGCCGAGCCGTGGGACGTGGGTCGGTACGACAGCTACGGGGTCGGCCGCTTCCCGCCGCAGTGGGTGGAATGGAACGGTCGTTACCGCGACTGCGCGCGCGACTTCTGGCGCAGCCGGTCGGGGACCGCGGCCGAGCTCGCGACCCGCATCACCGGATCGTCCGACCTCTACGGCGCCACCCGCCGCCGCCCCACCGCGTCGGTGAACTTCGTCACCGCGCACGACGGGTTCACGCTGCGCGACCTCGTGTCGTACGAGGAGAAGCACAATCACGCCAACGGTGACGACAACCGCGACGGCGCCGACGACAACCGGTCGTGGAACTGCGGCGTCGAGGGACCGACCGACGACCCCGAGGTGCTGGGGTTGCGGTCCCGCCAGTCCCGCGCGCTGCTCGCGACGCTGCTGTGCTCCTTCGGCGTGCCGATGGTGCTCGGCGGCGACGAGCTGGGGCGCACCCAGCGGGGCAACAACAACGCGTACTGCCAGGACAACGAGATCAGCTGGTTCGACTGGGAGCACGTCGACGCCGAGCTCCTCGACTTCACCCGGAAGCTCATCGCGTTCCGCCGGGCCCACCCGGTGTTCCGCCGCCGCCGGTTCCTGTCGGGGATGGAGGCGCACGAGCTCGCGTGGTTCGGCACCGACGGCGACCCGATGACGGTGGCCGAGTGGGAGGACCCGGCGACCCGCAGCCTCACCTTGTTCCTCGACGGCGACGACGCGCCCGACCGCGCCCGCGACGGTCGGCTCCTGGTCGACGACGACTTCCTGCTCGTCGTCAACGCCTGGTGGGAGCCGCTCGACGTGGTGGTCCCCGCCACCGGCGCCCGCCGCTGGGTGCGGGTGCTCGACACCCACAGGGGCCGGCTCGACGACGCCGCCACCGGGCCCGTGGCCCTGGCCGGCGACGTGATCACGGTCGGGCCACGGTCGCTCGTGGTGCACGCGGCCCGCCGGATCTAGCCTCCGCTCATGGCCAACGATCCCACCCCGTCCACCATCGAGGCCCACGACGCGCTCCTGGCCGACCCGCTGCTCGACTGGAACGATCAGCGCGACTTCGATGCCGCGCGTCGGGGCTTCATCGCCGCGCTCGACCCACCGGTGATCGCGGCCGACGACGGTCGCCGCGCGTGGGACCTCGAGGGGTACGGCTTCCTCGCCGACGAGACGGCGCCGGCCACGGTGAACCCGAGCCTCTGGCGGCAGGCCCGGCTCAACATGGTGCACGGCCTGTACCGCATCCACGAGCGCATCTATCAGGTGCGCGGGTACGACCTGTCGGTGATGTCGGTCATCGCGGGCGATACCGGCTGGATCGTGGTGGACCCCCTGATCTCCCGCGAGACCGCGCGCGCGTCGCTGCGGCTCGTGAACGAGCACCTGGGTGAGCGGCCGGTGGTCGCCGTGATCTATTCGCACTCGCACGTCGATCACTTCGGCGGCGTCGAGGGCGTCACCTCCGTGGGTGATGTGCACGCGGGGAAGACGGCGATCGTCGCACCGGAGGGGTTCCTGCTCGCGGCGGTGAGCGAGAACGTCATTGCGGGCTTCGCGATGAGCCGGCGCGCGCTCTACATGTACGGCGCCGCCCTGCCGAAGGGCCCGGCCGGTCAGGTCGACGCCGGCCTGGGCAAGACGACGTCGAACGGCGACGTCTCCGTGATCGCCCCCACCGACGTGATCACCGCGACCGGCGAGACACGGGTGATCGACGGGGTGGAGATCGAGTTCCAGCTCACGCCGGGCACCGAAGCGCCCGCGGAGATGAACTTCTACTTCCCGCAGCTCCGCGCACTGTGCATGGCCGAGAACTGCTCGCGCAACCTCCACAACGTGTACACGCTCCGCGGCGCCCAGGTGCGTGACGCCATGGCGTGGGCGCGGTACATGGACGAGTCGATCGTGCGCTACCTCGACGGCACCGACCTCGTGTTCACCAGTCATCACTGGCCGGTGTGGGGGACGGACGACTGTCGCGAGTACCTCGAGAAGCAGCGCGACATGTACCAGTACCTGCACGACCAGACACTGCGGCTCGCGAACCAGGGCGAGACCATGCTGGAGATCGCCGAGCAGGTGGAGCTCCCGCCGTCGCTGGCGAAGGAGTGGTACTCGCGGGGGTACTACGGCACCGTCAATCACGACGTGAAGGCTGTGTACCAGCGCTACCTCGGCTTCTTCGACGGCAACCCCGCGCACCTCCACCCGCACCCGCCGGTGGAGGCCGCTCAGCGGTACGTCGACTACATGGGTGGCGCCGACGCGGTCGTCGAGCGGGCCCGGACCGACTACGAGCGGGGCGACTACCGGTGGGTCGCCGAGGTGGTCAACCATGTGGTGTTCGCCGAGCCCGACCACGCCGCGGCGCGCTCGCTCCAAGCCGACGCGCTCGAGCAGCTGGGCTACCAGGCCGAGTCGGGTCCGTGGCGGAACTTCTACCTGATGGGCGCGCTCGAGCTGCGCACCGGTCAGGCGATCGCCCAGGAGGTCAAGCTGGGCTCCGGGATGGTGCGCAACATGCCGCTGTCGCTCATCCTGGACGCGCTGGCCGTGAGGTTGAACGGCCCGCGCGCGGGCGACACGGAGCTCACGGTCAACCTCGTCGACACCGCCGACGGATCCCGGTACACGGTGTGGCTCCAGAACGCGGTGCTGCACCATCGGGTCGACGACGCGTTCGCGACTGCCGACCTGTCGATCACGGCCGAACACGATGTCATGGCCGCGATCATCTTCGGGCTGCTCCCCCTGGCCGATGCGGTCACGGCCGGGATGGCGACGACCGAGGGTGACGCGGGCGTGATCGAGCGTCTCCGGGCGCTCCTCGACACCTTTGACCCTGCGTTCGCCATCGTCACGCCCTGACTCCGGAGGCCTCGAGACGCGGGCGGGGGGCGACCGCGCCGCGAGGATCTCGTTCGGTACCCTCGGACGCTTCCCGATCCGTCAGGGCAGACCCATCGGAGAGTCCTCGTGTTCCGCAGCACCGGCCCCAGATCCCGCCGGCCGGCCACGCCTGTCGCGCCTCGAGACGCCGCATCGACGCGCCGACAGACCGCCGTCCTCCACAGCGTGCAGCTGATCGTCGCGGCGGTCGACCCACGGCCGGAGCCGCGCGGCGGCACCCGGTCGTCGCGAGCAGACCAACGCCGCGCGGCGGTGATCCGGTACCTCCAGGCCCAGGGCGGCTCGGTCAGGAACGAGCGTGGCCGCGTGACCGCGCACCTGCGCGCGGCACTCGGTCAGGGCGCCGGCCTGGGCCGGCTGCTCCGCGAGATGGAGGCCGAGGGGGTGCTGACCCGTGAGGTGCGGAGCGCCCGCACGTACGCGGTGCAGCTCACCGAGGTCGCGCGGCCGGCCGGCGGGACCGCCGACGACCCCGCGGGTCCCGGGCCGGTCGACTACGCCACGTTCGCGCGAGCGCTACAGCGCATCGTCATGACCCGCCTGGCCGCGACCGACGCCGCCAACGGCGCGCGCCGGGAGGAGCTGGAGTCGTACCGCTCCCGGATCGCGCACGACCTCGCCGAGTACGAGGCCGGGCTCGAGCGCGGCGACGGCGACGAGTTCTTCGAGCGCAAGCTCGAGGTCATCGCCGCCCTCGTGTCGAGCTACGAGGAGCGGATGGGCATCCCCATCGACGACGCACTCACCGATGCCGAGCACGGCCGCCTCCACGGCGTCTTGCGCTCACTCCGGAGTCGATGACCCGTTGATGACCCGGTGGTCGGCCAGCGGGAGCCGCCGAACCCCTGCCATCTGTCGCTTCGCACTGGCGACCGCGGGGACCACCGCGAGACAGAGGAACGTGGACGTTACGACTTCGGCGAGCGCAGCGGCGCCTGAAAAAGCCGCGGTGTGCCCGTCCCTCACGTCGGCTGGCGTGAAGGTCCAGTGGAGCGTCGTCGGGTCCGGGTGGACCTGCAGCTCGGCGAAGAAGTGGGTCGTGAAGCTCGTCGGGGAGCAGCACGACAAGTCGGATGCGCAGGTGACCTTCACCGACGGGCCGAAGCACTTCAGCTGCAGTGGAGCAGCGGACGACACCGGCCACGTCACGGCGGGTGCCTGTTACAAGGGCACCCTGGCGCATCCGACGTCGGGCTTCCAGTGGTTCGGTTGAGCGCTCCCGCGGACGTTGCCCGCTCGCCGTGGTGGGCTCAGACGCGGCCGCGGCCGCGGAGGAGCCGACCGGGGCGGGCCTCGGTGGCCTTGCCGTCGCGGGTGAGCACCTCGCCGTTGACGACGGTCGCGACGTAGCCCTGCGCCGTCTGCACGAGGCGGCGGGCGCCGCCGGGGAGGTCGGTGACCACCTCGGGCATGTCGGGGGCGACACGGTCGAGATCGATGATCGTGACGTCGGCCGCGTAGCCCTCGCGGAGCAGGCCGCGGTCGTGGAGTCGCCACATCGCGGCCGGCTGGCGCGTGATCATCGGGATCGCCTCCTCGATCGACAGGAGCCCGCGCTCGCGCACGAAGTACGCGAGCAGGTGGGTCTGGATGGAGCAGTCGAGGATCTGGCTCACGTGGGCGCCGGCGTCGGAGAACGTCATCGCCGAGTGCGGCGAGCGCAGCAGCTCGAGCAGCTCGTCCTCGGGCTGGCGGGTGAGGGTCTGCACGAAGAACTGGTCGAAGTCCGACTCGAGCGCGAGATCGATCATGCACTCGACGGGGTCCTGTCCGCGCTCCGCGGCCACCTGCGCCACGGTGGGGTTGGGCAGGTAGGGCGATCGCAGCACGGTCATGACGTCGAACTCCGGCTTGCGGGCCTCGGCGCCGATGGCCCGGCCGTAGTCGCCGTGGTGGGCTTCCAGTACGAGGCGGGCCCGGACCTCGGGGTCGGCCAGCGCGACCCGCTGGGCTTCGAGCGGCTGCTCGCGCACCGCCCGCCACCCGGGCAGGTTGTCGAACGGCAGGCGGGTCCGGAAGCTCAGCACGTTGGCGACGCCTCGGCAGTGGGTGAGGCCGTACATCTGGCCGCCGAGCGCGGCCGTCTCCTCCATGAGGGCCAGCGTGTTCGCGCCGTTGGCCAACGCGAACAGCCCGAACGCGATCGGGACCCCGGTCGTCACCGCGAGGTCACGGAGGCGGCCGTAGTACTCCTCGCGGACCGCGGGGTCGGGGTCGAAGCTCGCCTTCTCCGAGGTCATCTGGAAGATGCCCTCGCTCTCGCGGCCCACCTGCGCGACGAGTCGCTGCACCTCGTCCCAGGTCGCGAGGCGTGACGCCACCGGCCGGTCGTCGGAGGTCTCGTGCTGGTCGGAGCGAGACGTGGTGAAGCCCACCGCGCCGGCGGCGAGCGCGTCGCCGAGCTCGCGCTCCATCGCCGCGAGGTCCTCGGGGGTGGCGGCGTCGGTGAAGGCCCGCTCGCCCATCGCCCACGTGCGCAGGGCCGAGTGCCCGATCGGCGCGGCGTAGTTCAGGCCCTTCGGGAGCGCGTCGACCGCGTCGAGGTACTCGCGGAACGTCGACCAGGTCCAGGTGATGCCGGCGGCCATCGCCGCGCCCGAGATGTCCTCGGCCCGCTCGAGGTTGCGCACGACGAGCGCGCTCTGGTCGGCACTGGCGGGCGCGAGGGTGAACCCGCAGTTGCCCGTCACCGCGGTGGTGACGCCGTGCCAGCACGACGACGTGCCGAGCTCGTCCCAGAACATCTGGGCGTCCATGTGGGTGTGCCCGTCGACGAACCCGGGCGCGACGACGAGGCCGTCGGCGTCGATCTCCTCGCGTCCGGTGCCCTCGACGGAGCCGCCGGTGCCGACGGCGGTGATGCGCCCGGCGGACACCGCGACATCGCCCCGGAAGGAGGGACCGCCGCTTCCGTCGACCACCGTGCCGTTGCGGATGACCAGGTCGTGATCCATGGTTCCCCCTCGTGCGGCCACGGTGCGGGTGGTGGCCGACGGTCCCATCGTGGCACCTTCCGCCGCCCGGGGTCAGCCCGCCCTACTGATCGGTGGGGCCGACGCCTTCGCGCACCCCGGCGCGCAGCTCCTTCGAGGCCTGGCCCAGCGACCGGGCCAGCTTGGGGAGCCGGGTCGATCCGAAGATCAGCAGCAGGATCGCGAGGACGATGATGAGCTCTGTGGCACCGAGGTTCATGACGCTCCTTGGAGTGTGCGGGTGGGGGTGGTGGGCCGGAGCCCGGTGACGAGCCAGGATCCGAGGGACACGAGCGCGGTCAGCTCGGCGATCGCGCCGAGCACCGCGTCCGACGTGGTGGTGTGCTCCTCGAAGCCCAGCATCCCGATCGTCCGGCTGAGGAGGTAGGCCCCGAGCGTGGCGGCGGCGAAGCCCACCCCGGCCAACGCGGCGAGGGGAGCCACGCGCGGGACCCGGATCGAGACCACCAGCGCCCAGGCGATCAGGAACCCGGCGACCGCGTTGACGGCGAACGCCCGGCTGATCGTGATCCCGGCGAAGGCCTCGGGCGC